>PDWJ01004138.1_pt1 | contig 13046 bp, 11 predicted proteins | sample 1430881 | NCBI WGS metagenome assembly PDWJ01 (sample SAMN01162460, study PRJNA174530) | Oral metagenome, whole genome shotgun sequencing project. | biome: Marine environment; feature: Marine mammal; material: Swab sample of the gingival sulcus; isolation source: swab sample of gingival sulcus... | reverse complement strand
GTTTTGTCCATTTTTAACTCATTTTTTAATTATTGATATTGCAAAGATAGACCCTGCTTATGACAAAGGTATGTCAGGGGTGGTTAAATATTTTTGTCTGCACATTTCAAAATACTCTTGCAATGTTATTTTTTGAGGTTCAAAGTGTTGGTTATGAACCACTAATTTTTGAATATGATCTAACCTAAACACTCTAAAATCATCTCTTAATCTGCACATAGCAATCAATAGCCAATTATCTTGTGTGCTATACAATGCAAAAGGTTCTATGCTGCGTTTCGTGTTTTCTCCTTGCAAAGAATGATATTCAATTTCAACAACATTAAAGTTAGAAATTGCAGATTGAATAACCATTAAGTAGTCACTTGTTTTAAGATTTTCAATATTATTTCTAAAATGGATTCTTTCCGTTAAAAACTCTACTTTTTCCTTTTGAGAATACCGTAAAACGGATTTAATTTTGGCAACTGCATTTTGATATTCCGATGCAAAAGATTGGTCTTTGTTTTTTAATATCAGTTTCTCGGCAGTTATTAAGGCATTGGCTTCTGTTTCGGTAAACATCACAGGCGGAATACGATAACCTTCCATTAGAAAATAGCCTTTCCCTTCTTCCGTTCCGATGGGCACTCCCGCTTGCTCAAGCGTACGAATATCACGATAAATAGTCCTGATACTCACCTTATGTTTTTCGGCAATTTCCCTTGCTGTTATCATTCGTTTAGATTGTAATTATGTTAAAATTGCAATCAATCTTGATAGTCTGGATTTTTCTTTATCCATTCGCTATTTTGTTTTGTATGTAACGAGTTAAACGGATGAATAATAGCGGATAAGAAAGCCTAAAGCTTTAATCCCATTACTATATTCAAAACTTTATTTTTCGCTAATGTACTAAAAATCAAATTTTAACCAAAAAAATCGCCTAAACATTTAGACGATTTTGGTATTAATAGGGTAAAAATTATAATTAGTTTGCCACTTCGGCTCTCATATTTTTACCTTTAAATTTCATATGAGAAAGGTTGTTAAGAATATCTTTCTTAAAGTTTTTATCTACCTCAAAGAAAGAAAATTTATCCAAGACTTCTATATCTCCTACATCTGGGCGACCTTTGCTCTTTTGAGTAGCTTTATTCACGATATCTAAAATATCCATTTTTCTCAACTGGTCTCTTTTTCCGAGGTTAAAGAAGAAACGCACCATATTTTTGTTATTCCCTCTACTCTTTCTTCCTCTTCTATCTTTGCGTCCTCTGTCTCTATCTCGTCTACTTCCTCTATCTCTATCCCTTCGTTTTCCACCTTTATTTGCTCTCAATTCTTCTGCCGTAAGGTCTTTTTTGTTTTGATAGAAAAGCGCCAAATCTTTCAAGTGAAGTTGTAAGATTTGATGAACCAACTCCTCTTTATCAAAGGCTGATAAATCAGGGATAAGGCTATCGTCAAAATCGAATACATCTTCGTGTTTTTCTAATAAAGCTTCAAAAAATCCGTGTACCTGTGCTTTGATAATATCTTCGCCTTTTGGGATATTTTTCTCCTCCATTTTAATTTTGGTGGAGGTCATTATTTGTCTTAATTTTCTGGTTTCGTCAGGCTTTACTAATGCCATAGAAATTCCGTCTTTTCCTGCTCTACCTGTTCTTCCGCTTCGGTGAACGAATATTTCTGGATCGTCTGGTAAAGAATAATGGATAACATGCGTTAAGGCATCTACATCTAAACCTCTAGCTGCCACATCGGTTGCTACTAAAACATTCAGGTTTTTCAGTCTGAATTTTTTCATTACGACATCTCGCTGAGCCTGAGATAAATCTCCGTGAAGGGCATCGGCAGCATAGCCATTTTGCATTAAAAAGTCAGCCACATCTTTGGTCTCCATCCTAGTTCTACAAAAAATAATAGAATACTGATTAGGATTAGAATCCATTAATCTTTTTAAAGCCTCTTTTTTATGTCTATAACCAACGATATAATATTCGTGAGCGATATTTTTCTTAACTGCATTCAGCGTACCTACTGTTATTTTGTGAGGTTTTGTTAAGTAATTTTTAGAGATTTTTTCTACCTCTTTACTCATCGTTGCAGAGAAAAGGAAAGTCTGTTTAGAATCTGGTGTTTCTTTTAAAATGGTTTCTAAATCATCTTTAAACCCCATAGACAGCATTTCGTCTGCTTCGTCTAAAACTAACCAATGAATTTTTGAGAAATCCAACGCTCCTCTACGGATTAAATCGATAATCCTCCCCGGTGTTCCCACAATGATTTGTGGTTTCTTTTTAATTTCTCTAATTTGGTCAGAGATACTACTACCTCCATATACGGCAACCGTTTTAAGGTCTTTCATATACTTGGTATATTGTTTAATATCTTTTGCGATTTGTAAGCCTAATTCTCTCGTAGGGCTTAATACCAAAAGTTGGATTGTACGACTTTTATCGTCAATCATGTCCAATACAGGTAAAGAAAACGCCGCTGTTTTCCCTGTTCCTGTCGCTGCTAAAGCAATTAAATCTCTTTGTTCGGAAAGAATAAAAGGAATTGCTTGTTTTTGAATTTCAGTAGGGGTTTCGTACCCTAATTCGCCAATTGCCTTTAAAAGATGAGGACTTAAATTGGATTCTGTAAATAATTTCATTCAGAAAGTTTAAATTTATGCAAAGATAGTGTTTTAATATTAAAAGAAGCGTCGGACATTGATGAATCGTAGAATGATTGAGTAGGTAATGTTTTTTTTAATCGAATACACTAGAATTGACCATCGTCGAATAATATGCGTTTTTATTTAAAACTAAAAATGACGAAAATCTCAATAATAGTTCCATTTTATAATGTTGGTACTAAAGCTAGTCTATTATGAATAGTTCAAAACCATAGTTTTTTGTACTTTTGTGAAAAACTTAGTTAATGTATAATTATCTTGAATTCAGATTTACGGTAAGTCCGCAAGAACCTTGGACAGAAATTTTAATGGCAGAACTCATTGAGGCAGGTTTTGATAGTTTCACCGAAGAAACCAATGCTTTATTAGGTTATGTACAAGAAGATTTGTTCGATAAAGACAAAATGATGCAAATTTCTACCATGAACAACGAGCTTGTCAAAGTAGAATATACGCAACGAAAAATGCCAAATATCAATTGGAATGCCGAGTGGGAGAAGAATTTTGAACCTATTAATATTGATGATAAGGTGTATATTCGTGCAGAATTTCACGAGCCTAAAAATTTAGATTATGAAATCATTATTCAACCAAAAATGTCTTTTGGAACAGGGCATCATGCCACTACTCACCTGATGATTCAGCAGATGTTGGAGATGGATTTGAAAGACAAAACAGTTTTGGATATGGGTTGCGGAACTTCGGTTTTGGCGATTTTTGCCAAGATGAATGGAGCAGGAAATACCACAGCCATTGACATTGATGAATGGTCGGTGGAAAATTCTAAGGAAAATGCAGAACGCAACAATGCCGAACTCAATATTTATCAAGGGACAGCAGAAAGTTTAGGAAAGGAAAAATTTGATATTATTTTAGCCAATATCAATCGAAATATTTTAATTTCCGATATTCCGACTTATGTTGCTGTATTGAACGATGGTGGACAATTATTACTTTCAGGATTATGTTTCTTTGATGTAAATGATATTTTGGAAGTTTGCCAAGAGCAAGGTTTAACCCTTGAAAAACAAATTCAAAGAGAAGAATGGGTTTCTCTATTGTTGAAGAAGTAAATTTTTACAAGTATAGAAAGTTATAACCTATGAAACATTAGTAATGAAAAGAATACTTAGCATATTGGTATTATTTATTTTAGTTAATTGTCAGTCGAGAAAGGTACATTGGCTTTTAATTCAAAATGAGGATATTCCGTCTAAAAATCCGCCTTTTGGATATTCTTCTGGATACATCAACACAAAAGGAGATACCATAGTTCCACTCAACAAATACGGAAGATGCTTTACCGATACCGTTCGAAGTTACGCAGTGGTTTATGATGAACAAGAAGGACTTATTGGAATAGATTTAAAGGGGAATAAATTATTTAATGCCGTTTGGAGCCAAGAGGGAGACAACATCAAAGAACACGAAGGAATGATTCTCATCGTTGAAAATGGAAAATACGGATTCGCAAATGATAAAGGAAAAATAGTCATTGAACCACAATATAAATGTGCAGAAAGTTTTCACAACGGAAAAGCAAAAGTTTCTCAGAACTGCTCTCTCGCAAATGATGAACACGAAAAATGGAAAATGAAAACTTGGTTTTTTATCAATAAAAAAGGGAAGAAAATTAAGTAGGTGGCATTTCAGTAACATCAATAAGTTTTTTAGTTTAAATCATAATGTACAACGGGGCTATTTAGAAGTATTTCAGTAGAAATGATTCGTTATTTTAAACTTTATTCTTCTCTTCAATCCAACGGCTCATAAATTCTGTACTTCTAAGAGTGTGATAATTGAAAATTTCGCCTAAAAAGTTTTGATTTCGATGTTCTTGAAGATTGTTGGTAAGGTGATTGATTCTATCCTTAAAATCGTTTTCAAAAAGTGAAGTTTTAAATTGACTTTCAAGGATTTTAAAACCATTTTCTTGGGCAGAAGTCCAGACTTTTTCGTTGGAATATATTTCGATGCTTTTGGTAATGAAATCTTTTTCGTTATCGGTAACAAAACCATTCCATATTTCCTTTTGCATTCCTTCGGCTCCCATTGGTGTGGTGATATTGGGCAATCCAAATTGCATACTGTCCAATAGTTTGCCTTTTATTCCAGCACCATAGGGGATAGGTGCAAGTAAAACTTTGGCTTTATCAAAAACGGCTTTCACACTGTCGGCTCTTCCTTTGATGAGGAAACCTTCTTTTTCGTTGTGTAATTGTTTTGCTTTTTCCGAAACATAAGCACCATAAATGTGCATTTCGGCTTTGGGAACTTGCTTTTTAATGTGTCTCCAATATTTTTTGAGTAATAATACGGTTTGCCAATTGGGTTCGTGGAGAAAATTACCAATACTGATGAAATGATTTCGTTCGGAAAAACGAGGCGAATTATCATCTATTTCATCCACTAATAAAGGAATATAATGCAAAATGTTTTTATCGATACTAAAGGTATTTTGGAGAAGTTGCATTTCGAATTCAGAGATAATCAAGGATACATCGCAACGATAAATAGAGGCTATTTCCCTTTTAAAAATAGGACTAATGTAGTCTTTAAACTCGAGTTTTTTATTTTGTTTGTAACATTGCTCTCTTGCTTTTCGGAGGAAGTGCAAATCTTCTGTATCTAAAATTTTCAGTGTATTGGGAAGCGTTTGGCTCACTCTCCAACCGAATTGTTCTTCGGTCATCATTCTATCGAAAAGGACGATATCGGGACTGAGTTTTAGGATTAATTCATCAAAATCTTTATCATTCATTTTAATGGAATAAGTTTTAATATTCAGTTGTTCTAAATTGGCTGAATAATCAGATTTTGAAGCAGAGCAGAGAAATGAAATCTGGTAATTTTGTCGTTGAAAAAGGGCAACAAGTTGCATCATTCTACTTCCTGCGGCCGTAGAATTAGGCTCAGGGAAAACATTTCCTATAATAACGAGTTTTTTCACATTTCAAAAATACCAAAAAAATATACTAAAAATGGCTTTTTTTAACTATATTTGTCATAAACCTTATAATAAACGATGATGAAAAAATTAATATTATTCATTTTACCTTTACTCATGTTATCTTGTGTTCGTTATGAAGATGATGGAGAAGATTTATCTTTAAAAAAAGGATATTTTGTTAGATACGAATCGAATGGTGAACTAATAGAAGACCATGAAATTTGGATGCCTTCTTCAAAGACATACACAATGTTCTCACGCATTGAACAAGGGTACTATCCTTCACATGATCATTACAGATTTATTTTGGCTGGTATAAGGATCCATCTTCTTCAAGACGATATACAAATAGGATCTTATGAGTACAACCCTAATGATGAGAATGGTATTTTAAACCATTTAAGCTTCCGTACTGCTGATTATCACACACGTACAGAATGGGAAATCATAGGAAGTCCTACGGATGAGTTTTACTTAAACATCACAGAGGTTACAGAAGAATATTGCAAAGGTAACTTTTCAGGAAAAATAAAAGTATATGAGTCTAGTTTTTCTACAAGTGTAGTAAAATACAATCATGTCGTAGAATTAACAATAGCAAATGGGGAGTTTTTCATTCCATTTGGAGCACTAGATTAAAAATGTAATAAATAAAATTCAAAAATTTACTTACCGAATAAATCCTTATCTTTACGCCCAACTAAAAAGCGAAAATCCGAAATAGAGATTACCGCTCGCCGATAAAAAAGAAACAAATGAAAATAACAGAACTCGCCAAAGAGTTAAATATATCAACGGAAAGTATTCAGCAGTTTATTCAAGATTTTGATTTGGATTTGTCTGATACTTTGGATACGAACTTAAATGTTAAACCCAATTTTGAGAAATTTTTAAGAGAAAATATCAAGTTTTTTCAAAAATATGAAGCCGATTTAGCCACCGAAAAATCTTCTTCTCAAATTGCCAAAGAAATAAAAGAACCCATTGAGAAAGTAGAGGAAATTATTAAAAATCAACAACCTAACCTTTTTGAAAACGGAGCATATCAATCTTCGGTTTCGAGTTTTGGCATTCATCATCAGTTGGGTGGAGATTATCAGTTTGTGTATAATTATTTCGGAGATAAAATAAAATTAGCACAGCGTAACTTTATCGGTTACAGAGATTTATACTTTCATATCGTGAAAATGCTGAACCCTATCATCGATGAAACGCAAACCAAAGATTGGGGAATAGAAAAGCCTTCAGGGATTATTCTTTATGGTCCAAAAGGAAGTGGAAAGATTTTTTGGTCAAAGAAAATTGCAGAAATTATTAATTATGATTTTCAAGAAATTAAAAAATCTCATTTAACCAACTCAAACAACGATTTTGAAACTTTACTTCTCAATGTGATGAATAAAGAAGGAAAGCAAGTTTTATTTTTGGAAAATTTTGATGAAATCGCTCAACAAAGAACCGTAAATGAAGCAAACTCTTCTCAATATGAAAAGGTAAAAAATACCATTCTCAGTAATATTCATCATTTTGTAAACGAAGATTTATTAATGATTGGTTCGGTGGATAGCCTTCAAAATATGGATAGCGAAATCCTATCACCAGCGAGATTTGATATTAAAATCCCTGTGTTTCCACCTAATAAAAGCGAGAGAGCAGAAATGATACTCCGTTATTTGACCTTAAATTTAGAGGACGATGCCGTATTGATGCAAATTCTTGATTTTAATAAGGCCAATCATAAGCCTTTCTGGCAACCGATGGCAGATAAAATGAAATTATTCAGCAATACGATGTTGATTGATTTTACGCAGAGTCTGAAAAAACGCTTGAGAAATCATTATTTAAAGGTGAAAACGCCTCAGTTTAAAATCACAACCAAAATGTTGGAGCTGAGTTATATAGAATGCGCAAGTAAACTAAATGATACTTATTTGGTTTCTATTCAGCAATTTATTCGTCAGGTGTCGGCAAATGATTACGATGTTTTCGCTCAACGCATTGAAGCGATGAAAAGAGAATTTGATTTTTATACCATTAAAGAAAAACCTGCTAAAAAGATAGGTTTTGAAACGGAAGACAAATAATCGTACTTTTGTAAAATAGTTTATTCAAAATGGTTTTAATCACAGGAGCAACGGGAATTTTAGGTCAAGTATTGGCACTTTATTTGGTTCAGAATGGTAAGGAAGTTTTGGCGGTAAAAAGACCAACGAGCGACTTATCGGAAGTTAAAAATAGTTTTAAATACTATACCGAAAATCCCGAAACTTGGTTCGATAAAATCCAATGGATAGACGTTGATTTTAAGGATATTACAGCCATGGAAGAGGCTTTGAAGAATGTCGAGGAAGTGTACCATTGTGCAGGGAAAGTCAGTTTTAATGAAAAGGACAAAAAAGAAATTTTTGAAACCAATATTTTAGGAACGAAGAATTGGTTGTATGCTTGTGATAATTCGTCTGTAAAAAAGTTTTGTTTTGTCAGCTCCATCGCTGTTTTGGACGGACTGAATGAAAATGGAGCATTAGATGAAAATTCGGATTATAACCCTAAAATTCATCATTCCTCTTATGCTATTTCTAAACATTTTGCCGAAATGGAAGTTTGGCGTGCTTCTGCTGAGGGATTATCGACTGTTATCATCAATCCTGCGGTTATTTTGGGAAGTGGTAATTGGCATAAAAGCAGTGGCGAAATATTTGATATTTTTGAAAAAACACCTTATTGCACTTCGGGAGGAACGGCTTATGTAGATGTTCGAGATGTGGCAAGATCAGCCATTGCATTGATGGATTATAATCAGTTTGGGGAAAGGTTTATTATCGCTTCGGAAAATAAAACGTATCAAGAGGTCGGAAATATTATCAGAAAAAAATCAAAACTTCCACCTTTGAAAATGATTTCTGATAATCTATTGAAGAAACTCACTTTTTTAAGCAAACTGAGTTTCATTTTTCCCAAACTTAACTTTTTTAGAAAATCCAATATCCAAATGCTCACTTCTAACCAACCGATTAGCAATGAGAAGATTAAAAATACCTTGTCCATTGATTTTATTTCGGTGGAAGATAGCCTGAATTTCCATTTGAATAATAAGGTCGATAATAAGTTCTAAATTCAGAATGAAAGTTTTTAAATTCACAAAAAAAGCACCAGTTTCCTGATGCTTCTCAATAAAAATCAAAATATGAAAAAAACTTAATTTTCAATCTTAAAAACTTTGCGTAAAATATCATCCATTAAACACCATTTTGTAATGGATGACTGCAATAAATTTGCTCCTACAAATGCTGTAAACCAAAGCCAGCTGATATTTACTTTAATAGCCAAAACAACACTTAATAAAATAAATATTCCTGCTATGGCTCTTATTATTCCTTCTCTTTTTCCCATTTTAATTTGTCTTTTCGATATTAATACTGGCTATATGAATGCGTGATTTTGAGCGGTGTTCTGCATTCTTTTTTTCTGTCAATTCAAAAAGTAAATCTACATTTTCCTTTTTTACAAAAGCGTAAAATAAAAGTGATTCACTCTCATGAGCCCCCATACCAAACCAGTTAGACTCAACAGGTTCTAACGATGTATCGGTATGTCCTGTAACTTCTCTATACGAATAAGATAGTACTTTTGCTTCTTTCAAAAGTTGTTTTACTTCTTTTTTATACTCCGAAACCGCTGTGATTAATAATAATTTCATTTCCATTCTGTATTTTAAACCTCACAGATTGTAAAAACCTGTGAGGTTAGGGTTTTATTTATAATTTTTTCGTTCCATTAAATAATACACTAATGGTACTACCAATAATGTTAAAATTGTCGCTGTAATTGTTCCACCCATCAGCGAAATTGCTAATCCTTGGAAAATTGGGTCAAACAAGATGACAAACGCCCCAATAACTACCGTTCCTGCAGTTAATAAAATAGGTGTTGTTCGTACAGCTCCTGCCTCAATTACGGCTTGTTTTAACGGAACGCCTTCGTCTAATCGTAAATTGACAAAGTCAATCAGTAAGACGGAGTTTCGCACCATAATTCCTGCCAGAGCAATCATCCCAATAAATGAAGTTGCTGTAAAATAAGCATCTAACATCCAGTGTCCTACAATAATACCCACCATAGAAAGCGGAATGGCAACCATCATTACTATTGGTGCTTTAAAGTTTTGGAACCAACCTACAATCAACATATAAATAATGAAAATTACTGCTAAGAACGAGAATCCTAAATCAGCGAATACCTCTAAAGTAATTTGCCACTCTCCGTCCCATTTTACGGTATAATCATCTTCAAAATCAGGTTGTTTAGTGTATAATTCGTTAATAGAATATCCCTTTGGAAGTTTAATTTGTTTCAATTTTTCTTCCATTCCTAAAATCGCATACGCAGGACTTTCTAACTTTCCAGCCATATCTGCCATGACATACACTACGCGTTTTTGATTTTTTCTAAAAATACTTTTTTGCTTAGTATTTTTCTGAATATCCACCAAATCACCAATAGTAACCATATTGCCTTGCTTTGATTTAATCTGCAATTGCGAAATATCTTGTAAAGTCGATTTTTCTTTTTCGTCTAACGCCAATACAATCCCAATTTGTTTTGATGCTGTTTCGTTGTACAAAGTAGAAACAGGTCTGTTACCTAGTGCCATATTCATTGTGTAGGCAATTTGTTGCGGTGCAATTCCGTACAACATGGCTTTTTCTTTGTCAATTACAAACTCATATTCTGTCTGATTATCTTCAACCATCCAATCAATATCCACCACATCATCGGTATTTTTTAGGATGGTTTTTACCTCATTTGCAATTTCAATTTGCTTGTCATAATCAGGTCCATAAATTTCAGCTACAATAGTAGATAATACAGGTGGCCCTGGTGGAACTTCTACTAATTTTATATTTGCTCCGTATTTTGCTCCTATTTTCTGAATAGCCTCACGCATTGATTTAACAATACCGTGACTTTGCATTTTTCGGTCGTGCTTATCCGTTAAATTCACCTGAATATCTGCCATATTACTTCCACCTCGCAAGTCATAATGACGCACTAAACCATTAAACGTAATTGGTGCAGATGCTCCTACATACGATTGATAATTAACCACCTCGGTTTGCGTAGAAAGATATTGAGCAACTTCTTTGGTCACTGCCGCAGTACGTTCTAAAGTCGTTCCTTCTGGCATATCAATCACTACTTGAAATTCGTTTTTATTATCAAAAGGTAACATTTTTACAGCCACTGATTTGGTAAAGAACAACGCCATAGAACCTAATAGTAATAAAATGGTAATTCCTAAGAAAGTCCAGCGTTTTACTTTACTTTCAATCAACGGTTTTTCAAATTTTTCGTACAATTTGTAAATCATTGTACCTTGCATTGCTTTGGTTTCGTCTGCCTCAAATTCTTCATCATTTCCTTTGTCTTTTTCACGCAAGAAAATATACCCTAAATACGGTGTAATGGTCAAGGCAATGAATAATGATAAAATCATCGCAATAGATGCTCCAATTGGCATCGGACTCATATAAGGTCCCATCATTCCTGATACAAACGCCATTGGTAAAACAGATGCAATTACCGTAAATGTCGCTAAAATTGTAGGGTTACCCACCTCATTAATCGCATACAACGCCGCTTGCTTAAACGGAAGTCGTTTCATTTTAAAGTGACGGTGCATATTTTCAGCAATAATAATGGAATCATCCACCACAATTCCCGTTACAAAAACCAACGCAAAAAGCGTAATTCGGTTTAAGGTATAGTCCAACATATAGTAACTCAATAGTGTTAATGCGAAAGTAATTGGTACCGATAAAAATACAACCAATCCACCACGCCAACCCATAGCCAACATTACCACCAAAGTAACGGCTACAATGGCTCCGAAAAGGTGCATTAATAATTCTGATACTTTTTCAGAGGCTGTCGCACCGTAGTTTCTTGTCACTTCTACATGAACATCACTAGGAATTAAAGTCGTTTTTAAATGCTCAACTTTTGTTAAGATTTTATCTGAAATTTTCATTGCATCGGCTCCTTTTTTCTTTGCAACAGAAATTGTTACGGCAGGATATTCCGATTTATATTTACTAATTTTTTCACTAGCCTGACCAAATCCTAAACTCACATAATTCTTTGAAATTTCAGGACCATCAATCACGTTAGCAACTTGTTTTAAATAAATTGGCTGATTTTGCTTAACACCTACCACCAAGTTTTTTACATCATCGGCAGATGCTAAAAATCGTCCTGTAGTTACTAAAAATTCCGTATCATTTTTATCATAACTTCCCGAACTCATTTGGTGGTTACTCGCCTTTAACATTTCAGTCACCGACAAGAAATCCAATCCGCTTGATGCTAATTTATCTTTATCAAAAACCACACGAACTTCTCTATTTCGTCCACCAATTTGCTTGGTAATGGCTACATCATTTACCTTTTCAATCTCGTTGGTTAATTCTTGTGAAATTTGCTTTAATTGATAATCGTCATAATTCTCGCTCCAAAGTGTTAAACCAAGCATCGGCACATCGTCAATGGCACGGGTTTTTACCAAAGGCATGGTTACGCCTTTCGGCATCAAATCCATATGTTTATTGATTTCGTTGTACAATTTTACAAACGAACGCTCAATATCTTCGCCTACATAAAACTGAACGATAACCATTCCCTGCTCTTTCATCGATGTAGAATACACATATTCCACCCCTTTGATATTAGAAATTATTTTTTCTAATGGCTTTATCACACGAGATTCCATTTCTTTAGGACTTGCTCCTGGATAACCCACAAATATATCCGCCATTGGCACATCAATTTGTGGTTCTTCTTCTCGTGGAATTAAAAAGGAACTATACACCCCAACCACCATAAACACTATCATCAGTAATATGGTTAGTTTTGAGCCGATAAATCCTTTTGCTATTTTTCCTGCTAAACCTTCTTTCATTTTTTTTTCATTTTTTGGGCGTTACCACAAGGGTCGGGCTTTCCGCACTCGCTTTTTATTCGTTCCTCATAAAAGAGCTCAAACAAATGCTTCAATCCCTAACGCAGATTCACTACTTGATTGAAATTTTTGCCCCGTTATACAATTTCCCACTTGCTGAAAGAATGTATTTTTCTCCTTTCTTCAATCCTGATAAAACCTCTACTTTATCACCAAAAGTTCTACCCAAACGCAACCAACGCAATAAAGCTTTTCCTTGCTGACTAACCGTATAAACACCTCTTAACTCGCCTTGTTTTACGATAACCTCTGACGGAATTAACACCATTTCAGATGCCGTTGATTCCGATTTTTCAACAGGAAACTGAACCGTAGCAAACATTCCTGATAAAATTTTAGCATCGGTTTTATTCAAATCTATTTTCACTAAATATTGTCCGCCAGTCATTTTTGCCGAAATACTTACTTCCGAC
>PDWJ01008550.1_pt1 | contig 13050 bp, 14 predicted proteins | sample 1430881 | NCBI WGS metagenome assembly PDWJ01 (sample SAMN01162460, study PRJNA174530) | Oral metagenome, whole genome shotgun sequencing project. | biome: Marine environment; feature: Marine mammal; material: Swab sample of the gingival sulcus; isolation source: swab sample of gingival sulcus... | reverse complement strand
TGGGAGCACCTGCGCCTGGAGCGCGGGCAGTTTTTTCAGATTGCGCCGCACGAAATGGTTTTGGTGAAAACTCTCGAGGAAATTCACCTCAACTGCGGAGATGTGATGGGCACGATTTTTCCGAAAAGTTCGGTCAATCGGCGTGGGCTGTCGGTGGACATCACGGGTATTGTCGATGTGCATTACCGTGGTTCGCTGATGTTGCCCATCATCAACAACACTACTTCGCAGACCATCACGCTCTGGCCAGGCGAGCGGATTTGCCAAATTGTGTTTACCAAACTCACGAGCGAAATCGACCAGGATGCAGCGCTGATGCATGGTTTGACGCGCGCTAAGTATCAGGATAGCGCCGAGATTTTTAGCAAATCCGATTCCGAAAAAGAGCTGGAATTTGTGCGGCGGGGCGATTTAGACGGACTCAAGAAAAATTACCAAATTTAAATTTAGTCGTGTCCCGTGCTTCCAAATTTTCCCCGAGAGTTTTTGGCGGAAACTTCTGTGATTTCGCGAAATTGGGCACGGGAGTATTTCACAAAAGTTGCCTGGGCGAAGCGAGCGCCTTTTTTGATGATGACGGGCGCTTTTTGCCTCCCTTTGGTTCGGTATTGCAAGGTGGAAAGGTCGTCGCTAACCACTTCAAGGCCGTAGAGGAGGTAGTCGAAGTACTGAATCTCTGCAATGGGACGCATGCCTCTCATGGCCATTCCAATGGCCTGCCCAATGATGGAGGCTTCCCGGATGCCGGTGTCAAAAACCCGTTCGGTACCAAATTCCGTTTGCAGTCCTTCCCAGGTTTGGTTTACGCCACCGATGTGGCCCACATCCTCTCCAAAAGCCACCATTTCGGGGTATTTCTTCATGAGCATGGCAAAGTTATCCCGCAAGATCTCACGGCCGGGCACCAAGGGGGCATCGGCGGCGTAGGAGGGGGCAAGGTGAGATAGGTGAGCGATGGCTCGGGAAGAGTGGCTGTAAAGATAAGAGCTATACGCATGGCTGCCCTTCTTCTGCTCTTTGGTAATCCAATCCCTCAGACGGTCTTTGAGTTGTTGGTTGGAGTCTCCACAGGAGGAACAGATATGCCGTAGGATTTTCCGGGCCTGTGAAAGGCTGTCTTTTCGTGTGGGGTTGCCAATGCGTTTTAGTTGGACAATGGCTTGTGCTACCTCTTTGTTCGTATGGCAATCACATTCGGTGCTGTTGAGGGTTTGAATCAACTCATCCCTTGTGGCTTTCATGGGGATGAGGTATTTCTTCCAGGCATTTGCCCGCGCTGTTTTGGCCTCTTCCACCGCTTTCTGCTCAATCTCCTTCAGTTCTGTCTCTTGGGCAATAGCTTCCTTGAGGATCCATTCCCTCATCTTTTTCACGCCATCTTGCGTCTTTTCAAAGTTAAGCCGCTGTTTGTCTTTATAGCGTTCGTGTGACCCGGATGTGCTGTGCCCTTGTGGTTGGGTAAGCTCTGTAAAGTGGAAGAGTGCCGGTTCGTGGTTTTTTCGGCATCGCTCAATTCCGGTATGGTAGGCCTCTATGGAAGCCGTGTAGTCCCACCCTTTTACCGTGTAGATTGCCATTCCTCTTTTGTCGTTGGTACTCTCCATTCCGGCAAGCATTTCGGAGATACTCTCCTTGGCTGTTTGGAGTTTTTTTGGTACGGATATGCCGTAGCCATCGTCCCATACCGACATGGCGAGGGGAACCTGCAGCACGGCGGCGGCATTCATCACCTCAAAGAAGTGTCCTTCGGAGGTGGAGGCATCGCCGATGGTGCCAAATGCCACCTCATTGCCGTTAGAGGTAAAGCGTTGAAATTGCTCTTTCTGGGGGTGGCTTCGGTAGAGCTTGGAGGCCAAGGCCAGCCCCAAGAGTCGGGGCATCTGTCCCGCGGTGGGGGAGATGTCGGCCGAGCTGTTTTTTTGTGCCATAAGGTCGAGCCATTCACCCGCTTCGTCCAGACTGAAGGTGGCGTAGTGGTTGTTCATCATCCGGCCAGAGGAGGCGGTGTTGTGTGCCGTATTGGTGTCGCCGTATAGTTGCGAGAAGAGCTCTTCCGGTGAGGTGAGTCCTGCGGCAAGCATAAAGGTCTGGTCTCGGTAATATCCTGAACGCCAGTCGCCTTTTCGGAAGACTCTGGCCATGGCAAGTTGGGGAACCTCTTTGCCGTCGCCGAGGATGCCAAATTTAGCTTTGCCGGTGAGTACCTCTTTGCGTCCGAGGTAACTTATTTCACGGCTCAGTCGCGCAATGGCATAGTCGTGGAGGATCTCTTCTTTTGTCAGTTGGAGTGTGGTATATCGTTTCATGATGTTTTTTATTTTCATAACAAAAAGAGATGCCATTTGTTGCCGATGGGATGCTTCAATAGAAAATGGCGAATCGTGAATTTAAGAGAGGGGAGGCCAGCAGCTGATAAGCCCCGTAAGGGCGGCATCTTTGTCTCCATACCAAGCAAAGCACCCTTACAGCTCCGGAGGAGCGACACCTTTGTAACAGCGATCCCCCCCCTCCTCTCTCAAAAGCCCCGTAGGGGCGCACTTTTTTTAATTAGTGATTAGCAATTGATTGAAAATCAAATTATTATATTTATCTTAAATATGATAATATGACAATGGGAGTAATATGGTAATGGAATAATGAGATAATGTAGCCAATAAAACCGATTGTAGAGCGGTGGCATGCTGTACCTCCATAGGGGGCATTACACCAACAGCCCTGAATATTATGGATATATGGCTATATTTGTGGACGAAATATAGATAAAAAGTGGTATGAAAGGGCTATTCTTCGTTATCTTACCTTTGATCCTATTGATGTCGCAATCGGTGGAAAAAGAGGGTTACCAGAGGGATTTTGATATTAGTATCCTCTCGTTTAATCTTCGGTATGACAATTCTGCGGATGGAGAAAACCAATGGCAAAATAGGAAAGAGGCCTGTGTTGCGATGCTGAACACCTATCGACTTTATCTTTTACAAACATGCTAAAGCCCTGGCCCATAAAACCATTGTGGAGGATTATGGAGTCCCTTACATTGCTGATCATTATTCTGTGCTATCCTATTTTAGTTTTTGATAAAACAATTTTTTTTGTGTATCCAAGTTGATAATGAACATATGTTCGTTATATTTGTGTGGAGAGAAGGCATTATCAGGTATGTCGCCACGTAGAAAAAGAGCACGAAAGATCCTTAACCCTCCCGGCATAAAGGCGTTAACTCCCCAAACAAGGGGAGGAGGAGTTCTTAATGAGGAGCCTGTTGTCTTGTTGTTGGAAGAATTGGAATCCATAAAGTTATGTGATTATGAGGCCATGAGTCATCACGAGGCTTCTCAGTTGATGGGGGTTTCCCGCCCCACTTTCACGAGGATATATGCCTCTGCCCGTAAGAAGGTTGCAACGGCATTTGTGGAGGTGCGTGAGCTTATTGTAGAAGGGGGAAGTGTCTATTACGATAGTGATTGGTTTCAATGCCAAGGATGTGGATGCAATTTTAACCATAACGATGCCATGCCCCCTCCTTCAGTGTGCCCCTTGTGTGGTAGTCATCGTATACGTAATGCTGTAGAGTCGGAAAATGTTGAAATAGATCATCACCAAAAGAGCGTATTATGAAAGTAGCAATTACATCAACCGGTAACCGTCTGGAATCCTCTATCGACCCGCGATTTGGGCGTTGTGCTTTTTTTGCCATTCATGATTTGGAAACGGGAAGCACTGAATTTTTACCCAATCCTAATAAAAATGCAACGAATGGAGCCGGGCCGGCATCTGTTAAGTTTGTGGCCGACCATAGGGTTGCAAAAATTGTTTCCGGAGAATTTGGAATGAAGATAAAATCAATCTTGGATAGTTTATCTATTCAGATGATTTCGGTAAAGGATCATGCTAAAACGGTTGAGGAAATTATCACAATGTTAAACCATTAAACGTAACGCATATGCCTGGATTTTATTAAATGACTCCTGATGGAAAAGCTTCACTTACAGGACAAAGAAGGGGGAGATGTACTGTTGAGAAGGTCCCATTTTGGCAATGTAGGAAGAGGGGGAAGGGGGAGGCAGAAAGAGATACCGGCATGGTCCTGTTTAAATAGTAATAAATAATTTTTAACAATAAAAAACAAAAAAAAGAACATGGAAAAGATAATTGCAATACCGATGGAGAATGGTAAGTTGTGTGGACATTTTGGTCACTGTGCCTATTTTTCAATAGTAAAGGTGAAAGAGGGAAAGATTGTGGAGATAAAGGAGGAGATCCCTCCGGAACATATCCCTGGATTGTATCCTAAGTGGGTCGCAAGTTTTGGTACAACTGATGTTATTGCCGGAGGAATGGGGCAGAAAGCGATAATGCTTTTCAATGCGCAACATATTAATGCTTTTGTGGGTGCTCCCGTAAAAGGAGCAAAAGAGTTGGTGGAAGATTTTTTACAGGATCGTTTGACCCTATCTGCAAACTATTGTAGCCACGACCATGGACAACACAACTGTAATCACTGATGGAATACGAGAAGAGCAGCAATGTATTCGTTGTTTTGAGCGTTCTTATCAGCGGTTATTTAAAAAATATAGTGTTGGCCCGGCGCTTCAACAAGAGTTTATGCGCTATTTTAATGAGTTTACGGCGCATTCTGCAGGCCTCTCTTCACCGGAAATACAGCGTGAACTTAATGCTAGGTTCTGTGCCTTAATGGGGGTTGAAGATCCCTTTTACGAGGAGAAAAGAGAGAGCAATAAGCAGGCTTTATCTATTGTAAACCGTTGGAAACCTACGGTTCATTATAGTCCTGATCCGTTTGACCTAACACTTCGATTGGCCATTGCTGGGAATATTATGGATTATGGCGCTGCAGATGACTTTGATGTAGATGCCGTGATCCAAAGGGTTTTGCATGCCCAATTTGCTGTAGATGATTCCTCTTTGTTGAGGGAGAAGATCGCCTCTGCTTCTAAGATTCTGTATCTCGGAGATAATGCAGGAGAGATTGTTTTCGATAAACTCTTTATTGAAACAAATATGTCCAACAGGGTAACGTATGTTGTTAAGGGGGGTGCCGTACTGAATGATGTGACCATGGATGATGCCGGAGAGACAGCCTTGACAGAGGTTGCAACGGTGATCTCCAATGGATATAATGCTCCCTCTACCATTCTTCGTAAATCGGGTAACGAGTTTTTAGCACACTATACCTCTGCAGATCTTATCCTCTCCAAGGGACAGGGAAATCTAGAGGGGCTTATGGATGAAAATGATGAGCGAATATTTTTTCTGCTTATGGTTAAATGTGAAGTGATTGCTAAACGATTGGGGGTTCCAAAGGGGAGTTTTGTCGTTGTTAATGGGAGCGGTATCAATGGGAACAAATAGCATAAAGATCGCCATTGCCAGTGGGAAGGGCGGGACGGGTAAAACCTTTCTCTCCACCTCTCTGTTTTGGACCTTATCGCAGCGTATGGATAGGGTCACCCTATTGGATTGTGATGCGGAGGAGCCCAATTCAGGAGCATTCCTGGAAAAGAGATTGATCGGTAACGTAAAGGTAACTCAGAAGGTTCCCGAGATTGATACGGAAAGGTGCACTTACTGCTCAAAGTGTTACGAGTATTGTGCATATAATGCAATCTTTATTTTACCCCCTTCCAGGATTATTACGGTGATCGATGATTTGTGTCATGATTGTGGCGCATGCAGTGTGGCTTGTCAATTTGGTGCCATTACGGAGAAGGAGGCGCTCCTGGGAGCGGTTAATATTTATGAGAGCTTTAACCATAACCGTTTTATTGAATCCCGAACGGAGGTGGGTGTTATGTCGCCGGTAAAAGTAATTAAGGAGGGGGTGAAGCAGGCCGGAGAGGATGGAGTGTTGATTTTTGATGCCCCTCCCGGAACCTCTTGTCCTTTTATTCAGACCGTAATATCGGCTGATTTTGTAGTGCTTATAACGGAACCTACTCCTTTTGGACTAAGCAATCTTGTGCAGTCTGTTGAGACCTTAGCAAAAATGGGGAAAAAATATGGGGTGGTTATTAATCGAGCAGGACTAGGGGATCGGAAGATTTATCACTATTTGAAGGAAAACCACATCCCCCTACTTCTGGAGATTCCCTTTGCCCGTGAGATTGCCACCCACTACTCCAAGGCAGCTATCCCCGCAATGTATATGCCTGAATTGCGAAATCGTTTAGATCTTATGTTTGATTCAATATGCGAAACGTATGGAAATTGCCATAATTAGTGGAAAAGGAGGAACCGGAAAGAGTAGTGTTTGTGCTGCTTTTGCAACTCTTTGTGAAAAAGCAGTTTTAGTGGATTGTGATGTTGAGGCGGCAAATATGCATACGCTTTTTAACCCTGAAATTGAAACGGAAGAGGTCTATGTGGGAGCACAGACGGCGGTGATTGATGAGCATCTCTGTACAAACTGTGGGGTATGCTTCACCCATTGTCGGTTTGATGCGATTAAATGGGTGCATCAACGGGTTGTGATAGAGGAGGTCTTTTGCGATGGGTGTCGGCTTTGTGAAAGAGTCTGTCCGCAAAGGGCGATCCGTATGGTTAAGAGTGATCAAAGTCGCTTGTATACCGGGAAATATCGTTTTGGGGATATGGTTTTTGGGATCTTAGGACCCGGAGAAGAGAACTCGGGGAAGCTTGTAAATCGTGTGCGTGAAAAGGCAAAGGAGGTGGCGAGGAGTAAGCAGCTTGAAACCATTCTTATGGATGGTCCTCCGGGTATTGGTTGTCCCGCAATTTCGACCATAACCGGCGTTGATCGTGTTGTTGTCGTTACGGAACCGACCCTGTCGGGATTGCATGACCTGGAACGAAGTATCCAAATAATAGCTAACTTTAGCCTCTCAGTGCAGGTTATTATTAACAAATATGATATTAATCAAGCAATATCAGCGGAGATTGAGGCCTATTGCGACCGGGAAGATATTGAAATAGTTGCAAAATTGCCCTTTGATAAAAGGTTTGTGGAAGCGATGGTTGCATGTAAGTCAATCATTGAGTTTGCCAACGATTCGGCCATCACCTCACAAATTAGTGCTGCTTTTCATCATGTGATGCATCATGGAACATAGAGGGATGATCCATATTTATACCGGCAATGGTAAGGGGAAAACTACCGCTGCTTTGGGGTTAGCGCTACGTGCAGCAGGAGCTCGTAAGCGTGTCTTTATCGCTCAATTTGTTAAGGGGATGCCTTATGCTGAGCTCCATGCGTTGAGGGGGCATGAGAATATTACAATAAAGCAGTTTGGACGAGACTGTTTTATCGAAAAGGATCCGGTAGAGATGAAGAAGGTCAAACACAATTTCGATAAAGGGGTAGTGGCAAGGTTAGGGATTGAGTACTAAGGGGAATGGGATTAATGGCATAAACGGGATTTGACATAACGTCTCCCAATTAACATAGCGATGGATTTTTTGCTGTTTTCTTATGAGAGAGTTAAGAGGTTGAGGCCTTTTTGGCCGGCACTGCTTCTGTTGTTATTGGCTTGTGATCGGGCGGATCCTCCTCCTAAGCCCACGAATTTGTCGGCTACCCTGACCTATAAACAGATTGAGGGTGTTGATCCTAACCTCTTGAGTCTGGATCTCTATTATTCTAGTTCCACTGAATGGAAGAAACCGGTCGTTATTTATGTTCACGGGGGCGGATGGAGTGCTGGAGATAAAGCAAATGCACTGGCTCATAAGATTAACCTCTTTCGGGAATTAAATTATGTGTTTGTCAGTATCAATTACCGATTAAGTCCCTTTCCCTATGAACCCGATAACCCTGAAAGGGTGCAATATCCCATGCATAACTGCGATGTGGCTGATGCGGTGAGATGGGTTTTTGATCATATCGCTCAATATGGAGGAGATCCCCGGAAGATTGTCCTGTTAGGGCATAGTGCGGGTGCTCATCTTGTGGCACTAACAGGAACCAATGCTACGTTTCTTAATGGGGTTGGGTTAACCTTTTCTCATATTCGGGGTGTCGCGGTAATTGATACCAAGGGGTATGATGTCCGGTTTAATGTGGAGGAGGGGGACCGTCTTTATATCAATGCATTTGGGGTTGATACTACCCTGAATAGGCAAGCTTCCCCTATCTACAATGTGGTAGCGGGGGTCTCTTATCCTAGGTTTTTTGTGGCAAAGCGTGGCGATGTCGATAGGATTAGAATGGCCAATGATTTTATGGATACTCTCCGGAAAAATGGAGTTTTTGTATCGGAGGTAGATGGCCGTATCTACACTCATCGTGAGATTAACCAAGCCATTGGAAAACCGGGAGAGGAGTTGATGACTAATGCACTAAAACTCTTCTTTGAGGCGTGTTTTTCGGATGCTGCCCGTTAATGACCACGTGTTGTCTTGCCTGTATAGCGTTGAGGGGGGATTGTCGAGCAAGCCTGGGAATAGTAACGCATTAAGGAGGGGATAAAGGTTGGCTCTATGTTATGTAAAGGGGGTATTTATCCCGGTACACCTCCCCATTTCAGCCTTCGCAAACCTCGAATTTCGAACTTGCGATACAGCCTTTTCTTAAAACGCTGACTTTATGGAGAGGCACTAAATAAATGAGTGTAGGAGATAGGCGATGGCTACACCGAGGTAGTTCCCTATGGCATAACCGATAATCCCTACCGATAGGCCGGAAACAATGATCTCTTTGTTTTTTAAGGCTCCGGAGACCACTGGTACAAAGGGGGGAGAGCAGATCATGGCCGTTGCTGTGATCAGGGTGGTGTCAGCGTCTATCTTGAAGAGGGCCGAGAAGAGAATATGCAGGATGAAGTTTCCGAAGATGACGACGGCTACAAAAAGAAATAACATGGGAGAGATGTGAATGAAATCATCCAATGTGACCATGGAGGCAACCGTTAAACTAAATACCAGAATGAGGTACATCCCCCCTTCAAAGCTTTTTTTTGTTTGGTTGAGTCGGGGAATGAGCGAGCCCAGTAAACTAAGACTGGTAATGCCTAGAATGATAATAAGCATAGAGATCTTGCCTGTAATGATAAAAGAGAGTCCCACACTAATGCCGGTAATTAAGATGGCAGCTCCTAAGGCAACAGCAAATTCGGAGAGGTTCCTTTTTTGGAAGAAGTCCTTGTACGATTCCGGATTCTCTTGGTGATAATTTGCCGTAGGGTTGAGGCTGTTGTGTTGTCTTTGGTATGCGGGAAGTAAAAAACGGAGAAATCTTCCTCCCGTACTCATGACGATCAGTAGGAAGATTGATGATAAAACAATATCGTAGGTGTTGACCATCAAATAGATCTCCGGTTTTACCTCCAATGCCGCTTGAATGGAGGCCAGATTAGGCGTTCCTCCCGTGTAGAGCCCGATAAGTAACCCTCCAATTTTCCAGGCATTATCAAGCTCTTTTTGGAAGAGAAGAAAGGCAACGGTGACAACCATAACCAGAGAGGTGGCGGCGAGTGTCATGCTTAAGAAAGTCTTTCCCGCCATTTTTATCCAAGACTTTATGTGAGTGCCGAATAGCAGTAGGGGAAGGGCTAAAGGAACCGTCGCTGAAGTGATTATATCCTGTACGGTGCGACTCTCCTCTGGCAATAACCCGGATATGCCCAGCAGAAAACCCAGGGCATAGCAAAGTAAAACAGCGCCTATTTTACGAAATAGGCTCGATTTTCGGGTAAGTTGTATGATGAAAAAGGGGGCAAGGAGATAGAAGACAACCAGTAGAATTAATCCCATAAGTTCGTATTTGTCGTTGATTCACAAACAAGCAGGCACAAAATTAAAAAAGTTTTCCAAATGATATATTGGATGGGATTTAAGTATGGAGTCTTTCGCCCTCCTATCCTTTGGATGTGTGTTTGAGGAGATCCGTTGTTCTGGCTTCGTATGTGAACGTTTTATGATCTCTTATAATGCTCTTGGAAGGGGGGGAGCAAGACTTTCTTGGCGATCAGGGTCATAAAGAGACTCCGTGCGCTCATCATTAGTAAAAAGGCGAGCCAAAGCGCATGGTTACCCATGGTGTGCTGTAATAGGAACCAGGTGGGGAAGAAGAAACATAACGTGGCGATGGCCATGACATTTCGCATGGATTTGGAGGCGGTGGCTCCGATAAAGACCCCATCCCATACGAAAGCGGGAAAGGTAGTCAAAGGGATGAAGATGATCCACGTAAGATAGGGGGCTGCGGCGTCAATAACGGCTGTTTTGTTGGTCAGGATGTGAAGGAGTAGATTGTGACCAAAAAGGTAAATGAGGGAAAAGAGGAGGCTTAATCCTGCCGTCCACCGGAAAATGATGCGTAGCATCTGTTGAAGCCCTTTCCGGTTGTTAGAACCGATAAACTTACCTGTCAACGCCTCGGCACTGTAGGCAAAGCCATCCAGGAAATAGGAGAAAATGGTAAAGAATTGTAAAAGAAGGGTATTGACCGCAAGGATAGTATCACCGAAGCGGGCAGAGGCGATGGTGAAGTAGGAGAGGGTTAGAATAAGGAGTAAGGTTCTGATAAACAGGTGGATGTTGAGGTTAAAGAATGCTCTCAGTTGCAGAATTCCTTTGAGGGTAACGTATTTTTTTAATTTTCCGTAGTGGCGTAGAAGAAAGAAGAGTGCCAACAGAAGGCCGGAATATTGTGCGAGAACGGTTCCCCATGCCACCCCTTCGGAGCGCATGCCAAAGCCAAAGACAAACAGCATGTTAAAGGCAATGTTGAGGAGGTTAATCACAATGGTGATGACCATGGGGGTTTTGGTGTTTTGCATGCCCACAAACCACCCGGTGAGGGCATAGAGGGAGATGGTTGCTGGTGCTGCCCATATCCGGATAAAGAAATATACTTGTGCGAGGCGCTCCACTTCCGCACTTCCCTCCACCACCCAAAAGCTGAGCCGGGCGATGGGGGTTTGGAGGATAATGAGTAGCAACGAAGAGGCTAAAGCCACCAATAGGGCTTTGGAGAGGTGCATGACTACCGCTGGCAGATCCCTCCTTCCCCATGATTGAGCCGTAAAACCGGTGGTTCCCATGCGAAGAAAGCCCCACAACCAATAGATAAAGTTGAAGATCATCCCTCCCAGAGCGATGGCGCCCATATCTTGTAAGGATCCCTTATATCCCATCAATGCAAGATCCACAATCCCCAATAACGGCACACTGAGGTTGCTGATAATGTTAGGAATGGCAAGGTTAAGGATGCGTTTGTTCATGCGTTACCCTTTTCATTGTACAAAGTAAGTCATTTTTATGGAGATAACACCAACACCGCTTATTTCCCCCCTCCCTCTATAAATAACGGCGATATGGATTATGGGCTCTTGTTGAAACAATGTTTTGCCATGCGGATTATGTTGCTTTTTTATACTTTTACCGTAAAAAATGAGGATGTCTCATAGGACAAGGAGGTAATGATGCAGTTTCCTGAAGATTTTAGGGCGCAATATGCGGCATTGTATGGTGAGGCGGATTTTGAGGCCTTCACAAGCTCCTTTGAAGAGGAGGTGCCGGTTTCTATTCGGGTTAACCCGTTAAAATGGCCTCATCGGGTTCCCCTCGAGCCTGTGCCGTGGGCTTCGAATGCCTTTTTATTGGCGCAGCGGCCACTGTTTGCTTGTGATCCCCTATGGCATAGCGGCGCCTATTATGTGCAGGATGCTTCTTCCATGTTTTTGGAGCATCTCTTTAACGAGTTACCCCTGGAGGCTGAGCATCCGGTGGTGTTGGATCTGTGTGGTGCTCCCGGAGGAAAGGCTACGCATCTTGCCGCTCTGTTGGGGAAGAAGGGGGGGCTTCTGGTGGCCAATGAGTCCATTGCTTCCCGGGCTGCGATCCTTGCGGAGAACCTGCGAAAGTGGGGAAGCCCCGATGTGCTGGTCACCAACAATGACCCCGCTGCTTTGGGGAAGTTGGAGGGACTCTTTGATGTGATTGTGGCTGATGTCCCCTGTAGCGGAGAGGGGCTGTTTCGAAAAAATCCCGCGGCCATGAGCCAGTGGTCATTGTCCCATGTGGCATTGTGTGCAGCACGGCAACAGCGTATCATTGCGGATGTGTGGCCGGCACTTAAACCGGGAGGGTTTCTGATCTACTCTACCTGTACCTTTAACGCGTTGGAGAATGAAGAAAACTTACGCTGGATAAGCCGGACTTACGAAGCGGAACCGGTGGCCATCAGTGTGGATCAGGCTTGGAACCTTGTTCCCTCGCGCGTTGCCGAGATATCCGGTTGGCATTTCTTCCCCCACCGCGTACCCGGTGAGGGGTTTTTCATTGCTGCGTTTCGGAAATCAACGGGAAAGCGGTGGCGCCCCCCCAGAAAATCGACCCTCCGTACCATGAGCCCCCTGCCCAAAGGGGTGTTGGATGGAACTACGCTCTTTACCGCTCCGCTTGTCTTGACAGAGTGGAAGGGAAAGGCGATGGCGATAAATCCCCGTTGGCTTACATTGACGGACTACCTGCACTCGCACCTGAAGGTGTCTCATACGGGTGTCGCTGTGGGGAGTATTTCCGGGAGAGGTTGGGTTGCCGGACACGATCTTTACCTCTCACCTCTGCTGGCCAGGGATTACCTGGAGCCCTATGCCCTGAAGGAGGATGAGGTACTACGCTTTTTGGCCAAGGAGCATTTTATGCCGTCCGGATTGGTGAAGGGTGAACGCTACCTGGCGACGTATCGGGGGGTTAATATGGGGGGATTTAAGTATTTGGGAAATAGGGTCAATACCTCGTTCCCCACCGAATGGCGCTTGCGGAACCGTTGTAAGGCGTTGGCACGTATTTTATGATGTTATAAGATCTTTTGGTGCTTATGGTGCTTCTCTCGAGGCTAATACCAAGCGAATATCCTCATAGCTGATGTCATTGGTGAGTGCCTTTTTGGCCTCGCTTAGGGGGGCATCGGGGTGGAGTTCATAGAATTTGGTAATGAATGCCCTCTTCTCTTCGCTGACCAACTCTGCTACATCCACCTCTCCTGAGCGGACAAACTGCTCCAAGTGACTGCTGATGGTTGAAGCCGTATATCCTCTGGCAATGGCAATCTCTTCCATACAGAGCCCC
>PDWJ01010281.1_pt1 | contig 13054 bp, 9 predicted proteins | sample 1430881 | NCBI WGS metagenome assembly PDWJ01 (sample SAMN01162460, study PRJNA174530) | Oral metagenome, whole genome shotgun sequencing project. | biome: Marine environment; feature: Marine mammal; material: Swab sample of the gingival sulcus; isolation source: swab sample of gingival sulcus... | reverse complement strand
TGACGGCACGCTTGACCTGCACAATGGAGGAAATAATGAATTTCACGATTGATATCACGGTCACGTAAAAAGCGATCAATCTCTTTTGGAATTAACGAAGATAATAATCGTCCTTCGTCACTAATACCATCTTCGTTACCTAAAAAGATAAGCTTATCAGCATTAAGAGCAACCGCTGTATTTAGGGCAACATCTTCGGCAAGTAAATTAAACACCTCACCAGTTACCGAATAACCCATAGAGCCTAATAACACGATATGATTATGTTCAAGGTTGTGCTTAATTGCTTCGGTATCAATTGAACGCACTTCCCCAGTCATTTGATAATCGACACCATCACGCACGCCATAAGGACGAGCGGTGACAAAATTACCTGAAATGACATCAATACGAGAACCATACATTGGTGAATTTGCCATGCCCATGGATAACTGAGCTTCGATCTGCAAACGAATACCACCTGTCGCTTCTAAAATATAGGGAATGGCCTCACGTGGGGTGATACGAATGTCATTATGTAAAGGAGTTTTTATCTCTGCCTGTACAAGATTATTTTCAATCTGTGGTCGAGCACCATGAACAAGTACCAGTTTAATGCCCAAACTATGCAGTAAAGCAAAGTCATGGATTAAACGGCTAAAGTTAGCATCTTGTACTGCCTCACCGCCAAACATAATGACAAAAGTCTTGCCACGATGGGTATTGATATAAGGAGCAGAGTTGCGAAACCATTGAATATAGTCAGGTGTTGTCTGGGTCATAATTATTCATCACCTTAAAAGTGTTGATTGATATATTTGACCTTACATTATCATCGAATTAGCAACGATAGTCAAAAAAATTATGCGGATATATGTTAAAATCGTGCAGGTTTTTGTTGCGACGGGATACATAAGTTTAACAAGGGCTACATCTATTATTAATAATTATTTGCTATAGTACCTTAATTCGCACGATTTTTTAATTTTACTTATTTCTTTATGATGCTTTTTTTATATCGTAGTCATGAATGATAAATAACCTATTAGGATAAAATATGAATACAACAGACAGTCAAAATACGCAAAAACAAAATTCATGGAATAAAAAATTGCTTTTAGTAACCAGCTTACTCGCAATAGTAACCCCTGCTTATTCTGCACTATCTATCAATGGTAGTTATGATAATGATAATTTTACGAATGTAGCGGTAGATGAAAGTCTGAATAGTGATTCCGATCAAGATGTCTCTAATCAAGAGATGAATGAAACTGTCCATGATGAGATAGCCAATGATGAAGCTGTTAATAATGACACGCTCAATAATAATGAGACATTAAATAATGAAGTGACTAACAATAATAACAGTGTCGATAACACGATTCATCAAGATATAAATGAAGCCACTGAATTTGAAGCAATTGACGATAAACAAGCAACCCCTTATCAGCCTTATCCGTCTCCTCAAGATTCTCAATCCAGTCAAGCTATCCCAGTGATGCCAGTAACGGATACGAATCATAGCGAGGATAATCTTAATGTGACTGATAATACAAATAACCAACAATACCAACAGCAAGGACAGCAACAATTAAACCCGCAGTTAAACCAACAACTAGATCAGCAATTGGCGGTATTTTTGGTAAGAATGGTTGAAGGACAAGAGCAACTTATGGCACTCAATGGTAGCAATGGGGCAAGTGAATTACAAGCAGGGGATATATTAGAGTATCGTAGTTATATTACTAATAATATGCCAAATCGTGTTCGCTCCATGCAAGTTACTATGTCTATTCCCCCAGAAGTTGAGCTAATTGGTCATACTGTACCAGAGTTTGTGATGGGTAGTCTTGATCAAAGTCAGTTTTATCCAGCACCACTACAAACGCAAAGAGATGGTATGATTCAAAATATTGCACTGAGTAAATATCAAGCTCTGCGCTGGCAAGTGGAAGATTTAGATTTGGGTGAGACAACGACGCTTAGTTATCGTGCTAGGGTGAAATAACTATAAAAATAAAAACAAAATAAGATAGAAAAAAAGGTACAATAGCACTCCGATTTAAACTGTAAAGATTAAAGCCCCAAAGAGCCATATTATGAGTCAAATGCCTGCCTATATGTCCAATCCCACTGATGAACAGATTAACGCCTTGACGATGGCGTTAGATGGTAAGTCCTTTAAAGTGGTTGCTTATGCAGGGGCAGGCAAGACCACAACCCTCAAGCTAATTGGTGAACGTTTAGCAGGTCGTGGCTTATATTTAGCATTTAACAAAGCGATTGCCACCGAAGCACGACAAAAGTTTCCGCAACATGTCGATTGTCGTACCTTTCACTCGCTTGCATATCGCCATGTTCCTCGTGATATTACCGCTAAACTTGCCTTGCCACGTTCATCACCAAAACGTCTTGGCGACGAACTGGGTTTGCAACGGGTACAAGTACGACGGGTAATTGATGGTAAAAGCACCGTGGTGAATTTTACCCCTGCTCGTTTGGCACGCTTTGTTAGTGATGCGGTCAGTAACTTTTGTTCCACACATGCCAGTTATCCTGCCCCTCGTCACTTGCATTTTCCTTCTTGGCTCAATGAAGCCGATAGCGAAAATTTGCGAGAAATGCTTTATCCAGCGGTCGAACAACGCTGGTTACAGTCGATTGATGCTCGCCATCCAGCAGGGATTGGGCATGAGATTTATCTAAAGCTATGGGCATTATCTAAGCCAACCATTCCTGCCGACTTCATCCTCTTTGATGAAGCTCAAGATGCCGATCCACTAATGATGGGGATCTTAACTCAACAATCAAAACAAGTGATTTATGTTGGAGACGCACACCAACAGATTTACGAATGGCGTGGGGCAGTCAATGCGATGAAAAAACTGCCATTACCTCAGACGCTATTAACACAATCATTTCGTTTTGGAGATAAAATCGCCGATGTTGCCAATGTATTTTTAACCGCATTGCAAGAAGAAGTCCCCTTGCGTGGTAATCCAGCAAAAAAATCCAGCGTTGCAAAAACTCTTGTTAATGGTAATAAAGATGCGATACTTTGTCGTACCAACGCCTCCGCTATGGTGCAACTACTAACAGGGCTAAAACGTGGGCATAAAGTAGCACTGCAGGCGGATACCGAACGCATGCTTAAATTTTGCCAATCAGCAGATAACCTTAAACAAGGGAAGCCTGCCTATGGTGTACCCGAATTGGCCTATTTTTATAATTGGTCGGACGTGCAAGACTATGCAGAGACTAGTGAAGGAAGCGATATTAAAACCCTTGTCAAATTGGTTGATGAGCATGGTACAGATACCATTAAGCAAGCGGTCAATAGCCTATCAGATATGAATGATGCCGATTATGTGATTTCTACCGCTCATAAGGCAAAGGGGCTAGAGTGGTCACGAGTTCAGCTTGATGATGATTTTTATTATGATGTCACCACTCATGCAGTAAAAATTAGCCCAGAAGAATTACGCCTACTCTATGTTGCTTGCACAAGGGCGGAGCAAAACTTAGATATCCACCATATCAGTGATTTGATCAGTGGTTTAAAAAGTGGCAAAAAGCTGGTATATGGGGCATAGAGAAGTACAAAAGAAACAATTAGCGAATAATTTCTAATGTCCGAATATCTTTGATTTGGCTGGGAAGCTTGTAGTTTAACGTGCTTGCCTTAAGATAGCCAACATGATTGTATTCTTCAAGGTAAGCTTGAGCCTGAGATAGGGTTTTAGCAGGTGAAAAACCAGATGGATTACAACTGCTAGAAATTAAGAATCCAAACGGATTGTCGTCACTGATTAGATTCTTACAGAGATTTTGAATTAGAGGATGATTAATCACTCGTACGGCGATGCTGTCATGTTCCCCCGTTATCCATTGTGGAATAAGAATACCCTTAGGAATGGGTAATAGCCATGTGGTTGCTTGTTTTTTGATTGCTTGTTTACTGGTTAGTTGCTTACTGGTTGATTGGTCAATAGCAGAAGAGTTAATATTCCAACTATTGCTAATTTCTGATCGTTGTTGCTTATTAAGGTTGGTTAATAAGGGTTCAATGCGTTGGATACTATCAGTTAAAACAATCATGCCTTTTTTAATGGGGCGTTTTTTTAACTGTAAAACTTGTGTAACAGCCTGTTCATTCATGGCATCACAGCCAATCCCCCATACACACTCTGTAGGGTAGGCAAGCAGTTTGCCTTGTTGTAACCATCGGCTAGCCTGCAAGACATCATCGAATTCATGCATCATGTTGAAACTCGTACATAGTATCCAAACTCACACATAGCATCAAACTCGCACATAGCGTCCACCTTGTTGCTGGATTAACCCCATCAATTCAAGTTCCATTAGCTGACCGAGTAGAGTTTGGGTATCTATAGTAAGTGCTAACATCAGACTATCCACATCCGCTCCTATCCAATCAATAAGAGCAAAGAGTTTGTCTAAATGTTTTGGGAGCTTAGTATCAGGCAAAGGTAACACAGTGGTAGTTTGTTGTGGACTTGCTGTTTTTGCAGGTGTCATTAACGCTACCGTTGCTTTTGCTTTGGTTTCCTGTGGTTGAAGTAGTGGCTGATTTGTTGATTCTTGAACCTGAACGGCAAAAACTTGTTTCCCTTGTTCAGAGGTCAAGCGTGCGGTAATCAGCGAGCCACTATTAATCATCGCTTCTGTGACAATTGTCCCTAAGCTTAACCCTGCCACGATGCGATTCCGTCTAGGAAAAGTATGTTTATTAGCAATGGTCTGAGGCAATAATTCACTGATTAGACAGCCCCCTTCTGCAACAATTTGAGTAAATAAGCTGTTATGATGACGAGGGTAACACACATCAATACCTGTGCCCATTACCCCAACAGTTCGCCCCTTTAGTAGGCCATCAGCCTGTGTTAATGCACCCATATGCGCATGATAATCGACACCTTGAGCCAAACCACTGGTAATAATATAACCTGCTTGGGCAAGGTATTGAGCCATATCAAAGGTAATTTTTTGAGCATGTGGGGTAGGTTTGCGACTACCGACAATGGCAATTTGTGCTTCATGCAAGCGAGCTACATTACCCTTGACAAACAGTAAGGGCGGAGGATCAAACAACTCAAATAGTTGTTTCGGAAACAATGCTTGATTTGCAAATAATAGCTGATATTGCCCCTGTTGCACTGCAGTGCTAACTTGTTGTAATAACTTTTCTGTGCTATTTCTGTCTCGGTGGCGTTCAATATGTCGAGCATGCAACCCTAATTCTTGCCACTCTGCACAACTTGCCTGCAAGGCATTATCAGCATTAAAAAACGCCTTTATCAACTTATGATAAGCAGATAAAGACGCATTGATTTGTTGCCATAGGGCGAGGGTTGATAGCTGTGTTTGACTAAGCATATGTAACCTGTAACCCTATTTTTACATCTTATTTATTTTTATACCTTACTTATAGAGCAGGCGGTGGCAACAGCTGGTCACCAACCGATAGTGGAACTTCTGAATCTAGTACATAAGCATAACTCACTTGATCAAAAGTTCTAAATATCATCACTCGACCTGATGGCTCACTCGGCAGACGTACAGGAGTATCTTCATCAAAGGTATCTCTAACTAAAGCTCCCTTACGATAGACAGTTAAAACATCACCGACTCTCGCACCAGCTCTAGAACCTAGATTGATTGCTACGATATTACCTGCACCGACAGCAACACCAATGGAGCCACTGACTCTGAGAATACGTCCAGGACGATTGACCTTAGATGGTTGCAAACCAAAAGCAGGCGGTAGTGAAAGCCCCATATCTGCAAAGACTCTATCACCCTCATTGACTTCCGAACCAAAAGTTTCCGTTAGCTGAATGCTAGAAACTCCATTACTAGCCACATCTTTGACAATACCTCTAGCCACTTGAGTTACTTCCACGCCAGTGACTGTTTTGGTGACTGGATCTACAAATGGCTTGCCTTCTTGATAGACACCATAAGTCTGACCAACCTCTAACAAAGCTCCTTTGACATAGATAATATCACCCTTGGCTGTCAGTAGGTTACGATTTTTGGAGGCCAATACATAAGGAGTCTCTTCCAAATGAGTTGGATTAACAATCATCACCTTATCTAACCAATAGCGGATACTTTGTAAAGGAATGGTTGGAATGCTTTCAGCAACTGGCTTGACGGTAACAGGGTGAGGCTTCATCTTACCCGAGACTTGTTTTCTAATTCCAGCACAGCCCTCACCTGTATCGACACCAACTAGAGTCTTACCCTGAATGATACACATAATTAAAATATCATTCGGATAAATCAGGTTTGGATTCTTAATCTGTTTATTGGTCGCCCAAATCTCTTTCCATCTTGACGGACTCTTTAAATAACGTCCAGAAATATCCCACAATGTATCACCCTTTTTCACCGTATAACGGTTGGGTGCATCTGCCTTAATACTAGGCGCTGGGTTACCTGCTTGTGCAGGAGCAGTTAATACAAAAGAAGTCGTCTTTTTCATTCTTGTATCCATTATTGACCAAAAATATATGTGTGTTCCACTAGCATATTAACATATCTAATGAATGACTCAAAGTACCAATTTTCCATTCTTTGTTCATTCTTCATCCATTTTGTTATGAATTAGTGCCAACCAACTTAAAAGTTAATACTAACGATAACAAAAAACAACGCCCATATCTAGTAGAATAGTAATCTATCTACCGTGCCACAATAGCATAATATATAAGCGGTTGGGAAGTTATCTTGACAAAATACCCTAAATTATTGCTTAATTGTCATATATTGGCAGTTTTATGATTAGATTTTAATGATTTAATGATGTTTTAGCAAGATATAATGCGACATGATATGAGAATATAACCACGACTCAAAGGTCAAAAAATGAAAAAACCTACTTATTATGAGATACTCGGTGTTAAAAAAAATGCCAAAGAAGCAGAAATAAAAACAGCTTTTCGTAAACTGGCTCGAAAGTTTCATCCAGATATGAATGATGACCCAAAGGCAGATGATAAGTTAGCAGAAATTAATAATGCCTATGAAGTGCTGATGGATAAGGAAAAACGTGCGAAATATGATGCCAGCTTATTTAATCCTTTTATCAATTTATCTAATTTCGCCAAGAGTAATTTTTCTAGGAGCCACTTTGCTAATGCTGGTAGCAAAGCTTCTAGCAATACGCAAGGTTTTAATTGGGAGGAGTTAAAAGAGAAGTTAGGTGAAAACTCTCCTTTTGGGAGTAATAGCTTTCGTTTTGATGATGTTTTTTCAGCATTTGGTTATAAAAATGGCAAAAAACAGGAGAAAGATACAGAGCAAGAGAATAAACAAGAATTTTTTGCTAACCTAAATCAAAATGAATACAATCAACACTCAAATCAACAAGAAAAAAAACAAGCACTCAATCAACACGCTGACATTAACATTGACCTTGCTTCAGTTTATACAGGTGACACCTATAATATTAAGTTGAATGTACCTGTTCGTCTTGCTAATGGTGATATTAGTCATCAACAAAAGCACCTGAATTTTACTGTACCAAAAGGTATTACGGAAGGGAAGCAAATCCGCTTGACAGGACAAGGGGCAGTGAGTTTATCAGGCGATCAACATGGTGATTTACTATTAACGGTACATATTGAGACCCCAAAGCATATTCGTGTTGAAGACTCAGACGTATATCAGACGATTGATGTGTTGCCGTGGGAGGCGGGACTAGGAGCAGATATTCAGGTGGGCACACCTGCAGGTGAGTTTACCGTGACTATTCCTAAGCGTTGTCAGGATGGTAATTCGTTGCGATTACGAGGAAAGGGCATTCCAAGTAAGCCAGCAGGCGATTTGTATTTGCTGATTAATATTATTAACCCAGATATGTCAGACCCTCTTACTACCGAACAGGAACAGGCGTTGCAACATTTAAAATCCGCATTTAGTAAAGATGGATAAATAAAGACAAAAAAAGAAGTTGCTAACTATCAATAAAATATTCAGCAACTTCTTTTCAATTTTCAATGACTTATCATTTTCAATGACTTATCATTTTCAATGACTTATCAATAGGAACTGAGTACCTCTTTATTTACCTTCTTTTTGAGCTTTTTCTAATTGAGCGATTTGTTTTTCTAACAACTCAATTTGCTCTTGTTTTTTAGCGGTTAATTCGTCCATCATCTTGACTCGCTTATCCAACAACTGCTCTTGCTCACCTAAACGCTTACCTTGATCTGCTAACAAATCAATTTCTTCTTTGATTAGGCTATCATCGTTTGGAATGTCAGCATTCACAATTTTATCAGGATTAGGGACATCGACATCAATGGTTTTGACAGCTGACCCAGCTTTGACTTGAGGTTTTTCTTCAGTATCTTTTCCTGATTCTTGACTTGCCTTTGAATTTGCTTTCTTGTCAGCTTCTTCATCAGCTTTGGCGGGCTTGTTTGCTTTATCTGTAGCTGACTTATCTGTATCTTCTGTGTTAGGCTTATTCTGAGCGACAGCTGGTTTGTTTACTTCATCAGCTGGCTTGTCTTGTTTGCCCTCAACGGCAGATGTGCCATTTGTTTCAGCTGTAGGCGAATCTGATTTACCAAACATCATAAACGCAACCAAACCAATGAGGGCTAATAATATTAGGCTTGCTATTAACTTGGTCAGTTTACCTGATTTTTTATCTTTTTTGTTTGATTTGCTTTTACCTTTACTCTTGCGAGGAGTCGTTACACCAACAGGAGCAACCAACAAGTCTTCTTTACTATCCTTGTCGCTATCTATCGAGTTACTTGCTAAATCATCTTTTATATCTGGATTTTTATCTTGACTTAAGAGAGCATCTACTTCATCAAACTTGTCAGTAGAGTCATTGCTAAAAGACTGTTCTAATATCTCATCAATTTTACTATTATCAATATAAGAGCTTGAGTCAGCCGTGCGTGTTAGATCCACTTGATTCGTCTGAGTGATATTGCCAGTAAGATTACCAGTCGCTGGTGTATCTGCCGGATTGGTATTGATGTCTGTTGAGTCTCCTAGTTCAATATCAGAACTAAAATCAAGATCAAGAAAGTCAGAATCACCATTAACTGGATTATCTGATTTAGGGTTGGGTTTATTATTTTCCATAAGTTACATCAGTTTCATTAGTTAATTGTTAGTTGAAGGGGGGCTATATATACTCGTTTGCCATTCTAGCAAAAACAACAACAAATTCACAAGCCTTTTTTGGTCAATTCAGATAGAGGCGTTGTGTTTTCATTATTATCTTTTAGCAATAAACTTCATTAAACCATCAAAGGTCTTGCCATACGGCGGTTGCAACAATCCCATCGCATTAAAAGAAGATTGCTTAAAGATACTTTTATAATGGCTACAGGTATCAAAGCTATTTTTACCATGATATGCTCCCATGCCAGAGTGTCCGACTCCTCCAAAAGGCAATTCATGTTGAGCAATGTGATAAAGAGTATCATTAATACAAGCCCCACCACTGACTGTTTCATTCATCACTTTTTGACAGACGTTATCCTCTTTTGAAAACACATACAAAGCCAGTGGACGTTGTCTCTCATTAACATAGCGAATAGCAGAGTCTATGTCCTCGTCTTTGTAAGGGACAAGAGGTAATATTGGTGCAAAAATCTCTTGAGTAAGTAAGTCACTATCGGAGTTTAGATTATTAACCACATAAGGAGGCATAAAATTAGTGGCTAACTCAGGCTCGGCATCACACATAGCATGAATGCTGGCATCACCGACTTTGGCATTCTCAAGATAAGATTGCACCCGTTGAAATTGAGCTTGATTAATTAGATAGCTATAGTCATCGTTATTTTTGATATTCTTGTAATGTTTATTAATCCACTGTTTGCTTTTGTTGATAAATTCAGTGGTGAGCGATTCAGGGATTAACACATAATCAGGTGCAATACAGGTTTGTCCTGCATTAAGAAGTTTACCTGTCCAGATTCGGCTGATGGCATGTTCAAGGTCGCAATCTTTATCAATGATTACAGGTGATTTACCCCCCAACTCTAGGGTGACAGGGGTTAAATTTTCCGAAGCAGAGCGCATGATATGCTTGCCTACTTGGGTTGAGCCTGTAAAAATAAGATGGTCAAAAGGCAAACGACTAAAAGCCTGTGAAACCGTACTATCACCAGTGACAATGCAAACTTCATTTTTGCTAAAATACTCAGGGACCGTCTTGGCAAGCCAATCGGCAAAGATAGGTGCATGTTCAGATGGTTTAATCATTGCTCGGTTACCTGCAACTAATGCTCCAATCAGTGGCGGTAAAGATAAAAATAGCGGATAATTCCAAGGAGAAATAATGCCAATCACTCCCAGGGGTTGCGGTTGAATATAGCTACTGGCAGGTAAAAACCACTTACTTGTGCTAACTTTTTTACTTTTCATCCAGCTTTTGCCGTGTTTTTTAGCGTAGTGAATCTCTTCGAGTGCAGGAAAAATCTCTGCCATCAAAGTTTCCGCTTTAGATCGTCTGCCAAAATCTTGACTGATGACTTCACTAATGATGTCTCGATTATCATTGATTAATTTTTCAAGCTTATTTAGTCGCTTGAGACGAGTCGCCCAACTCACTTCAGTTTGCTCTCGACTTAATCTGTGTAAAGTGTCGAATTGAATTTGCATACGTTCTATACTGTTGTTTTGTGTAGATTGGGCTTGTGTAGATTGAGCGTGCGTTGATGAGCTTGTTGTGTTCATAAGACTATCCGTAATCAAAATGTGTTTATGTAAAATGTGCGTATGGTGATTCTCTAGTGAATCATATCACAAAAAAACAAAACTCCCCAGTTCAATCATTTTTATGAATATGAATTAAAAAAACGAATATTTATATTCCCTAAATCAATTATTTTTTGTTAAAATAGAGCAATGTTAGAGAAACATTATTTAACATTTAACGAAATACTAATTCAAAGAGATACTGGTATTTTAAAGAAGCACTGTTTTTTATTCACTTGCAATCACCTACATAAGGATTTGATTATGAAATTATCCCGTTTAGCCCTTGCCATTGCTGGTACAATTGGTGTTATGACAACTGCTCATTCAGCAGGTTTAGAGCGTTCACAGCAGTCTATTGCCCCTCTATTTGAAGAGGGTAACTATGCTGAGGCGACTTACGCTTATGTCAATCCCGAACTCGAAGCCAAAGATGGAGGTGGCTTTAGTGCCGATGATATGATTGAGGAATATGGCTTTGCAGGTGCAGCGGTTAAGGTTGCACCGACTGAAAACACAGCGTTGGCTTTGTTTTATCATAAGCCTTGGGGGGTTGATACGACATATCCTACTAGTAGTAAGGTCTTTAGTAATAAAGATCTTGGAGATACACAAGCTCATGTTGATTCTGATGCGTTGGGACTGGTAGCTGGTACTAAACTGGGTAAAAACTTTACTGTTTATACAGGTATTGAATATCAAACGGTATCAGGAAATGTAAAAGCAGCGACACCTCAACCATTAGGTGCAGGGGGTGCTTTGACTCCGACTTTATATACTTTAGACATCGATGACGAGCATACCTTTGTTCCTATGGTTGGTTTCGCTTATGAAAAACCAGAAATTGCCATGCGTGCTGCGGTGACTTATCGAGGTCCTGCTGAATATAATGTCGAAACAGAAGAAACATTTAGTGCTGTAATGGGTGGTGCTGTTGCTCCTTTATATGCAGTGACTGGTAAGGCTAATATTAGTTTTCCTCAATCGGTTAGTGTTGATTTTGAGACAGGTCTGAGTGAAAAGTATCAGTTGTTGGGTATGATTAACGCTCGCTGGATTGATTGGACAGAATTTGAAGTTGCTCCTTCTTTAAATAACACCCTGCAAAAGGGAGAGCCACTTGCGAGCTATGAAAAAGATCAGTATTCGGTCGAAGTAGCAGTTGGTAAAAAGTTCACACCTAAGTTCGGTGCTGAGATTCGTGCAAGTTATGATTCTGGCACAGGTGCTGATTTAAGCCTATTGGGACCTTATGACTCAGTAACAGGTATTGCTGTAGGTGCTCAGTATGATGTTAATGATAAACTCAGTGTTGGTGGCGGTGTTCAGTATATGATGGTTGAAGGTGGACAAATTCCATCACAAGATCCAAACAATCCTGCCTTAAAAGTTGAAGACAGCAACGCCTATGCCTTGGGTATGAAAGTAGGTTATCACTTCTAATCTAGCTAAGTTTTAGTATGGGGTTTCTTGCTTACTTAAACGGAAAAAGTGTTTATTGTGTGGCGTGAACCTCAGAAATTAGACGGCTTAATTAAATAGTAAGATTTAGGGTTTGGCTTCTGTATTGAACAGGGGTCAAACTTTTTAAGTTTATTTTAGTTCTTTTTTTATTTTAGTTCATTTTTTGAGTATGATGATACTCAATAGGTGTTTTTACTGCACACTTTAAATCACTACATGACTGAAAACCATGTTCATAATCATAAAATATTTCCTATATTTATCATTCCAAAAAAACTTCCATTACTTCCATCATAGTATAGTAAATTAAATTCATTGTACCACTACATACTAAGTGTCTAAGCGTTAAGCGTCTAATTTCAATTTAATAAAACGAATGACAAAATTTGTCAAAAATATGATGCTACCTGTTTGTATATTATCAGTAATCATGCTCTAAAGATATTGATTTTGACAGTGAAAGTGTATATTATTCAAGATTGGCTTTTTTATAAATATTTATTGATTGATATCTTGGAATTATGTTGAAATATTGTAAGTAAAGCAGTTTTCGGCATTGAAATTGCTTGTATCAAATAGTGCATTTGTAAGGATATTCCTCAACAAGTTTTTCTCAAAATGAGCGAGTACGAGTTGTTCAAAATGGTAAGCAAATATTAAAGTAAACAACTTGAAGAATCTAACCCCAAAAAAACAGGAAAAAACCATGAAAAATATCACCGTAAAAATCTACAACAGCGTAGAAGTCATAGGCGAAACCCAACTAGCCACAAAAGATGGCAAACCAACCATAATAAAAGCCGAAAAAGGCGTTAACTACGAATTTTTTGACCACAGCATCGACAGAGCCCCC
>PDWJ01004296.1_pt1 | contig 13055 bp, 15 predicted proteins | sample 1430881 | NCBI WGS metagenome assembly PDWJ01 (sample SAMN01162460, study PRJNA174530) | Oral metagenome, whole genome shotgun sequencing project. | biome: Marine environment; feature: Marine mammal; material: Swab sample of the gingival sulcus; isolation source: swab sample of gingival sulcus... | reverse complement strand
GACAAGGTGGAAGAAGTGCAGAACATGCGACTGATATGTCTGACCGTAGTGCATCAGCCGACGCATCTTCTCGGCGGTGGGAGTAAGCTTGTCCACACCGACTATTACATCCATGGCCTTTGCAGCAGCCAGATGGTGGGAAACAGGGCATATTCCGCAGAGTCTCTGTACTGTTACAGGAACTTCCCAGTAGGGCCTGCCCTGTATGAATCGCTCGAATCCCCTGAACTCAACTATGTGAAGCCTTGCCTGCTCCACCTGACCGTCCTGATCCAGAAGAATTGTGACCTTTCCGTGGCCTTCCACTCTGGTTACAGGCTCTATAACTACCTTGTTTGTTGCACCCAAGGTTATCCTCCTTCTTTTCGTTCTCAAGGAGTGCTACCAGTGCCTGCCAAAGTACATCTGCGCTTGGAGGACAACCTGGCAGGTGGTAGTCCATCTTAACAACCTCGTGGCATGGATATACCCTGTTAAGTATCAGAGGAAGCTCTTTGTCCCCTGGTACCATTCCAGTGGGGTTGTATATGGTCGGGCCGTCTAAGTAAGCCTCGTCAAGACATTCTTTGAGAGTAATGGTGTTCCGCATTGCAGGAATACCGCCCATTATGGCACACTCCCCCATGGAAACAAGAATGTCGCAGTTCTCACGGAAATACTGCAGATTATGTACATTCTCCTCGTTGCAGCAGCCGCCTTCAATGAGGCCTACAGCACACCTGCCGGAGAACTTCTTGATGTCGTCAACCGGAGACTTGTCGAAGTCAACCAGATCTACAAGGGTCAGAATACGATCATCAATGTCAAGGAGTGACATATGACAACCGAAGCATCCGGCAAGGGACGCGGTAGCTATTTTGGGTTTTGCCATATCTGTAACCTCTCCCTATTCTTTTGCTTCAGCTCTGCGGGCCTCGATCTCGGACCCGATTGGCTGGTTGTCATACTTGCGCTGTCCGATAGGTACCGCATAACCAACACGCTTCTTGAGAATGGCTCCCACAGGGCAGTTCTCAATTGCCTTGTCAGTCACTGAGACATTTGTCGCAGAGAGGTCTGTATCAGAATTGAAGGCTATTTTCTTGTGAATACCCCTGCCTACGAACTGAAAGACATTTTTGCCGTCAAGCTCTTTGGATGAGCGCACACATCTTCCGCACAGAATGCATCTGTTGTGGTCTATGTAGATATCAGGATGGCTGGCATCCACTTTGTGATCGTTGAACATGTAGGTGTACTTGGGCGCCATCATTCCAAGACGATACCCAGTTGCCTGCAGTTCACAGTTGCCGCTTCTTTCACAGAACGGGCAGTAGTGATTGCCTTCCACGAAGAGCATTTCAACAATGTTGACTCTTATCTGGTGAATCTCTTCTGTTTCGTTTTCCACTATCATTCCAGGAGCAGCAGGCTGTGTGCACGCAGACTGTGGTCTGTCGTTGACAAGAACAGTACATACACGGCAGCTTCCGAAAGGAAGAAGATCCTTGTGAGCACAGAGTCTGGGTATGTAGATCCCAGCTTCATCAGCAGCCTCCATGATCGTCTGACCGGGGGTTGCCTCAACCTCTACTCCATCGATGGTGAATGTGAACTTTTCACTCATTTCCAACCCCTTTTCAGTCAGCGTAGATTACGGACTTGCGTCCCTGAAGCTCTTCACCGTCGGCAAGTGCCTTGTGAATATCGAAAGAATGCTGCATGCCGTCACTGTTGTCCTTCACAAGAAGCTCGTATCTGTCCCTGAAGTTCCTGAGAGAACTGAGCACAGGATTGGGAGAAGTCTGCCCGAGACCGCAGCGGCTGGCAAAAGCAACGGTTTTTCCAAGCCGCTCCAGATAGTCCAGATCATCAGGAACACCCTCACCTTTCATTATGACCTGGAGACGATCCTTCAGCAGTTCATTTCCCACTCTGCAAGGGGTGCAGTAACCGCAGCTCTCATCACAGAAGAACTCCATGAACTCATGGGCAATGTGAAGAGGATCACGGTCTTCATTGAATATCATCACAGAACCCCCTGTGGCAACATCATCGTAGCAGATGGTTCTGTTGAAATCACTGGGACCTAGAAGCTGCCCTGATGGGCCTCCTATCTGAACAGCATAGGGCTTCTCCGCTCCGGCTTTTTCAAGCAATTCGCTGATCTTTATGCCCAGAGGAATTTCGTAAACACCAGGTCTGGAACAGTCACCGGATACACTGAGCAGCTTTGTTCCTGCAGTGCCTTTCGAACCCAGTTCCGCAAACCATCCTGCCCCCTCGTCGAGAATCTGGGCCACGCAGCAGAAGGTTTCAACATTGTTTACTGCAGTTGGGCGGGTAAGGTATCCCTTCTGGGCAGGGAAAGGAGGTCTGTTCTTGGGGTCGCCTCTGAGACCTTCACATGAGCTGATAAGAGCAGTTTCCTCACCGCACACATAGGCACCTGCTCCCATCTGAATTCTTATGTCGAAATCAAAGTTTCTCTTGCTGTTCAGAATGTTCTTTCCAAGGAGGCCCTTTTCCCTCCTTGCAGCCAGAACACTCTCAAGGAAAGGTCTGAGATATGCGTACTCAGCCCGAAGGTAAACCACTCCGGTACTTGCGCCGATTGCATAACCTGCAATTGCCATACCCTCAAACATCAGGTCAGGTACTTCGGTGAGAATAACCCTGTCCTTGAAGGTTCCAGGTTCGCCCTCATCGGCATTGCATATTACGACCTTGTCATCACCGTCGGCTCCTCTGGTGAACTCCCACTTCATTCCAGTGGGGAAACCGGCTCCGCCTCTGCCTCGAAGTCTTGCAGCCTTGATGTCCTTTATGACCTCAACCGGAGACATTGCCAGGGCCTTATGCAATGCCTTGCCTTCCTCCAGACCGGCGAAAACAACAGGGCCTCGCTCGCGAATATTATTGTTGACCATGGACTTGACCAGAGGGTGGGCATTGTTGCCGTCTCCGAGAAGATGAATCAGGTGATCTGTGTTACCGTGTTCCTTCAGCGACCTCACTATTTCCCTTGCTGAATCGCTTGAAAGCCTGGTCATAATCTTGTCGTTAACCAGCGCTCCAGGGGCTTGATCACACATTCCTATACATGGAGTCCATTCCAGAGTAAACCTGCCATCGGAAGTGGATTCACCGAAGTCTATTCCCAGTTCTTCTCTGAAAGCGTCTGCGACCTTGTCTACTCCCTGGTACTTGTCGATAATATCGTTGCACAGCCTTATGACAAACTTTCCTTTGGGCTTCTCAGAGAGGAAGGAATAGAAGGAGACAACACTCTCCACTTCCACTCTGTGTGAATCCACAGCATCGGCAATCAAATCCATTGCCGAATCGGAAACATGCCCGTACAACTTCTGAACATCACACACAATGTCCATCATTCGCGTGTGATCGTTGCCGTACCGGCTACAGATTTCCCTTATTGTCTTATCCAGGTTCTCTGCCATTAACTACCTCGCCTCCGGTTACTGTCCACTGTGTATTGGTACTGTCTTATCCGTTTCTTCAGGTTGTTTTCCTTTTTCCGCCGCTCACGGAAGAATGCGGCACTCCCAAGAGAGGAAAAAGGCCCGGCAAACCCCTTTGACGGAACAGCCGAAATCTCTGAATACAACTCTAAAATATCTTATTGCCCGAAGAAAACCAATCCCCGGCAGCAGACAGCAACAGAGACGATATATGTGGTTATGTCATTCAGTTACGCCATTCGTATTTTTTTCACGCTTCTAAATGGAGAAAAAGGCCTCTTACGACAGCGCGAAAAAAGCACAAAGCCTGTCTCACTCTGAAAGAGAAGGATTCTTCCACAATCTGAACGAACTGTGAGTCAGGGCTATTGAGACAAGAAACACAAATCCCAGAAGAATAACCTGAACACCGAAGCCCATACCCATATGCTCAAAAAAGTGAAAAGCGTTGGCAATGGTGTAAAGACCGGCAAAGAGAAGATTCAACAGCCTCAGATACTTGCAGGTGAAAAGAACTGTAAATGCCATGAAGACCATAGGCACCAGATAGAAAACAAGCATCATCCACATGTCTCCTGAAGGCATTGTGCCATCTGCTCCGGCCATAACCACACTGGTTCCATAGAAAAGAGGGATTAGCTCAATCAAGCCGTGCACTATCAGACCGGCAAGAATAATTGACCACAGCACAGCCACTTTGATCTCGTTTTTCATACAACTGCTCCTCTCAAAACTTAGGTTTTTCTTATGTTTTTAGCAACCTCTAAATCATAGGATCATAACATGAATTCGTCAACAGTATTCTTGCAAGAATGTGTTTTCAGAAACCGCAGGTTAATTAAATAATCTCTCCATAAAACCATAACAATGCTGCAGAATTTCCGAAGAGCCATCTCTCCAATACTGCATAACTTTTCTAAGAAAAGTGAAATTCAGACGAAAAGAGCTGTTCAGGAGATGGCTTTGGTTATCTCTTCAATCAGGAGAGTTGGAGAAACAGGTTTTTCAATGAAACAGTGAACAGGAAAATAGTCAGGATGGTCTTCAGGCTTGAAGGTATACCCTGTATCCATTTCTACTGAACTGAGCATGATAACAGGGACAGAATCGCCAAGCTCATAATGTATATCTCTTGCCAGAGAAAACCCCTGATCGCTGTTTTCCACTATTACATTCATAACAACAACAGCAGGTCTCTCTTTAGAAGCCTTCTCCAGCCCTTCACCGTAACTGGAAGCTGTTATGACCTGAAAGCCCTCTACAGCTAGAATAATACTGTTTAACTGAATAAAATCAGCATCATCGTCTATAAGCAGAACTCTTATTCCCTCTGCCATTGCAACCCTTTCAGTCTCTGCTGCTACAACCAAAAAACTCAATGGACATATCTTTCAGGTAACTGCTGTTGAGGAAATACCCGCAAAAAATCGTCGAGAGAGTAAAGAATGTTTACCACAATAGAACCCCTGGTATTCTCTTAAATGAAAAGCCCCTCCCTGAAACAGGAGGGGCCTGATAACTCTTAAACGGTTTCAAAGGTTATTTCGGTTCCGTTGGCAAACACATCAGAGATAGGGCATCTTTCATCTACCTCGGCCAGGAAAGCTGCCTTCTCTTCAGCGGTCATGTCGGCATCAATTTCAGTAATTACCTTAATCCACTTGTAACCGGCTCTCTCTGCCTTGCTCTGTCCGAGAAGATTATCAGTGTTCAGCTCAGCTTCACAGCTTATCTTGAAACCTCTGATGTCCATCTTTCTCTGGTTGGCCATGATTCTGCCTATGGCGCCTATGCAACCTGCAAGGGCAAAAAGACCGTACTCAAGAGGATTAGGCCCCTGATCCCTGCCGCCCATAGGTTTGGGCTGATCGATGGTTACAGTGTGATTACCTGCTGTAAGTTCCATTTTGAAGCTGCTGTCCTGTACGCCTTCTACCTTGACTATTTTCTTTGCCATCTGCTTCTCCCCTTTCAAATTACCAGCAATGGAATGCTCAATATGCCTAAAGGAATCTCAGTTGTCAAAGTTATTGCAGGGCTTAATCATACCTATGCAGTATGAATTGTTTACCTGTTTGTCCTGCTGACCTTATACATATGATCAAAGCGAAAAACTTCGGTCTTCAAAAGCAAACTCTTAACCGAAGAAAACCGGAGTTCAAACCGGCAGGCAGACGGCCAGGGCCTTGCGACAGACCCTGACCATTGTTCTGCTGTTATCAGTATCTGTAGTGCTCAGGTTTGTAGGGGCCTTCCACAGGTACTCCTATGTAGGCAGACTGCTCCTGTGTCATGGTAGTCAGTTTGACACCAAGTTTATTCAGATGAAGCCTGGCGACTTCTTCATCCAGCAGCTTGGGAAGCATATAGACTCCTACAGCAGGCCTTTCCTCTGCAAGGGCTATCTGGGCAAGACACTGGTTGGTGAAGCTGTTGCTCATGACGAAACTGGGATGACCAGTGGCACACCCGAGATTTACCAGCCTTCCTTCTGCAAGGAGGAAAATGGAATGGCCTTCACTGAATCGGAATCTGTGTACCTGCGGTTTGATCTCTGTCTTTTCAATGCCGGGCCATTTTTCAAGTTCTTCAACCTCTATCTCGTTGTCGAAGTGTCCAATGTTGCAAACTATGGACTGATCCTTCATTCTGCTCATGTGGTCTGCTGTTATCACTCTGCAGTTTCCTGTTGTGGTTACAAAGATGTCACCTTCACTGAGAGCATCCTCAACAGTTGTTACTTCGTATCCCTCCATTGCTGCCTGAAGCGCGCAGATGGGATCAATCTCAGTAACAATTACTCTGGCTCCAAACCCCCGCATTGACTGACAGCATCCCTTACCTACATCGCCGTAACCGCAGACTACAACAGTCTTCCCTGCCACCATTACATCAGTGGCCCTCTTTATGCCGTCAGCAAGGGATTCCCTGCATCCGTAAAGGTTGTCAAACTTGCTCTTGGTAACCGAATCGTTAACATTGTACGCAGGGAAGAGAAGCTTTCCCTCCTTGAGCATCTGATAAAGCCTGTGAACACCGGTGGTGGTTTCTTCACTGACTCCTATCATGTTTTCAGCGCAGCTCCGCCAGAAATTTGGAGCTTCCTGAAGACCTTTGATAAGGTTTTCTCTGAGCCTGACAAGATCTTCCGGCCCTTCTCCAACCTCAGGAAGAACACCTGTTTTCTCATACTCGGCTTCCAGCTCTGCCCCAAGATGAATCATCAGTGTGGCATCTCCGCCGTCATCCACTATCAGGTTCGGCCCCTGTTTTCCTTCGAAGGTAAGAGCCTGTCTTGTGCACCACCAGTATTCTTCAAGGGTTTCACCTTTCCAGGCAAATACAGGCACACACACATCTGCCATTGCTGCAGCTGCATGGTCCTGGGTGCTGAAAATGTTGCAGCTTGCCCATCTCACACTGGCGCCAAGTTCTCTTAGAGTCTCTATCAGTACTGCGGTCTGCACTGTCATGTGGAGGGAGCCGGTAATTCGAAGACCATTCAGAGGCTTTTCTGTTCCATACTTTTCCCTTACCGACATAAGCCCGGGCATTTCGTGTTCGGCTATCTCTATCTCTCTTCTGCCGAAATCCGCAAGTGATATGTTTCTGACTTTGTAGTTCAACTGATATCTCCTTTCAGTCCCGCAAGGGCGAGAATGGTGTGATAGTTTCCTGTTTCCTTTATTGTAAAACCTGCATTTGAAACGAAATCGTTAAGGGTTTCAGCTGAAAACCCCGGCCACATATCGCCGCGGGCCTCTCTGAAACCGGTATCCTCATGTTCTTCCAGATCAGCAACGATAAGCCTGCCTCCAGGTTTAAGCACCCTGAATGCCTCTCTTACAGCCTGGGCAGGATCCGCGCAGTGGTGCAGAACCATGTGCATCAATACTGCAGAAACCGCACTGTTCTCAACAGGCAGATGTTCCGCCTCACCGAGCCTGAGTTCAACCTGATCCTCCATGCTGAGAGAAGAAAGGTATTTCCAGGCGTATTCAAGCATTCTTCTTGAGGAATCTACAGCAAGAACTGCCTTTGCCCGGCCGAGAATAAAAGGGATAAGCCTGCCGGTACCTGTTCCCACTTCAAGCACAAGCTCTGGATCGGAGAGGTTCCGGCTGATGAATGGCAGATAATCAAGATGCTCTGCCGGTTCTCCGAAAAGTTTTCCTGCGTCCTTCTCATCCATTGAGTCAAAAAACTCACGAACCTGCCTGCTGCGGCTGCAGAGGCATCTTGCCAGCCTGTTCAGATCGTCTTTAAAACCATTCAGCAGAGTTCGGTTATCAAACGCTGCCCGAATTACATCAGCAACAAAGGGAGTATCCCTTTTAAGTGAATAGAAAGCCCAGTTGCCTCTTCCTGTTCTTCTGAGAAGACCTGAATTAACAAGCTGCCTCAGATGGTGGCTTGCGTTGGACTGGGTAATACCGAGGATCTGCACAATCTCTGATACATTCAGCGGACTGCGATCCAGAAGCAGGACCATTCTGAGCCTGTTTCGCTCTCCTAAAGCTCTGAAGATTTTTTCCATTTCAGTACTATATGACTATATGTTGATATAGTCAAGTGGCTTGCGTGTTGGTAGAGTCAGTGTGCATCTTGCAGTTGCTGCTCAAGGCTCTTGAGGCAGGTAACAGGGTCTGCTTCATCTCCATGAGCTCTCTGATAAGGAAGCATTCCGATTACCTGCGCAGGGATATGCCGGCGAGGATGCTGACCAACCTGACTAAGCCCTCTGTACTGGTGCTGGACGAGATCGGGTACACCCCTCTGGACAACAAGGCTGCAACCTTGCTTTTTGATGTGATCGACATTCGTTACAGAAAGAGAAAGCCTGGCATTTCCGGAGTTAGCCTTACTTGTTTCAGTTTCTTCTTTGAGAGAACACCGGCCGGAAGAAGAAATCAGGCTGAATCCTGACAGAATTCAGCCTGATCGAAGGTTTGGTGAGAAATCCGGGCTGCCTTATCCTGGAACAGTATTAGTTGAAGTACAATCACCAATGTCTACTGGTGGAGATATCAATTCAGTAATACTTACGAATTTGAACACAAAGCTATCTATTATGCTATTCAGATGAATAGGAAACCTCTCGAAATCTGCATATTGCGGTAGGACTCCCAAGGTAAAGAACGGAGTCACAGAATGTCAGGTTTGATGTATCCCACAATGCCTCAACCCCAATGCCGCATAAATATCGCCCTTGTGCAGAAAACACATCAATACCCTGGTAGCTGATGTTCTCAAGTGGAATATCGCTATAACGGCCATCTACCCACTCTGGCCTGGTGGGTGCAAGTAAAGCCCATACATCACCATTGTCATCAAAAGTGCAATCGTTAACTCTAAGGATGTATCTTGATTCAGATGACTGCTCAATAGGTAAAGGTGGCTCTCTCTGGAATTCAGATACTATTTCTTGTGTTGCCGTATCGTAAATTTGATAGTTATTATAGTATACAGATGTTACGGCAACATAACTATTAAATGAATCTATCTTAAGATTTATATTAGATGCAGATGGACATTCCACCATTCCATCGGTTTCTTCAGGATCCCATTCGCCATATTTTTCAATACTGCCATCGGAGGAAAAAGCTGTAATTAAAGCAGCTTCAGCTATACTTGCTGCAAGAACGGTAGTATCATCCAGAACTGTAACATCAAATGGCCATTGCACCGGAAGAGATTCCAGGTATTCCCCATTTCCAATACCGAACAAATCAACTCTGCCAAGATCCGTGTTACATACTGCCACCACACCGGCGTTCATATCAATACCGCCGATATGTGCAAAGCAGCCAGGGCCTTCACCAGATTCCCCGGAACTCCATAAATGATGTCCATCAAGAGTGAACAGATGGATTTTGCTGGCAATGTTATCCGCAATAGCTATCTTCCCATTGGAAACAGCAAAATCACTTATAATTCCAATTCCAGCATTATCCATAGTGGCAATGTTCAGAATTGTATCGTTGAGTACATAGAATGGTCCATCATTTGCGGAGACCCCTGCAACACCCTCTTCCAGCCACTTTTTCCAGGCATACTCGTCATCCAGATAAGTTGCTTCGCTATTGTTCGATTTGCATGCACATACTGCTATCAGCACTACCACCAGCAGCACTCTGAGTAATTTGCAGAACAACATAGTCCTCCTTACCATGCCACATATATCTTCCAAGGGAATCGACATTTGTTAAATCGAATTCTTTTGCCACAAACCAGCTGCCGTCACCGCAGAAGTTGCTCCAATGCAGTGTTGATCCGTAACGGTGAACAACTGTGTTTCCGGACTCCACCTCAATATCAAGAATAGCAGCAGTACCATGTTCATCTAACTCAATACCAGTATGAAGAAGATAAAGTTTGCCATCCTGATATAGAAAACTGGAGCTGTATCTGTGTGGGCTGATAGTGTGCCCAATGTATGGTGGAGCTAAAGGTAGAGTGCAACTACTTATTGAGCTATCAGTAATAAGCAGGGTATTGAGCAATGAGCCATCATTACCAATCTCTATAAACATTTCCGGATCTGAAGTATGAACACATATACTGCTGTCTGTAGTCGCATGAGAAATAATCTTACCTGGAAAAATGTACTCCACAGAGGATGAGAGAACAGATCTAGTGGAGAAGTTAATGGTATACTCCACTTCTTCATCATTGGATACATCCCGATAAATATCAATCATTCTATTTCTCTCAGCGTCGTAGCTGTCAGGGTACTGGAAGTAGAAAAGACTGTTATCGGAAGCTGTGAACACAAGTGATCTGAATAACTCCCCCCTTACTCTGCTGATTGAGGTACATGCAATTCTCTCTGCATCGGTATATGATCTGTACCGAGCCTTTCCAGTTGCAATATGAAATTCGTGTAAGCCATCCTCAAGAGACATAATCACGGTTGAATCAATCAGACCAATGCTGCCGATCAGGGGCCATACTGTTCCACTCTCTGTGGAGTAAAGCCTTTGCCACAATGTATCCTGCATAGCCAGATCGACTCCTGCTACTCCAGTGCTGCCAGGTGGGTAAGAAGAGACAGAGTCATCTCGGTTTACCACAGTTGTAGGGAATGCGCAGATACCATATTTAACTACAGGATTCTTTGGTGAATGGGAGCAGTCAGGCATAAACGCAATAAACTCCAAATCAAAAGAGTCAATGAAAGAAAGTTCATTGGCATCATATTCTGTTATAACTCGTATCCCGGTTTTTTCACAGCTCAGGGAAAGGGCCATGATAAGAATAACCAGGATGTATGAAATGTCAGTCTGCAACACTCTGCCTACCTGCCTTTTCCAGAGCATAGACAATTTTCCTCTTAACACGAGCTATCTCACGAAAGCAGTTATCAGACATCAAAGAATCGGAATTATCCAAAACTTTGTATGATTGAGCAAAGCAACCACCTGCACAGATTTTCCAGAAGTAGCAACCGGTATTAGCGCAAGTACTAGCTCTGTTATCGTCTGCTTCTCGTAATCTTGTCAGTATTGAATCGCTGGTCCAGACAGTTTTAAAATTGTCACCATCAAGCTGAGTGCCCTTGTATTGATCGGAATATAATGCTCGGCAGGGATATATAGAGCCATCAGGGCCTAGCATACACTCCAATCTAGCTACTCCACATCCTCGCTTTAGACTAAGTGTGTTTATTAGTGATCTGTTGATTCTGAGGCCACCATCATCTTTTTGCAGAGCATGGTCCAGTAAGTTATCTAAAAAAACTTCATATTGTGAGTTAGTACATTTAGAAATCTCATGTCTATCTTCGGAACATTCTTGTGGAATAGGTGATATTGAGCCAAGATAGTTATATTTATTGAATAGAAATCTTGCACTATCAAAAAAAGATTCAATGCTCACGGTTGTAAGCACCATATTTATACCAAAAGATATAGAATTATTCTCTAATATATCCATAAACCTGAGAGTCTTTATGTAAGCTCCTTCCCCTCTACTATAGTCATTCTCCTCTTGTACTGCAGAATCAAGACTAACGGTTATTTTGACATTCTTTTTGAATGTAGAAATAGGTATACGATCAAATAAGGTACCATTCGTTATAACAGATACAGTAAGTCCACAATCAATTGCATTCAGGATCAGAGTCTCAATATCATTTCTAAGTAGAGGTTCGCCACCAGATAAGCAAATCTCTTCGACTCCGTTTTTTTGTAAGTCTTGGAAAATCAGGCTCCATTCATCGCTCGAAAGTTCTTGCTTTGAATTAGTATCCCTTTCATGAGCATTCATGCAGTATATGCATCTCAAAGAGCATCTATCAGTAATATGAATAGATACAGTCTTAGGCGATTTTGGTGTCCGCATCCTTCTTGCCGCCCTCTCAGGGATCTTTTCTGGGTTCGCTCGAAGTATGCCGTTTTTTTTCATCTCTTTGATTGCGTTCAGTATTTCGTCATGAGACAAAGAATGTTTGGAAGACATGAGAGAAAGGATAGATGCAACAGAAACTGGCGTGCTAAGAATACTTAGCAAATCGCTTGTTGCCTGGTCGACACTCAGAAACGAAGCAGTGTCCGGGTAGAAATAGTAGGTGCTGTCCTTGTGTAAAAACCGAAATCCAATAGCAGATTGAATTATTGTGTTTAGATCCAAGATCCATCCTTTATCTATTGACAGGAAGCCCACAGAAGGAGAAGGGAATTTCCATGGGCTTCAGCCTTATAACTAACTAAGTTCCAGTATAGTCGCTGCCATTTTCACACCAGGCTTCAATATCACAGGGGTCATTGCATGGCAAAGGACCTCCCCAATGAATAGAGCATCCTGAACCAGCTTCAAGGTCGCATCCTACGCCCCAACCGCCGTAGCAGCCGCTCGCATCAGTCCCACCATCGGAGACTAATGTAAGAGTGATCAAAGTAAACTTCATTATCACACATCCTTTCTAATAAATGAATGGTATATCATCTTGATAATATTATATGTCAAGAGATCACAATTGTCAATGGCCAGGGGGTAGTACTACTTTCCTATTATCTGATATCACTCTCACCGGTATTTCCGGAAGAGGATAACTCTCGTGCCTATGGATACAGTGGAAGACATTCTAAAATTGAAAGAATCATATCTCTTGCCGGGATATACACAGGCATCAGTAAGATGTCTCTGATACTTGCTGCTCTCTCGACGATTAATCTCGTCATTAAGCAAAAGCTCAAGGAACTCCAGGTAACCCATATCGCTGTCGGAAGCCTGCTTTACCCGCTCCTCAAGCGAGTGGAACATACCTCCCATTCGCAGAGCTTTGAGCCTTGGGAGCATATCCGCAGCAATCATTACAGGACACCTCCGATTTGACGGGCATTGTCATATCCGTTCTGTTTCAGCGGGATGAATTCATCGCTCTCTATGGGAACAGATTCCATACCATTAGACAGAATGGTCTTTACCCATATATAGCTCCAGTCACTGTAATGAATAGCTCCGGTACAGGTCTTTTCAAGCCTTTCAGAGTCATAGCCCGGATTTCTCATATCCCCTCGTTCAGGGCTGATTTTTCACTGAATTCTGCCTGATTCTGGTTCACTTCTCGTCAATGGATAGGATTCGGTATCA
>PDWJ01005723.1_pt1 | contig 13056 bp, 13 predicted proteins | sample 1430881 | NCBI WGS metagenome assembly PDWJ01 (sample SAMN01162460, study PRJNA174530) | Oral metagenome, whole genome shotgun sequencing project. | biome: Marine environment; feature: Marine mammal; material: Swab sample of the gingival sulcus; isolation source: swab sample of gingival sulcus... | reverse complement strand
TCAAGCAATGCGGCAGATGCGTTCCGGCAGGCTCCGCAGGGTTTTAAGGATGGTGGTGGATTCAAGTATCAGCGCAGGCCGGTGATGCGGCGGCGGTAAGTATCAGGTATGTAACAAGCCATTTAGAGAAAACTTAACAATAAGTTATCATGATGGTTTTCTTTTGGAGGAAAGGCGTTATGAGATGGTTGTTGTGCTTATTGCTCTGTGTCACGGCTTTATGGAGTTGTGATAGTAGGACTCCTAGTAGGACTGAGAAATTTGAATCAGCATCATGTGATTACGAATATGATATTGCCGGTGGTTTCTTTAATACTTTTGATGGTAAAGACTTTATACCGACAGGAATAACTTTCAATGGTATTGCTTGTGTGGATAAAGATGATAAAAGATCGTTTACTGTTACTGCGATGGATGATGATTTTAAAGAAGTGAAAGCCAAAGGCGCGTGGACAGGATTCAAAAAATTCATAGCGATCTCTCCAGATAAAGATATTCTTATCGGAGAGGTGATAGGCTTTTCTGGCTTAAAGACAAAAGAAGCTGCCGGAATGGAGTTTCTTCGATGGATTGAGTTTGAAAAGTAGGTCTAATTGATTAATCAGATGTAGAAGCCGTTCTTTTAAGAGCGGCTTTTTTTGTGCCCAAAAAGGAGCAGTAGTTATGTCAGAGAAACAAGGTGAAAGCGCAGCGGTTGAAGTATCACCCCCGAAAAATATTCATTCCAATCCTGATGCGATGGCATGGGCTAAATATTTTAAGCAGGTCTTTCCCCAGTCCGATATTGAGCTGATGCACGGCTGGTTTGCTAACGCCATGATGGCTATGCATGATCATATTTATCAGACCAAGTTGGTTGGTGATGTGGTTAAGGACGGTGAAGATACGTTAAAACCCAGTGAGGCTGTTTATGGTTTTGCAGGATGGCTGACGGGTAGCGAAGAAAGGACTGTGATGGGTGCTCCCGATGCCGCTGCTGTCGCACGTCTTGTTGATTGTTTTTGTAGGGAAAACAAGCTGAGTGTCCCGAGAGAGGGATGGGAAAATAATTTGATTCATCCATCAGGTGAATGTAGTGGGCCAGCAGTTTAACTAAATTTGTGCGTGAAATTCATGAAAGCCCGGGCGGGAAACTGTCTGGGCTTTTTTATTGGAATTTGGAAAGGTAGGTAAAGATGTCAAACAAGACCAAAGCGGAATTGGAAGCTGAGCTGAGTGAGGCTCTTGAAGCAAAGGTTAAGCTGGAACAGGAAAACGCCAAACTGAACCAACGTATTCATAATATTGATGCCCAGCGCCCTGGTATGACTGCGGAAGAAGAGCGGGAGCAGGAAAGCAAGCTGGCAGATAAAGATGAAGAGATTGCAAGGTTAGAGGAAGCTTTACAGAACAGCCATGAGCATAGCCGGAAGCTGCGCGAACAGATTGAGCAGTTTATGTCGGAAGACTCTATCGCAGCGTCTATGGGTGATCTGGATTCGCTGGGTATGGTTCCAATCCAGAGCCAGTGCGGGATGGTTCCTGCTATGGCCGGATTCCCGCCATTGAAAATGCTGACGCTGGCGATTGATATTGATGGCGGTGGTGTTTCTGTGGTGCGCTTTATTGCAGGGGATGATGTGCCGCTGACGATTTCTGAAGGTAGTTTTGATGCGCTCAAGGTACGCAAGTTGCGTGTGGGGCATGAGCTGGTGCGTCGTAGTCATTTGCGTTAATCGTTGGAGCAGGTTCGGGTGAAGCTGGATTTCAAGGCGTTGGTTAGTGATATTGAAGCGCAGGATAGGGAATGGCGGGAATTAGCTGCTACCTGCGCCAATTTTTACGACCACTACCAATTAGAAAAAGCCACGATTGAAGAGCTTGAGGGGTGCGGGCAGTTGCCGCGTATCGGAAACCTCATCCATCCGGCGATCAATAGTGTGTTGGGGCATGAGGAAACCCAACAGACACAGTGGCGTGTCCGGGCGGATGATGCTGATTCTTCGGATGTTGCTGATGGGTTAAATCAGCGATTGAAAGAGGTCATGCGACTGGGGATGGCTGGCCGTGTTTGTTCCAATGCCTATAAAAGCCAGTGTATTGAGGGGTTGTCATGGGTTTTTGTTGATCGTAACAGCGACCCATTCGATGAGCCATATATCATTGAGGAAGTGCCACTGGATGAAATATTTTATGATATGCGGGCGCGAAATGACCGGCTCAAGGATTGTCGCTGGATTGCCAGACGCAAGTTCATGGACATGGATGAGGTGGCTGCGTTGTTCCCAGATGAAAAGGTGTTGTTACGGGAAATAAAAAATGGCTGGCGTGCCGGTCGTTTTGAGATCGGTGAATACTCCAGTGACATGAGCTGGAATGACCGTTATGACGAATGGCAGGCCAGTACCCAACACCTTGATCATGTGTTTCAGGATGCGACCAAACGGAAGCGGCTGGCGGTGTATGAGGTGTATTACCGACAGTGGGAAAATATTACGGTCTGTAAATTCATTGATGGTCGGGTGGTCGAAAAGTCAGAACGTGAAAAATATTACGATGACGCTTCTTATCAGTTGATGAAAAAACTGGGGATGGTTGAAGAGTCAGAAGTCACTATCCAGAAAATGCGCCGTAAATGGTTTATCGGGCCACATGAAATCGATGATGAGCCGAGTCCGCACCCACATAACCACTTTCCCTTTGTGCCTTTCTGGGGATACCGTGCGAAGAAAAACAATACGCCTTATGGTCTGGTGGCCGGGATGCTGGATGCACAGCGTAATTATAATGAAACCGGGCAGCGGATTAAGCAGTTAGAAGACCAGCGTTTGATTATGTATATGCCGGAGGGTCTGGCAGACGATAAGATGAACGCCAGTGACCTTCAGCATGAGGCGAACCGGCCTGATGGGGTGATTGCGGTCAAGCGGCCTGATGCGGTGGCTATTCAGTTGCATATTCAGGAGATCCGTTATCTGGAGGGTCGGCAGCTCAAGTTTGCTCAGGATATACGCGATTTTTCGGGTATTTATTATTCCTATTCCGGGCGGGATGCTAATCAGGCCAGTGGGTATGCGATTAATAGCATGGCGGCACTGGGAGCCACTACGTTGGCTGAAATCAACGCTAACTATGAGCTGGGGCGGCACATGCTGGGTGTGCTGGTTCTGGCTCATCTGGTGGAGGATATTGGGCGGCAGAAAACCGTTGTGAATATTCTGGATGAGGATAATCCCCGGAAAAATAAAACCATTGTGCTGAATGATGATGCTGAAACCGGTGTGGCCACGAACGATGTGATGATGGCACGGTATCGGGTGGTGATGGGTAGTGCGTCTGCTACACAAGGTCATATGCAGCAGGTTTATGCTGATCTGGTAGAAATGTTCAAGGTCACGGGCGGTGAACCTGCTATCCAGCGGGTCTTGTTGCCGCGTATTTTCCAGAATAGTCCTATCCACGACAAGGCGGATGTGATTGAAGAGTTGAATGAGTACATGGGGCTGAATGTTTCTGATGAACAGAAAGCTGCCATGCAGCAACAGCAACAGCAGTTAGCCGCTATGCAGATGCAACTGGAGCAGGCTATGCAGCAGGCTGAGCTGGCGAAGTTGCAGGCCGAAACCGAGCGGTTACGGGCTGATGCGGCTGAGAAGCAAGCACAGGCCGCGCTTAAACAGACTGAGGCTGCCCAGACTGTGGTTGAGATTGAGCAGATGCAACGGGATGCGCAGGCAGAACAGCGACGTGTGGAAGCTCAGCAGATTTTGGAAGGTGTTTAAGCCTTCTTTTCCCTGAAAGGTAAATTTTTATGTCGTTAGAAAAAGTTAAAAAACTTGCCAAAGAACTTGATGAGGAGCTTGATAATGATGAGCTTAGACCGGATGATCGTGCTGCTATAATGTCTCGACAATTTGAGGCAATGTTATTATCTGGATGGTCGTTACCCAATACGTTGCGCAGTAATCACTATGACCTTGCTATCCATAACGACGAGAGGTATCAGACTGATAGTCGCAGTGTAATCATTACAGCTAAGGATTTAGCCAAATCAGATGTCCGACATAACAATATCAGCCTATGGTTGGAAAATGAGGATGTGGATTTCTCAGTGGGGGCTTCATTGTGGAGGCATGAGATAAAGGCTCAAGGATTATCTGAATACGACCCTGTTGAATCATATCGAAATGTTAGAGAAAGAATAGCTTTTAATATTAGTTCGATTGAGACGGAGCAATTCATTTTTTGTGCAGCAGGGGCGCGGGGGCATGAATATAACCCTAAGCTTAATATCATGCCATTAGATAGTGATCAATTTAGGAAAGCTATGATTAACCCAGTCATGGCTCCAAGTTTTGATCGGCATTTTTACGCAGGGGATGCAACGGACTTTGACGGTCAGCGCGGATCGGCACTGAGTCAGGCCGACAAAATGAGTTTTTCAACGCTTAAAAATACTGCTGAAAACATAAAGCAGTTGTCTGTGCCGATTCAGAAAATCAAATTACCAGGGCTGGAAGATGGGGTGTATTTGATGATTGTTACGCCTCGCCAGTGGGAAGATATTAAGCGTTCTGTTAGTAGCAATGACTGGCTTCATATGAGGTATAGGGCTGATTGTTTGGCAAAAGACTCCGATGGGTACTTATTGTCTGGTCATCCAAAATATCTATTAACCGATAATCTCCTTATAAGAAAATACAGCAAGCCGGTCAGGTTCTACCCCGGACTGCCGTTAAATATTAGTGATGAGAATAATGAAGCGACTACGCATGAGGCCAGATTGTCTAAAGATGCTGATTTTCTTGTTGATCGGGCTATCATCTTTGGTGCTGGTGCCATAATTGAGGGGTGGGGTGGTGTTAAAAGGGCTGCCCATGTCGGTGAAAATATGCCATTGCGTTATGAGTTTTGGGAGAGTTATCCTGACGAACAAGGACTAATTCGGTTTAACTATAAAGCTATGAGTGGAATTAAAAAGCTGCGTATCATTTCTGATGATGGGCGTTACTATGACAATGGGGTCGCTGTTTTAGATAGTGTTGTGATGCCAAAGTGAATTAAGGGCAAGCAGGCATAAACAAGGCCGCTTCTGGAAACAGGAGCGGCTTTTTTTATGCCCGTTCGCTGAATGGTGCTCGGCTCTATGCTGCTGTGCAAGCGGGTAGATGTTGCAGGGCAAAAACAGCTTCAGACCAAACTGTCAAAAGGAGACTTAATACATGAGCGATATTCAGGAAAGATTACGTCAGGCGCGTGAAAGACAACAACAAGCCGTCCGTGCCGAAGCAGCCGCCGATTTAGCGGCTGAAGCCGGTGACGATTGGGATGATGAGGCGTTGGATTATAGCCATGACGATGATCTGTCGGATGCTGGGCAAGCAGAGACAGATGATGAATTTGAACCAGAACGCGATTGGTCACCGGATGCCGGGCAGGCAGAGGAAGACGAAAGCGGACTGGATAGTGATCAGGATGATAATCCTGTTGATACAGGTGAGCATGATGATACGGGTGATGAACCTGATGCATCTGGGCAAGATGGTCAGGACGAAGCCACCGACATTGATGTGACGATACCGAAAGGCTATGTGCCAGTGCGTGATTACCGTCGGGAAGTCCGGCAACGGCGCGGGCTGGAGAAAAAGGTCGGGAAGTTGTCTGCTTTGGAGCAGGAAAACCAGCGGTTACGCCAACTGTATCAACAGCGTACAGGGGAAGAAGCGCCGGAATTTTCCGGTGATCCACAGCCTTTAAATTATGAAGGGCTGGATGATTTTGACCCGGATGCAGTTAAGGGGAATTTTTCTACCCTGGAAGACCGTATCCGCAGGCTGGAACAGTCAGGTCAGGGTTTTTCATCCCCGGATGCTGCGCCACAGGATTATTTTCATTCTGATCAAGAGGTTGAGTTCTTTCAGTTTGCTGACCAGCACCCGGATGACCATCCCATACATGAGGTGGCTGACTGGTTGTGGAGTGCTGCCCCCAGAGCCGGTAAACCCGGCGATCAGGAGGCAGCCCGCCGGTTTGCGGAAGCGCAGCGGCTGGAAAGTGAATTGGGCAACAATCCTCAATATCAATTCTTAGATAAAACATCGCTCTTAACCGAAGTGGTCAGACGTGTAAAACAAGGTACGTCTCAGGCTTCACGACGCACAACAGAGCCATCTAACCATTCTTCGACACTAGCACATGCCACAAGGCAGGCTGGCGGGCAATCACCCGCTAGACCAGCACCCCGCAAGCGAACACCGCGCAGCCTGTCTAATCAGGCCGGTGTCTCCGGTCAGGGTGCAGTTCAGGGTGGTTCGCATCAGGCAAGAATGGCAGGCATGACCCCCAAGCAAAGAATGCAGTATATCAAGGGGTTGTCTGAAGATGATAAACGTGAATTGTGGGCTGAAACACGACATTAGCCTGTTTTAGTTTTCAGGTAGTGAAGCAATAAAAGCCGGCTCAATCTATTTGGGTCGGCTTTTTTATTGGGCGTCTGGCCGTTGTTTAAATGTTTTTTGTGAGTGATAACAATGGGTCAGGTAAGAAGTATGGTGGGCACGCGATCCAGTGATGCCCCTGTGAGCCGGTCGGAGCTGTTTTTTCTTGAGTTGGCTTCGACTGCCAGTGTGCCGAATATGTTGCGGGCTGATATTTCATCCATTATTCCGAGTGACATTACTAAGTCACGGAGTCGGATGGAAACCGAACAATATGCACCGATTGTAACGATTAATGATCTAAGCAAAGAGAACGCACGGGGCGACACGGTTGAAGTGGTTATTGAGCATGATCTGAATAATCTGCCGACGATGTGTTGTGATCCGCTGGAAGGTCGTGAGGAAGAATCAACCTGGGCGACGTTCGATATGAAAATCGGGATGACCCGTCATGGTGTGCGCGACCGTTGTACGATGGATCGGGTACGGCTGGGGGATCAGGCGTTTGAACGTGCTCGCCCCAAGTTGCAGCGGTATATAGATCGTTTAAAGGCTGAGCGGATTATTTACCATATGGCCGGAGCGCGGGGACATGAATATAACTCTGAGCGTAATATCCTGCCGTTAGACGGTAAGGATTTCCGTAAGGCAATGATCAACTGCGTGGAAGCTCCCAGCTATTGCCGCCATTTTTATGGGGGGGATGCGACGGACTTTGATGGTCAGTGCGGTGATCCGCTGGATAAGGATGATATTTTCTCGCTGGATACCATTACCAAGGTGATGGCAGCAATGGAGGACTCCGCACATCCGTTATTGCCGATCAAGATGGATGGTATGTCCTCTGATGTTAAGTACCTGTGGCTGGTGACTCCGGCGCAGTGGCGTGATTTTAAGTTGTCGTCCGATGGTAAATTTTATCGCCAGTTGCTGAATGATGGTCAGCAGCGCGTTAAGAACTGCACGGAAAATGCAGCTTTACGTGGTGAGTGTTTATACTGGGATGGTGTCCTAGTCAAGCGTTACACCGGTGCGCCGGTGCGGTTTAAGCCGGGTCATGCGCTGAATATTGCGCGTGATGATGATTGTGCCACGGAAGAAACAGCCATGCTGGCCAAAGATGCTGATTTTTGTGTGGATCGTTCCATGTTGCTTGGTGGTGCTGCACTGGCTGAAGCATGGGGTTCTGTCAAAGATGCTGAGAATAAGCGTTTTGGCAAAGACAACTTTGTGTTCTGGCAAGGCACTTATGATGGTGGTGAGGGCAAGCGTGTGCATATTAAATGTCTGGGGGGTGAAAAGAAGATTCGTTTCGCGTCAAAGTCTGGCCGTGTTTATGACCACGGTGTTGCTGTTGTTGATACTGCCGTGCAAAAAGATAGCCTGGAGGCTTGTTAAGGAGGTGTTTTATGCCTGGTGAAAATAGTACATGCGGGCGCGAACCGATGTATCAGAAGTGGGATGCTTTGTACCGTAAAGGCTGGAATAACACGACTTCCGGTGTCATGGTTGCTCAATTCCCCATGCAGTTTGATGGTGGGTTGGAGCATAAGGACGGTAGCCGGTGGGCAATCGCTAAAGTCGTTCCCGGTTTCGATATTCTGAAAATCCAGTTATCGACGGCGGGTTTACAGGCGGCCAACAGCAGCGATCCGGTAACGGTTGACCTGGGTTGTGTCAGTTATGAGCGTGACTGTAACTGTGATCCGGTTTGTGCTGACTTTGGCAAGCTGTTCAGTGATGTCGATGTGTCGGCAGCGTATTGTGATGATTTGCCCTGTGGGCCGTGGAATTGTCGTGAATCCTGTATGCCGGAATGTTGTCCGGTCAGGAAACCGGCGGCGGGTTGCTGTCCGCCGGAAGAGATGCCCAAGGCTTGCGGGCTTTCTGATCTGGTACTGACACTGCACGGTACGCCTGCCGCCTGTAGCAAGTTGGATATGCTGATCTGGTATCAGGCCGGTTAAGGTTTAAGACCTTTCAGGGGTCGGGGCGTGGCTTGTCAGTCACGCCTTTTTTGTTTTTGGGTAACGACACCCTTGGCTGCCACTTGTTTCGGAAGCCAGGCGGCGGCCATTTTTTACATTTTCGACAAACCCTTATTACTGGAATGATGACCTGTGGCGATTGACAGTGCTGCTTTAACGGCGCGGGCAGCGGAGTTGCTGACCGATGAAGAACATGATTTTTGGTCAGAGGCTTTCCACCAGCGCAGTATTGATGAGGCGATTTGTGTCATTCAGGCCGCGATTCAGTCGGGTCTGGATACGGATTGTGTCGAGGTGGTGTTTACCACGCAGGCCGGAGCGCAGCAAACGCTGCCGGAGTCTGTGAAAGGGCGTTTCAAGGCGGTGGTGGCGAACCAGTCCGGGCGGTCTGTCCGCGAGTATGAGCGTGAAAGGCTGGACAATCTGATCCCGTGTTGGGCGGAGAAAACGGCAGACTGGCACGGTTATGTCGAGTTCTGGACGCGGGGTGGTTGTGATGAGGCCTCATTTATGTTGTATCCGCCACCCCCGGCAGGGCATGAAATCCGGCTGCGGGTGCGACAGGATGCGGAGAAGCTGACGGCGGAGGAGCTGGATTGTCAGTACCGTTCAGTGATTCTGGATTACATGCTATGGCGAGCTTTTGAGCGTGAAGGCTCGGAAAATGTTGGCAAGTGGCAGGACTATCGCCGTTCGTTCTGGGATCAGATCGGGGTGTATAAGGCGATTGAGCAGGAAAAGATTTTGCGCGATGCCGGGTGTTATGACCGGCTGTGTGAGTCCGGTCACCGGGTCGGCGGTCATGACGGAGTGGTTGGATGAGTTGTTTTGAGGGTGAGAGCGCGGCCACCAGCGAGATTCTGAATAATGTGATTCGCAAATTGCCCGGTGTGCCGGAGTCTGAAGCAAGGGCGTATGTCAATCAGGCCTTGCGCGATTTTGCGCGGGAGGCCGATCTTTGGCGGTTTAAAGATTATGAACTGACGGTTTGTGCCGGGGATCAGGTGCTGGATTTGGCCGCCGATGAGGGCATCGAGATTAAATCGGTGGATCAGGTGATGGTGATGCCTGCTGCTGAGACTTGTGGCTGTGATCCGGCGGTTGCGGCGTGCTGGCATGAAATCCGGCAGGGGGATGAGGCGCAATGCCCACTGCGTAAGGGTACGTGTTCCCCGGTCGATGAGTGGTGGTATCAGGCCTGGGAGAATACCGGTCATCAGCGCGGCCAGATTCGCTTTGCGCGACCCTGGGATTCGCCGCACCGGATTCGGTTGCATCTGACGCTGTTACCGGCTGAAGGCAGCGATACCTTTCCACCGCATTTACTGGCGGATCACCGGCGGGCGATTGAGGCCGGGGCGCTGGGCTTCGGCTATATGATTCCGGGTCAGGATTGGAGTGATGCCAAGCTGGGGGCTTTTTATATGCAGCAGTGGGAAGTTGCCTTGCTGAAGGCTGAGCAGGAGCGCCAGCAGCGTGCGTTGCAGGCACGGCTGGATGTGAGGCCGGGGCGACCGACTATGTGGAGTGTTGTTGATGTTTGATCAATTCACGTTTCTGCCGGGTGGCGGGTATCGGGTTTCCGGGGTGGTGCGAGCGCAGGCCGTGAAAATAGGCGGGTTGCTGGCTTATTTTAAGCAGCCGGTACTGGATTTTGTTGGCTCGGTGGCGGTGGTGTCATTTGAACGTGATGGAGCCACGGTGGAGTTAAAGTCGGTGGGGCTGGAGTCCGGGGCGACGCGGGTCAATCGGGCGGGCAATGCGGTACGCATTGAGGGTATTCAATGTGGTGAGCCGGTCGTGGTGTGTCTGGTGGAGCAGGGCAGACCTGCGCGACGGGTGCGTTTTGTGTTTCGATGAGGTGATGGCGTAGTCGTCGCCAAATTTAAATAGATTGTTTTTTTGATGAGGCCGTTCCGGGCAACCGGGATGGCCTTTTTTTTGGAGCGTGAAAAATGAAAGAGTTTGCGGTAACGAAAACGGCGACCCATTTGTCGAAAGACGGGATGAGGCTACGTCTGGAAAATCCGGCCAGTGTGTTCAGTCCGGGTGCGGGGTGTAAATCGCCGCCCTACGGGTTGCCGGATAAGGCAGGGGGCTTTGTGACGCTGGTGGAGTTCGGAGAGCCGGAATGTGCAGAAGGGTGTGGTCCGCGTGATCAGCCAAAAAGTTCGGGCAACGGCTGTGGTTGTGGTGGGAAGACCTGCGGTCATTCCCGATGTGATAACCCGACCTGTGGGGTGACCAACCCGAACGCAGAAATGGAAAAAACGTTGCGCCGCTGGGAGGTTGTTCGTTATTCCGGCTATGAAAAAGATGGACAGACGTTAAAGATTATCGAACGTGCCTATGACGGATTGACCGAACAGGAGTGGCCTGCCGGTACGCTGGTAATGCAGTCCAGGGCTGCGCCCTATATTTCGAGGCTGGAAAAGCTGGGTTGCTTATTAGCTTTACCAAAAGCGAAAGATTGTATGGCCGTCAAGGCCGGGCAGTGGGTAGCCGATCCGACATGTTCCTGCTGGCGGCAAGCGAAAAAAGACGGTGTGATTGTGGCCGATCCCAATGGAGAACCGGATTTTCCTGCACCCGGACAGCCCGAAACGGAAATGTGGTCGGAATGCTATCGCATTGACGATCTGCTGAGTTTATTGAAGGATCAGGGGGGCATTGATTTAAAAACCTTTTTAGCAGTAGCCAATGGTATTAACGAAGACAATTCTGCGTCCGATTTAAGCTATTGGAGCGCCGGTAAACCTATACCGCTAGGCGGAAATAACCCACAACCTGCCCGGCTAACGGCCTTGAAACATGCTAAGACAGCAGGAGATTTTGTATTTACACCGGATGGCAGGATCAAAGCTAATTTCGATGGCACACAAAACGTAGAGCTAACCTTAGCCGGTCAGTTAACGTCTGGCGGACAAACCCCTTTTGGGCAAAATAAAAATTCATTCATTGATTATTTTATCGAGCATGCCGATGGTAGTCCGGCTACTAAAATCGCACACCTGATGTTCACTAGTAACGATTATGATCGGCCTAACCAGCGTAATAACCGAACCAAAACGCGCGTCGTAGAAATGAAAAAAGGCGACAAGATCAAAGCGGTGTTTCGTCAAAACGACGCTAAGTTACGGCTGGATTTCGTAAGTGCGTTAGCGCGTGTGGTAGCGCCGGGTGTGTTGGGAAACTAATTGAGGGCGAATCTAATTGTAATAAACCTACCGGCTGCGCTGCTGCTCCCTTTTTAGCAGCGGGGTTAGTATTGTCGTCATGTAACGACGGTGCTAATCCCAGTCAAATAGGCGCAGTTGTTGAGGTGACAAAAGACGCAGTTCTTTGTCGAGATTACACGAATGTCAAATTCATTATCAGTAAAAGTAATGTCTCCCTTGATTTAGGGGGACATACCTTAACTAATAATACTAATGATGTGACAGTACAGGTTCGCCCCGAATTAAAAAATGTGAAAGTAGTTAATGGCACAATAAAAGGTAAATGGACGGCAGGCGGCGTACATTTTCAAAGTACGTATAACATGCTGAATATTCCGAATATTGTCAATAATCAAGCGGTTACTGAGAATAGACTGTGGGCTGAAAATGCACACGGGCTATCTAAGGTAGAAAATATAAAATTCGAGGGTATAAAAACATCAGTATATATTGAACATTATGTCTCAGGTATAAACATCCGAGGCAACCAATTTACTGATAATGAGCGTATGGCTATTTATTTGGATGCGTCTAGTCGACAAAACCAAATTGAAAACAATCATTTTCTGGATAATGGATTTCGTCTGCATGAAGGTTTTAAACGGCGGCGTGGTCACATTTCTGTTGATGGCTCAACAAATAATGTGATTAGTCACAATACGTTTAAAGACACTCGTAAAAAGCAAGCTTATTTGTTCTCTTTTAATAATTACGCTGTGCCAGCGATTGAGTTCTATCGTAACTGTGGAGAGGCCAGTCCTACTGGTAATATTTTCCCGCGCTTACACGGAGCCGATTACAACACGCTGGATAGCAACACGTTCGACGGCACGGCTTTGGCTGTCTGGTTTAAATACCGCGACCATGATCAATTAAGTTCGTGTGGTAATCCAGTCAAGTATTCCGACAAAGCCGACTACAACACGATTACCAACTCGACCCTGGTAAACGTGGATAGGTACGTGATTGATGAGGGGATTGGGAATAGTTATTAATGATTCAATTAACCCAGTTTTCCGGTGAGCGGCCTATTGTTGAGCCGCTCAATTTGGAAAACCATCAGGCCAGTTATTGCCGTGACTGTTACTTGCATACGTCGGGGCTTGATCCGTTGCGCGGTAATCAGTTCGTGAAAGCCGGTTACGGAACCGCTAAGACGCTGTTCCGGGCGGGCGGTCATTTTATCCAAATGAATCAATGGACGGACTTTGCCCGTTCGCCGATGGTGCAGGACAAGTTCGAGCGCATTTATTTTACGCAGTGTGCTGATCCGGGGTTAAAAGTCGTTCAGTGTGCTGAGTTGGCGGACAATGTAGCGGGAGTCAATTTGTCCCAGTTGAAGCCACCGGCGACTGCACCAGTGGCGACACTGATTGATCATGGCGGTGCGGATGAGACGTTGAAATACACCGCGTTTGTGGTGACGTATGTCAC
>PDWJ01004651.1_pt1 | contig 13056 bp, 14 predicted proteins | sample 1430881 | NCBI WGS metagenome assembly PDWJ01 (sample SAMN01162460, study PRJNA174530) | Oral metagenome, whole genome shotgun sequencing project. | biome: Marine environment; feature: Marine mammal; material: Swab sample of the gingival sulcus; isolation source: swab sample of gingival sulcus... | reverse complement strand
TTGAGCGGCAAAACCTGAACTTTCGGACGAGGATCAAGCGACTTACCCGAAAAACTATTTGCTTTTCGAAGTCAGAGGAAATCCACGATAAGGTCATCGAAGAGTTCATTAATCGAGAGTTCTTTCAACGCATCTGAATCACGACCGTAATTCGTTACATTTTTTGGTGACTTCTACCGTAGCCCCAATGCGTTCCTTTACGCCGTCTGCAAAGGGTTTGCCCGCATAGCCACCGTCAACCAGTCTATGACTGACTTTACTCAGGTTTTTCTTGTTATCCTCCAACAGTGTCAGTGCACCTAATCAACACTTCGGGGCTTGGTTTGTTGACGAGCACCTTCCAGTAACGGGCGGATTTTATCAAATTGCTCTCGGCTTATATCACTGGGGTAGGCTTTTCTCATCGGGGTTTAGGGCGTTACGACTGAAGGCGATAGTCTAACACCATCAGAGATCTTGAACAGGCTCTTACTACCCTGCCTTGGTCATAGCTCAAGCTGTGTGAATATACAAATTGCGCATAGCCCACTTTCATAATTTCGATTGTCCGGCATTTGCGGGTATCGGTACATTGCAGACCGTGAAATCATTCATTCACTGATTTGAGGAGTATTCCAATGAGAAAGACACTATCCGCACTGGCCGCCGCGCTACTCAGCGTTGGCCTGATGGGTTCACTCAACGCCGCCACCCTGAAAATGGCCTACGATGCTGATCCGGTCAGCCTTGACCCGCATGAGCAACTGTCCGGAGGCACGCTGCAGATGTCACACATGATTTTCGATCCGCTGGTGCGCTGGACTAAAGACCTGAGCTTTGAGCCACGTCTGGCTGAAAAATGGGAGCAGGTCGATGACACCACCATGCGTTTTCATCTGCGCAAAGGTGTCAAATTTCATTCCGGCAATGGTTTTACTGCGGATGATGTGGTGTTCACTTTCAATCGTCTGAAAGATTCACCCGACTTCAAAGGGATATTTTCAGCGTTCAAGGAAGCCAAAGCGGTGGATGACTACACCGTGGATCTGATCACCGAGAAGCCATTCCCGCTGATACTGCATAACGCTACCTATATTTTCCCGATGGACAGCAAATTTTACAGCGGTAAAGATGAAAACGGCAAACCGAAAGATGCACTGGTTAAGCACGGTGATGCTTTTGCCTCAACCCATGCTTCCGGTACCGGCCCCTTTACCGTGACTGACCGCGAACAGGGGGTAAAAGTCGAGTTTGCCCGTAATGACAACTACTGGGACAAAAAATCACCCGGTAATGTCGATAAGATCACCCTCACCCCGATTAAAGAAGATCCGACCCGTGTTGCGGCCCTGTTATCCGGGGATGTGGACTTTATCGCTCCGGTACCGCCAACGGATCATGAGCGCATCAAGGACAACGACAAGGTTGATCTGATCACCCTGCCGGGGACGCGCATTATTACTTTCCAGCTGAATCAGGATCGTGTTGAGCACTTCAAAAATCCGAAAGTACGGCAGGCTATCGCCTACGCTATTAATCAGGAAGGTATCGCCAAAAAGATTATGAAAGGCTTTGCCACTCCTGCCGCCCAGTTCAGCCCGAAAGGTTATCTTGGCCACAATGAATCATTGACGCCGCGTTTCGATCTGGATAAGGCCAAGGCCCTGATGAAAGAAGCCGGGCTGGAAAAGGGTTTCAGTGTCACCATGATGGCCCCGAATAACCGCTATGTGAATGATGAAAAAATCGCACAGGCTGTGGCTTCAATGCTGGCAAAGATCAATATCAAGGTTGATCTGAAAACCCTGCCGAAGGCCCAGTACTGGCCTGAGTTTGACAAGCGTTCAGCTGACATGATGATGATTGGCTGGCACTCGGATACCGAAGACTCCAACAACTTCTTCGAATTCCTGTCTGCCTGTCCGGACAAGGAATCCGGCATGGGCCAGTATAACAGTGGCAACTACTGTAACCCTGAAGCCGACAAGATGATGCAGGAAGCCAGCGCCATTACCGATCCGGAAAAACGCGCGGAAATCATGCAAAATATCGAAAAAATGCTGTATGACGATGCTGCTTTCGTACCACTGCACTGGCAGAATCTGGCCTGGGCAGCGAATAAGAAAGTGAAGGCGGAGCCGGTACTGAACGTGATGAACTTCCCTTATCTGGGCGATTTGGTAATTGAGGAATAAATAGCAGATACCCTTATGATCGCCTTTCTGATAAAACGCATCTTTCAGGCGCTGATCGTTATGTTTGTGATCAGCATCATCAGCTTTTCCATTCAGGATAATCTGGGCGACCCGCTGCGTGAACTGGTCGGCCAGTCTGTTTCCGAAGCGGAACGACAACAACTGCGGGATGAGCTGGGTCTTAACGATCCGTTCTGGGTGCAATATTTGCGTTTTGCAGGTAAGGCGATACAAGGGGATCTTGGCACTTCCTATTTCTTCAAGGAACCGGCCTTGCAGGTGATTTTGCGCAAGCTGCCGGCCACGCTGGAACTGGTGTTCGGTGCCACACTGATTATCATCAGTCTGTCGGTTCCACTGGGTGTGTTTGCGGCAATCAGGCCGCAACACATTGCCTCGAAAATCATTATGGGCATCAGCACCGTCGGGATTTCGGTTCCGGTGTTCCTGACCGCAATCGGACTGATTTATCTGTTCTCGATCCATCTGGGCTGGATGCCGTCCTACGGGCGCGGTGAGACTTACCCGATCACCGAAAACTGGGATACCGCCCTGCTCACAGCGGACGGATTGCATCATCTGATTCTGCCCTCAATTGCCCTGGCCTCCATTATGCTGCCGCTGTTTATCCGTCTGATCCGTTCGGAAATGATGGAAGTGTTGCAGTCGGAGTATGTCAAATTTGCCTGGGCCAAGGGCATTGCGCCGAAACGGATTTACTTCCTGCACGCGCTGAAAAACACCATGTTGCCGGTGATTACGGTGGGTGGTGTGCAAATCGGCACAATGGTCGCCTACACCATTCTTACCGAAACCGTGTTTCAGTGGCCGGGGATGGGCTTTCTGTTTCTGGAAGCTGTTAACCGGGTGGATACACCGTTGATTGTCGCCTACCTGATTGTCGTCGGCGCAATTTTTGTTATCACCAATACGATTGTTGACCTGATTTATGGCATGGTGAACCCCACCGTCAAGCTGGTCGGAGGTCACTCATGAGTGCTGACGCAAATACCCCCGCTACTCCCAGTCGCCTGCAACACTTTAAAGATTCACATTTCTGGCACAGCTTTAAGCGCGACAAAGTCGCCCAGGTGAGTTTTGCCGTACTGCTGGTGGCCGTGTTCATGGCCTTGCTCGCACCGATGATGGCCCCTTATGACCCTTATGATCTGGCACAGATCGACATTATGGATTCGGAAATTCCACCCAGCTGGGAAAGCTCCGGTGATGAACGCTTCTGGCTGGGTACCGATATTCAGGGCCGGGATATGTGGTCAACCATTCTGTACGGCACCCGTATCTCGTTGACCATCGGGGTTTGTGCAGTATTGCTGCAGGCCTTTCTTGGCATTGTCATTGGCCTGGCTGCCGGTTATCTCGGCGGACGCATCGACAGCCTTCTGATGCGCATGGCCGATATTCAGCTGTCTTTTTCCACCCTGATGGTGGCAATTATTGTACTGGCGGTATTTCAGGCCAGTTTCGGTTCCGAATTATATCAGGAGCTGGCAATGATTATGCTGATCCTGGTGATCGGAATTGCCGAATGGCCGCAATATGCACGGACCATTCGTGCTTCGGTACTGGCGGAAAAGGAAAAAGAATATGTGGATGCCGCCCGTGTTATTGGTCTGCGCACGCCACGGATTATGTTCCGTCATATTCTGCCCAATACATTGTCACCGATTCTGGTGATTTCCACTGTGCAGATTGCCAATGCGATTATTTCCGAAGCCTCGCTATCCTTTCTTGGCCTGGGCATGCCGGTGTCACAACCTTCTCTGGGTTCGCTGATCTCCAGTGGCTTTGAGGTCATTTTATCCGGCTCATGGTGGATTACGGTCATTCCCGGTGTGGTGCTGATTGCCATTGTACTGGTGATGAACCTGCTGGGTGACTGGCTGCGTGATGTGCTGAATCCTAAACTTTACAAGGGCTGATCCCGACCATGAGCTTACTCACCGTGAATAACCTGGAAGTCCGTTTTGCACTGCGTCAGGGTGATGTGATTGCATTGCGGGATATTAATTTCAGCCTGCAACGCGGGGAGCGGCTGGGCGTGGTGGGTGAATCCGGTGCCGGCAAGTCGGTACTGGGGTTTTCGGTGCTTAACCTGATTGCCCGGCCCGGCTACATTGCGCAGGGCGAAGTCGCCTTTGAAGGCAATAATCTGGCTGCGCTACCCGCTGAGGCAATGCGCTCCATCCGTGGCAACCGCATTGCAATGATCTTTCAGGACCCGATGATGACCCTGAATCCGGTGCTGACCATTGGCGAACAGATGACTGAATGCCTGCAGGCGCACCGCAAAATCCGCCTGGAAGATGCGCGTAAGATTGCCCTGCACCGGCTGAAACAGGTACATATCCCTTCCCCCGAACATCGGCTGGAACAGTATCCGCATGAATTGTCCGGCGGTATGCGCCAGCGTATCGTAATTGCCATTGCGCTGTTGCTTGACCCAGATCTGATTATTGCCGATGAGCCGACCACGGCGCTGGACGTCACCATTCAGGCAGAAATTATGAGCCTGATGCTGGAGCTGTGTGAGAGCAATAATGTGGCTCTGATGCTGATTACCCATGACCTGGGCGTGGTCTCGGAGATCACCCGGCAAACCATGGTCATGTACGCCGGACGCATTGTGGAAATCGGCCCGACCCGCGAGATTATCAACGATGCTCAACACCCCTACACCCAGGGACTGATTAATGCACTGCCACAAATGGCCGTACCCGGAAAACGCCTGAACCAGATTCGCGGCTCCATGCCCTCATTACAGCATGTACCTTCCGGTTGTGCCTTCCGGCCACGGTGTGATTATGCCGTGCCGGTGTGTGAACAACAGGTGCCAGATTTACACGCCTCCGGCGGCTGCAGAGTCGCCTGCCACCTGATGAGCGAGAAGAATCCGGTACTGCTGAACGGTCATGCAGAGGAACCACAACCATGAGCAAAAGCCAGGCATTATTAAGCATTCGCCAGCTTTACAAGCGTTTTTCCATCTCCGGTGATTTTCTTGACCAGATTAAATTTAAGAATGGCCGTATTACCCGTGTACAGAAATTTGTTCATGCTATTAACGGTGTGACCCTTGATGTACAAGCGGGGGAGGCACTCTGTATCGTCGGTGAATCCGGCTGTGGTAAATCAACAGTGGCCCGCAATGTCATGGGGTTGTTGAAACCTTCGTCAGGCGAAGTGCATTACCGGGGTGAGCGCATCGATAACCTGCCAGATCAGGCACTGTTGCCCTACCGGCGCAGGATGCAAATGATTTTCCAGAACCCTTATGCCTCACTCAATCCGCGCATGACTATCAAGCAAACCCTGCAGGAGCCGGTTGAGTTTCATAATCCGGGCTGGAGCAAGGCAGAGATTGATGACAAGATCCGCGAGGTAATGCAAACGGTAGGCATTGATCCGTCGTGGGGAGTGCGTTTCCCGCATGAATTCTCCGGCGGCCAGCGCCAGCGTATCAGTATTGCCCGCGCACTGGCCGTTGACCCGGAATTTATTGTTGCCGATGAGCCGATTTCTGCTCTGGATGTATCCATCCAGGCCCAGGTACTGAACCTGATGATGGAGGCACAGGAGCAACGTAATCTGACTTATCTGTTTATCACACATGACCTGTCAGTAGTCGAACATTTTGGCACCCGGGTGGCCGTCATGTACCTGGGTACCGTGTGTGAGCTGTCACCCACCCGTGCATTATTCGCCAACCCGCGTCATCCCTATACCCGTGCCCTGTTGTCTGCAATTCCGCGCCTGACTGATGACCGACCGGAATTTATCCGCCTGCGCGGAGAAGTACCAACACCAGTTAACCTGCCCTCCGGCTGTGTCTTTCATGGTCGCTGCCCACATGTGAATGAACGCTGTCGCAACGAAATTCCGCTGCTGCATCAAACAACGGAGGGTGTGCAGGTGGCCTGCCACGGCGTGGAGGAAGGACGCTGCTGATACGGTGCAAACCCCACCACCCTGATTTTCATAGGGAAAAAGTACGCCGGACTCAGATAACCGAATAACCTGAATTATAGTTCCGTCTCGCCCAGTTATGTTATGTTCACCGTTTAAATGCTATTGAACGGCGTAAACCTGACCTCACTGAGAACCCGATGGAACTACGATGGCTGGATGACTTCATTACTTTGGCTCGCGTGCAGCATTTTTCACGTGCCGCTGAGGAGCGCCACATCAGCCAGCCTACCTTCAGCCGCCGCATTAAACTGCTGGAAGAAACGGTGGGTGCTACATTGATCGACCGCGATACCCTGCCTCTGTCACTGACGCCTGCCGGACAAACCTTTCTACAGACAGCGGAGGAAGTCTCACGTTTGCTGCGTGATACCTGCCAGAGCTGTCAGCAGATTAAACAACAGGAATCCGAGCGGCTGGTGTTTGCCACCACCCAGAACCTGTATCTGTCATTGTATAAAACCTGGCTGGAACCATTTGCCGGACAGCATGCCGTGGCAATGGAGCTGAATCTGCAATCTACCGCATGGGCCGCTGCAGAATTTGTCACCGCCATGCAACAGGGTAAATGTGACCTGATGTTGTGTTACTGGCACCCACACATTGATTCATTATCGGTACTGGACGAGGAAGGTTTTGCATACCTGAAAGTGGCAGATGATCACCTGATCCCGGTGTCCGCCCCGGATCAGCACGGCAAACCCCGGTTTCAGCTGCCCGGCAACCGCAATACACCTCTGCCCTATATCGCCTATCATCCAAGTTCATTCATGGCCTCTCTGCTGAAACAGACACTGCGCTGGCAGAATACCGCTTGCCTGTCGATACTGAATGAAAACCGCCATGCCATCAATATCTCGGCAATGATTAAGGAAGGCTTCGGTCTGGGCTGGGTACCACAACGACTGGTGGCTCAGGATTTAAACGCTGGCTTACTGATTCCGGCGGGCAGTCAGGACTGGTTTATTCCAATGGAAATTCGTTTATACCGGAGCAAACGGCATAATAATCAGAACATACAACGCCTGTGGCAGGCACTGGCACCGAATCCGGCGCTGTGATTCCCGCTGATACCTGAGTCAGAATATTGCACCGGGCCTCTCAGCGTTTCAGCAGCACATAAACGGCACCGGTCCCCCCATCCACCGGTCGTGCCGAATGAAAAGCCTGCACCCGGTCATGTTGCCGCAGCCAGTGATTCACCTTGATTTTCAACACCGGGCCACGATGATCCGAACGGTTGCCCTTGCCATGAATAATCCGTACACACTCACCCTGTAGCGGATAGATAGTCACCAGAAACTCAGCCAGATACACCCGTGCCTGTCTGGCATTTAAACCATGCAAGTCCAGCTCGGCAGCCACCCGGTACTCGCCCCGGCACAGTTTATAAAAAACACGGTGTTGAATACCCGGACGTTTGTAGCTGAGAATATCGCCGGGCTGCATCTCCATCGGCACATATTCATCTGAAAACATGTCTTCCAGAACCTGTTGCTCATCCTCAATGGTTTTCAGCGGTATCGGTTTGGGTTTTGGGGTATCATGCACCACCTGATTGATGGACGGTAGTGGTGAAACATCCCGCATAAACTCATGGAATAAACCGGATTCATCGCTATCAGACGGGAGATCCTGCTCTTTTTTCATTCTGTTTCTCCTGGTGACAAACTATGAAATACACGCATGAATATACTGCTCAGCAACGATGATGGTTATCAGGCTCCCGGCCTGCAGGCGTTACGCCTTGAACTCCGTAAACATTACCATGTTATCACAGTCGCTCCTGACCGTGATCGCAGTGGTGCCAGTCACTCACTGACCCTGGATATGCCCTTGCGCCTGAAAGAGCAGGGTGAACAATTATACAGCCTCAATGGTACACCTACCGATTGTGTTCACCTCGGGCTGACCGGGCTGGACAGGGTACCCGACATCGTTATTGCCGGCATTAATCATGGCCCGAATCTGGGTGATGATGTACTGTATTCCGGTACGGTCGCCGCCGCGATGGAAGGCCGTTTTCTCGGTCACACAGCCATCGCCGTGTCACTGAACGGCAGGCAAACCGACAATATACCCAGCGGAGTACAGGCGGTGCAAAGTCTACTGGAAAAATTTGACCAGTTTCCGACACGCAGCAAGATGATTCTGAACGTTAATATCCCTGATCTACCCTGGCCAATGATTCGCGGTTTTAAAATGACCCGCCTCGGTCAGCGCCATAAAGCCGAGCCGGTGATTCGCCAGCATGATCCCCGAGGGCGGGAAATTTTCTGGGTCGGGCCAACGGGTCATGCGGCAGATGCCGGTGAAGGGACTGACTTTCACGCACTGGAACAGGGTTATATCTCCGTCACTCCGTTACACAGCGACCTCACCCATTATCAGGCCCTGCAAACCACGGGCGACTGGTTGCAGGGAGTGGTAAAACCATGATCAGACCGCACATTGATGCCAAAACCATTCAGGGTATCGGCATGACTTCACAACGCACTCGTAACCGACTGGTGCAACGCCTGCGGGAAAAGGGCATTGCCAATGAAGCCGTGCTGGAAGTGATGAGCAAGGTGCCACGCCATTTGTTTATTGATGAAGCCTTGGCCAGCCGCTCTTATGAAAATACTGCTCTCCCCATTGGTCATGGCCAGACCATCTCACAACCCTACATTGTGGCGCGGATGACTGAACTGCTACTGGCGGGTGGGCAACCACTGCACAAGGTACTGGAAGTCGGTACTGGTTCCGGTTATCAGGCCGCGATTCTGGCTGCATTCGTACAGCAACTGTACACCGTAGAACGTATTACAGCACTGTACCGAAATACCCGTGACTTGCTGCACGATCTTGGTTACCGCAATATCACTACCCGGTTGAGTGACGGCAGCTGGGGGCTAAAACAATACGCACCTTTTGACGGCATTATTGTGACTGCGGCACCGGAAACCGTGCCGGAAACCCTGAAACAACAACTGACGATTGGCGGACGCCTCATTATCCCGACCGGAGCTCAGAACAAGACACAAAAACTACAACTGATTACCCGTAGCGGTGAAAACAGCTATCAGACGGAGGCTCATGAATCCGTGCAATTTGTACCGCTGATTCGTGATTCAAACGCATAAATTAATAATTTTTTTGGCAAATATGAAACTTTTTTCTTCTCTTTATAACAAAGTTCTTAACTGGGCAGGCCATCGCAACGCTCCCTGGTACCTAGGCACCTTAAGCTTTGCAGAGTCTTCCTTTTTTCCCATTCCACCCGATGTTATGCTGATGCCAATGGTTCTGGCAAAACCGGAAAACTGGCGCTGGCTGGCGTTTTTAACCACACTGATGTCAGTATTAGGCGGAATGGCGGGCTATTTAATCGGTTTTTTTGCCTTTGAAACCTTAGAGCCACTAATTATACAATGGGGCTATGGGGAAAAACTGGCTCTGGCAGCCAGCTGGTTTTCCAAATGGGGCGTTTGGGTTGTGCTTGCAGCTGGCTTTTCCCCCGTGCCCTACAAGCTGTTTACGGTGACTGCCGGCGCGTTATCCATGACCTTGATTCCATTTATCGTAGCATCAATCATCGGACGGGGAGCGCGTTTTTTCATGGTCGCAGCACTGCTGGCCTGGTCAGGTCCCAGGATGGAACCGGTGATTATCCGGTATATTGAATGGTTGGGTTGGGCAGTCGTCGGGATACTCATTTTAATTATTTTCTTAACACAGGTGTAACTCATGGATAAAAAAATCAAACTACTGGCAGCCTGTTCTGCTGCCGCGTTGACAACCGTCGCATGCGCACCCAATACCGGGTCTTATGCACCTTATCCCCAGTCCCAGGGCCCTATTTACTCAGGCAGTACTGCCACACCGGTCACTCACTCGCACAGTGGCAAAGTACATTCACATAAGTTACCGGCCACCGGTATCCGCCACACCCACAGTGTGGGCAGCAACAATACACAAATACGGACTCAAATACAGACTCAGGTACCCGCAGGCAACTATAACGGCGGCATCACTCACTCACACAGTGGCAGAACACACAGCCATAAACTCCCGACCAGCGGACTGAATCATACTCATCGCATCGGGGCCAACAATTCAGTAACACAAAACCAGCAGGCTACTCAGACAAATAACTACACGCCTCCGGTGAGTGGAACCAATAATCGGCGTTGCTGGCATGGACGCAACACCAGAGGTCAGTGTAATCCGGCTCCGCAACATAACACCTATCACCCGCCGGTTAATACAACTTATCAACCCCCAGTCAATACCACTTATCAGCCACCCGTCACCAACAATCAGACAACAACACGACGCTGCTGGCATGGACGTAATACTAACGGCCAATGCAACCCCGCACCACAGACACAAAACGGAGTCAGAACGCCACCCCCGACAGGAAATGTTAATAACACCAATAATAACTATACGGGCAATTATTATGACAACTATCCGGGGAATAACAGCACCACTAACGATACCTACACACCTCCAGCTCCGACTGATAATAACGGCAATTATTATGACTATACCAGTCAGGGCAGCAGCAGTACCTATTACGACACAGCGCGTCCTAAAGGCTCTGCTCATTACCCCAACTACCAGCCAAAACCGAACCTCAACTATCAGCCGCAGCCAAAACCGAATACCGGCTCTTTTGCTCCGGAAAGCTATTCTGGTGACGTTTATACCGTTAAACGGGGCGATACGGTTTTCCAGGTTATGCGTAATACCGGTGTTTACTGGAAAGACATTATCCGCCTGAACAACCTGCAGGCTCCGAACTACCAGATTAATCCGGGGCAGCATTTACGCTTACGTTAAGCCTGAAAAATCCGGGGTTGTTAGACGAAAAAAAGCCGGTTCATAAAATAGAAATGAACCGGCTTCTTCAAGAGTTTTATCGACAAATCGTTCTGGACAGATCAAATCCCGTCAGGTCCTGTCCTTTTGAATCAACAAACCCTTCTTCCGTTATTGCACTCAGTACCTGCACTATGACGCGGGTTCGGGCGACGACGGATTGGTTGGCCCACATAACGTTGCATCTGCCGCAAGGTAATCGCTCCCAGATGTGTATCAACAATCTGCCCCTGTGGTGAAACGATAAAAGTGGTTGGAACACCATAGATCAGACCCAGTGCAAACATGGAGCTATCCTGTGTCGGAACCACTGTATAATTAATACCCTTCTGGCGAACAAATTGCTTCAGTTGGTGAGTAGGTGTTTCACCGGCATCCATTCCAAGAACAGTGACCCTGCCACGGTAGTGCGCAGCCAAACGCTTCAGTGCCGGTAATTCGGTGATACACGGCCCACAGTAAGTAGACCAGTAATTTACAATCACCCACTGACCCTTGTAGTCAGAAAAGCGGTGTTGCTTACCGTTAATGTCTTTAAATGAGAAATCGGCAACCGGTTGCGCAGCAGCCAGTGAAGAAAACAATATAAAAAAAGTAATCGCCAGGAAACGGAATAGTTTCATAGTTACCCTCAAAATCCTTTTAGATAGCAATACCGTGTCTCACACAGAGTAATTTATTTTTACTATTAATTCACTCATTCCAACAAAACATGTCCACCCGATTCAAATTGAAATATAATCTTATGAATAACTGAGTCTTGAAAATTACTGAAGAGCCTGTGCCGGTAAAAACAGTGCTGATACTTGCACCTCCGGCAACATACCAGTAGATTGCGGGCTTCTGCCCCGCAAGGAATTATCAATGAAAGATAAAGATACCGTTACCCTCTATCATAACCCGCGCTGTTCCAAGTCCAGACAAACCCTTGAGCTGCTGGAAGAGCGGAATATGACTCCAAACATTGTAAAATACCTGGAGACACCACCGGATGCCGCAACCCTGGAGTCCATTCTCGACATGCTGGGACGGGAACCCCGTGAGCTGATGCGCAAGGGCGAAGTTGAATACCAGGAACTGGGACTGGCTAATTCGGAATTAAGCCGCGAACAACTGATTCAGGCAATGGTGGATAATCCGCGACTGATTGAACGACCCATCGTGATCAAAAACGGCAAGGCCGCCCTGGGACGACCTCCGGAACGTATACTGGACATTTTATGAGACAGGTATTGATTCTGTATTACAGCCGCCATGGCTCCACAGCCACCCTGGCACAGCAGATTGCCCGTGGTGTGGAAAGTGTCGCCGATACCGAAGCCATTTTGCGCACAGTGCGGCAATATGGCCGCCCCGTTAAAATACTTTCTGGAAAAGACCAGTACATTATGGCTATCCGGCCATCTGAGCGGCAAACCCGCCGGTGTTTTCACCTCAACCTCCAGTTTGCACGGCGGCCAGGAAACCACACTCATCTCGATGATGATGCCCCTGCTCCATCACGGTATGCTGATCAGTGGCCTGCCCTATGCGGCGGCTGATCTGATCAGCACACAAAGTGGCGGTACCCCCTACGGCTCCAGTCATGTTTCCGGCAGCAATAATGAAAAACGACTGACAGAAGAAGAAAAACGCCTGTGTTTTGCACAGGGTAAACGACTGGCGGAACTGGCGGCCAGATTAGCGACATGAATAAGGCACTGCTATTCTGGCGTGGTGTTACCCTGCTGGGGCTGTTCGGACTGATTATCCTGATTGCGGTGTGGAATGGCTGGCTGGCACCGATCCGACAGGTACCGCTGTGGCTGGAGCTGCTGGTATTTATCCTGCCCCTGGCGCTGTTAAGTCGCGGGCTTCTCTATGGCAAGGCCATAGCACATGTTTATGCCACGATGGTTTCGCTGCTCTATGCCAGTTTAGGCACCTGGTTTATTCTCACTCCCCAGGAAGCCGTCTACGGCTGGCTTATGCTGGTGTTCAGCATCCTGCTGTATATTGGTGGCTTTTTCGGAGCCAAACAACTAACCGGAAA
>PDWJ01004136.1_pt1 | contig 13058 bp, 12 predicted proteins | sample 1430881 | NCBI WGS metagenome assembly PDWJ01 (sample SAMN01162460, study PRJNA174530) | Oral metagenome, whole genome shotgun sequencing project. | biome: Marine environment; feature: Marine mammal; material: Swab sample of the gingival sulcus; isolation source: swab sample of gingival sulcus... | reverse complement strand
CATAGAGGGGCTATAGCTGCCAATCGTGCTTGTCCAAATAGGGGCAACCTGAGAGCAGTTACACGTTTGAGGTAGGTACAATCAGAGCGTTACACACCCTGTGAGTAGTTACTAGTTACGAATAACGAAACAATACAGGCCCCGTGACTGGTTACGGTTTATCAACCACAATGAGCCATAAAATCTCGCCACGCAGGTCTGGAAAAAAGGGGGGGGCACTTCCGCCGGGAGACTTTCAAAAAAAATCATGGACTATTTTATAGAACTTCTGTTTAGCGGGCTCACCAGAGGAGCCATCTATGCTCTTATCGCGCTGGGCTACACCATGGTTTATGGTATCATTGGGCTCATTAATTTTGCCCACGGCGAGATTTATATGATCGGTGCCTTTACAGCCTTTATTATTGCCACAGTTCTTTCCATCTGGGGTTTTCCCCTTTTTGCCATTGTAATTATTTCCGGGATTGCAGCTGTGGTCTGGGCGAGTTCCTACGGATATACGGTTGAAAAAATCGCATACAAGCCCCTTCGCAACGCGCCACGTCTCTCTCCCCTGATCAGTGCCATAGGTATGTCTATCTTCCTGCAGAACTACGTCCTGCTGGCCCAGACTTCTGATTTTCTCTCTTTTCCAGAGCTTATTCCAGAGTTCCCCTTCATGGAACCTTATGTCAGCTATCTGGGGTCAACGGATCTGGTAATTCTAATGACCACTGTCCTGGTTATGCTGATCCTCACCTTGAGTATCAAGTTTACCAAGCTGGGCAAGGCAATGCGTGCCACTGCCCAGGACCGGACAATGGCCACTCTGGTAGGTGTCAGTGTAAACAAAATTATTTCCGCAACCTTTATCGTCGGCTCAGCCCTGGCAGCAATCGGAGGGCTGCTCATTGCTTCCCACATTGGCTCAATCAACTTTTATATCGGCTTTATTGCGGGGATAAAGGCATTTACAGCTGCTGTCCTTGGCGGGATCGGTTCAATCCCAGGGGCTGTTCTCGGAAGCCTTATTCTGGGCTTGACTGAAAGCTTTGCCACAGGCTATGTTACCAGCGACTATGAAGATGTTTTCGCCTTTTCCCTGCTGGTTTTCATTTTGATATTCAAGCCGTCAGGCCTGCTTGGCAAGGCAGGTAATCAAAAAGTATAATCTCATCATGTTCCTGGTCAATGAATTAAAGAAAGGGTTGCTCACGGCTCTCTGGTTCGTCTTTCTAACCTTTCCCATAATGGTCATCAAGATAAATCCATATGAACGGATTATTATCTGGCGTTGGCATAACGCTCTATATATGGGTATCGGTGTTTTCTGCGTTTACCTGCTTGTCCGAATTCTGCAAAATCACACACAAAAGAAAAAGACAAAATCCGCTGAAGAGGGGAAGGAAGCCAGCTCCCTGCGCAACCAAATGCTGCAGAACAAAAAAAACAGGGCCATATTTCTTATAGCAGTAAGCACTGTTGCCATAGCTTTTCCTTTCATCACTTCATCCACTTATCAGGTCAACATCATGACCACGGCCCTCATGTATGTGGTACTGGGATTGGGACTGAATATCGTCGTTGGTCTGGCTGGTCTGCTTGATCTGGGCTTTGTGGCATTTTATGCTGTCGGGGCCTACACCTATGCGCTTTTGCACCTGCATTATGGTCTGGGCTTCTGGCTGACACTGCCCATTGGGGGTGCCTTAGCCGCTCTGTTCGGTATCCTGCTTGGTTTTCCGGTTTTACGTCTGCGGGGTGATTACCTGGCTATCGTCACTCTCGGTTTTGGTGAAATAATCCGTCTTGTCCTGGAAAACTGGGGTAGTTTTTCCCAAGGCCCAAGCGGTATCGCAAACATTCCCCGCCCGGCTCTTTTCGGAATCGACCTCTCGCTGGAGGCAGCAATTCTATACACCTACTACCTGGTACTGCTTTTTGTTATCTTCACCATCTTTGTGGTCAACCGGCTGCAGAACTCAAGACTAGGCAGGGCCTGGATTGCGCTGCGTGAAGATGAAATCGCCTGTCAGGCCATGGGTATCGACAAACACAAAACCAAATTGGCTGCCTTTTCCCTTGGCGCCTTCTGGGCCGGGATAGTCGGCGTCCTCTTTGCGGCCAAAACCACCTTTGTCAACCCGGCCAGTTTCACCTTCCTTGAATCTGCCATGATTCTGGCTATTGTTGTCCTGGGAGGAATGGGATCAATTGTTGGCGTTATTTTTGGGGCACTTATTCTTATCCTCCTGCCAGAATATCTACGCTCACTTTCCGAATATCGGATGCTGGCTTTTGGCGGTATTCTTGTCTGCATGATGATATTCAGGCCCCAAGGGCTTATCTCCAACATACGCAAAACCTATATTTTTGAAAAAAAAGAACAACAAACTCCATGAAGCAACCCATTCTTGAAGTAAACGGCCTGACCATGGATTTCGGTGGAATTCGGGCGCTTAACGCCTTGGACCTTGATGTCTTCGGCGGGGAAATTGTTGCCCTGATCGGGCCAAACGGTGCCGGAAAGACCACTTTTTTTAACTGTATCACAGGTATCTATATTCCCACTGCAGGCGAGATTTTGCTGACCAACCCCGCTTCCCAACAACAAACATCTCTCAAAGGACTCAAGCCCAACCAGATTACCAAAGAAGGATTAGCACGTACCTTCCAGAATATCCGTCTTTTTCCAAAAATGACTGTCCTTGAGAACGTCATGATTGGCCGACATTGCCGAACCAACGCCTTTATTTTTGGCGCTATCCTGCGAAATAAAAAAACCCGACGCGAAGAACGGGAGATTATTGAGACCAGCTATTTAATCCTTGAACAGGTCGGCCTTGCTGATCAGGCTAACGAGTTCGCTGACAATCTTTCTTATGGTGCCCAGAGGCGTCTTGAAATTGCAAGAGCACTTGCCACTGAACCACTTCTGCTGCTTCTGGACGAACCGGCAGCAGGTATGAATCCACAGGAAACCATTGAGCTTGATCAACTGATTAAAGATATTTCCAGGGCTGGACAGTCAATTTTGCTCATTGAACACGATATGAAACTGATTATGAGCCTGTCTGATCGAATCTTTGTCATGGACTACGGCAAAAAAATTGCTCAAGGCACGCCCGAAGAAATCAGGAAAAATCCTGTTGTCATCAAGGCATACCTGGGAGAAGAAGTTGATGCTTAGAGTACTAAACATTGCCTCCGGATATGGGAACAAATTAGCAATAAGGGATATCTCCCTGGATATCAACGAGGGAGATATCATCACGCTCATTGGAGCTAACGGGGCCGGGAAAAGCACAACCCTGATGACCATCTGTGGGGTAATACCCTGCCAGAAAGGAACAATAGAATTCAAGGGGGAGGAAATACAGTCTCTTTCCCCGGAAGTGATCGTTCGTCTTGGCATCAGTCAGGTGCCTGAAGGTCGCCATATTTTCCCGGAACTGACCGTGAAGGAAAATCTGGACATGGGAGCGTACTTGCGTCATGACAAGAAAAAAATAAAAAAAGACATGGATTATGTCTTTTCCCTGTTTCCAATATTAGCTGAGCGACGCAATCAGGACGGCGGTAATTTAAGCGGAGGTGAGCAGCAAATGCTGGCCATATCTCGCGCCTTGATGGCACGGCCCCAGCTCATGCTCCTTGATGAACCTTCCATGGGGCTTGCTCCGCTCGTTATCAAGCAATTATTTGAAATTATAAAACAAATAAACAAGGAAAACAATACTACCATCTTTCTGGTCGAACAGAACGCCAACCAGGCCCTGCGCATTGCTGACCGTGCCTATGTCATGGAAAACGGGTCAATTACCCTCTCCGGTCAGGGCAGGGAGCTGCTGAAAAACACAGAAATACAAAAGGCCTATCTGGGAATATAAGGCAGCTGTGTCCATCTTTTCATTGCCTCGTACCTGACATAAAAGACATTACACGTTCCTGCTCCCGGCCTGCCCGTCTTCTGGTGGTCACGATTGACTGCATAAAGAGGCTATAGTACCCAACCTCGCTTGCCCAAATCTGGGCAGCCTGAAAGCAGTTACAGACTTGAAACAAGTGAAACCAAGAGGGTACATTCCCCGTGAGTAGTTACCGTTGTTACACCTTGTAATAGTCTCGGTACCAATCAACAAATCTTCTGATGCCGGTTTCAATTGAAGTGTTTGGCTTGAAATCAATCTCCCGAACCAAATCAGCAACATCAGCATACGTGGCAGGTACATCACCATCCTGCATGGGCAGGAAGTTCTTCTCAGCTTTTTTGCCCAGGCAGCTTTCCAGCACCTCTATATAGCGCATCAATTGCTCTTTCTTGTTGTTACCAATATTATATACCCGCCAGGGACAATAGCTGGTCGCAGGATCAGGTGCGTTTCCATCCCAGGCGTCGTTGGCTTGAGGGATATGATCGATCAGGCGAAGCACACCTTCGACAATATCATCGATATAGGTGAAGTCTCGCTCCATTTTGCCATTATTAAAAATATCTATGGGACGACCTTCAAGAATTGCCTTGGTAAACAAAAAAAGAGCCATATCCGGCCTGCCCCAGGGACCGTACACTGTAAAAAACCTAAGTCCGGTTGTTGGCAGACCAAAAAGATGGCTGTAGGTATGCGCCATCAGCTCGTTGGCCTTTTTGGATGCGGCATACAAGGAAACCGGATGATCAACATTATCATGCACAGAAAATGGCATATTGGTATTGGCCCCATAAACAGAACTGGAAGAGGCGTAAATAAAGTGCTTCACTCCAGAATGGCGACAGCCTTCCAGCAGATTGACAAAACCGACCAGGTTGGTGTCAACATAGGAATGGGGATTAATGAGAGAATAGCGAACGCCAGCCTGTGCTGCCAGGTTAACGACCGCATCAAAAGAGTTCTGCTCAAACAGCTCTGCTGTTTTCCCGCGTTCAGCCATGTTACAATCAACATGTTCAAAGGCGGAGAACTTCTTTAGCTGGGCCAGTCGATCCATTTTCAGGCCTGGATCGTAATAGTCATTGAGATTATCCAGGCCTATAACCCTTCTTCCCTCTTCAAGAAGACGCCTGCTGAGACTATGGCCTATAAAACCGGCTGCCCCGGTTACAAGTATTGTATTCATAATTATCCTGTATTGACCTACAATTAATTATAATCTTTTTCAAATCCGGAAAAAACAGATCTGCCCCAAAAACCAACTGCAAAAATGCTCACTTCATAAAGGATAATCAATGGTGCTGCCATCAACAGCTGATTCACCACATCAGGGGTGGGCGTCAGAATCGCTGCGACAACAAAAATAAAAAGAATCGCATACTTTCTGCGCCTTCTCAACAAAGAAGTATCTACCACGCCAATTTTTGCCAGAAACACCATAACAACAGGTAATTCAAAAATAACCCCAAAAGCAAACAGTAATTGAACGGCCAGGGTAAAATACTCCCCTACTGTCGGCATTGGTTCAAGAATGTCACTAGCATAACCAATCAGAAATAAAAATGCCGGAGGGAAGACGACGAAGTAACCAAAAACAGCACCACCGATAAAACACAAGCAGGAAATACAGGTAAAAGGGAGAAGTACCCTTTTTTCATGCCTGTACAACCCGGGAGCGATAAAGCGCCATATTTGCTGAAAAAGCACAGGACTTGCAATGAGTGTTCCACAAACCAGGGCTAATTTTAGATAAAAAAAAAGCCCTCCTGATAGGATACGAAGATCAACGTCCTGCCTTCAGGCAACACCTCGGAAAGCGGCCGCATGAACCACCCGGCAACAGGCCTGATAAAACCATAGGCCAGGATAAAGCCGCCCAGGATAGCCGCAAAAGAAATAATGAGGCAGGAGCGCAACTCTGCCAGATGTTCGGTCAGGGGTTGTTTATCTAGTTGCTTATTCGGAGACATTGTTAATTTCACCTCTCTGTTCAATGCACTTGATCATTTACAACTATGTCACAACATCGCTTACACATAGTTTCTCTTTAGACGTCCAATTTCAGCAGGAGGCAGCTATTGCCAACGGGTGACAATATTTTTTTGTTACCCATTCTGAATTTCCCTTTAAAATCGGCACTCCAGGCTTCATTACCGGCCTGTGGATTAAAGACAGGGCCGACTGGCTTTACTCTTGGTCGGCGTTTACGAATGACAACCAACCCATTACGTTTGATTATCCTGTTAACAGTTGAAATACAAGGGACATCTTCTTTTTTTAAAAGCCTTTATACAAAAGTTTCCAGATTTTTTCTCCGCCCCAACGAGGATGTCTCTTTCTGTGCGAAACTATAGTTTTTTCGTAACTGCTCTCAGGGCACCCATCTTCGGGCGATCACTGTTCAGACAACCAACTTTTACGAGGTCTCTATCATGTCCCAATCACTACTCTACCATGCTTTTGGTATAAAAAATGTAATTTACCGCTCTACTGAATATATTGGCAACATGCAGGTATTTTTCATGTTAGGCAAGATAGTCGCCATCATCAATGTTCTCAGTGTGGACAGAGAAAATGTATATTTCGTGGACGAAAGAACCGATGGTTACAAATGTCGCCAATTGGAAGAAAACAGGCGTTACTGAATGTGATAATCCATTTTCCTGAGCATGCCCCCTTTTTGCTTTTCCCTGGATATTTTTTTGAGTATAAGGGGAGTATGAAGCAAAGACCGGACCAACATACAATTATCCAGGATGCCGGCAGGTGACTTTGGGAATATCGATGCGATATATAATTGAAATGACTGGATCTTCGGCAACAATTGGCTATCTTGCCTGTCGTCCCGATGTTACCCTCTCAGCCATTGAAGCACTTCACTACCTGACAGCGCATCCACTTGATGAGTATATGCACAAGCACTTGCTGATGCATATTTTGAACATACCGGTTGAAGAAGTGAAACGCCTTGTTTCACAAATAAGCCCGACTCCTGTAGTGACTTCATTGCTTGCTGAAGGAGCACTCCAACGAAGCGAACTCGCCGAGCTCGTGCCGCGAAAAGTGTTTCCAGCTGCATCGCCGCTTATCAACCTCCGTCAGGAAAAAGTATCAGACATGGGCCTCCATCGAGCATGGAGCACGCTTTTTGCCCGTAATCTTCTGCATCATACCCAACTGCCTGAACTGGAAAGATGCCCTGCCCTTCCCTATTCACACGAAGAGATTAACCGTGCGGGTTCCGATTTCAGATCAATAGAAAATTTCGTTGCTGCAGGAACAACTGGCCAAGCAGGGAATAAAAAAGACAGCTCTCCAGACGAGGCGTCGCACAGAGCGAGAAAAGCCCTTGAAGCTGCCAATGTACGCCTGGAAAAACAGATGCCGCACCAGCTGTCATTATCACCGGTTGGCCTGGTACGTGAATGGTACTTCGAGGTTTCAGTCAAAAACGGCAGCCTGGATTATGTCCTGCAAGGCTCTCAGGCATCGTTTGGCCGAGGTTTGAAATTCGACCGGGCACAGGCCGGCCTGCTCATGGAAATATGTGAGCGGTTTTCAAGCTGGGCAGCATTCGGGCTGGCGGGAGCGCTTGGCTATACCCGTCCCCTGCCGCTGATTCGGGCACGGTATGCTGAATTGACTAAAGATGCCGTCAACCCCAAGCTGCTGCCACTGGAAGTACCGTATAAGGATGAAGTCCTGCACTGGGTTGCCGGAAGCAGACCAGATGACTCACAGGTGCTGGTGCCGGCACAGTTTGTTTTTCTTTTCGCCAATCTGGACGAACCGGCCCTGTGCAGCGGAATCGGCTCCACCGGACTGGGCGCTGGACTGGACATGGCCCGGGCACGTGTTACGGCCCTGCTTGAGGTGATTGAACGTGATGCTGAAAGCGTGGCTCCCCACCACCTCTCTCGCTGTTTTCGCATTGAGTCAGAGAATAAAGAGATAGCTGCACTGCTGGCAGGATATGCAAAGCAAGGTATTGAAGTTTTTTTTGAAGACATTACTCCCGAGCTCGGCGTACCATGCTATCGTGCCTTTGCCACAGGGCCGGAAGGGCAGGTAACAAAAGGCGCTTCAGCAAACCTGAACGGACCTGAAGCATGTGTTTCTGCCATGCTGGAAATACCATATCCTTACCCCTGGGGGCCGCCAAGCCTGCCCGCTCCCCAGGGACTTCCCCTGCGCCTGCTGGAGGAGCTGCCAACCTATTCAACAGGAAATTTTGCCGGAGATCTTGCCATCCTGGAAGCAGCTCTAACAGCCAGTGGCCACACTCCTGTCTACATTGATCTTACCCGGGAGGACATGAATATCCCTGTCTGCCGGGCCCTGATTCCAGGGCTTGAACTTATGGCAGATTTTGACCGTCATTCACGCCTGTCACCACGGCTTTTTCGCACACTCCTTCAGGGAAGCTGCTCACAGTGCCTGTAACATTTTGATTTCACTTACTTCAAACCTGCAGCTGAAAAAGCAGAAAGAATCCAGCAAAACAAAAGCCCTGCCAGTTACGGCAGGGCTTCTGGAGTAAAGCGTTGTTGTGGACTGGTAGAAATTACTCAGCTTCAAGGGACTTGGCCCAGGCCTTAAGCATCTTCCATGCCTTGTCCACGTCTTTCTGCGATTCAGCCATCAGCTCTTCTGCCATATCCGGGTTGGATATCTTGAGCATACGATAGCGGTTTTCACCCAGCGCATAGTCAGCAAACGGAATGGTCGGTTCCTTGCTGTCGATGATCATCGGATTCTTGCCTTCTTCTTCCAGCATCGGGTTGTAGCGGAACAATGACCAGTGGCCGCACTCAACTGCCTTTTTCTGCTGTTCAAGACCAAGCGCCATATTGATGCCGTGGTTGATGCAGTGAGCGTAGGCAATGATGAGTGAAGGCCCGTCATAGGCTTCAGCCTCGGCAATTGCCTTGATCGCCTGTTGCGGATTTGCTCCGATGGAGATACGAGCGACATAGACGGTGCCAAAGGTGGAGAAAATCATACCCATGTTTTTCTTGGGTGCCCGCTTACCTCCTGCGGCAAATTGAGCAACTGCAGCGCGAGGCGTGGATTTGGACATCTGGCCACCGGTGTTTGAGTAGACCTCAGTATCCAGAACCATAATGTTGACGTTTTTACCGGAGGCAAGAACGTGATCAACTCCGCCGTAACCAATATCATAAGCCCAGCCGTCTCCACCAAAGACCCAGACAGATTTTTTAACCAGATAGTCGGCGACTCCCATGAGACGCCTGGCAATGATATTGCCGCTGCCAGCAATCTTTTCCTTTAAGGCGGCAACACGTTCACGCTGAGCTTCTATTTCCTGCTGATCTTTCTGGCTGGCACCAAGGATTTCGTCAGCCATAGCTTTGTCTATCAGGCCTTCTTTCACTGCCTCATCTATTAATTCCACTGCCTGGCTGCCCAGCTTGTCTACAGCCTGTCTCATACCAAGCCCATACTCGGCGTTATCTTCGAACAGGGAGTTGGACCATGCCGGCCCCCGGCCATCTTCCCGGGTACAGTATGGCGTAGTGGGCAGGTTACCTCCATAAATGGAAGAGCACCCTGTAGCGTTGGCAACCATCATTCGATCACCAAAAAGTTGGGTGATGAGCTTGACATAAGGCGTTTCACCGCAGCCAGCGCATGCACCGGAGAATTCAAACATAGGCCTGAGCAGCTGGCTTCCTTTGATAGTTGCTTCTTTGAGGGTGGAACGATCAACCTCAGGCAGCTGAAGGAAGGTTTTCCAGTTTTTGCTTTCGCGGTTGAATACTTCTTCACTGTTGACGACCATTTTCAGGGCTGACTCACCGGTTCTCTTGCCGTCAGGCCCTTTCTTTTTGGCCGGGCAGACACTCACGCACAGGGTACAGCCATAGCAGTCTGCGGTGGAAATTTGAATGGTGAACTTTTGGCCCTTATATTCCTTGCCAGAGGCGTTAGCAACTTTGAAATCAGCGGTAGCACCCGCAGCTTCAAGCGCTTCAGGGGTGACAATCTTCATACGGATGGTTCCGTGCGGACAAACCAGTGAACAGCGGCCGCATTGGATACAGGTATCTGGATCCCACTCCGGTACATTGACAGCAACATTACGTTTTTCCCACTGGGTTGTTGCGGTAGGCCAGCGGCCATTGTCTGGAATTTGAGAGACTTTCAGGGTATCGCCTCTGCCTTCCATCATCTTGGCAGTAACTTCTTTCACAAAATCCGGGGCTGCGTCAGAAACAGTCGGAGGCATTTCGTGACCGGTCACTTCACCTGGGATGTCGACTTTGACAATGTTTTCAATGGCACCGTCAACCGCCGCATTATTCATGTTAACGATCTTGTCACCCTTGAGGCCGTATGTCTTTTTGATGGCGGCCTTGATAGCGTCTACAGCCTGTTGCTTGTCAAGGATGCCGGAAATCATAAAAAAGGCTGTCTGCATGATCATGTTGATGCGGGCACCAAGACCAATTGCCTGGCCAAGTTTTACTGCATCAATGATGAAAAACTTGATTTTCTTTTCAATGAGCTGCTTTTGCACCAGGGCCGGCAGGTGATTCCAGATTTCATCCTTGGAGAAAACTGTGGTTAAAAGAAAGGTGCCGTTTTCTTCCAGGTTGGCAAGCATGTCATAGCTGTCCAGGAAAGCGAAGTTATGACAGGCGATGAAGTTTGCCTTGTTGATCAGGTAGGGAGCAACGATCTGGTTTTCACCGAAGCGCAGGTGAGAAACGGTCATTGAACCGGACTTCTTGGAGTCGTAGACAAAGTATCCTTGCGTGGAGTTGTCGGTTTCATTACCAATGATTTTAATGGTGTTTTTATTAGCGCCTACGGTTCCATCAGAGCCGAGTCCATAGAACATTGCCCGGTATACATCGGTACCTTCGATATTAAAGCTTTTGTCATAGTCAAGGCTTGAAAAAGTAACGTCATCATTCGGCCCGACACAGAATTTGTTTTTCGGGGCTGAAGAGGCCATGTTTTCATAAACAGCTTTTACCATAGGCGGGGTAAATTCGGCAGATCCCAGACCGTAGCGTCCACCAAGGATGGTCAGCTTGCCTTTGGCCGGATCAGTTTCTGCTGTTTCTGCGATGGCAGTGCGAACAGCCAGATACATCGGGTCGCCAAGAGCTCCCGGCTCCTTACAGCGATCAAGAACAGTAATTCGTTCAACAGATGCTGGCAGTGTGCTGACCATTGCCTTGGTATCAAAAGGATGGAAGAGGCGGACTATAACCATTCCGACCTTTTGTCCCTGCGCTACGAGATAATCAATGGTTGACTGGACAACCTCAGAGCCGGAACCCATAATGACGATGACATCGGTTGCATCTGCAGCACCATAATAATCAAACAAATTGTATTTGCGTCCGGTCAGGGCTGCAAATTTGTCCATGGTTTCCTGAACTATGCCGGGAACAGCAGCATAATATTTATTAACTGTTTCACGGCCGGTGAAGTACACGTCAGGATTTTGCGCTGTACCGCACATGGAAGGACGATCAGGAGTCAGGGCGCGTTCACGGAATTGAACAACCAGTTCCTCATCAATCATTTCACGCATATCGTCCATGGTGAGCTGCTCGATTTTTGCAACTTCGTGGGAGGTGCGGAAACCATCGAAAAAGTGAAGGAAAGGAATCCGTGACTTCAGGGTGGACTGGGTCGCAATAAGTGCCATGTCCTGAGCTTCCTGAACGCTTGCTGATGCAAGCATGCCCCAGCCGGTCTGGCGTGCGCTCATAACGTCACTGTGATCTCCAAAGATCGAGAGTCCCTGATAGGCCAGGGAACGGGCTGTTATATGAAAGACAGTCGGTGTCAACTCTCCGGCGATCTTGTACATATTCGGCAGCATCAAAAGCAGCCCCTGGGAGGCTGTAAAGGTAGTACACAGTGCCCCTGAATTAAGGGAACCATGCAGGGCGCCGGCTACACCTGCTTCTGACTGCATCTGCGCCACAGAGGGGATGGAGCCCCAAATGTTTTCCTGTTTTGCATTGGCCTTGGCGTCAGCCTCTGCAGCCATCGGTGAAGACGGCGTAATTGGGTAGATAGTGATGACTTCACTGGTGGCATAGGCAACGTGGGTACACGCCTGATTGCCGTCAACGTTGACCATTTTTCGTGACATAGCTCGTTCTCCTTACGCGATGGTTACTGTTTTCCGGCAATTGGCCTTAGCCGGAAAGGTTTATGAAAAAAAATTCCTTGCTCAGACTGAAGAGAATTAGGTAAATCAGGTTGATTTGGTCAAAGGCAAAAATGATTGATGCTTCATTCATAGTTTGCTTCGTATTAATACCACGTAAAAAATCGTCAGCTGATACTGAAGTCTCCCCGATTATGTTACTCTGTACGCTGCCTGACTGGAATTGCTTTCGTTGGCATCTTTTAGCCAGATACAAACAAATCGGTAAGATAAACTAAAAAACAGTATTATGCAATGCTAAACAGTATTATGCAATGCTAAAGAGTTATCGTTATGCAGGTGTCCTAACTGAGCACCTACTCACAGGGCATGTATCACCCTGGTTTCCCTTGCTTTACGGTTCAGGTTGCCCGGATTCGGGCAAGCACGACTGGCAGAGATAGCCCCTCTATGCGGCCAATCGTAATCACCCGAAGCCAGGTGAACTGGGGTAACCAATCACGGGGTCTGGACGTCTGCGTTATTCTCTGCTTCTGACCTGTAACTGGTCAGGGGTGCAACAAAATTGGGCAAGCACTCTTTTGAACAGGTAAGCAGGCGAAGTGAGACGTTCGTGTACAGGAGTATGCGGGAAAATTTCAAACTGCATTGACAAGCGTAACCGAAAAGGTTACGCTAATGGCATGATAATATCATTCAGTCATCAAAGCTTAGAACGTTTTTACTATACTGGTAGCAAAGGTGGAATAATACCCGAGCATTCAAATAAACTGGAAAGAATATTGGATCGTTTGAATGCTGCTACCACTATAAAAGATATGAATTATCCGGGTTCGTTTTTGCATCAACTGAAAGGTGATAAAGCTGGACAATTTTCAGTGAGAGTTTCCGGCAACTGGCGAGTATTTTTCAAATTCGAAAACGGTGATGCATATATTGTTAATTACGGGGATTATCATTAGCGAGGTGACATTATGCTAAAAATGACA
>PDWJ01004332.1_pt1 | contig 13062 bp, 16 predicted proteins | sample 1430881 | NCBI WGS metagenome assembly PDWJ01 (sample SAMN01162460, study PRJNA174530) | Oral metagenome, whole genome shotgun sequencing project. | biome: Marine environment; feature: Marine mammal; material: Swab sample of the gingival sulcus; isolation source: swab sample of gingival sulcus... | reverse complement strand
TCAGAGGCACGGTACCGGCAATGGCGGCCAACCCCAGAAAACTCAGAGGGGTCTGGGCCAATGCCATGCCAAATATCCATTTCCGGGCCAAAGCAAAAATCATCACGGACGACAGCCATGTCACCCGCCTGGCCTTGGTTGAAAAGGATGCATCGTCAGGGGTGTCGCACAGACAGGCGGCCGTGCAGGTCGCATCATCAGCGCCGACCGGATCGTCATGGGCAAAGGTTACGGGATGAGAGACCTGGGTCAGAACAGCCTGAATCAAACGATCAAGCCCTGTTTTGTCTGGATCAAACAGGATAATGACCGATCCGCTCGGTGCACGGACATCGGCCCGAATCACACCCTTCTGACCGGTCATAAATTTTTGCATCCAGGATGATTTTTCGCTGTTCTGCAGGCAAGCGGTAACCTGCACCCGCATTCTGCCTGGGATGAACTGCCTTACCCGGATACCGTTTTTTTTCAACAGGCTCCGGGTTATCGCCGGTGAATTACCGTTTATTTTCTTTTTCATAGATTCTTCGCCTAAATTAAATGGTTTTAAGGTATACTCATAGCACAGAACACTAGCCAATTCAAACTTTTTGTTTTGTTTGAATCAATCTAAATTTTATTGCGTTTATATTGCCTTGTTTGAAAATTGTGCATGAACATAAAAAATTATTCCTTGACTATTATATTAGCCTGAGCTAATGTCTATCGCCAATTAAATTATAATAAAATATTCAATTGCTTTTCAGGAGGAAATATGGCACCGTTTATACCAATAGCCTGTGGGCTGGCAACTGTTTTGACTTGTGCGTTGGCAGTGGAAACCGGTAAAGGCACAGAGAAAACCATCAAACGAAGAAAACGAAAAAATGCCAGAAAAAATAGATCGTGAAATAAAAAAGGAATTTGCCAAAATTGCCATGACAGCCAGTTTAGGGGTTGCCGTGGTCACGGCACCCTATTTAAAAAGGAACAGAACACTGAAAAATATTCATACCGGTGCCGGTCTGTTTCTTGCCGGCACCGCGTTGTGGCATCATCTCCTGTACCAACCTGAAAAAAAGGCCCAAAAAGCGAAAAAAGCGCAGTCTGAATCTGACACCCATAAACGTCTGTCGGGTAATTAATCAATTCGCTGCACTCCCATGAAAATGGTCTCTCCCCCAATTTTATTTTCCTTAAAAAATACCTTCCTTTAAGCTAGCCCCTTATTCGCCTCCCATTAAAATTGTTTGATCTATGGAAAAGTAAGCAAAAGATTTTTTTTAGTGCTGCTGGCAATAGATCTAGTGAGCATAAACATTGATTTTTTAAGTATATAAAGTTGGTTTTGTTTAAAAAACATAATAAATTTAAATAGTTGACAACTTCTCTTTTCGGAATTATGATAAAAAACATGGCGGATATATTATGAATATTTTCCCGTTAACATAAAATCACAACATTGAAGGAGCATCTTATGTTTTATCTACCATTAACAGCATCCCCCCTTGGCTGGGTCATACTTGGTGTGGGCGGATATGCCCTTTATAAAGCGGGCAAGAAAAAAGGACAGGACGAGGCTGCCGCTTCCCAGATTACGGATATTCCGGGTACAGCGGATAAAGCCGCAACAACAGTGAAAGGAGACAAATAATGAGCGTACCAGTTGTCGCACATCCCCTGGGATGGATTGTTCTCGGCGCCGCAGGCTATTTTACTTATAAAGCAGGCAAAAAAGCCGGCAAAAAAACAGAAGAGAATGTTACCAAACCCACTCTTTCTGACCGGGTTGTCAAAGGGACTATGAAAGCGGCTTACAAAACCCAGAAAGAAGTTTCTGAATGTCTGGGCAAGGCCAAAGAGAAATACAGTACCCTGTGGGCAGAGGCAAGAACAGAGACCAACACAGCATCAAGCTAAACTAACATCTATTGTGCTCCGGACCATGACTGCGCCGACCTTTTCAGACTTAAGAGAAAGGCGCAGTCCGCCCGGGCTGTCTATAGGGTACGGGTGATCTTCCCGGACCGTTTCCCTGCTCAATGAATCCCAAGGCCGGCTTTACACCAACATCCACCCTGTGGGTGGTTAGGCCCATGATCAGAATTAAATCTCCCACAGATACGCCGGATTTTAAGTCTCTCTCAAGTCAGGCCAATGAACGTATGGCGTAAGGCTGCTAAAAAAAACAAGTAGATTTGCAATTTTATTTTGCTCATGGGTCTTAGAGCCTGTTTGATAATTCGGAAAAATTGGTTCTCATTTTCATGGGTTTTCGCTTCGATCCCCTAATTACCAAACAAGCTCTAAATCAGCCGCACGACCTGGTAGACGACCACCGAAAGGGCATAGGCAAATCCAAGGGATCCCCACAATGCGAACATGCCCCATTTCCAGCTAGTTTCCCGGATCATGACCGCCACAGTGACCAGGCATGGGGCATACAGCAGAAGAAAAACAACCATTGAATATACAGTGGCTCTGTCATAGGCGGGATCTGACGCAATACTGGCGGCCAGTGCTGAAAAGTCGTCATCATCCACGCGACTGCCCATGGAGTAGGCTGTTGCCATGGTGGAGACAAAGATCTCTTTAGCTGCAAATCCGCCCACAAGTGCCACATTGGCCTGCCAGGGGAATCCTGCGTATTTGGATAGAATTTCCAGCGTTTTGCCGATACGTCCGGCATAGGCATAGGCAAGCGAGGCTTCTCCTTGATCATCATCAATTTTCTGGAGTGCCTGGGCCTTTTTTGCTTCCGCTTCTTTGGTCTGGGCGGTGTATTGAGCCGTTACCTTTGCACGCTGTGATTCAAATTTTTGTGCCTGTTCTTCGGGTAGCTGGGGAAAGGTCATCAATACCCACATCAGAATACTGGCGGCCAGAATAACGGTGCCTGCTTTTTTGATGTATGACCATACACGTTCCCATGTATGCTTAAGTACACCGTAGGCTGTGGGCATCCGGTATGGGGGAAGCTCCATGATAAACGGTGTGGGAGCGCCTTTGATTACAGTCTGGCGCAGCAGCCATGAGACGACAAGAGAAAACAGCCAGGCAAGAAGTACAATACAAAACATGGCAAAGGTTTCGCGGCCTGGGAAAAATGCGGCTGTGATCAGTATAAAGGCTGTGGTTTTGGCACCGCACACCATAAAAGGTGCGGTGAAGATAGTGGCCAGACGTTCTTTGGGGCTGCGCAGCGTCCGGGCGGCCATAACCCCGGGAACTGCACACCCGCCTGGAATTCCGCCGGACATAATGAACGGCATGACAGAGGCGCCGTGCAGACCAAAGGCAGACAATACCCGGTCCAGCATATACGCCACCCGGCCCATATATCCCAGATCTTCCAGAAAAACCAGCATCAGAAACATGATACCAATCAACGGGGTGAATCCCATGACGGCCCCGACACCGGCGATGGCCCCGTCAACGATCATGTCACGGAACAGGCCGTCCGGCAGCATCGAGGTCACAAGGGTGCTGAGCAATCCAAACCCGTCTTCCACCCATCCCTGGGGAATGGCCCCCAGATTAAAGGTTATCCAGAACATGGCATATAACAGGGCAAACATGAGAACAGGCCCTATGATGCGGTGGGTAATGATTTTATCTATTTTGTCAGACCGGTCAAACCGTTCGCCATCTTCCCGGGTGACAATCCCCTGGCGCATCAGTCCGTTAATAAACCCATATCGGTAGTCTGCCACCACAGCCTCGGGGTAAGTGTCACGATCCTTTTTGAGCGTATCGGCAAGGTCTTTTACCATAGCCTCCAGCTCTTTACTCAGTGCCCCGGTTTTTTGCCCCTGTGCGATAATCTCGCTGTCCCCTTCAATGTATTTGATGGCCACCCAGCGGGCTGGATAGATGTTTGTCATAAAATTGGCGGTTTCGATTTTCTGCTGCATCTGTTCGATGACAGGATCAATGTCCGGCCCATATGAGATCTCAAGGGGCTTGACGTTTTTATGGGCATTCATGGCCTGGGCTTTTGCCGCTTCAATCAGTTCGGCTGCCCCCACTTTTTGTCTTGCACAGCATTCAATAACCGGTACGCCCAGGTTTTCAGACAGCTTTTTCGTGTCGATGGACATGCGCTTTTTTTTGACCTCATCCATCATGTTCAAACCGATGACGATGTTGGCGTCCAGCTCCATGGTTTGAAGCGTGAGGTAGAGACTGCGTTCCAGTGATGTGGCATCCAGCAGGTTAACGACGACATCGGGCTTTTCCTTGATTATCACGTCCCTGGCCACCAGTTCGTCCTGGCTGTATGCGGTCAGGGAATAGGTGCCGGGAAGGTCGACAAAATGCAGATGTGTGCCGTCTGAAGCCACTGCATCGCCTTCGGCCCGCTCCACAGAGATGCCAGGATAGTTGCCTACCCTGGCTGACGCCCCGGTAATGGCATTGAACATGGTGCTTTTCCCGCAGTTGGGTTGTCCTGCCACGGCCACAAAGATTGGTTCATTGGACATTGGCAGCCTCCTTTACATCGCAGAATATATAATCGGCTTCATTGTTTCTCAGGGTCAGGGTAAATCCGTTCAGGCGCAGGGCAACCGGATCGTACAGCGGGGCCCGCCCGATGACGCTGATTTCGGTTCCGCTCACCAGTCCCATATCTCGGATTCTTCTGCCCAACTGCCCTTCGGCCTTGATTGATGAGACAACGCCTTTCTGGTTGACTGCCATCTTCCGCATGTTGATCTTTTTCATAATATCCTCCGCAACAGTTTAATGTTCTATTGTTGGACACACAGGTGCGCCCATTTCCAGTACTAAACGTTCAGCGATTCATCGGCAAACTTTTAGAATGAAACAATGATTAGCATGTGCAACATTCTATGTAAAGACTTAGCGTATTTAAAAAAAACTGGCCCATGGCGATGCAAAAAACAAGTCATCGGCAAGGCATGACGCTTGATCAGGCTCTTAAGCGCTACATGCAGCATGTCCAGTAGCTGATCGAAGACTTCAACGCAGCAGAAGAAAGTCTTTTTATGAGGCTCTCATATGCAAGTTGTTCATGATGCAGGAATGTTCCCAAAGGCAGAGATCAAACTTTTATTAAAAAAGTGTAAAACATTTCTTGCTCTTTACCATATGTTTTGGCAGTATGTCCTGATAAGCGGTTCCTTACTCCGCATCTTCATTGTCAAAAACAATAAGAATTTAGGAGTGATACATGGCCTGATGGTTTACCGCCTTAGCTGCTTTACTCGCATCTCTGAGAATTCATTTCTCACAATTGCGGGGCAGCCGTCTATAATGTAATGTTAGGTTGAAATTTCAAATATTTTTGGAATAGATTTTTATTTTTGAATACATGAAAGAAAAGAACAAGGCCGACCACAATGAATCTCTTTGACCCTGTTTTAACCCCACAAGATCTAACGCTTAATCCCCCAGATACATCGCTTCCGGCTATCTCCCAGGTCCCCAGATCCGTTATGTTTGCCCCCATTCCTGTCCCCCAGGATACCTATACCCCTTTGGAATTTGCCGCCATCACCATCATTCTTGCTTCTGCCGCCACCATTGGGGCCAACATGGTGGATGTGCAGAACGGCAGTCTGACCAAAGCCAGGGCTGTGGTCAATGGCCTTGCCAAAGGGACTGCGGCCTCGCTGATTCTCTCTTTGACTGATAAAAAAAGCGTACTGGATATTGGTATAACCGCCTCAGCACTTGCCGGGGCTGGATATTTGATCGATAAAGTGATGAAAAAAGACCGGGAAGCTCTCTGTGCGGCCCCGGGAGAGGATCTTCCATGAGCGAATCTATATGCCGCCCTGTTACCGTTGTCAGTGAACTGCCCAACCGGATACGGCTGAAGGGGAAGTTTCTGCGGGATCCGGATCTGGATCCTGATTATCTGGAAGCCTCCCTGGAAACCATTCCAGGCGTTGAATCCGCACGCCTGAACGGCAGAGCCTCTTCTGTCGTTGTCCGGTATGACGGCCGGACAGAAACAAGGGGGTCAATATTGGAATCCATCCAGGATCTTCCGTTAGACATGTTCCAGGGGAAAAACGACAGAAAATCACCACCCTCGCTTTTAGGCCTATCCGTGAAAGGAGTGTTGTCCATTGCCTGTTTTTTTCTGCCTGCCCTGTTTGCTGCACCCCTGGCCCTGGTGCTGTCCGCCCCTGTAATCCTGGATGGCGTGATCTGTCTTTGGAATCGCAGACTGAAAGTGGAGGTTCTGGATGCGGCTGCCGTATCATTTTCCCTGTGGCGCCGGGATTATTTTACAGCCGCCACCATCGTGACCCTGCTTGCTCTGGGTGATTATTTTGAAAAAATAAGTGAAACAAAAACCACGGGAATGCTCAAAAATCTGTTAAAACCCCAGACCGATAAAATCTGGATAGAAAAGGACGGCCAGGAGATCCAGATCCCCTTTGAAGAGGCAGGTATTGGGGATCGGGTGGTCTGCGGTCCCGGTGAAATGATTCCCCTGGACGGCCGGGTACTGGAAGGAGAGGCGGCCATTAACCAGAGCTCAGTGACAGGGGAGTCTGTGCCCGTCCATGTCGAACCCGGGGATGAGGTGATTTCTGGTTCCGTCATTGAAGAGGGCCGCATTGTTTTTGAGGCTGTCCATGTGGGGGCGGAAACCTCTGTGGCAAGGATTTCAAAATTTCTCGAAGACTCGCTGAAGTATGAATCCGAATCCCAGAAAAAAAGTGATGAACTGGCAGATAACCTGGTTCCCCTTACCTTTGGCCTGGGTGTCGGCCTGTTTGCACTGACCCGGGATCTGGAAAAATCGGCTGCCGCACTCACGGTGGATTATTCCTGCGTCATAAAACTGTCCAGTCCTGTTGCCGTGCGTGTGGCCATGTACACCGCAGCCCTTCAGGGTGTGCTGCTCAAAGGTGCCCAGGCCATGGACAGTCTGGCCAGGGTGGATACCCTTGTCTTTGATAAAACAGGCACCCTGACCCTGGGTGAACTTAAGGTGACGGACATATTCAGCGCACAGGACCTGGATGATGACGAGCTTCTTGCGCTGGCCGCCTCTGCGGAAGAACATTACTCCCACCCCGTGGCCTCTGCCGTGGTTGGTGCGGCCCGGGACAAGGGGCTTGCCCTTTCTCCCACCAGCCAGGTGGACTTTATCGTGGCCCACGGGGTGTCTGCCTATATAGATGATCTTAATGTTCTGGTGGGCAGCCGGCATTTTATAGAGGATGACGAAGGCATTGACTGCTCAGGTGCGGATCCGGCGGCATTTAGGTTCCAGAAAGAGGGAAAAAGTCTGCTCTATGTGGCCCGGGACGGGAAGCTTGAAGGCGTTTTAGGACTGCGGGACGAACTTCGTCCCGAAGCACCGGCAGTGCTTGCCGGACTTAAAGCCGCCGGTATTAAGAAAATCATTATTCTCACCGGAGACACGGAGCGAACAGCCAATGCGTTAGCCGCCTCTCTGCCGGATGTTGATGAGGTTCATGCCGATCTCCGGCCCGAGGATAAAGCCGGTATTGTGACCCGGCTCAAGGAGGAAGGCTCTATCCTTGGGTTTACTGGGGACGGCGTGAACGATGCCCCGGCCCTGGTGTCTGCCCATGTGGGAATTTGTCTGCCTTCCGGTGCGGACCTTGCCAAGGAATCCGCCCAGGTGATTCTGCTCAAGGAAGATTTGAACACCCTGCTCACAGCCCGCCTGATTGCCCTGCGCTGCCAGGAAACCATAATGCACTCTTTTGTTTCTGCGGTGTCCCTTAATTCTTCATTTCTATTGCTGGCGACCCTGGGATGGCTCCGTCCTGTGGGCGCGGCAGTCCTCCATAATTTATCGACGGTGGGGATTATAGGATATGCCGGATTAAGGGAGAGGCAGCTTATTGAAGATAACGCCGCTAAAAAAAATAAAGAAAGAGGGGAAAATGTACTCGTCACTGCTTGATGCGCCTGTAAATACAGAACTGATACTGCTCCAGGTGACCAATCCTGCCCTGGAGAAATGGATGAAACATATGGGCCTGTTTACCGGCGGCCGCCTTATCCGGCATGATGAAGAGTTTAATTTTAATTCTGTCCGGGTGCACGGGGAAAATGGGGATGTGGTTATTCCGGCAGGTATGGTCATGAAATTGTATATCCACCTTGAATCCGGGGAAAAGATCCCTTTGAACCAGATGAAAAAAGGCCAGGAAGGCCATGTGGAGATTCATTCGGGCGGCCAGTATATTGAAAAAGCCCTGGCCCATTTAGGCCTTCCCGTGAAAGGCAATCTTCGTTTTATCCGGGAGTTACCCCATATGGATTATCTGGTTTTGATCAACCGCCGGGAAAGAACACGACTGTCCGAAGGGGAAACCGCAAGAATATGGGGCCGCTATCCGGGAAAAGCCGCCACCCAGTTCTACTTTGCTAAAAAGGACCTTGATTTTGAGGTAACCGAAGTGATGGGCGGGCCCAGGGGTGTTAAACATCTGAAAACCCACGGGGTGACTGTTGGAACGACACTGACCCTGGAATCCATTGAGCAGGTTTATTCCCTGCAGGGGCACGGTCCGGAAAGCACACCTGTGACCATTTCAAGTCCGGGCGGCCTGCGGCTTTTTCTTACACCTGAAAAGGCCGGCGCAGTCATTGTCCGGGCAGCGACATAAGGCCCACATGGTCAGAATTAAATCTTCCATAACTGCGCCGGATTTTAAGTCACCATCCAAGGCACGCCAATGGAAGAATATTTGATATACCCGTCGTTATTTAAATCTATACACCCATTTCAGGAGACGTATATGGAATCACACACCCATCAGTCGTCGGTAGATGCGGCCATGCCCCAGGGGCAGCCCACTGGAACCGAAAATATGACAGCCCAGACACCGGGCACAACCCAGATGCCATCGCAGGCAGCCGCCCCGGAAATACCCGGCCAGGCGTCACCCACAGATGCGGCCCAGACAGTAACGGCTACCCCCTTGCCCCAGGCAGCGGCACCGGATCAGCCAAATCAGAGCGTTTTTCAATCCCCCCAGGCCCAGGCCGCCGGACAGCAGGTCCCATCCCAGCCCAATGTTATTGTGGACCAGGCCACAGGCCGGCTCTACTATGCCATGGCCCAGGGGCAGGCCGCCGCAACCGAAAATATGACAGCCCAGATGCCAGCGCAGGCCGCCGCCCCGGAGATACCCGGCCAGGCGCCACCCGCAGATGCGGCCCAGACAGTAACGGCTGCCCCCTTGCCCCAGGCAGCGGCGCCGGATCAGCCAAATCAGAGCGTTTTTCAATCCCCCCAGGCCCAGGCCGCCGGACAGCAGGTCCCATCCCAGCCCAGTGTTATTGTGGACCAGGCCACAGGCCAACTGTATTATACCATGCCCCAGGGGCAGCCCGTGGCACAGCCGGCACCCAATAACGGCCAATATGTGTATTATACAGCACAAACACAGCCAGAGCAGCTATCTGAACCCCGTCAGCCTGATTTCGCCCAGATTATAAAGTCAGTTGAAGATTTTGCTGAAGGTGATGCCACGGTCGCGGATGTGGTGAAAACCCTGTGGACCGAAACATCCCAAGATGATCAATTTTGGAAAGGGGCTGTTGCAGGGGCAGTCGCAGCCGTTCTTTTTACCAGTGAATCCATGCGCGGCGCCTTGGGGAAGACCTTTGGCGGCCTTTCAGGTAAAAATGCCCCAGATGCCGAAGCGCCGTCTTCCCCTGAATCTGAGGTTGATCCAAAAACCGAATAATTTGATATAACAGTTCCGGACTGACCTGGCATATCAGTTGTCAGGTTTTAGTCTGTAACGCAAGTTGAAAGCACTTTATCGTTTACACAGATTTTACTTATAGAAAAGGAGTTTAACTTATGGAAAATGTTTCCACAGTAAATCATACACCATCCTATCAGACGACACCCCTGCACCCGTACAGTGCGGTGCCGGTGACTCCGGTACAGACCTACCCGGTAAAATCCACTGTCGATTCGGTCACTGTTTCAAAGACAGCAAGTGCAGGAATCTTCGGATTTATTGTTGTGTCCACAGGTACTATGGGGGCCAATCTTAATAAGGTCACCGACGGTGAGATGACCATGGCCCAGGCCGCTGGGGACTGCCTGGCCAAAGGAGCCATCGGCGGCACCGCAGCCGCCTGTGCAACGGCTGCAGCAACTACTTTGACCAGCGGCAGGGTTGCCGGTTTAGCTGTCACCCTTGCAGCGGCCACAGGCGTCAGTTATATGATTAACCGCATAATTTCCTAAAGAGGATTTGAAATATGAGTTCTTATATTAATCCCAATACCCAGCATCAGATCTACTATCAAACCCCTGACCAGAGCCAACAAGCTTCGGTAGACCTGGCTGCCGCAGCCGAACCTAAGGTATATGCCGTTCCCCAGAACTATGCCGAGCAGCAGATATCTCCTCCAACCGCCTCGTTTTTAGGGCTTGATCTCAGTTCAGCCACATTTTGGAAAGGTGCTGTGATCGGTGCCGGTGTGGCCCTTCTGGTGAGCAGTGAAACCGTTCAGAAAGCTGTGGTTAAGACCGTTTCCAGAGGTATGGCGGCTGCATCCGCCGGTATTGAGGAACTCAAAGAAAAATTCGAGGACGCCAAGGCAGAGGTGGAGGCTGAGGCCGCGGAAAAAAAATAACAACGACATACAATGCATCCATCAGAGGTTTGCCGACAGTTGCAGAGAATGGGACCAAAGCCCTTGAACACTATCTGGCATAAATTGCAAGGAATTCCTGAATAGCAAGTCATAAATCTGCTACAGAAAAATAACAGGAGGCAGATGGCAGACAAAAAAACAACACACCTTTTGTGGTCGACAGGCTGTTACAGAATAGATCCGTTTTTGAAGTTCAAGGCGGAAAATCAATTTGTATGAAAGAAACTAATCGGTTAACTTAGTTCTTTCATATAACCCCCATGTCCTAACGGACACAACGAAGCATGAAACACTTGCAAAATTTAAGAAAAATGGTCATAGCTATTCAATTTTATTTTGATAAAGAAATATAAAGAGGATAGCCATGACCAAGAGATCAAAAGATAGCACATTAATCCAAATTGTTCACCCTATTTGTTGTGGTTTAGATGTCCACAAAGACAAAAAATCACTGTTGATGACAATGGCAAAAAACAACATGAAATCAAGGAATTTTCATCATTTACCCAAGAATTACAGAAAATGAAAACTTGGTTAGTTGCCAATAAATGTCCAGTAGTGGCAATGGAAAGCACCGGAGTATATTGGCATCGGTATATAACACCATTGAAGATACGATAGAGGTTGTTTTGGTCAATGCCAGGCATATTAAAAATGTCCCTGGCAGGAAGACAGACATCTGTGACAGTAAATGGCTTGCAGGACTTCTTGGCCATGGAATCGTAAAAGGTAGTTTTATTCCGCCTGAACATGTTCGTGAATGGCGTGAATTAAGCCGATTAAGAAAAACATATACAGAATCATTAGCGGATTATAAACGACGTGTTCATAAATTATTTATCACGGCAAATATTTAAAATTGATTCCATTGTTTCTGAGCTGTTTGGTCGTACTGGCCTCAATCTCATTGAACTGTTATGTAAGAACGATGAATTGAGCCTGGAAAAAGTCCAGGAATGCACAAAAGGAAGCCTAACAAAGAAAGTCGCTGAATTGTATCGAAGCCTCGATGGGTATTTTAAAGCTCACCATCAATTCCAATTGGTTGGCATGATGGAGATCATTGAGATGTATCAAAGACAGATTGCCCAAATTAGCGATAGATTGGAAGTGCTTACCAAGAACCATGAAAATTTGCTGGAACGATTAGATGAGATTCCCGGAATTGATAAAAAATCAGCGCAATCAATCATAGGAGAAGTCGGGGTAACTTTGGATGAATTCGAATCCATGCCTGCTTTTGTTGCATGAGCTGGCCTGTGCCCGGGAAATAACGAAAATGCGGGCAAACGAAAAAGTGGCAGGAATGCGGTTCGCAATCATCCTTTCAAAACGATTTTAATTCAGGTCGCATGGGCTGCGATCAAGAAGAAGGGCTCATATTACAAAACAAAATACTATAAATTGAAAGCAAGACGGGGGGCAAGAAAAGCAATAGTTGCCATAGCTGATAGAATCGCAAAAGCCATTTACAACATCATCAGAAATGGTCAGAAATATAAAGATCTTGGTGAAGAATACTTGAACAAAGTCAACAAGCAAAGATTGTTGAGAAATTTGGCAAAGAAAGCTGATGAATTAGGCATGAAGCTGGTCCCTTGTGAAAATTAATTAATTTAAGCACATTGTATTTTTAGATAGCGTTTAGAGTGAGCGGTAGACAAATTATTATTGATTCAGCAGATAAAATAAAAGTCGGATGTTGAAATGAAGGCATAGAGCACGAATATAACATGACGGACCGTTTTTTTTTGCACAACGAACTGTTAGTCCTATTGATTAGACACCACAAACTTGTAACTTAAAATAAAAGTGCTGATGGAGTAGAGCCCATAAGCCAACGGAATTTTATTGCCTATAGTACTGGTGGTGTTTCATATAAAAAAAAAGAAATTGGGGAAATCAGCATTCTGTAACAACCTGTCGAAGTTTTTTTGTCAAGAATAAAGACCCAACAGGGTTCTACACCACTTTAAATTTTCCCACCATTTCATTAATTTTATCTGCCAGCCCGGAAAGCTCGTCTGCATTACCCTTTACCTGGGAACCTGAATCCTTCATCTTCATGGAAGAGGTGTTGACCTCTTCAGGATCCCTGGCGATGGAACCGATGGCATCGGAACTGTGGGAAACATTGGTGTTCACCTCCTGGATACCGGAAAATGCCTGGGCAATATTGTCAGAAATTTCATTTGTGGTGCCGGCCTGTTCGTCTACCGCTTTAGAAATAGAGGCGACAACCTCATCTACATTGCCGATGACCTTTGAAATTTCACTGATATCGGTAACGGTTTCCCGGGTGGACACCTGGACCGCTTCAATCTGCTTTTTGATCTCAAGGGTGGCTTCGGCGGTCTGACTGGCAAGAACTTTGATTTCATTGGCGACCACGGCAAACCCTTTGCCGGCTTCCCCGGCCCGGGCCGCTTCAATGGTTGC
>PDWJ01004134.1_pt1 | contig 13064 bp, 9 predicted proteins | sample 1430881 | NCBI WGS metagenome assembly PDWJ01 (sample SAMN01162460, study PRJNA174530) | Oral metagenome, whole genome shotgun sequencing project. | biome: Marine environment; feature: Marine mammal; material: Swab sample of the gingival sulcus; isolation source: swab sample of gingival sulcus... | reverse complement strand
AATAAAATAGAATGTTTATTGAGCGAAAAATATAAACCATTAAAAATGTCCATTAGAGAATAATGTCTCCGAAAAACCATTAAAAATGTCCATTATACCCCAATACCTAAAAAATAAAACCTAATAGCAGTGCAGGATAATTGATTTTATTTATCTTTGAATGATTAAAAATAAAAAAGTAAAAGGCACCAAAAGCCAATAAACATGAAAATTCCATTTAATATCCCTTATTTTACAGAAGAAGAACACAAAAACATCTTAGCTTGTGCTTATAGCGGACATGTTTCCGGCAATGGATTGTTTACCAAGAAGTGTCATCATTTTTTTGAGAAAAAATTTTCGTTCAACAAAGTATTATTAACACATTCATGTACTCATGCCTTAGAGATGTCTGCCATATTGAGCGATATACAACCTGGTGATGAGGTAATTATGCCTTCTTACACATTTGTTTCTACTGCCAATGCTTTTGTGTTGCGGGGTGCCAAAATTGTATTTGCAGATGTAGAATACAACATCCCTAACATTAGTTTAAAGCAAATAGAATCATTGATTAATCCCCGAACCAAGGCCATTGTTGTGGTGCATTATGCCGGCGTAGCTATTGATATGGATGCATTAATGGGAATGGCAAAAAAACATGATTTGATTGTGATAGAAGATGCCGCCCATGCCATGGATAGTTATTATAAAGGAAAACCTCTGGGTTCTATTGGGCATTTTGGTACATTTTCATTTCATGAAACAAAAAACATCATTTCCGGAGAGGGTGGTTTGTTAGCCATTAATGATGAAAAATATATCAAAAGGGCAGAAATTATTTGGGAAAAAGGAACCAACAGAGCGGCTTTTCAGCGGGGTGAAGTCAATAAATACAATTGGGTAGATGTGGGTTCCTCTTTCCTACCCTCAGATTTAACCGCTGCTTTTTTGTATGCACAATTAGAACATTTACCTGACATTCAGAAAAAGAGAAAAAAGGTTTGGAAAACTTATGACACCCTTTTAAAATCATTAAAAGAAGAAGGTAAATTATATTATCCCAATTTACCGGATTATGCCTCCCAAAACGGAAATATGTTTTACATTCTTGTAAAAAACAATAGAAATCAAATCCTTGAACAATTAAATAAAAAAGACATACAAGCGGTTTTTCATTATTTACCCCTTCATCAAAGCCCATATTTTAAAGATAAACATGATGAACGTGAGTTACCAAACACTTTATATTTTTCAGAACACATTATTCGATTGCCGTTTTTTACTGCATTAACCACAGATAAAATTGAGTATATTTGTAATACGTTAAAAACAATATTAGATTTACATTAAAGGTTTTACATTTAAAATAATACGATTATGTTAAGGAAAATCATTTTACCTGTCTTTATGTTGTTATCCACAACTGTTTTTGCACAGAATTTTGATAGTTTACTTATTGAAAAAAAGGTTTATTGTCATGAAGTAATTAACAAAAGTCGTTTTTACTTTATGCAATATTATAAAGCCAACGAACTAAACAAAGCACAAAAGCTATTGGAGTATTGGGGTGACAAATGTGAAGAAAATCGTGATGTATTAAAAGCTGAATTGTTATTAGCCATAAAAAAAGAGGAACTCTCAAAACACCGGTTGTATAATCATACAGAAGAACTTTTTGAGATGAATCGTTATTATTTTAATTGTAGAACTGGATCTTATGAATATTTATTTACAAAACCTGATACCGTTTTTAATCAGTTTATTATTGATGAAATGAATGTTTTGAGAAATCAGGTTTACCCTAAGTCTTTAGATTATTTAGTTACACTTTATTATGGTAATAGAATAGATGAATTTTATCAAGCATTAGATTCTGAAAATTTTAGCTACCTCCCTGTAGCTAAGAATCGTCAAACACAAATAAAACAAATGGAAAACATTGCAAGTTTTCATTATGCTTTTTTAGCGGGTGCATGGATTCCCAATGGAAATCTTGATATTATGGGAACACACCCTCAAGTAGGGTTTCAAATAGGTGGAAAAAAGAAGAAATATAGCTTTAACATGATTCTTTCCGTTGCTTTTTTAAATGCAAAAGAATCCTATCTGGCACGAATTAATGAAGATAACAACAATCTTGAAAAAACAGATCACTTTACACATGCTCACATTGGTTTGGATGCGGGATATGAAATTATGAAAAAAGAAAACCATGAACTTCAAGCCATTGGTGGATTGGCTTATAATACAATAACCTTAAAAGAAAGGGATGAAAAAAGAGATATTGATGCCGTTAATGCCGGTAGTTATAATTTTAATATGGGATTAGAATATCGTTATTATTTCCATCATAAATCTCCATCTTACCGTCGCTATTACTATGGTTCTCGTATTTCTTATTTGGGTATCAGTGGAAAATATAACATTGTAGATTATACCCTTAATCAAAACTTACCTTATTCCGGAAATACAATTACCATTAATTTAAAAATCGGATTTTTATCTCGAGGGCTTTAGCAAGATATTATTATCAAAATCAGGCACCATTATCAATTAAAAAATGAAACACAATATGCTAAAAAACATATTTTACCTATTTATCTTATTTTCCATAATCGCTTCTTGTCAAAAGAAAGCATTACATACATTTGAAATAGACCAGTTGACATTACATTACGATAAACCTGCGAGTGTGTGGGAAGAAACTTTACCGCTTGGCAATGGAAGATTAGGCATGATGCCGGATGGTGGAGTGGAGCAAGAAACCATTGTACTGAATGATATTACCATGTGGTCAGGCAGCCCGGAAAACGCCATCAATGAAGACGCCATTGATTATTTGCCCAAAATCCGTTCTTTGCTATTAAAAGGAAAAAATCTTGAAGCACAAGAATTGATGTATCATCATTTTAAATGTGGCGGAAAAGGTTCTGCTTTTGGTAATGGGAATAGTGTTCCGTTTGGCTGTTCTCAATTATTGGGAAATTTGCATTTGGAATATCAATATCCCACTTCTGACAGCATAACGCATTATAAAAGAGGATTACAATTAAAAAACGCCCTTGCTTTTACGCAATTTGAAAAAGGAAATACGCAATTTATGCGAACCTATTTTGTATCTCATACAAATGATGTCATGGTGATACATTTGGATGCCAATCAATTAAATGCCATCGGGTTTAACCTATCCGCATCACGTCCTGAACATGCAAAAACCACAGTTGAAAATGATGAGCTTATCATGGAAGGGCAACTTAATGACGGAAAAAAAGGAAAAGAGGGTGTTCGTTATCGATTAAAAGTACATATCAAACATAAAGGAGGACAGCTAACAAGCAATCATCAGCAATTATCATTACAGGATGCCAATGAGGCTACAATTATCATATCCGCTTCAACTGATTTTTCAGATAAGGATTACCTGAAAACCATTGATAAACTATTGGAAGATGCTTTGGCTTATGATGTAACAGATTTAAAACAAAAACACATTCAAAAATATCAAGAAAAGTTTAATCGCGTAGAACTGGATTTAGGAAAAGGCAACCATCAAATCCCTACAAACGAACGCTTAGCATTGTTTCAAACACAAAATAATCCTGATTTTGCCGCTCTGTACTTTCAATTTGGTCGTTATTTGATGATTAGCGGTACACGAGAAAACAGTTTACCATTGAATTTGCAAGGGTTATGGTCAAATACCGTTCAAACGCCCTGGAATGGTGATTATCACTTAAACATCAATTTGGAAATGAACTATTGGGGGGCAGAAGTAGCCAATTTATCTTCACTGCACCTCCCTCTCATTGAATTTGCTAAAAAGCTATCGATTTCAGGCGCAAAAACCGCCAAAGGCTTTTACAATGCAGATGGTTGGGTGGCACACGTTATCAGCAATCCCTGGCTTTTTACCGCTCCGGGCGAACATGCTTCCTGGGGTGCTACCAATACCGGTGGTGCATGGCTTTGCCAGCATTTGTGGGAACATTATGCTTTTACACAGGATACTGCTTACCTAAGGTCGGTATATCCAACGCTGACAGGTGCTGCAACATTCTTTCTATCCAGCATGATTAAAGAACCCAAACATGGTTGGTGGGTAACAGCTCCCTCTTCTTCACCGGAAAATGGATTTTACATGACTGACAAAAAAAGTCCAATTTATGTTTGTATGGGCCCTACAATGGATGTGCAAATTATCAAAGAGTTATTCAACAACATATTAAAAGCTTCTTCCATTTTACATGTCAAAAATAAATTGACGAAACAGATTCAAGAAACCTTACCGCTATTGCCACCTATGCAAATCAGCCCCAAAGGATATTTGCAGGAATGGTTGGAAGATTATGAAGAAACAGATATTCATCACCGACATGTTTCTCATCTTTACGGATTGTATCCTTCTAATCAAATATCGCCATACCGAACGCCCGAATTAGCGGAAGCTGCAAAAGTAACTTTGAATCGCAGAGGCGATGATGGAACAGGATGGTCACGGGCATGGAAAATTAATTTCTGGGCGCGACTACATAATGGCGACAGAGCATATAAATTATTGAAAAGTTTATTGAAACCCTCTTTTGAAAAACGAGAAACCATTGACAAAAGCAAAGGCGGCACCTATCCGAACTTATTTTGCGCACATCCGCCATTCCAGATAGATGGAAACTTTGGCGGTATGGCTGGCATTGCCGAAATGTTACTACAAAGCCAGGACGGATTTATCGAATTATTACCGGCATTGCCTTCGGAATGGAAAAAAGGAAGTTTCAAAGGATTAAGGGTAAGGGGTGGCGCTGAAATTGACCTGGAGTGGACAAACCATCAGCCTTCTTCTCTCCTTATAAAAGCGACACATCAGAATACGTTCCGATTAAAAGTACCTCAAGGCATAACCCATATTTCAGATTCCAAAAAACAATACAAGATTGAGAATGGATTTATCACACTAAAACTGAAAAAAGGAGAAGAAAAACGATTGGAAATGAAATAGGTTGGAAGTCCGAAGACCGAAGACGGAAGGTAGCCGGTCGCTGTGCGAGGTGAATTGTGAATTGTGAATGAATTGGAAGAACATTAATAATGAATAACAAACACAAAATCGAAATCAATCCCCCAGTAGTAATGTTTATAGAGACCTTAAACAGCATTATAAGCATACGGGTAATTCCGATAATGATAGTGAAGACATACCATAAGGTGTCTATAGCTTCTTGTTAGGGTGCCTCCAATACCCTAATAAGGTACCTCCAGTACCCTAACAAGGTATCTACAGCACCCTGATAAGGTGTCTACAGCACCCTGATAAGATGTCCATAGCACCTCGATAAGGTATCTACAGTACCCTGATAAGGAGCCTACAGTACCCCGATAAGTATCTACAACACCCTGATAAGGCGTCTACAGCACCCTAATTGGGTGGTATCACGCTATAACCATATGATTCTGCTGGGGTCAACAAGATAAATGAAGTATTAAAAAATAAAAACTAATATACAATGAAAAACTATAAACAAATTTGCTATTATATAGAAATCTATTTTCACAAAATTGGACACCACCAGTAGAAATTTATTCATAGCTTCACAAATTCACTCAATGTAACTAAAAAAGTGAGAGGTCGAAATACTCATCAAACAGTTTACTCTCCTTGTAACTCGTAGCTTGTGATTTATTCCTTTTTTTCTTACTTTAGCATACCAAAAAGAAAAAATCCATGCGTAAATTAATTAACCTATTTTTGATTTTATTGATATCTACGGCGCTATTTGGGCAAGAGAAAGAATACAAAAGTAAAGCGCAAGAAGAATATTATAAGCAAAGCAAGTTTCAACCTTTTAAGCCATTAAGCAAGAAAGAAATTTTGACCTATAAGAATCCGTTTTTTAAGTTTGAAGAGATGGTTAATTACACGCCTTTTTCCCAATCATTATATCTTACCCCATATCAGGATTCTATCAATGCCATTATCTTTCATCCGGAAAATTGGGGTACAGAGGGTTTTCCTAATCTTGAACTTGAATTTATAGGTAAGATTGAGAAAAGTCATATTTTAAAGTATGATAAAAAAGATTCTATTGAAGCTTTTGTATATACCAGTATTGAGTTTGAAGGTAGATATAACAAAGAGCCGGGTGTATGGGTTGCTTTTTCAAAGAATAACGGAAAATCATGGGAATATTTATATACCGGAATTGTACAACAACAGCCATTATACCTTAAATGGTATTCAGACATACCTTTAATAAAATCAGAAAGTGAGTTGCAAATTGAAAGCTGTCTTTCGCGACAGCTGTCCGAATTTGTTATGCCGGGACCAAGACCCGATTATGAAGTGGTTAAAGACGGGTTGTTATTAACGCTTGACTTGGAAACTTTACGAAAAGATTCCGATCATGACGGATTAACGGATATTATTGAAACAAAGTTTTATACCAATCCTAATAAAAAAGATACTGACCATGACGGCATTCCTGATAATTTGGATTTAAATCCAAGGTATGCTAGTAAGCGAACTGATAAAACCATTATATTTGAATGGCTATTAAATGAGAATTCATCCGATACACTCATAAATATATCATCTTCATTAAAAACACCTCCAACATGCTCTGTAACATATTCAACGGAAACGGTTTTAATTGTAACAAATTGTCCCTATATTCAAAGTGTGCAACCCACATCCACCCGAGTGATTATTCTATCGGAAAAGGAATATGAAAAAGAAAAAGGACCTTTTCATGATCAATTAAATAAAATGTTGGTTACTCCATTATTTAAGGTTGATGATGAACCGAATACATTTGTGTTTTTACAAAGCTTTAATGTCAGCGGAGGGAAATACTTGGTAAAGAAAGTAAATAACCAATGGAAGATTTCAAACATTTCATCTTGGATACATTAATAAATGAGGCGTTCAAAAAACATCTACAATGAATAGGAACGACCCTTTCCAAGGGTCGTAGTGTTAGAGAGATCAGCTCTAATTTTTCCCCATAAAAACATATTGCAGGATATTAGCACCCATTTTTAATGCTTGTAATCGCTTTTCATCGCTGTCTTTATGTACCTCTTTGTCTTCCCAACCGTCGCCCAAATCACATTCGTAGGTGTAAAAACACAACACCACATCTTTTTCCATAATGGCAAACCCTTGGGGTGGTTTATTGTCATGAAGGTGTATTTTAGGTAAACCTTTATCGAAATTATAAAACTGATGATAAATAGGATGGTCAAAAGGAAGTTCCACAAATTCTTTATCCGGAAATACCTTTTTCATCTCACGTCGAATATATTTATCTAATCCGTAATTGTCATCAATATGAAGAAAACCTCCTGACAGCAAATATTTTCTGATATTTTCTACTTCTTGTTCCGAGAAAATAACGTTGCCATGTCCTGTGAGGTGGATATAAGGATAATTGTATAAGTCTTTGCTTGACGGCTCCACCACATCATAATTTTCAGCAATATCCGTTTTTAAATTTTGATTAGCAAATGCAACCAGGTTTTTTAATGCCGTGGGATCAGAATACCAATCCCCTCCCCCGTTGTATTTCATCAATGCAAGACGAATTTCTTGTCCGTAACTGCTATAAATAGCAAAAGATATGATTATCAGTAAAATATATTTTTTCATTTTTTTTTATTTTTGGTTGTTGGCCTTTGGCTCTTGGCTGTTGGCTTTTTTTATTATTGATTTTAGATACAAAACATTGCATCTCTATATTGTGCTCTCGATACGGTTTTCATTCCTCAAACCTACTCAAGCAGACACCACTCGTATAACATTAACACGTTTGTCACATCGAGTGAATTTGTGAGGTTATGAGCAAATTTGTGTCGAGATGTTTTTCAATTAATCATTAAAATAATGAGTAATTAATAATTCATTTAGGTCAATCCCCCTGCCCCCTTTTCCAAGGGGGATTGGGCTGTGCACTTCCCTTCTCCCTATTTCTAACTCATTTTTTAATTTTTCATTTTTCCTCCCCACTTCGACTCCGCTCAGTGACCGGAAACCTTCGGTCTTCCGTCTTCGGTCTTCCGATCTCTTCACCATTCACTCCAATTGATTTATCACATGAACCGTTTGACAAGCAGATACCATAGCCGTTTCTGTCCTTAATCGTTCTTTGCCCAAACTAATGGGTTTAAATCCATTTGCCATAGCTAATTCCACTTCTTCCGGACTAAAATCCCCCTCAGGCCCAATTAGTATTTTGATGTTTTCATTCGTTTTTATACTATTTGATAACAATTTCTTATGATCTTCATGAATATAAGCAATAAATTTTTGTCCGTCGAAAGGCTCTTTTACCAATTCTTTGAACGTTGTTATTGGATTTAATTCTGGATGCCAAGCTTTTAATGATTGTTTTACGGCAGCCGTAATAATTTTTTCCAATCTTTCATGTTTTATTACTTTTCGTTCACTATGAAAACTAATGAAAGGGGTTATTTCATCCACCCCAATTTCAGTACATTTTTCAATAGCCCATTCCGTTCTTGCGATATTCTTTGTAGGTGCAATACAAAGTACAATCTGTTGCTTCCAATTTTTCTCCACCTGTTTTTTTCCAGTGATTTGGATTACTGTAGCTTTGGGATTTGCATCTACAATCTTGCCCTCATAAAAAAAACCTTTTCCATTTGTAATCATTATAACGTCATTGGACTTCAGTCGCAATACTTTACAACAATGCATAGAGTTTTCTTTATCAAAAACCACAGTATCTGTTACTATCTCTGAAAGGTAAAAAAGGTTCATATTTGTTTTTTGCAAAAGTAATAATAATATTTAACGGTGTTTACAATAAATAAGTATTGAATGTGGTTTTAAGATTAAAAATATCTTTATGAAGCATGTCCTTGTCTTGATTTTTCTTTTTTACAACTTTGTAAGCTTAGCTCAACAAAGGTTTCAGAATTACCCGTCAAATCTTGTGCAATTATCGAATCATCTTACCCAAAATCTATCTAATGATAAGGAAAAAGTGAGAAGTATTTATAATTGGATTACCAAAAATATTGATTATGATTATTATAAAAAGAAAAAACAGTATAAAAACAATGCTGAAATCATATCAGATGTATTAAAAAGACGAAAAGGAGTTTGTCAACATTATGCACAGCTTTTTGATACATTATGTAAACTTTCTCACATCAAAAGCTACATGATTCTTGGGTATAATAGAGATAAAAATGGCGAAATACCCAAAGAAGGTCATGCGTGGAATGCCGTGGTTATAAACAACAAATATTATTTGATAGATGCTACTTGGGGGGCGGGATATTCTGTTGATAATAAATTTATTCGGGATTTAAATGATGATTATTACATGAAAAAACCTGAAATATTTTTGCAAGACCACATGCCTTTCGATCCTGTTTATCAATTTGTGAGTAATCCGATTAATCAAGAGGATTTTTTTTATCAAAATTTTGATAAACTCAAAACAAAAGGAACGTTTAATTACAGAGATACATTGGCACTTATGTCTATACAAAATAACACCGACAAAGTAATCGGCCAATACAAAAGAACCCGCAATTGTAAGGTAACCAACACCATGACTAAGACATATTTAGACAACCTCTTAAGAAATTACACCTATGATGTTTTTAATTATGCTATTAAATGGTTTAATCAAGGAATTAACGATTATAATAAGTATGTACAGCACAAAAACCGTCAATTCAGGCAGGTAGATGAAGCAACCATTAGAATTTTAATTACTAATGCCGAAAAATCGGTACTTCAATCCCAAACTATTATGAGACAATTATTTGATTATGAAAATATTGCACCTGAATTAAAAGGCAGTATCCACAAAAACTTCTTAAATATGAAACGTTCTTTACAAAGAATATCTGATGATATTCAATTTGTAAATACCTATTACAAATCAAATAAATGGACAAGAAAAAGAATGTTCTACAAGTAAATCCCCAAAATTAATCCAATAATATTTTGGTTGTATGATAATTTAATATAATTTTGTAAGGTTGAGATATTGTAGATTGCTATTCATTTAATATTAACCACTTAAAAATTAACAAAATGAAAAAATTTAGTAACTTAATCATGGTACTACTTTTTGTATTAGCCATTTTTGGATGCAAAGAAGAAAAGAAAGAAAAAGATATTACTGCCGGAGTTTGTGAGCTTCCTATACCTGCTAAATACGAGGTTAAAATAGAAGAAGATGAGTTTATGCAAAATATTAATGGAGAGAGCATTTTTCATTTAGATATATTTCCTAATGATTGTTCGGGAATGACTATTTATTTTTACGGAAGGGAAGGAGAAGAAATAGATATTAAAATTTATATGCAACATCTTGCCATAGGAGATAGTTTGAAAATAGATCTTTCTGATGGCATTTCTTGTGATGAAGCGAAAATTGAGATCGACAAACCATCCAATAATCCCCGTTTTTACAGGCTTTTTAAAGGATTGCTAACCCGAGAAGCAGAAAATAAATTTTCTTTTACAGCTACAGAACTTGAAACTTATAAAAATGGTGAAAGCTATATTGAAACTAAAAACCTTACCGGTTATGTTGTTTCTGATGTTATAAAAAATTTAGCACAACAGGAATAAACATTTAACCTGCATCATTTAGAACTTATTTAAAATTTTTCAATTTAATTGAAAATAAGTTCAATATCAAAAACATAATCTTTTAACAAATATTAGATTATGTTTTTTATTTTTTATTTTTGGGTTTTGGGTTTTGGGTATATATCATCATAAAAACATTATCTGGTATTGTTTTTATAAAAAATTAATCTAATTTTGTACAATTAAAACATTGTAGATTACAACTAACTTTTATTTAATTAAGAAAAAAACAGATGAAAAATTTCAGAAAATCATTAACCTTAGTAACGCTGATTATTTTAGCTTTCTTCACTTCTTGTGAAATTGACAACGTACTAAACAAACCTGTTGCAGGTTTTATTTTTAGTCCGGCAAACCCAACTACACACGAAGAAGTTCAATTCACTTCAAAATCTAAAAACGCCAACCTTTTTGAATGGGATTTTGGTGATGGAACAACATCCTCTTATGAAAATCCTAAACATATTTACACCCAAGCAGGAACATTTCCTGTAAAATTGGTTGTAACCGGTAAAGATGGAAGTACAAACATGATAGTTAGAGACATTGTTGTTTCTGAATTAGCTCCCGGCAGTTTTGTAAAACATGAAAACGACATTACTGCTAACGAAATTTGGAGTAATAAGTATATACACATTGTAACTCGCGAAATTGAAGTAAAAGAAGCTACATTAACCATAGAGCCTGGTACAGTAGTTAAATTTAATGACAATGCCGGTTTAGTATTTGGATATTCAAGTAACATATCCCATTCTAAATTAGTTGCCCAAGGCACACTTGACAAACACATCATATTTACCGCTAATAAAACAAACCCTCAACAGGGTTCTTGGAGATGGATTTATTTTGGAAGCAGTGCCTCTAACGAAAGTATTATGGAATATTGCGATATATCTTATGGAGGAACTTATTCGAATAATTCCGGTAGTGTAGAAATACGTGAAACTAATATCATTTTTAATCATAATACAGTAACACATTCTGCTGCTTATGGTATTTTTTGTGAAAATGACGGATATTTTAGTGCATTTAACAATAATATTGTGACAGATAACACGGGTTCTTCCTTGATTATAAGAGCAAAATACGCCCACACTTTAGGTGAAAATAATAATCTGGCTAATACAAAAAATGGAATTGAAATTAAATATGACCTTAATTTGCCGGGAGATTTCTTATGGCGTAATCATGGTGCAAAATATACTGTTGTTAGCGATATAAATGTAGGATCTGAAGGTGGCACATCATTAACCATAGAAAAAGGTGTTACCATTGCTTTTAAGGAAAATCGGGATTTTAGCGTAGGTTATGATGATAATAAAAGTGGTAAATTAACAGCCATAGGTACTGCTACCGAACCTATTCGTTTTGTATCGGCAAAAACCAACAGCTCTGCCGGTGATTGGGAGTTTATCTGGTTTGGGGAATTTAACGACCCAACTTCTAAAATGGAGTATTGTGAAATAGATGCCGGAGGAGGATATTCTTCTGCTTATGGAGCAATTCATGTACGAAATACTAAAATTAGTTTTGACAATTGTAAAATCACAAATTCAAGCAGTCATGGTATTACTTTAAATAACTCTTCTTCATTTAACTCTTTTACAGGAAATATCATTAATAATTCAGGAGGATCGTCTGTAAAAATACCGGCTCAATGGGCACATACCATAGGTATTAATAATATGCTTGCTAATGATAAATTTGGAATAGAAGTTTTTGGAGATTTCAATCATCAAAATAAATCATTTACATGGTTAAAACAAACTTGTCCTTATACTTTGATAAGTGATGTTGAGATAGGTTCTACTCAAGGTTGTACTTTGACAATTGCACCGGGAACAACCGTTAAAGTAACACAAAATATCGATTTATCAGTAGGATATAGTGATAATCTTTCCGGAAATTTAATTGCCCAAGGTACACCGGAAGATAAAATTACATTTACATCAGCTGCTCCAACAGGTGCTTGGGAATTTATTTGGTTTGGACAAGGTACCATGCAAGAAAGCATATTAGAACATTGCATTGTTAATAATGGAGGAGACTACTCTTCTTCTTATGGAGCTATTCATTGTAATGATATTAGCTTCAGTAATACACCGACAATTAAAAATTGCCATATCTCGAATAGTAAAAGTCATGGAATTTCTATATATAACGCTTCTCCTATATTAGAAAACAACACTTTCGAAAACAATGTAGGGGAAAATGTACATGGAGGATAATTAATTATTAATGGTGAATTGATTCAAAAATAATTGCTAATTATTAATTGAAAAACATCTCGATACAAATTTGCTCGTAACCTCACAAATTCACTCGATATGACAAACCTGTTGAATGTTACACAAGTGGTGTCAGCTCGAGCACCTGGGCAAAGAGAATTTGCCATGGATATGATAATGACAAAAGAAAGCGTATCTTAGCCTTGTAATTTATCTATGCAGCAAGA
>PDWJ01006351.1_pt1 | contig 13070 bp, 9 predicted proteins | sample 1430881 | NCBI WGS metagenome assembly PDWJ01 (sample SAMN01162460, study PRJNA174530) | Oral metagenome, whole genome shotgun sequencing project. | biome: Marine environment; feature: Marine mammal; material: Swab sample of the gingival sulcus; isolation source: swab sample of gingival sulcus... | reverse complement strand
AGGGAGATGTCTTCAATATTGTTGATGCCCGAAAACACAGACACCTTGGAAAATTTGGTCACACCAGTCAAAAAGGCAAACCGGATGTGGGCATCGTTATCTTTGATAACAGAATAAAAGGCTTTCAGGGTTTCTCTGGCAAACGCCGCCATTTCAGGCTGATCGATATTGTCCAGAATGGGTTTTTCATATTCGTCAATGAGAATAACCACCTGTTGCTGATGGTGGTTACTGGTCTGTCGGATCAAATTGTCAAACCGAATGGCTAAAGAATGAGAGTGGCCTGTTAGGCCAAGCCGTTCTTCATTTTTTTCCAGAAGATACAGGATCGTGGCCTTCAAATCTGTCTGGTTACGGAATTCTCCGGCACCAAATGAAATCTTGATCACCGGATAGGTCTTTGACCAGTCATGGCTGTTTTCTGCGTTTAACCCCGTAAACAGCTCTTTTCTTCCCTGTCAATGAGGTCGGCGGCAATGCCGGTTTTGTCCACATACAGATAATTGTTTTCTATGATTTCGCTAAAGGTCTGAATCCCGATGGGCAGCTTTTTCATGGTCGTGTTCCCTGATTTCTGTTCAAAAACCATCAATGGTCATCTTCATCTCCTCCACAAGGGGGTAAAATTTTTTTATATCATAGCATGTTAGCAGATTAAACCTAAATGTTGCATGCTTTATTTTGAGTACCAGTCATTTTATCGCGATACCAAGAGAGTTCTCAATTCTTTTATAAATTCATTGCCGGGTTTGTGAAAATGGTTTTATGGATATTTTGGCTTATCAAGTGGGGCTGAGGAATTATTGGCGGTGTAAATTTACTCCTCCGAAAGTTGAGTGACTGAATGTCATTGGATAATCGTTAATTGGTGCAGGTCGTGTAGGCCTATTGTGTGTGGGAAGACAGATCCTGTTTCTGCATTTCAAGATCAAAATGGAGTTTGCCAGCCGGTTTTTTAACGCCCGGGGCGGGGTGTTGGAGGACCGGGGAACAATCCGGGATGTCCTGCTGCCTGGATTGCGGGGCCTGCATCTGGCTTTTGGGGAATAAAAAACGAATCAATATAAAAAACCAAATAGATGCAGGAAAATTCACTAGGTGCCATTCTGTCTTTGAATAACGGCCACGGGCCTCCCCTGATGAACATCACCCAGGCTTCGACCAAAAAAAGATATAATAATTTGTTATCATTAATAAAATTTAAGATACCAAATGCATATTTTAGGTGGTTTATTTTCATTCGTTAGCCCTGCGGCTTGCTTTGCATTTTTTATCAGTTATGCTATTGCTACCAAGAGAGCATGATAATGCCAGCATCAGGAGATCTCGCCGTGAAAAAGCTGCCCATTGGCATTCAGACCTTTAGAGAACTCATTGAAAACAATTATGTATATGTGGATAAACTGGCATTGCCCTGGATTTGATTGACCGCTATAACTACGTGTTTTTTATCTCGTCCCCGGCGGTTTGGTAAAAATATTTAGGCCGCCCCTGGTCTATCGAATCCCAGACGTTGGCCCACAACAAAGCCATAAAGAATCCAGTTGACGACAGGGCAACGCTCTTGGCTATCTGCCGTAAAACGAGGGACTTACCATTCAGTACGTTGAAGGTATTTGCCCCGATGTAAATTGATGGAGAATGTCAAGAATACAAATTTCTTGGCGTCCTTCAGCCTAAAACCTATGGGTGTTTGGCAACATATTGAATGCATAAGATTTTGTATGCGTTTTAGGATACTATCGATTTGGATGAGCCCATGAAGATTCTGCACACATCAGATTGGCATTTAGGTCGGTCGCTATACGGACGGAAACGGTATAAGGAGTTTTCCGCATTTCTAGATTGGTTACCGCAGATCATTGAAGATGAAAAGGTCGATGCCTTACTGGTTGCCGGAGATGTGTTTGATACTAGCACCCCCAGCAATCGGGCCCAGGAACTCTACTATCGTTTTCTCTACCGGGTTGCGGCATCCTGCTGTCGTCATGTTGTAATCATTGCCGGGAACCACGATTCACCGTCATTCTTGAATGCCCCGAAGGCGTTGCTGCGGGTGCTGAATGTGTACGTGGTCGGTGCTGTGACCGAAGCATTGGATGACGAGGTGATTGTGCTTCAAACCGGTGATACGCCCGAGGCCATTGTTTGTGCTGTGCCTTATTTACGTGATAAGGACATCCGCACGGTAGTGCCGGGAGAAACCATTGATGATAAAAACGCCAAACTTGTTGAAGGACTGAAAACCCATTACGTGAATGTGTGCGCCATTGCTGAACAAAAGCGAGACGAATTTAAAAGCGCCGGGTATGATGAGATTCCCATCGTTGCCATGGGACACTTGTTCACGGCAGGCGGCAAAACGGTTGATGGAGATGGTGTCCGCGAGCTCTATGTGGGATCACTGGCCCATGTGGGCAAAGAGGTCTTCCCTGCCTCAATCGATTATTTGGCCCTTGGGCATCTCCATGTTCCCCAGGCCGTGGGCAACGCGGCGCACATCCGCTATTGTGGTTCCCCAATTCCCATGGGCTATGGCGAAGCAACTCAGGAAAAGAAGGTCGTACTCATCGCGTTTAACGGCAACACGCCAACCATTCAGGAATTACCTGTACCGTGTTTTCAGAAACTGGTTCGCATTGTCGGGTCTTTGGATGATATCAACGCAAAGGTGGTGGCGCTCAAAAAGGAAGAAAGCGCTGCATGGCTTGAGATCGAATACACCGGCAGCGATGTTATCGTCAACTTGCGCGAGATGCTTGATGACGCAATCGCCGACGCTGCCATGGAAATCCGGCGGATTAAGAACCGGCGTGTCATGGAGCGGGTGATCCGAGCGGTTGCGGAAGATGAAACCCTTGATGATCTGGATGTCAGAGATGTGTTTATCCGGTGTCTGGATACCTTTGAGGTCCCGCATGAAGACCGGGAGGAACTGACAGTCTCCTACAACGAAATAGTCAAGTCCCTTCATGAAGACGACATCAATTCGGAATAGGAACTGACGATGAAGGTACTTGAACTGCGCTTTAAAAATCTTAATTCTCTCTATGGTGAGTGGGTAATAGATTTCACGGCTCCCGAATATCTATCCAACGGTATTTTTGCCTTGACCGGTCCGACCGGCGCCGGCAAATCGACACTGCTTGATGCCATCTGCCTGGCACTCTATGGGGCGACGCCACGCCTTGGAAAAATTACCCGGAACGGGAACGAGATCATGTCCCGCCAAACGGGTGAATGCTATGCCGAAGTATTGTTTGAATCTCAGGCGGGCCGATTCCGTTGCCACTGGGAACAGCGCCGCGCACGAAAAAAACCTGACGGCAACCTTCAGTATCAGGAACACCAAATTGTGGATGCTGCCACGGGCAGCCCCATTGAAACCCAAATACGACGTGTCGGCGTGGTAATTGAAGAAAAAACCGGGATGGACTTTGATCGTTTCACCCGCTCCGTTCTATTGGCACAAGGTGGATTCGACACCTTTCTCAAGGCTGATGTTGAGCAGAAATCCAAGATACTTGAGCAGATCACCGGCACCGAAATTTATTCGGAAATCTCGCGGCGTGTTCATGAGCGGCAGCGTGATGAGCGGGAAAAACTCAACATCCTGAATGCGGAAACAGCCGGCATTGAGATTCTGGAACCGGAACGGGAAAAAGAAATCCAAGATAAGCTTGCAGCCCAAAAGGAACAGATGGTTGAGCTTGCTGGCAAAGCAACCGAAACGGGCAAGGCCATCACATGGCTGACAACGATTGAGAACTTGAAAAAGGAGATCCTCAGCCTCACAGATGACGCCAGTAAGCTGGAGGCCGATATCGAGGCGTTCAAACCAGAACGGGCTAAACTGGAATACGCCACCAAAGCGGCTGGATTTTCCGGACCCTATGCAACGCTTACATCCCTGCGCAAGCAGCAGGCTGAGGATCAGTCTGCGTTGAAAATAAATGAGGCCGCAATGCCTGAGTTGGAAACTGCTGCAAACCGCCAGGTGGAGACACTTAACGCTGCTGAACGATGTACCTTGAAGGCCAAAGCGGCACTGAAATCAGCGACGCCGATGATCCAAAAGGTAAGATCCCTTGACCAAAGAGTGGCGGAACAGACAAAGACGGTATCAGACATCACGGCTGCCTGTATCAAGGACACCGAAAAGATTGAGGCCGACAAACAGGCCCGGATGAGAGAACAGAAAAAACAGACTGCCGCAGCGAAAACACTGGCAGCAGCAACATTGTACCTCAAAGAGAATGCACAGGATGAATGGCTGATCAGTGGACTGGCAGGTATTGAAGAACAGTTCGGTAACCTGATCGCCAGACAACAGGAGATCGCACACAAAAAAAACGATCTCAAAAAAGCCAATACAGCTCTGGCAGATGCCACAAAGAAACTCAAAAATGCCGCCAGACAACGTGCCCTTAAAAAACAGGCGCAGGAGACCGCCGGTAAAAATCTACACCAAGGCAAGGCTGTCTTGAACACATTGCTGGGTGGCAAACTGCTGCGGGAGTATCGCGCTGAGAAAGATGCCCTTCTCCGTGAAATGGCCTATATTAAAAAGATTGCTGCACTTGAAGACCACCGGGCCAGGCTGGAAGACGGCAGCCCCTGTCCACTCTGTGGGGCAATCGAGCATCCCTTTGCCCAGGGCAATGTGCCGATTCCCGATGAAATTGAGCAAAAGATTGAAGCTTTGACCCAGCGAATCGACACGGCAGACAAACAGGAAGGGGCGATTAAAAAGCTGGAACAGGCAGAAACCGCTGCCCGCAACAATTTGAACACGAGTGAGAAGCTGGAAACCGAAGCCGCCAATACCAAGAAGGCCGCAGAAACAAGGCGCATGGAATTAGAAGAAGCCCTCACAACGTGTCGAACCCGCTTTGGAGAACTCAAACGGGCCGCTTTAGAAAAACTCCAGCCACTTGGCATTACTGAAATACCAGAGACAGATGTCGCGTCTCTGGGAAACGCCCTTAAATCAAGATTGAAGGCATGGCAGAGCCAGGTCACGCAAAAGATCGACATCGAAAAACAGATTGCTGAACTCAACAGTGAGGTCAGTCGTCTTGATGCCGTGATTGATACCCAGGTCACAGCCCTGAATGAAAGGCAAAAAAAACTGGAACAACTGAAAAAAGAATTGGCCGACCAAAAAGACGCACGACAGCAATTATATGGTGATAAAAGCCCCGATGATGAAGAACGCCGATTGAACAACGCTATTTCGACCGCTGAAACAACCGAGAAAAAAGCAAGAGATCTGAACACAGCGTTGCAGCAGAAACTGACAACCGCAAAAACTTATGTTGACGCCCTGAAGAAAGGGATTGAGCAGAGGGCATGTGAACTGAAAAACGTGGAAGCCGACTTTTCAGCACGTTTGATTCGTGAAGGCTTCTCAGATGAAAACGCTTTTCTCAAGGCCAGGCTGCCCCATGAAAAACGGGAATCTTTAGCCTTACGGGCAAAGGCGTTGGATACTGCAGTGACAGCGCTTAACGCAAAACAAAAAGATCGTGAGACACGTCTGGATGCAGAGACCGCCAAAACGCTCACCGAGAAGACGATTGAGGTGTTGGCGCCACAGTTCAAAGCCTATGAAGACGCCCTGAACACACTGCGCGATACCATTGCCGGTCTCAAACACACGCTGAGTGAAAATACGGCAGCCAAAGCGCGGATTAAGGAAAAGCAGTCCGCCATTGAGGCCCAGAAAAAAGAGTGGCATCGCTGGGAAAAGTTGCATGGACTCATCGGTTCAGCGGATGGGAAAAAGTACCGGAACTTTGCCCAGGGGCTGACATTCGAACGGATGGTCGCCCACGCCAACCGTCAGCTGGAAAAAATGACGGACCGCTATCTGCTGATCCGTGATGAACAACAGCCGCTGGTGTTGAACGTCGTAGATAATTATCAAGCCGGAGAAATCCGCTCGACCAAGAACCTGTCCGGCGGTGAAAGTTTTATTGTCAGCTTGACCCTGGCACTGGGACTTTCGAAAATGGCCAGTCGAAAGGTTCGAGTCGATTCCCTGTTTCTGGATGAAGGCTTTGGCACTTTGGATGAAGAGGCTTTGGAGACCGCTTTGGAAACATTGTCCAGCCTTCAGCAGGACGGTAAACTGATCGGCGTTATCTCCCATGTATCGGCATTGAAAGAAAGAATCCCAACCCAGATCACCATCACCCCCGTCTCCGGCGGACGCAGTTCATTGTCCGGCCCGGGCTGTAGAAAGGTGTGAGATCGGACAACGGACGGATTGAAAAGCCGCCCATAATCCCATGGGGTAAGCTGCCCCCCAACAGATTGCGCTACTTTTGCCGTTATAGAAATATGGATGTTTTTATGCATTGCTACACCAAATGATATGCGCGTTTTTTACAAGTTGAATCTATACGGTCAAAAATTAAAAGTATATATAATTTCAATATATTATTTTTTTACGAAGTGGGATAACTCAATCAATAGGAGGACAGCATTGAAAATGGAATTTAAATTTGAGACATTCCCATTGATTCAAGTGGCTATTCTTCTTGACTTTGGTGAATAATGGTGTTTTGTTAATCTAAAGAAAAAATGTGTGGCGTATCAAGTCGAAATGAAAGACTTTTTGACCATTGAACTTAAGTTAATTAATTCGGAGATTGTATGTATTGTAACTTTGAATAGAATGGTCAAGAGAGCAGTGATGACGGTGCCATGGGTGAATAAATCCCGGATAGTAGAGAACGGGTTGATGTGGTAACCAAATTCTAGTGCCCAGAATGTCGATGCTTGGGTTTCTGTCACGACAGTAACGTTATAATGATGGAATAGGGTCTGTAAAAACCAGATCGAGCGTTCTGCAGTATTGCTGAATATGGCGAGTGTTAAAGACCGCATGTGAGTACGTGTAAAATTGAATCAGAAGAAAACGAAAAGCCGTGCGACTATCTTTGAATGAATGTAACTGTTTCTTTTGTTGTAGGTAATTAACGGTTTTTTTAAATTAGGAAAAGGCTCAAGATTTTAGAAAAAACGAAACGAGAATTCCTTTCCTGCCTAACTCATATCTAAGGAGGTATTAAATGGTTAAAGCGCGCGTATTAGATGAAGATGTAAGAACAAATGTGTTGTCACAAGCCAAAGAGATGGTCGATATCATTACCCGGCCAGAGACAGGGCTTTCCAAAGAGGAAGCAGAAAAAATTTCTACCGATACCAAAGAAAAATTTGGCAATCATATTAATGAAGGATTCCTCGAGTACAGAAAATCCGTCACACAGTCCGGTGATTTTGCTGTCACAGAGTGGACGGGACAAGGCTCTATCCTAAGGGATACCTTTGGCAATGAATACATTGATGCACTGGGCGGCTTTGGGTTATATTGTGCGGGTATTCGGCACCCTCGGATCGTGGAAGCCGTAAAAGGCCAATTGGACCGAAATCCCCAGTACAGCCAGGAAATGCTGGATCCCTTACGGGCCCATCTATCAAGTCTTTTAGCCATGCTCACCCCCGGTGATATTCAGTATGGATTCTTTTGCAACAGTGGTACTGAGGGCGTGGAAAGCGCCATGAAACTCGCCAAATTATATACGGGTAGAAAAGGATTTATTGCGATGACCAAGGGCTTCCATGGTAAAACGCTGGGTTCCCTATCCCTGATGGGGAAATCGGTCTATCGCCAACCCTTGCTACCCTTGTTGCAAGGCGTTCGTCATACTCCCTTTGGTGATGCTGATGCTGTAGAAAAGGCCCTTGCCACTGCTAAGTCTATTGGTGAAGATATTGCCGCTGTTGTTGCAGAGCCTATTCAGGGTGAGGCCGGTGCCATTGTGCCGCCTGATGAGTTTTGGCCAAGACTTCGGGAAATCTGCGATTTCTACGATGTGCTGTTGATTGCCGACGAGGTACAGACCGGCATGGGCCGTACCGGAAAAGTATTTGGTGTGGATCACTGGGATGTAACGCCGGATATCATGGCCTTGGGCAAAGCGTTAGGCGGCGGCGTTGTCCCCATGTCTGCATTCCTTTCAACACCAAAGGTATGGGAATGCATGAAACCCAATCCGTTTATGCACACAACAACGACCGGCGGTAACCCGCTTGCCTGCTCCGCTGCAATCGCCCATATTCAGGTGATGCTGGAAGAAGACCTTCCTGGACAAGGCGCTGAAAAGGGTGACTACATTTTGGGTAAATTGGCTGAAATGAAGAAAGCTTACCCCAATATACTGACAGACATCCGTGGGAAAGGAATGCTCATCGGTATGGAATTTGTGGATGATGAAACCGGATACAAGGTGGCGTCAGGTCTTTTCTCTAGAAAGGTACTGACTGCAGGTACCCTGATCAATTCCAAGAATATTCGTATTGAGCCCGCACTGAATATTTCTTATGAACTGATTGATGAGATGATGAATCGCCTGGAAGATACGTTTAAAAGTATTTAATTAAAGATAACGCACCGTCATGAATGGGCCTTGCTCGGTTACTATTCATGACGGTGGCAAAACGTCCATAAGAATTTGACTTAGCAATGAAAGCATAATGATGTTGCAGTATTATCACAGAAATTGTCTATTGATACCTGCAAAATGACTTAGTAAAAAGGAGATTTGTATGGAAAGTGCTGGTTTTTGGTCCATTGTCCCTCCACTTATCGCAATCACTCTGGCGATCCTAACTAGAGAAGTGCTGTTGTCTCTATTTATCGGGGTTCTCTCAGGAAGTCTGATCCTTTCATCTTTTTCTTTTACCCAAACGATATTCAAAACGTTTGATCTGATCTGTATCAGCGTGGCCGACCCTGAATTGTGGAACATCAAAGTTATTCTCGTGGTTGTAATGCTCGGTGGGCTTGTCGGGTTGCTACAAAAATCCGGTGGGTCTTCTGCATTTGCCAACTGGGTGGCCGGAAAAATACACAGCCGTAGAAGCGCCCAATCTGCCGCCTGGATCATGGGTATCCTGGTTTTCTTTGACGACTATTTTAACAGCTTAACCATTGGCACCGTGATGCGTCCCATCACAGATCGGTATAAGATTTCAAGAGAGAAATTGGCCTATATTCTAGATTCCACAGCAGCCCCGGTTTGTATTCTCGCTCCGGTATCAAGTTGGGTGGCCTACGTCGTCTCATTGATTTCCACGGGGTTTAAAGATGCCGGAATTGAAAACCAGCCATTTAGTGCATTTTTGTTATCCATTCCTTTTAATTTTTATGCATGGACAGCCATTTTAATGGTTGGACTGATTATTTTTACCAAATTGGAATACGGCCCCATGGCCAAGGCAGAAAATCGTGCCATAACCACAGGGGAAACCTATGATGCAACCCAGCAGGGTGCCCTGGATGATGATTTCAAATATATGAAAGTATCCAAAAAAGGCCACATCATAGATCTGGTTCTTCCCATGATTCTGCTTTTTGGCGGTACTATTTTCTTTATGATCTACACTGGGGGATATTTTGACAAAGAAATGTCGATTGGTCAGGCATTTCATGAAACAGATGCTGCAAGCTCTTTGGTTTATGGTACTTTTTTGGCGATTATCGTTGCCATTGTTCTCATGCAGGTTCGGAAATCTGTGAACATAAAAAGTTCATTGGACGCAATGGTATTGGGTATGAAATCCATGTTTTTTGCTTTTGCTATCTTTTTATTTTCCTGCTTTACCGCTTTTTCCACAGGCGCATCCTGGGGAACTTTTGCGATTATGATGCCCATTGCCATTCCTCTGGCCGTTGCTTCAGGTGCAAGTATGGAAGCCTGTATTTCTGCAGTACTGGGCGGCGGTGTCTTTGGCGATCATTGTTCTCCGCTGGCAGATACCACCATTTTATCTTCCACAGGAGCGGCCTGCAATCATATGGATCATGTCCGAACCCAGGTGCCCTATGCAATTACCGTGGCGGTTTGTGCTGCTCTTGGTTTTCTGGTGGTCGGGTTGTTTGATTCTGTGCTGATGGGCTGGGCTGTTACTTTAGGCTGCTTTTTAATATCAACTATTCTTCTTCACAAGATTTGGAAATAATCATATGACATGAGAACGGCAGTTCTCTGTTTTGAAATCTTTTTTTGTGAACCGCCGGATACAGGGAAACCTGAAATCCGGCGGTTGTTTGTTGTATGGAACGTATCAACTAATGTATGACGATTTAAAGGCGATTTGTATATGAAAGATCGATGCAACTCCATTGGGTTTCTTCAGTGTTTGTTGTGGATAAACCTGGGCCAAAAACGAAGTCGGCACATGGCCGTTATAACGATACCACAAAAGGCGTGTGTCAATGAGAGATCGGTTTGATACCGCCGATTACATGAGTGGGGTAGAACAACATCAAAGATGGGCATGGATATGCTTATCTTGTTCAATGCTTTTGCCGTCTTGGCAGACCAATGGTGAATTTTCGTCTGCCAATAGAGGGCCTCACCGAGTGGTAATGCGGGTAACTACCAGAATAGAGACATCATTGTCTGGATAAATTTAAACACAAACGCAAATAAACAGCAAAAAAAGAAACGGTTGCAAAACCGAGAATATATAAAAAAATGACATACATAACGCCTTTATGGCTTAATATGAGTATGAATACACCAATAATGAGTTGCGCAATACCGTAACCTAAAGATATTTTCCAATGAGCAATTCCATAGTCATTGGCAAGGAGCTGGTAGATATGTTTTCGATGCGGCCGGTGTAAAGAATCGCCATTTTTGATTCTGATACTCATTGTGGTCAACTCATCTGCATAAAAAGGAAATAAGAATCCACATAAACATATAAAATCAAAGAACGAACAAGATAAACTAACGACAATACAGGCAAATACAAATCCAAGTAGAATGCTGCCAACATCACCCATAAATACCCTTGCATTGGGAATGTTGAACGGTAAAAAGCCCAAGCATGCAGCCATCATGGTTATTGAGAGAGCTACATACTCACCCCCCAATCCGTTTATATATTCCCATATTGCCAATAGTAAAAACGCAACAATTCCAGTTATCCCCGCGATACCGTTGATTCCATCCATAAAATTATAGAAATTTGCTGTGCCGCTGATAAAGACAGCTAAAGGAATCATTAATGTATATGCGGCATAATGAACTTTTAGTGCAGAAAACAAAAGTATCAAAAAAATTGTACTGCAAATAAGCTGCACAGCAAGACGAATTTTGGGTTTAATATCAATACGATCCCCATAGAAACTGATGATTGAAACAACAAAACTGCTAAACAGCAGGCTTTTGGGGGTACCAATTGTTAAGCCGCCGCATACAAATGCGGCCAGAATACCAATCCCGCCACCTTTTGGAATAATTTTTGTGTGAGAGCTTCTTTCATTGGGGATGTCAATGATACCCCATTCATTTCCGTAGTTGTATATTAGCCATGCACCCAATGCTCCTAGCATCAAACTCATGCAAATTATTAGAGAGTAATACATAAACGCGCTTGCTTAATTTTTGTGCTTTAAAAATATAGTTTTCAAATCATGTTTAGGTTTAAAGCCAGTGGCTAACATTTTTTTATTATCAAATATGAGGTCATTGGCAAGTTTATTGTAAAAAGAGTGAATAACATTTTTATGTTTTTTAAAAAATCTGCCGCCAAGTCGTGTTAGTATCCATACGATCGTCAATGATACTGTTATCACCGGCCTGTCCGGTTGAAATTCAGATTTACGGAACGTATTAATGATTTCTTGAAATGTATAATTTTTTTCATCACAGACATTGTAAATATTACAAAAACTTCGCCCTAACTGGTCCTGATTGTCAATAAGATACATTATAAAATGAATCAGATTATCCCGTGAGATGGCAGACATTTTTTGATGACCAGAACCAAATTGCATGTATACGATTTTTTGGGGCGTCAATACACGCTTTTCTAAGTTGAGGCTCCACTGTGAATCATATACCGGTGAAAGCCTTAATATACTAATTCTTTTTAACCTTTTGGCATCATGTAAATGGATCAGTCTTTTTTCTGCATCGTATTTACTTCGCCCATAGTCGCTTGAAGGACAGCACGATGCAGTCTCTTTGAGTGGGATTGAGTGTCGATCTTCTCCATATACTGCGATTGATGACAGGAATACGACATGAACGTCTGGGTTATATACACATGCTGTTTTAGCTAATTGTTCAGTCGCGAGACTGTTGACCTTAAAATATGTATCAAACGTAATCTTTCCGATTCGTTGGTGGGCGATACCTGCACAATGAATGACAATATCAGGCATATATTTTTTGCATATGCCTTCTAATAAATCGCTATTTGTTATATCGCCTTGAACAGCAATATGATGCTTATTCGATACGGAGGGCCCTTTTTTGTTCAACGTAATTATATTAAAATTTTCAGAGCAAGCCGTACATATTTTCTGGCCGATAAACCCAGAACTTCCTGTTATTAGTACCGTTTTCATTAAACCCCGCTCAGTTTCCCATAGCATTTCATTTTCAATGGGTTAATTTCACGTGCCCCCACCTTTTAGAATCATTCCTTTTTTAGTATGCCAAATGGGCGAAGGCGTATGACTCAAGGTATGTGTAGGTGTAACATTTTTCCAGAATAGATAAAGAGTCTTTTTGCGTTTTTGTTTGTTTTGGTAAAAGACGCAGTCGGCTCATCATCGCAATAGTGGTTATCATTGGAGTTGGGCTTTCACCCCAGTATTCTATAATAACCCATTAAAGAAACAATACTTTTTCCAAGATCAGTGCCCCTTTTTGGGGAGGCAATGTGCAGAAAATAAATCGGCCGCCTTCGGTGATCGAGGCGGCCTGAAGCGTTGAATGGGATGCAAGGCTAAAGGATGAGTTGCTGTGGGTCACAGTTTTCTCGAAGTTGCTTTAGCTCTTCTACAGTTGGGGGCTGGACTTCAGAGGCTTTTGAAACGTCTATTTCAAATTCCATGTTGTCAAGGATATCTTGGGGGGTGATGCCGGGGTAACATCCGATGAGGTACATTTTTTTTGTTTCATCATCAAATACCATGACGCCCATATCTGTAATCACCTTGTCTGGTCCGCCTTCGGAGAGGCCTGCATTGATTCTGC
>PDWJ01004300.1_pt1 | contig 13070 bp, 19 predicted proteins | sample 1430881 | NCBI WGS metagenome assembly PDWJ01 (sample SAMN01162460, study PRJNA174530) | Oral metagenome, whole genome shotgun sequencing project. | biome: Marine environment; feature: Marine mammal; material: Swab sample of the gingival sulcus; isolation source: swab sample of gingival sulcus... | reverse complement strand
GATCATTCCGTTTATTCTCATTCAGATTCTCATTCTTGCACTGGCCATCTGGCAGCCGTGGCTTGTGCTGTGGTTGCCCAGCGCAGTGTTGTGAATATCGGGGCTGGATCCGTGAGAAATGAAACCCGCCCCAGCAAGTGACGCGGTGTCATTCGGTTTAGGTGTGCGCGTTGGTGCGAAATCCTGATGGGATCAGGACCCGGTCGCCATGCCAAGCGCGATTGGCGGATTGACGCCCGAGCATCGAGGTGCCGACATTTGCTGCGGCCTGAACGAACGGATGGGGTGGGGACGAAACCGACCTCCGTTGCGTGTCTCCATCAGGTTCGGGCAGCCTTCGCAAAAGCCGCGAGGAATATCCTGACACTCTCACGCGCATGGGCTTTCAGGGCGGCTTTTGATGGGATGCCCGCATCCCCAAGGAACATTGCAGAGTTCGTGGGCGCCCCCATCAGAAGCCAATTAAAATGAGTGGCCGCTGCCGCAGGATCCTCGCAATGCAACTCCCCGATGTCCGAGAAGTGTTTCACAGCACGCGTGTACCTTGCCACTGTGCGCTCTACGCTGTTTTCGTAAAGAGCGCGCCCCAGTTCAGGAAAGCGTTCAACTTCACCAATCACCATGCGACGCAACCGCATCAGCCGTGGCGTCATGACGACGAGCAATTGTTGCGTGGCTGCATCGAGAAAGAACTGTTCGGCCGAGATGCCTTCGAACCTGTCTTGCTTGTCCGCACCAATGTCACGCGCGGCCCCGCCGGTCATGCGTTCGACCACCTGAATGAACAGCGCTTCTTTCGACTTGCAATGTGCGTAGACTGTTTGCTTCGAAACACCTGCAACACTTGCCACCGCATCCATGCTCGCACCCAGAAAGCCGTGGCGAAGAAACACCTCTTCGGCTGCGCCGAGTATCTTATCGCGACTTCGTTTTAACCTTGTCTCCGCGCCGTTTGTCATCTCACCAATTCTCTCTGCTCAAACAAATTATACACGGTTTTCTTGACGGATCAAACTGGACGGTCCAGTCTAGTCAATAAGAATCAGGAGGCCGACCTTATGACCACTTCTCATCTCACCTGCCGTTGCGGGCAAGTCCACTTGACCGTCGAGGGACCGCATATCGCAACCGTTGAATGCCTGTGCGACAGTTGCCGCGCAGCCGCACAAACACTTGAGAAAATGCCGGAGGCTGAGCCTGTTCTGGACGAAAAAGACGCGACGCTCTTTGTCATGCACCGCAAAGACCGTGTGACGGTCACGGCAGGAAAGGACATGCTGAAATCGTTCCGCCTGTCAGAGGATTCGGGCACCCGCAGGGTTGTCGCCTCCTGCTGCAATACGCCGATCTTCCTGGAGCTGAAGGGAGGGCACTGGCTCAGCATTTATGGTGCGCTTTGGCCCGAAAACAAGCGTCCGGCGCTGGAAATGCGCACAATGGTGGGGAGCCGCGACGACCTCCCAAACGATGTTCCAAACCTGAAGACGCACTCGCTGGGTTTCTACGGTCGGCTGTTCGGGGCTTGGATCAAAATGGGATTCAAGACCCCAAAAGTCGAAGTTAATGGAGAATGGCATGTCTGAACGCGCTGACAAGATCGAGGTGGAAAACCCGAACACACCCGGCCGCACCGAACGCCTCGATCATGCCAAGTATGAAGCGATGCGTGATGCACTCCTGCCTGTCTTGCCGGACACCCCTCCGGGCTTGAAAGTGGCAGAGGCGAAGGAAGCCCTGTTGCCCCACCTCGACAAGAAACTCTTTCCCGGTGGCGCAAAAGCAGGCTGGTGGTTAAAGGCTGTTCAGCTTGATCTGGAAGCCAAGAAGGTAATCGCGCGTGCCGACGGCAGCCCGGTGAGACTCTATCGCCTATAGCATCAATAGCCGCCGTTCGCTGCGCCATCGAGAATGAGCAAGTTGGGCTCTGAAGAGCCATTAGCTGCAGGTTGCGCAAACACCTGCCTTACCTGCTCCTCCCAAGCCTCGCCCGCCAGAAAACACAGAGCGTACAAGCTGACCGCTAGCGCCTCGTGTCTGTGGGTCAGGTGTTTCAGCACCTCCGGCGCGAGGTAGGTCAGTCGCAACTGGCGGCTGACGTGGCGTTCAGCCAGTTTCTGGATCGTGGCAAACTCGCCAGCCTCCATCCGCCGCCGCCAACTCCACGCGCGGCCGATGGCGCGCAGGATTGGGGGGCCTGGACGCAGGAGACACTGGCAGAAAAGGCCATCGAAAAGAACAAGGCCGCATTGACCGCGTTGAAACGCCTCGAATCCGAACGCGACTGGGGGGTGCGGTTTCCCGGTTGATCCAAAATGCAGGGCGCGCAAGGCACGCGTGATCTGGCGGGCAGGGCTGGATACGGGCACGGTGGTGCTGACAGAAGCCCCGGAGTTTGATGAGGGCAAGCCTTATACCCGTAAAGTGCCGGACCACCGGATTGTGCATTATCGGCTGCGTGACGGCTCGGTTATTGCGCTGGTGATCCCCCAGCGCAAGGATCGTCGCCCGCTGGTGGCGGTCATCCCGCTTGATCTCGGCGGGTTGGGCGGCTGGAAACAACCCGTCGGCTGCTATCTTCGCTGCACAGCCGAAAAATCCCGACCGACAGCCGTCTGACCTGCCGCTGCGCAAACGGGTGTGCGAACCGCTTATCGCCCGGAAATCAAACAGCATTCGTTCAGAAAAATGGAAGTTGAAACAGGGAACGAAATGACCCCAACCTGCCAGAAGGCACCACCAGACCCACAGCAACGCGCCAGTTAAAATACCACGGCCAAGAGTGCCGATCTCGCAGCTCCAGCGATTTGAGTCATCGCACGTTTCCACGGCACCGATACAAACCGCAGCCCCCAGACCAACTCCAATGCGTTGCGTGCTTTGATCACGCGCATGCAGGCTGAGCCCGTGATCCCCTGCAGCCGGACCCGAAAGCGGCGCATTCTCTACGATTTCGAGGCCTACAAGGTGCGAAACACCGTCGAGCGATGCTTCAACAAGCTCAAGCACTTCCGATGCATCGCGACCCGTTTCGACAGGCGCGCTGTCTACTTTCTCAGTTTCATATACCTCGCCGCAGTTATGCTTTGGATGCGATGAATGTCGATTCAGCCTAATGCTATTTCCCGCGGATTATTGTGCCCATGAACGCAATTTACAATTGCCAGTTACCCCCCCTTGCTAGGTTCACGCCAAAACAACACGGGGATTGTTATGCGAAAACTGATTACACTGGCCATCTGCACCGCCGTTCTGGCAGGCTGTTCAAACATCGGCACCGTGAATGGCGTGCCGGTCAACAAAAAGGCCCGCGCCGAGAAAATGGGCGAGGGCCATTACTGCGCCCAGAATCCCGCAGTTTGCATTGTCGGTGGGGTGGTCGCTGTTGGTGTGTTGAAGCATTTGATTGATAAGGGGAATGATGATGTCGGTGGGGAAAAGCCTTGCAATAGCTGCATACCCGGTGATGTTTGATGTAGGTGTTGGGGGGCACAATTACCTAAAAGTTTTTCGGGCCATTTTCTGTTATCTGACTGAGAAAGGTTAGCCATTTTACCGCCCTCACCACAAAATCGCACCATTTTTTGCGCTCATTTTAATCGACCCTGCCCGGCGGGTTCTACGTTATGTGGCCATATACAGGGCTCTTTCTAGGGCGTAGACCTATAAGAACCAAATGACAGTTGCGGCGATGTGAGCTGTAGCGAGAAATGTTTCGGGGCATCGGAACGTTCGCAAACTGAGTTGCCGCCAATCTTTTAGGTGGTTGAACATGCGTTCCTCGATGTTGCGGGTTTTGTAAAGGTCGGTGTCATGTTTGACCTGGATTTTCCGGTTTTTGCGCAGTGTAATGCAGGGGATCGCATCGACTTCCGCCAGCCATTCACGCAGATGATTGGCGTCATCGCCACGATCAGCGATGACCGTGCAGTCTTTGGCTACATAGGGCTCAAGGCATTGACGCGCCTGTGTAATATCCGCCCGATTGCCCGCTGTCAGGCCCAGATGGACCGGGCGACCGTTGCCATCGCAGACCAGATGCAGCTTCGCGCCTCTCGGGACATTTCATACCGAAATGCCCTGCCGGGCAGTGAGTTAGCCCGCCTTTGGTTTTGCCAATGCTGTGCCCGTCGCCGGTGTTTTTTCACCCCATTGGCCGCGATCCGATGGGTTTTGACTTAGCTCGCGTCCACTGCCCGGCAGGCGATTGCGCAACAATCTGCCGTGAGGGGATCATAAGCGTCGACAGGTCGGCTGTGTTCTGTGCAAGAACTTCAAACACACGCCCAAAAACACCCGCCTCGGACCAGCGTTTCCAGCGATTGCAAAGCGTCCTGGCCAGGCCATATTCAGCGTTCGAATGCTCTCTCGGACCGGTGGCGTTCGCATTCTCACCATCGGACCACCGATAGCCTCGCTGGATGCATAAAATAATGCGGGACAAGACGCGCCGATCATCCACACGCAGCACACCGCGCGGTTTGTTCGGAAGCAAGGGCTTGATTTTGTTGAACTGTTCTTTACTGAGCCAGTAATTAGACGACATGAAACCTCCCGGATTTCACGCCTTCAAACATATCGACGTTTATAGGTCTACGTCCTAAGATGTGTTTGAAACACGTTTTCGCCAGATCGAACCTCACTTTGACAACACCCGATATGACCGTTTTCCTTTGTGAATTCTTACAGACTCACCTCAGGATATAGGGCCTGTCGGGTGAGATCACATCACCAAGGCCCGGCAATACCTGTTGGGTGTTTCAACAGACGCATGATGAGGCATTTTTTCGAGTTGTGCATCATGTCTGGTAATACAAAGGGAGGGTTTGCCCTTTTCAAGCACAAACCCGAAACGCTTCAGGAGCGTTGTTATGCTTAGTGGCAATCAGGACGTGTTCCGGGCAGCAGAACCTTGTCGATCACATGGATCACCCCGTTATCGGCCATGATATCGGCAATGACCACATTCGCGACCTTGCCGGTCCCATCTGCAATGGTTACGCCGTCGCTTCCGGCGTTGATGCACAGGCGTTCGCTGGTCAGGAGTGGTTTGAAATAATTCGAGCCCGCTGGAATCATCTCCGATGTCAGGTTGCGATCATCCACATGATACAACAAAATATCGGTCAGCTTGCCCTTGTTTTCGGGCTTCAGCAGAGTTTCCACCGTGCCTTCGGGCAGCGCGGCGAAGGCATCGTTCACCGGGGCGTAAACGGTGAAGGGACCTGGGCCGGACAGGGTTTCAGCCAGGCCAGCGGCACCAACAGCCGCCACCAGTGTTGAGAAACGTGCGTCGCCCGCTGCAATTTCAACGATATTATCAGCGGTCGCACTGTTGGCGACCATGGCCAATGCGAGGGCAGCGGCGGCAGTTTTCAGTTTGGTTTTCATCCTGGGCCTCCTTTGCCGGATGGTCTGTCCGGTCTGAATTGTGGTTTGTGTAAGGGTTACGCAAGAAAGGCGCCTTTGGTTCACTTGGTTCACAAGAACGTGATCCTCCAGCCCCGACGTATCAAACAAAACACCGACCGACCCGGCTCTCAGAGGCGCCGTGGGCGAACAGCCCGGATCAGATGCGCAGCAAGGGCTGTAACAGCCGCGGGATCAGCGCATTGAACCGCAACGGCATGTCGGTGGCCGCCAGACAGATACAGGGCGCTTCGTTTCCGGCAACCGGCAGATGGTGCAGATCTTCGTCGACAACCTGCACATCCCCCACCCCGAATGTGCCGGTTTCATCGCTGAAGCTGCCCTGCAGGACCAAGGTCATTTCCAGCCCGTTATGGCCGTGGTCCGGCACCGCCCCTCCGGCGGGGATATACAGCAACCTGACCGTGCCCGAAGCGGTGGCTGACAGGATATGCTGGCGCGCGCCGCCGCCCAGCCGCCGCCAGCGCGGAGGTTTTCCATGCAGCGCTTCTGCGACCGGGCCGGGATAGGGACCATGGCCTGCGTGGGGTGCCTCTGCGGGCGCTGCGGGGCGGTCCAGCAGGTCGATGACACGGGCCTTCAACCCGTCGGACAGATGGGCGGGGGCCGCGCTCTCCAGAACCAGCCCCCCCACGGCCTGATGCGCTTCCAGAGCGGCACGGCAGTCCAGGCACAGCGAGACATGGGCTGCGACCACCAGCGCGAAGGGATGTGGCAGGTTGCCGGAGGCATATGCGGCCAGGAGCGGGTCCGGTGTATGGTGGCGAATGGCGGTCATCTCAACGCATGTCCTTCAGATGGTGACGCAGCCGTTCCAGCCCCAGCCGGATGCGTGACTTGATGGTGCCCAGCGGCAACCCCGTGCGGGCACGGATCTCGCTATGGGTCAACTCGCCCAGATAGGCCTGTTCGATCATCTCGCGCTGTTCTGGCTTCAGGCTGGCCAGCGCTTCTTTCAACTGTAATGTTTCCTGTTCAAGGCTCAGGATCTGAGCCGCATCGGGTTCGGTATCCGCTTGCTGGGTCAGGTCCTCGGGCAGCGGCCGGTTTTCCTTGCGCATGACGTCGATCTGCCGGTTGCGGGCGATCTGGTAAATCCAGGCGGAGACCTGTGCGCGGGCCGGGTCGAATTGTGCGGCTTTGTGCCAGACGGTCAGCATGACTTCCTGCACGATCTCTTCGGCCTGTTGCGGCCCCACCCCCGTGCGCATCACGAAAGCTTTCAGACGTGGCGCAAAATGGTCGAAGAGCGCGGCAAAAGCGGCCCGGTCGCGCGCGTCGCGCACCGCAAGCATCCAGAGTGTTTGCTGCGAAATCTTCCCGACCGGGCGGTTCACCGCATGGCTCTCCTTTTCTGGCGGTTCTCCCCACGACCCGTATAGGCGCGGCTCGACCCATGATTTATCAACGGACACCAACATCACATAATGGTTACGCAGGAAAAAATAATCGGATCATTTTTTGATCCAATTGTTTGTTGGCTCCGTAACCTGCAAAAGACAAACGAGAGAATCCAGGATGTTGGACGGTTCCCCCTTTGGCAAGCAACGCATCGCCGTGATTGGTGGTGGCATATCAGGCCTTTCCGCGGCCTACCTGCTGGCTCCGCAGCACAAGGTGACGCTATACGAGGCCGCGCCCCGGCTTGGGGGCCATGCCCGCACCATCATGGCGGGCAAGCGGGGCGACCAGCCGGTCGATACCGGGTTCATCGTTTTCAACTATGTCAATTATCCGCATCTGACCCGCATGTTTCTCGATCTCGACGTGCCGGTGATCAAAAGCGACATGAGTTTCGGCGCCACGATCGACGACGGACGTATCGAATACGCGCTGCGGGGTCTGGGTGCGTTGTTGGCGCAGAAGCGCAACATGTTCCGGCCCGGTTTCATCCGTATGGTGCGCGACATCCTGCGGTTCAACAAATATGCCGAGGGGGCGGTGCGCGACTCCACGACCACCATCGGCGAATTGATGGATACGCTGCGTCTGGGAGACTGGTTCCAGCGCTTTTACCTCATGCCTCTGAGCGGCGCGATCTGGTCGACCGCCCCCGCCGAAATGCGTGCTTTTCCTGCGCAGGCGCTGGTGCAGTTCTTTCGCAACCATGCGCTGATGTCGACCACCGGGCAACATCAGTGGTGGACGGTAGAAGGCGGCTCGATCGAATATCTGCGTCGCCTTGAGCGTCGCCTGATCGGGCATGGCGTTGTCCTGCGCACCGGCGCACCGATCCGCAGGGTCGTGCGCGGCGCGGACGGGGTGACATTGCACAGCGCTGATGGCACTGAGACCTACGATCAGGTGGTTTTCGCCTGCCATGCCGATCAGGCGCTGGCGCTGCTGGCGGAACCGAGCGCGGCGGAACGCGATATTCTCGGCGCGATGCGGTTTCAGGACAACCGTATGGTCCTGCATTGCGATCCGGCCCAGATGCCGCGCAACCGCAGGGTCTGGTCGTCCTGGGTGTACCGCGCCGATACGCGGCGCGCAGAACCGGCCATCGGCGTGACCTATTGGATGAACCGGTTGCAGAACATCCCCGAAAGCGACCTGCTGTTTGTCTCGCTGAATCCGGTTGATCCGGTGCCGGAGGCTCTGATCTATGATGAAACCACCTTCCGTCATCCGGTGTTTGATGGTCCGGCGCTGGCCGCGCAGCAAAGGCTCAGCGAGATACAGGGCCATCATCGCAGCTGGTTTGCCGGGGCCTATACGCGCCACGGCTTCCACGAGGACGGCTTTGCCAGCGCGGTGCGCATCGCCCGACGGCTGCACCCCGCTTCGTCGCGGCAGGCGGTGTGATGCAAGGGCCGGAGCATATCGCGGGCGTCACCACCCATGCGCGGCGCGGGGCGGTGCAGAACGCGTTTCGCTATGGGGTCGACTATGTGCTGATCGACCCCGGCGCCACCAGCCCCGCGCCGTTTTTGTTCTCGCGCAACCGGTTCAATCTTGCGTCGGTCTATGATCGCGACCATGGCGGGCCGATGAAACAGGGCCGCGGGCTGGTCTGGCTGCACGAGGTTCTGTCAGCGAACGGGCTTGATCCGCTGGGCCTGCGCGTTGAGTTGCTGACCCAGCCGCGTTTCCTTGGATACAGTTTCAACCCGGTCAGCTTCTGGCTGGTCTGGCGCGGTGCGCATCTGGTGGCAGTGGTGGCCGAGGTCTCGACCCCCTTCGGGGATCGCCATTCCTATCTCTGCCACCAGCCGGATTTTGCGCCCATTACCGCAAAAACGCGGATTGATCGGCCCAAAGCGCTGCATGTCTCTCCGTTTCAGGAGGTCGCGGGCCGCTATCACTTCACCTATGACATACGGCCCGAGCGCATCGCCATCCGCATCGACTATCGCAACGGCGACAAGGGGCTGATCGCAACGCTTTCCGGCCCGCGCGCGCCGCTGACCAATCCCGGTCTGCTTGCAGCGCTGATCCGCCGTCCGCTGGGCGCGTTGCGCACGATCATTCTGATCCACTGGCAGGCGCTGCGTCTGAAACTCAAGGGCGCGCGCTATCGTCGTCGGCCCGAGCCCCCCGAGAATGAGGTCACCTGATGTCGATTCTGAGCAAACGTGTCAAAAACGAGCTTCTCGCAAGCTGTGCGCAGATCAGCCAAGGCCGTTTGCGGCTGCGCACGCCCGAAGGCGAGGTGCATGAGTTCGGTCAGGGCTCCCCTGCTGCCGAAGTGGAAATCCATGACTGGGCAATGGTGCCTGCGATCGCGGCGCGTGGCAGTATCGGGCTGGGCGAGACCTATGTGGCCGGGCTTTGGGATACGCCGTCGATCCGCGATTTTGCCGAGCTGGCGCTGCGTAATCTCGACCGTTTTGCGGGATATGCCACGGCGGGGGGCTGGAACGGGCTGAAATTCCGGCTGGTGAACGGGGTGATGCGCGCCAATTCGCGCCGGGGTGCTGCGCGCAATATCCGCGCACATTATGATGTTGGCAATGAGTTCTACCAGCTTTGGCTCGACCCAAGCATGACCTATTCCTCCGCCCTGTTTGAAGACGGTGAAACCGACCTTGCGCGCGGGCAGGCCCGCAAATACGACCGCATTCTGGAGCGGATCGCCGGGCGCGATCAGATGCTGGAGATCGGCTGTGGCTGGGGCGGGTTTGCCGAACGCGCCGCCGATCGCGGTCATGGAGTGACCGGATTGACCATTTCGCCCAGTCAGAAAGGCTATGCCGATGCGCGGCTGGACGGGCGGGCGGATATCCGGCTTCAGGATTATCGCGAGGTGCGGGGAAAATTCGACGCCATCGTGTCCATCGAGATGATTGAAGCGGTGGGCGAACGGTTCTGGCCGGTTTATTTCGCCACGCTCAAAGCGCGTCTGGCCGAAGGGGGCAAGGCCGTTCTTCAGGCAATCACGGTGCCGGATGAGGCCTTTCCCACCTACCGGAAAAGCTCGGATTACATTCGCCACCACACGTTCCCCGGTGGCATGTTGTTGAGCGACGCGGTGATCCGGGATCAGGCCGCGCGCGTCGGGCTGCGGGTGCAGGACAGCCACGCCTTCGGGGCCGATTACGCCCGCACCTGTGATATGTGGAGTGCGCGGATGTGCGCGCAGTCGGACAAGGTGAAGCGTCTTGGCTATGACGATGCTTTCCTGCGCAGCTGGCAATTCTATCTGGGCATTTGCGCCGCCACTTTCGCTACCGGGCGAACCGATGTGATGCAGGTGGAGCTGGCCCATGTCTGAGAGCGCCGCAACTGAACGGATCTGGATCATTGGCGCGTCGGACGGGATCGGCGCGGCGTTGGCGCGGGCATGGGAGGGGCGCGGTGCGCGGCTTGTCCTGTCGGCCCGTTCCGGCGATCAGCTCGACGCCCTTGCCGCGCGTCTTGGACCCGGCCACAGCGCGTTGCCGCTCGACATTGCCGACCGTGAACAGATCGTCCCGGCCAGCGCGCGCATCGCAAAAGACGGCCCGCTTGATCGCATCGTCAACATGGCCGCGCTTTACGATCCCGGCAAGGTGGCCGACCTCGACCCGGAAACCGCCGCGCAGATCGTCACGGTGAACCTGACCGGCAGCTTTCATATCGCTCAGATCGCTCCGAAGCTCCTGCGTCCCGGCGGGCAACTGGCGCTGTGCGGTTCGGTTGCGGGGTATATCGGCTTGCCACAGGGGCAGATCTATTCCGCCACCAAGGCCGGGGTAATCAATCTGGCCGAAAGCCTGCGGTCTGAATGGGCCGGCAAGACAGACGTGCGGCTAATATCGCCGGGCTTTGTCGATACGCGGCTGACGCGCAAGAACCACTTTGCCATGCCCGCGCTGACCACGCCCGAGGCCGCGGCGCATGCCATCATCGCTGGTCTGAACAGCCGTCGGTTCGAAGTGCATTTCCCGCGTCGTTTCACCTCTGCCATGAAACTCCTGAGCGCACTGCCCTATTGGGCGAGCCTGCCCCTGCTGAAAAGGATAACGACATGAAACACTCTCCACTTGCCCTGATCGTGGCCCTGCTGGCGGTGGGTTTTGCCATCTCGCCTATTTTCAGCAATGGGTTCGGCGGCTTTGCACCGGAGTATTTCCCGGTGCTGCAAATCGACCCGCCGGTGCAGCCTGCGGGATATGCCTTTTCAATCTGGGGGGTGATCTTTTTTGCCTTGATTGCCAGCAGCCTCTACGGGGTGTTACGGGCGCCTGACGACCCGGACTGGCAGGCGATGCGCCCGGCTTTGTCGGTCAGCCTTGGGCTTGGGGTGTTCTGGATTGCTGCAGCCAATGCCGCGCCGCCGCTGGCTACAATGATGATCCTGCTGATGGCCGCCGGAGCGGTCCGGGCGATGCTGGTGGCGGGAGAGGCGAAGCCCTGGCTGCTGGTGCGTCCGATTGCACTCTATGCGGGGTGGCTGACGGCGGCCTCCGGGGTTGCCATCGGGGTGCTGCTGGGCGGATATGGTGTTTTGTCACCGCAATCTGCTGCGCTGCTGTGCCTTGGCCTTGTGCTGCTCACCGCCCTCATCATCCAGTCCCGCCGCCCCGGTGAATGGGCCTATCCCGCAGCGGTGATCTGGGCGCTGGTCGGCGTCCTCGTCGACAACCTGCCCGGCCCGAACCTGCCCGTCATTGCGCTCACGGCCCTGGGAATCGCGCTGTTGGGCGCGCGCATCGTTTTGACCCTGATCAAAGGAGCACTTCCATGAAACTGCTCATTCTTTATGCCGCAACCGCGTTGGTGTTTTTGCTGATTGACCTTGTCGGCCTGCGTTATCTGATCAAACCGATTTTTGATCGACATGTGGCCCATCTGTTCGCCGACCCATTCCGCCTTGGCCCGGCAATGGTCTTTTATTTCGGCTATGTCGCGGGACTTCTGTGGTTTGTATCCTGGCCCGCCCTGCGTGCGGGCGAGCCAATGTCCGCCCTGATCGGCGGCGTGCTTTTGGGGGTGCTGGCCTACGGTACATATGAGTTCACTAATATGGCCACCCTGCGGGACTGGCACCTTGAACAAGTGATCGTCGACACGATCTGGGGCGGGGTGCTGACGGGTTTCTCCGCCTGGGCGGGGGTGATGATCTGCAATTGGGCTTCGGTCGTCTGGTTTGCGCGTTGACGCAACAGAACGCATCCCGTGAGATCAACTTCATTATTTCAGGGATGTAGTGACGCAAGCGCCTCCTGGCGGGATTGTTTCAGATCGACCATGGGATATGGATAACTCGACCCCAGCCTGACATCGGCCTGTTTCAGAATGTGGTCGGGGGCCTCCCATGGATTAAACAGGTATGTATCCGGTAAGGCGGCGATTTCGGGGATGTAGTGACGCACATATTTCCTTTCCGGGTCGAATTTTTTCCCCTGTGTAACGGGATTGAAAATACGGCGCGGCATCTGCCCCGCAGCCAGCAATCCACTGCCAGCTCGCGCTGTTATTGGCGAGGTCGGCATCGACAAGCGTATCCGCCGCCAGAAGCCGGTCCTCGAAACTGTGCCGTAGCCCGTAAAGCGAATGCTCCGGTGTTTCCATCAGATCATTTTCACGCAAATACTTGTTTATCGTTGCCGACAGGCTGGCCGAACTTCCACGATATTTGGGAAATCCATCGGGGCATGTTTTGAAAGCTGCCAAAGACACACCGACCAGCCGTGATCCAGCTTTCCGAGAAGGGCGGACGCGGGCGGGCTTCGCCTTCTTTGAAAGAGAGATCCGAGAGCGGCAGGACCAGCCCAAGCCGCTTCATCTTATTGACGGTTTTCAGCACATCGCCCAGATGGATCAGGTCTTTGTTGGCACTGTTGGGGGTCAACCCATCAGATTCCAGTTTTTCCATCCACCAGCTGCGAAAATCCAGCATGTCGTCGCCTGTGATGTCTGGCAGCGCCTTATCGCCAACAACCTCGATGAAATTCCTTACCGCCTTCTTGCGTGGATTTTTCCAGCGGCGAAGCTGGTCCTCGCTTTTGCCAATGGTTTTGTCAGCGGCGAGTGGCCAGTACAATTCCAGCGCACGCGAAACGGTGATCGGCGGCTCCGGCGCGCCGCCTAAAACAGCCGCCGCCTCACGGTGGTCAGCGTTGCCGTCACGATCCGTGGCCGCTTCTACGCGGGTCAGCAATTCCTCGCGGGGCAGGTCTTCACCAACGCGCTTTGCCGGAAGGTAGCGAAACCCGCGC
>PDWJ01004132.1_pt1 | contig 13071 bp, 5 predicted proteins | sample 1430881 | NCBI WGS metagenome assembly PDWJ01 (sample SAMN01162460, study PRJNA174530) | Oral metagenome, whole genome shotgun sequencing project. | biome: Marine environment; feature: Marine mammal; material: Swab sample of the gingival sulcus; isolation source: swab sample of gingival sulcus... | reverse complement strand
GGAGCGAGGAGGGCGCCTGCTGGTAGCAAGCAACCGACGAGCAACAACCGCTGTGATTTCGCAGACCAGCGCAGCGACGGGAGGTCAGTTGGTCAGCGCGCTAGCGCTTGCTGAACTGGTAGTTCTTGCGGGCGCCAGGCTGGCCGTACTTCTTGCGCTCCTTGACGCGCGCGTCGCGGGTCAGGAAGCCGGCCTTCTTCAGCGGGCCGCGCATCTCCGGGTTGAACTGGAGCAGCGCCCGAGAGATGCCATGGCGGATCGCGCCGGCTTGGCCGGTCTGGCCGCCGCCGCGCACGTTGACCTTCACGTCGATCTTGTCTTCGTGCTCGACCTGCTCGAGGGGGAACATCACGTTGGCCCGGTGGGCGTAGCGCGGGAAGTACTCATCGAGGGTGCGGCCGTTGATCAGGATCTGACCGCTGCCCGGGGTGATGTAGACGCGCGCGACCGAACTCTTGCGGCGGCCGGTACCATAGAAATGCTGCGTTTCGGACATTGCCGTACTCTCGTCTCTCGTCTTTGCTTGGGCTACAGCTCGAAGGGCTGCGGCCGCTGGGCCTGGTGCGGGTGCTCGCCGCCACCGTAGATCTTCAGCTTCTTGAGGAGCTGACGTCCGAGGGCGTTCTTGGGCAGCATCCCCTTGACGGCGTGGCGTAGGACCTCTTCAGGTTTACGCTCGAGCATCTCTTCAGCGGTCAGGCTTCGCATGCCGCCGATGAAGCCGCTGTGCCGGTAGTAGCGCTTGGTCGCGCGTTTGTTGCCGGTGAGGTGGATCGCCGACGCGTTGACGGCGACGACGAAATCACCGGTGTCGACGCTGGGGGTGTATTGCGGGTTGTGCTTGCCCCGCAGTAGCCCGGCGATCACCGTGGCGGCGCGTCCGAGCGTCTTGCCCTCGAGGTTCACGAGCTTCCAAGCGCGCGAAACATCTTCGGGTTTTGCATGGTAGGTCTTCATGGCGAGCCTTTTCGTCGTACGAGCCTAGACGGACCCCTCCGGGTTCCGGACCGCAGTTCTCTATACCCTGGGGCGCCGAGTGTCAACCGCTTTGGCCTCTGGGGGAGGGCTGGTTTACCGGCAGGCCGAGCGTGAAGCGAGAGGTGCAGCCACCGAAGAGAAGGGCAGCGACCGAAGAGACGGGCAGCCACCGAAGAGACGGGCAGCCACCGAAGAGATGGGCAGCCACCGAAGAGAAGGGCAGCCACCGAAGAGAAGGGCAGCCACCGAAGAGACCGGCAGCCACCGAAGAGAAGGGCAGCCACCGAAGCTGAGCCCGGTGTCGAACATCGCGCGCAGGCGGTAGACGCGAATCGGCCCGCCTCAGCGGTCGCTCTGCGATGTGACGCCCGAGCTGACTCAGCCGTGAGCCATCGCCCCGCAGCGGCGAGAGGCTCGAGGGGAGACGGAGCTTTCGTAGCCCAGGGCGAGGCGAGGACGGGATCGCGTGGCGCCTGGAGAGGGGAGCTCCTTTGGTTGCTCGCCTCCGGTTTGCCTGTCCGCCTTGGCGCCAGGGAGGCAGCTGGGCGCTGCTGGTGAGCTTGGCAAGAGCGTGCTATGGAGCGCCACCGACCTTTGCTGCCTACCCAGCCTCTGCGAGGTCTATTCGTGCTCACACAGCTGCGTATCGTCGACGTGGGGATCATCGAGAGCGTCGAGCTCTCGTTGACGCCAGGGTTGAACGTGCTCACCGGCGAGACCGGCGCTGGTAAGTCGATGATCATCAGCGCCGCCGGGCTGCTCCGGGGCGGCCGCGCGTCGACGGAGCTGGTGCGCAAGGGCGCCGACGAGGCGGTGATCGAGGCGCTCTTCGATCTGCGCCGCCTGCCCCTGCAGCGGGCGCTCCTGGCCGACCAAGGCTTGCCCGCCGATGGCGACGACCTGCTGATCCGGCGCGTCGTGGCTCGCTCTGGCCGCAGCAAGATCTGGGTCAACGGCTCGATCTGCACCGCCGCCGTGCTCGGGCGCGTCACGGCGGGGCTGCTCGAGGTCAGCGGACAGCACGAGCACCAATCGTTATCCGATCGGCAAAAGCAGCGCGAGCTGCTCGACGCGCTGGCGCTCTCGGACAAGCAGCGCGGGGCGATGGCCGAGGCCTTCCAGGCGGTGAAAGAGGCAGCCGCGCGCCTCGCCGGGACGCGGCTCGATGACCGGCAGCGGGTCGAGCGTAGCGACTACCTCCGCTTTCAGCTGCAGGAGCTCGAGCGGGCTGAGCTGCGGGAGGGGGAGGACGTCGAGCTCGAGGCCGACATCGGGCGTCTTCGTTGCGCCAGCGATCTGGTCTCGGCTGCCGCCGCCGCCGAGCGCGCGCTCTACAGCGACGACGGCTCGATCTGCGAGGGCGTGGCCACCCACTACCGTCGCCTGGCCGAGCTGGCCTCCGTCGACGCTGAGCTCGAGCCGCTGGCTGCCCAGCTCGAGGAGGCGCGAGTGTTGCTCGAGGACGCGGCGCTCTCGTTGGGCCGCTACGCTGACGGCGTCGAGCTCGATCCTTCCCAGCTCGAGGTGGTCGAGGAGCGGCTGAGCTTACTCCATCGGTTGCGGCGCAAGTACAGCGGTAGCCTCGCCGAGATCATCGAGCGCACGGCCCAGATGCGACAAGAGCTCGACGAGCTCGACTCTCTCGACTCGCGTCGGGAGGAGCTCGAAGCCGAGCTGCGAGCCGCGCGCGAGGCTGCCAGCGTCGTGGCGACGCGGATCTCCACCCTTCGTCGGCGAGCGGCGGGGAAGCTCTCGGCGCAGCTGGGAGAGCGCCTGGCCGAGCTGTCGATGAAGGACGCGCGGATGGCCGTCGCGGTTGGCCCCCGGCCGCCGCAGAAGGGGGATGAGGAGGCCTTGGTCTACAGGCTAGGGAGATCCGGGACGCGTGGGCGCGAGGCCAAGCGCCTCGCCGCTGATGGCTGGGATCGGGTCGAGTTCACGGTGGCGACCAACGCCGGCGAGGATCCGCGGCCGATCGGAAAGATCGCCTCTGGCGGCGAGCTCTCGCGGTTGATGTTGGCCCTCCGCCAGGTGCTCGGCGAGGACGCGCCGGCGGGGACCTCCATCTTCGATGAGGTCGACGCGGGGATCGGCGGCGCCACGGCGGATGTCGTCGGGCGCTCTCTCGCCGCCGTTGCCCAGCATCGGCAGGTGCTGGTGGTGACCCACTTGCCCCAGGTCGCGGCCCACGGCGCGCGCCATTTTCATATCGGCAAAGCTCGCGTCGGGCGGCGCACGGTGACCACCGCCCAGACCCTCGAGGGCGACACCCGCGTCGAGGAGCTGGCTCGGATGCTCGCCGGCAGCGAGGTCACCGCTGCTGCTCGGGACAACGCGCGAGGCCTCCTCGACGCCGCCGCGGCTGAGACCAGACCGGCCTCCGCGCGGAGGTCTCGGCGGAAAAAGGCTGATTTATCGGCGTCTTGACAATCGTTCGAGCCACATGCTAGTCAAGGTCGTACGCTACGAATCGCCTCGGCTAAGCGCCTCGGCTAAGCGCCTCGGCTAACCGCCTCGGCTGACCTGGCACCCCAGACACAAGACACGATGAGCCGTCACGATCTTCTCCGACAACCGCCGCGTGGATCGCGGCGCTCTGGCTTACGCGGCAGCCTCCGGCTCGGCGCGCTCTTTGCGCTGCTGGTCGGCGTGAACATCTATGTCTTCTTTTTTCGCGACAACACCTCGATCAACGAGCTCCTCCGCACGGGCTCGATACAGCGCGCCACGTCGAGAAAGAAGCAGCAGGCCAAGACTCTCCGGGCCATCGCGACCAAGGCGTCTTTGGACGAGGCTCAGGTGAGCGTCCAGGAGCACGCCGTCTCGCCCGGTGAGCAGCTGGTGCGCGGCTCGTTGGAGGGGCACAGCGGGCTCGCCGCGGCGTTGAAGGCCGCGAAGCTCGAGTCGCGTGATGTCGGGGCGCTGGTGCGGGCGCTGCAGCCCAAGATGGATCTTCGTACGCTGCGCCCGACCCACCGCTTCGACGTCTACAAAGACGCGACCCCGCCCTATCGGCTCAAGCGCTTCGTCTTTCATCTCTCGCCGATCAAGAAGGTCGTCGCCAAACGTCGTCGCAATGGCGACCTCTACGCCAAGCTGGTCGAGAAGAAGCTCCGCGTGGTCCGTGCCCAGATTGGCGCGAAGGTCGAGAGCTCTCTCGACGCGGCGATCGCCGCGACCGGTGAGTCGTCAGCGCTGATTTATCGGCTGCTCCGTCTCTTCGCCTGGGACATCAACTGGAGCGCGGATGTCCGCAAGGGAGACAGCTTCCGGCTGATCATCGAGAAGCGCTACCTGGAGGGCAAGCTCTACGGCTACGGCAAGCTGCTCGCCGCCGAATACAAGGGCAAAAAGACGGGCGTCCTGCGCGCCTTCTACCATCGCAGCCGTGACGCTGAAGGTGGCTACTACACGCCACAGGGTCGTGACGTTCGTCGTGTGCTGGTGAAGCGTCCGCTGAACTATCGGCGCATCAGCTCGCACTTCAACCACAAACGCTTTCATCCGGTGCTCCATAAGGTCAAAGCGCACCTCGGGGTCGACTACTCCGCGCCAACAGGGACGCCCATCTATGCCGCCGGTGATGGCCTCGTGACCTGGGCTCGCCGGGCCGGCCCCGCGGGCAAGATGGTCAAGATCCGCCACGACGGCGGAGTGGTCAGCGTCTATATGCATATGTCTCGCTTCGCCCGCGGGATGAAGCGCGGCAAGAAGGTCAAGCAGTGGCAGGTCATCGGCTACGTCGGCGCCACGGGGAGGGCGACGGGACCACACCTGCACTTTGGCTTGCAGGTCAACGGGCGCTACATCGATCCCCTCGGCTACCACGTGCCGCGCGGGAAGCTGCTGCCACGCTACGAGCGCGCGCGCTTCAAGCGCGGCATCGCCAAGCTGGCCCGGCAGCTTGGCCGTATCCCCTTGTCCGGGAAGCGAAGTGGCGGCGCCAAGGACCGCGGGCCGGCGGGCAAAGAGGATACGCCTGGCTCCGACGACGACGACCTCTGGTCGTAGGAGCACCGCCACCCGTACGGCTCAGGTCTTCGGCTACGAAATCGGCGCGGCAGCTCAGCACCCGGCTCGGTCCCGAAGGTGTGGGGAAGCTCGTAGGCCGTCATGACCTCTGGCGCGAGAGCTCGGCGAGCAGGCCCCAGCGCACCCCCCGATCCGAGACCCGTAGCCGGCCGCGCTCGCCGCCATAGCGCGCCAGGACGCGCTCGACGATCAAGGCGCCTGCGATGATCACATCAGCACGGAGTGGCTCGAGGCCGGGCAGCTCGCGGCGCTCGGCGAGGGGCAGCGCCATCAGACGCGCGAGCACGCGCTCGATCTGGTCGTGGGTCAGCACGGCGCCGTTGACCAAGTCGCTCTCGTAGGTCGAGAGCTCACGATCGACGGTGACCAGCGTGGTCAAGGTACCGGCGACGCCGACGAGCTCCGGCGGGACGTCCTTGTTCGACTGCGGCAACGTGTCGAGGGCAGCGTCGACCGTTCGCCGGATCGCGTCCCGCTCCTGCTCGGTGGGCGGATCGTTTCGAATCAGGCGCTCGGTCAGTCGTACCGAGCCGATGTCGAGGGAGCGGCGCGTCGCCGACGTCGACCGGTCTGCGCCGACCTCGATCAGCTCCGTCGAGCCGCCACCGACGTCGAAGATCAGCGCCCCGGCCGCCAGGTCGCCAAACGCCGGGCTGGAGGTCACGCCGGCGATCACCAGCTCGGCCTCGCGCTCACCAGGGATAGATCGAACGGGGGCGCCAAGCAGCTGCGCTGCGGGCCGCAGGAAGACCTCGGCGTTGTCTGCGTCGCGTAGCGCCGAGGTGCCGACCGCCGCGATCGCGCCCACGCCGATCGTCTCGAGCAGCTCTCGATAGCCTTCGAGGGCGACGAGGGTGCGCTCGATCGCCGCGTCGTCGAGGCGCCCGCTGGCGTCGACACCGCGGCCGAGGCGGGTGATGGTGCAGCGCTCGCAGATGGCGCGCAGGCCCCGCTCGCCGCCCTCGGCGACCACGAGTAAGACCGAGTTGGTGCCGACGTCGATGGCGGCCAGCCGTGAGGCCGGTGGGCGAGGGAGAGCGCGAGGCATTGGGGGGACCGCGAGGAGGCCTACTCGAGGGTCACCTCTTCGGCGTCGGCGAGCAGCTGGGCGAACTCGGGGGTGGCCGCGTAGGCGATCACGCCGCGGAGGATCTCCGACTGGGCGACGTACTCATCGAGCTCCTCGAGCTTCGCCACGACCTTCGGCCGCGGCACGTCCTCTTCCATGCGGGCGAGCACGCGGAAGACCTGGCGGGAATCGGCGCCAGCGAGCAGCCCCGCTCGGCGAGCGGTGGAGAGCACCGCCTGCCAGTAGCTCTGCCCCAGCGCCGCGGGATCGGCGCCGCGCAGCGGCTCGAGGGTTTGAGCCCAGCTCTCGCGCGTCGCCTCCTCGGTCGACTCCATGATCTGTCCCGCCAGCGCCGCGGCTGGCGGGCTGATCTGCTGCGTGAAGCCCAGCACGTGCCAGAGCGCCGGCAGCAGGTAGTCGCGCATCGTCTGCGGCAGAGAGGCCAACAGGCGGTTACTCGGCTGCGCCAGCTCGAGCGCGTAGGCGAAGAGGAAGCCCACCTCCGCGTGCACCAGCTGCTGCATCACGTCGGTGCGGACGACGACGCGCACGGCCTCCGGATCGTTGACGACGAACACGGCGTCTGGGAGCGCCTGCGTGCGATGCAGCGTGCACTCGGGCAGGTTCGATGCCGCGGCCAGGGCGGCGAAGGTCTTGCCCAGGCTGGTGTTGGCGCCGACGGTGATCGCTGAGCCATCGCCGGCCTCCTTCAGCGTCGCCACGCCGAGCTTGGGTATGGCCTCGCCGAGCTCGGTGAGCACCATCGAGAGCTCGAGGTGCACGTCTGGGTGGCGCAGCAGATCGTAGCTGCCGGCGGCGGGAGCGCGCAGCGGTGGGCGCTCGAACTGCTTGCGCATCGCCTGCACGACCGCCTTGATGTCCGGATCAATCTGGCTCACGCCGAGGAGCGGCGAGAGCAGACACCAGGCTCGTGGCTTGTCCTCGGCGAGCGCCGCCTTGCCCAGCTCGAGGCAGCGCTCGAAGAAGGGCGGGCCGAAGGCGACCAAGCGCCCGAGGACCTCGCGTCGCTCTGCCTCCCGCTCTGGGCTAGCGGCAAAGATCGCCTCGAGCGAGAGCAGCGCCTCTTTGGTCGGGTAGGCCGCGACGGATTGTCGGAGGTACTCCTCGGCGCGCAGCGCATCGCCGAGCTGCTCGGCGGAGAGCTTGGCCATCCGCATCAAGGCCTGAGCGCGCTGCTCTGGCGTCCCGGCGTCGGCGCTGGCCTCGAGCACCTGCAGCAGCTGCTGGAAGTCGCCGCGCCGCTCGAGCACCAGCACCAAGCCGTCCCGGGCGCCTTGGCGTCCTGGGTCGTAGGAGAGGGCCATGTCGAAGGCCTCGATCGCCTCGTCCTCGGCGTTCTCGCGGGCGGCGAGGATCTCGCCGCGAACCAGCCAGAGCGTGGACAGCTCCTGTGGCTCTTCGGCGGTCGGCAAGAGCCCCTCGACCACGTCCAGGCTCTCATCGAGCCGCCCAGCGCGCTTGTAGTGGCGCAGCGCGCGATGCAGCAGGTCGCGCTCGTCGACCCCCTCGGCTAGCGCCAGCTCGTAGCACGCCCCAGCCTCGTCGAAGCGCTCGAGGGCGTCCTCCCAGAGCACGCCGATGCGGTAGTAGAGATCCGCTCGAGCCATCGGCTCTTCAACGACCGTCAGCGCGCGGATCTGATGCTCGAGGGCCGCAGCCACGCGGCCCAGCTCGGCCTGCAGCTCACCCATCGCGATCAGACAATCAGCGTGGAGGGGCGAGAGGCGGAGCGCGGCCCGGAAGTCTTCCAGCGCTTGCTCTCGCTTGCCGAGGGCGCGGCGAGCGACACCCCGGCAGTAGAACGCGGTCGTCTCCTGCTTCTCGTCGAGCTCCGCTCTGTGGTGCTCGAGCACCTCGTAGAGCAGGGCGCTCGCGCCCTCGATGTCGTCCGCCTCGAGCTGGGCCTGGGCCCGAGCGAGCGCCGCTGGTGCGAAGCTTGGTACGAGCTCGAAGGCCTGCTGGACCAGCCGCGCGTAGTCGGCCGGCGCGTTGGCCGACTTGGCCGCGCTCGCGAGCTCGTAGAGGCGCCGGGCCTCGAGCTCGAGGTTCTCGGGATCGAGGGCCTCGGCCCGGGCCAAGGCGTTCATCCAGCCCCGGCGGGCACGGTAGGCGGCGCCCATGTCGTTGCCACGCAGCGCCACGGCGGCGAGGGCGGCCCAATGCTCGGGAGCGTCTGGATCGACGGCCACAGCCCGTCTGTACCAGTCCGAGGCGGTGGCGAGGTTGGTGCCCAGGGCGCCGTCGCCGAGGGCCTTGAGGCGGCTGGCCCGATCGTTGGGCTCCAGCTCGCGCTCGCCGTCCAGCGGCAGCAGCGCGGCGGCCGGACGCAAGGTCTTGAGCCGCCGGCCGATGCCCTTGAGCGCCTCCATCGCGGGCACGTTCTCCGGATCGAGGGTACGAGCCTCACGATAGAAGCCGACCATCCGGGTCTTCAGCGAAGGTGTCTCGTCGCAGACCTCCGCCAGGTGGCAGAGCACCAGCGCGGCCTCCTGCGGGTTGAGCAGCTTCGCCTGCTTGCGGCGGATGTCGAGGTAGGTGGAGAGATCGCCGCGGCGCTTGGCGAGCATCGCCAGCGCCAGCAGCGCGCCCTCTTCGTCCCCCGCCAGCTCGGCGATCCGCTCGTAGGCCTTCTCGGCGAGCTCGGGCTGCTCCAGGTTGAGCAGGCGCACGCGACCCAGCTCGTAGAGCGTCGCGATCTGTTGCGCCGTCTCGGCGCCCTCGAGCGTCTTGTTGAGCAGCTCGCAGAGATCCTCGAAGCGGCCAGCCCCGCGCAGCAGCCGCGCCAGGCGGACCTTCACATCGTGATCGTCGGGGCGGAGCTCGAGCACCGACCGGTAGAGCTGCTCACGCAGCTCTTGGTGGGAGTCGGGGAGCTTGTCGTGGCAGAGCTCGATCGCCTCATCGAGGGCGGCGAGCTTGTCTTCCTTGTCTTCTTGCTTCTCGGCCCGGGCCTGCAGCAGCTCGACGAGCTCGTCAAAGCGCTCGCGTTGGGCCAGCAGCCGCGCCAGGGGCTCGTAGCCGTCGCCAGCGGCACCACGCTCGTCGGCCTCGATCAGCGCTTGCAGCTCGCGGACCGCGCCGCCGACGTCCTCGAGATCGACCTCGAGGATCTTCGAGACCTCGAGGCGCAGCGCGATCGCCGCCTGGCCCTCGGCGGTGGCCAGCTGCATCTGCAGCCAGCGTCGCCGCAGCTTCGGCTCGGTGATCGAGGAGACGAGCCCCTCGAGCCCTGCTCGCGCTTCATCATGGTCGGCCTCGAGCTCCAGCACCCGCCCGAAGGCCGAGAGCGCCTCCTCCGCGTCGTTGAGCTTCTGCTGCGACACGCGGGCGATCTCGAGCAGGCGTGGGATGCGGCACTCTTCCTTTGGCGCCAGCACGCACCATTGCTGCAGCCGGTCGCGGAGGTCACGGTGCTCGTTCCGCTCGCGGTGCCAGGCGATCACGACCTCGAGGGACGGCATCTCGTCTTCCTTGAGGTCGAGGAGGCGACGGTGGATATCGATCGCCCGCGCTGGCGCCTTCAGCTTGTCTTCGTAGATGCTGGCGATGATCCGCAAGAGCTTCAGCGTCAGCTCCTGCTCCTCGCTGCTCGCCGCCGCCATCCGCAGCGCGTCGGCGAGCTGCTCGTGGTTATGGGTCGCCTCCGCCAGCTCGCGGAGCCGCTCGAGCAGCTGCCCCGTCTTCGGCTCGAGCACGAAGACCTCGCGGTAGATCGCGAAGGCCCGGTCGAGGTCTTCGAGCTTCTCCTCGTAGAGCGCCGCCGTGACCATCAGCTCGTCGGTGGAGGATTGATCCACCGGCGCCCGCTGCGTGGCCTCGAGGAGCGGCAGCAGCCAAGCCCAGCCGTCGAGGCTCTCTGCGTCCTCCGTCAGCGCGCGCAGCAGCTCGAGGTCGTTGTCATCGAGGCGGTAGCGCTGCACGAGGAAGTCGAAGGCCGCGGCCTGGTCGTTGGTGTGCTCGCGGGCGATCGCCTCACGGCGCGTGAGCAGCTCGAGGCGTTTGCTCTCCTCGCCGGTGCGGTCTCCGAGCTCGGCGAAGACGGCGTCGAGCTGTCGCCAGAGCTGGTGCGCCGCGGCGAGGCGCTTCAGCTCTTCGATGGGGGTCCAGTCGCTTGCGTCGAGCTCGAGGCGCCGCCGCTGCTCGTGGAAGGCGCGGAGCGGGGCCTTGACGTCTTTTTCGCAGATCGTCGCGCGGCGGGCGAGGATCGCCTTGCGCTCGGCGAGGTCGAACTCGGTGGTGGTCATCCGCTCGAGCACGGCGAGGAGGTCCTCGTGGCGCTCGGTGCTCCGGGCTAGCCGCTCGAGGTCTTCGAGCACCGTGTCGCGATGCTCCGGCGAGAGGAGCGCGGCCTGATGGGTGAGGTAGGCCAGGGTGGGCTTGTCCAGCTGCTCCTCGTAGACCTTGGCCAGATCGCCGTAGAGCGCGATGCGTGCCTGATCGGACTGCTGCTCACAGGCCAGCTGCTGCAGCACGGCGGCCATCTCGGGCCAGAGCTCCGCCTGCTCGGCGGCGGCGAAGAGCTCGCCGAGCACGGCCGGATCGCCGTCGGAGACGAAGAGGATCCGACGCAGCTGAAAGAAGCGCGCGAAGTGGTCGTCGGGGGCTAGCAGGTCGAGGGAGCTTCTGGCCAGCTCGACGCGGCGCTGCCCTTCGACGAGGTTGCCGGTGTGGGCGAGGACGCCGAGGGCCTTGCCGCGCTGATCGTGCTCTTTGTAGATCTCCACCAACGCCGCCAGCGCCTCGCGATGGGTGGGATCCCAGCGCAGCACACGCTCGTAGGTCGCGGCGGCGGCCTTCGGCACCTCCTCGGCGCGCCAAAGCTGAGCGACCTGCATCGCCAGCTTGACCCGCTCCTCGGTGAGGTGCTCAGCGCGAATCTGCTGCTCGAGCACGGCGATCAGCTCGCGCTTGTTGTCGAGCGCGGCATAGTGCTGCGCCAGCTGACCGAGCGCCTGCTTGTCGAGCGGCTTGAAGTCGAGCACGCGTCGCCAGGCCTCGACGCTGCGTGCTGGCTCCTCGAAGTTGGTGTCGAGGTTCTCGGCGGCCATTCGCGAGAGCTTCTCGGCGCGATCTTCATCGGTGGTGAGCCAGATCTGACGCATCAGCGACGAGTTCAGCGACTCGAAGTCGCCGCGGCGACGGTGTAGCTCGGTGAGCTCTTCACGCGTCGGCAGGTCGCTCGGATCGAGCGAGAGGATCCGCTTCCAGCAGTCCTCGGCGCGCTCATCTTCGCCGAGCTTCTGGGCGTAGTGGTCGCCGAGGCGGCGCAGCAGGTCGATCCGGTCGCGGAGATCGCGGGCGAGGCGCAGCTGCCCCTCCAAGGCGCGAGCGATCCCCTGAGGATCGCCGAGCTGCTCGTAGAGCCGGGTGAGGGCGACATACCCGACCGACTCGTCTGGGGCGATCGCCACATGCGACTCCCAGAGCTTGATCGCCTGGTCGGGCTGGCCGAGCTTCTCCTCGGCGAGCAGCGCGGCCTGGGCGAGCAGGTCAATCCGCTCCTCGTCGTTCTCGGCGCTGTCGGCGCGCTCCTCGAGGAGCGCGAGGAGCTCTCTCCAGCGCTGCTCCGCCGTGAGGTGTTCACGTTTGCGTTTGATGCCGTCGTGGTTATGTGGATCGACCTCCAGGATCCGCTCGTAGGCGGCCACGGCCTGGGCGTGCTTGCCGGCCTGCCAGAGCGCGTCGGCGACGAGGTGCTGTAGGTCGCGAGCGGCCGCGTCTTCGCCCTCGGCGGCGGTCTGGCCGAGACGCTCGAGGGCGGTCCACTCCTGGCGTTGCGCATAGACCCGCGCCAGCTGCAGCGTGGCGATCGCGTCCTGCGGGCTGCGCTCGACGATCTCTTCGAGCACGGCGCTGGCCTCGTTGGGAGACTTGAGCCCCGAGAGCAGCACCTCCGCGAGCTCGCGGAGGGCGACCAGCTCGGCGGGTCCCTCGCTGCGCTCGGTCTGTTGCCGCAGAAACGCCGCCATCTCGGCCCAACGACCCGCCTTGCGGTAGTAGCGGGTCAGCGCTCGGGCGGCGTCCTCGACGGCGTCGCCGAGCTGCCAGAGGTGCTCCCAGGCCTTGATCGCGAGGTCGATCTTGCCCAGCCGATCGTCAGCCAGGGCTGCGGCCTTGCGTGTCCACTCGAGGCGCTCGTTGGGGTCCCAGGTCGCCTCGACAGCGGCGACATAGAGGTCGTAGATCGCGCCCCACTCGCCGCGCTGCTCGTAGACCTCCTCGAGGTACTCCAGCGCCTCGCTCGAGGCCGGGTCTTCCTGCGCCAGAACGGCGAAGGTCTCCTCGGCGCGCGCCTGGTCCTCGAGGCGATCGCGGTAGAGCTGGGCGAGGTCGAGGAGCATCGCCGTGCGGGTCATCCGCGTGGCGAAGGGGGCGTCGTTGAGGGCGTGGCCGGTGACGGCCGCGAGGCGACGCCAGTTGCCGACGCGCGCCAGCTTCTGCGTCTCGGCCTTGAAGAGCTTGAAGTTGGAGAGCCAGGAGTCGCCCTCGGGGATGGTGGTCAGCGGCAGGGCGTCGATGCGCGCCCCGCGGGGCGCCTCGTCGCGCGGCGCAGGGGTGACGGGCTGCTCCTCGATCGGCTCCGAAGCGACGACGGGCTCGGCGCCTCCGGCGAGATCATCGAGGTTGGCCTCGGCCGATTGAGCGCTCGACACCCGATGGAGATCCGGACCAGCCTCGCGGGCTTTTTGCGTAGAGTAGGCCGTGGCGTCGTTCTCCACCGGGGCTAGACTCGGCTGTCGCTGCCCGGGTTGGTGCGGATGCTGTTGCTGGATGCCAGGATCCGTGCCTTCTTCAACGTCGAAGAACTCCTCGTCGATCCCGTGGAAGGCCTGCCGCTCCTCGCCGGTGAATCCCTCGTCGTGGGCCTCCGGATCGTGAGCTGACGCTCCTGGAGGTGGAGAGGGCGGAGGCTGCTGCGCCGCCGGCTCCATCGTGGGGTAGGGGTTGGTCGGCCGCGGCGAGGCGGCGGC
>PDWJ01006719.1_pt1 | contig 13076 bp, 12 predicted proteins | sample 1430881 | NCBI WGS metagenome assembly PDWJ01 (sample SAMN01162460, study PRJNA174530) | Oral metagenome, whole genome shotgun sequencing project. | biome: Marine environment; feature: Marine mammal; material: Swab sample of the gingival sulcus; isolation source: swab sample of gingival sulcus... | reverse complement strand
CTCCATCTTGGGCGGCGCGAAGCTAGCACGATCGGGTCCCAGGCGCTCGAGCGCAGGCAGGATCGCACTGAGTCGGAAACAACGGGGCACGCTGCGTGCCGCGGGCCGACCCCGCCAGGTCGGCCTTGGGCCGCAGCGCGCGCCACGCCGCCCGCTGGTCTTCCGGGTGAGCGACCTAGACCTGGCGAACCTCGCGGCACAGGGGCGGGCGGCGGATGGCGACGCGCCGATCGGGGAAGAAGTCGGCGAAGGTCGGCGAGGCGGTCGCCTCGAGCTGCTCGGCGACGGCGTCGGCCCTGGCGGTGTCGAGGACGACGCCGTGGGCGGCGAGGTCGCCGCGCATGCGGTGGGCGAGGCGATGGATCCGGCTGAGGGTGCCGAGGTAGGCGCCGCGCCAGATCTCCATGTAGGGGCGGTGGTCCATCGGGTTGGACGACAGCAGGCCGCGCACGCGGTTCGCGGGCAAGAAGGTGTAGGAGCTGACGTGCGGGTGGCGGCGCAGCAACGTGTCGCGGATGCCCAAAAAGCGGGTGAACGAGATGGAGCGCACGTTCTGGTCGATGTTGTAGAGCATCCCGCGCGCGTCGGCGTGGCCGGGCTCCTTGGAGACGTAGGGCACGAAGGGGTCGATGACGAGGATGAGGTCCGCGCCGCGGTGGACCGCCTCGGCGAAGTTCGAGGTGCGCGTGACCTGGCCGTCCTCATAGAAGCGATCTCCGATGCGGACCGCGGAGAAGGCGGGGTTGACGGACAGGGACGCCTGGATCGCCTTGTGGATCGGGACGTCGTCGTGCCCCTCGCTGCCGAAGAGCACGTGTTCGCGGCGGTCCTGGTCGCTTGCGCCCACATAGAGCTCACGGGTCAGCGTGCGGAAGTCGTCGCAGGCGCCGGGGCCATTGAGCATGGTGCGCAACAGCTTGCCGAAGCGGTCGGAGCGGAAGGGGGTGCCGATGAGGGCGGTGTAGTCGAGGAAGATCTCGTCGAGGGAGGCGCGGCGCGAGCGCCGGCTCAGCGCTCCGAAGAGCTCACCGAGGCCCTGCTTGGCGGCGATCCCGAGGCGCCGCACCATGTCGGCGTAGTTGAGGTGCGACAGCCGTAGGAGGCTCAGGTCGAGGTGGGGGATACGCCCGCCGGGCACCCCCGCGATGCCGGCCATCAGCTCGCCGGGGGAGTAGCCGACGGCCATCGCGCCGTTGACCACCGCGCCGGCGCTGATGCCGAAGTACATGTCGAAGTCGTGCAGCGCGCCGCCGACGAGGCAGTCGTCCAGGCACTTGAGGGCGCCGAGCTCGAAGAAGATCCCGGTGATCCCGCCGCCGGAGCAGCAAATCGCGGTGCGTCCGCGGGGGCGATCGAGGATCATGGCGATGGCGCGATCGGCGATCTCGGTGGCGAAGGCGCGGCGCTCGGCGGGCGAGCCCGAGCGGTCGCGGATCACCCGGCCGACCCCGCGCCGGCCGAGGTCGGCGGTCAGGTCGTCGACGGCCTCCGGATCGGGGCCGGAGACGAGGGCGAGGATCCGGTGGAAGCCGTAGCGCGCCTCGACGTCGGCGGGGGCGTCGAGGTGGTCGAGCAGGCGCAGAGCCTGGCGCCCCTGACCATCACCGCGCTCGGTGCCGCCGCGGAGGTCGACGAGGAGCAGGTTGACGTAGTCGTGGGCGAGCCGCTCGAGGGCCTGCGCGGGGGTGCGCGCCACGACCCACTCCAAGGGCACGTCACGGACCAGGGGGAGACCTTCGGGGGAGGTCGGGGCGTCGGCCAGGGCCGCGATGAACTCGCTGGCGTCCTCGCCGAAGTAGAGGACTCGTTTGGGAGGCTGCATGGCTCGTGGAGCATACCAGAGCCCGCGCTCATCGCCCCGCTGATGCGGGTCTGTTTTCGCGGCTATCGTCACTCACACGGAGGTGACAAACCCGGCGAGCCTGGTACCTTGCGGCCCGCAACGAGGCGAAAGCCACGCATCAGGGATGATAATGATTCAGTCTACCAAGCTGCTCGGCGACCACATCCGCCGCATTGGGCTCGTGTTCTCAGGCGGGCCCGCGCCGGCCGCCAACGCGGTGATCGCCGCCGCCGCGACCTCCTTCCTCGAGGACGGCCGCGAGGTCATCGGCTTCTTCCACGGCTACTCGAACCTTCAAGAATACCACCCCGTCACCCACCGGCTGCTGCCCGACCAGCACTACCGGATCTTCACCCACAAGGACCTGGTGGGGCTGCGCAACACTCGGGGCATCATCATCGGCACCGCGCGCGCGAACCCGGGCAAGGGCATCCATACAAAGCAGGACCTCAGCGACCCCACCAAGACGAGGCTCCTCCGCAACGTCTACAACGCGCTGATCGACCTCGAGATCGACGCGCTCATCTCCATCGGCGGCGATGACACGCTGAAGACGGCGAACTTCCTGTTCGAGTTCCAGCGGCACCTGGACAAGGACGCCAAGCGTGTCCGCGTCGTGCACCTGCCGAAGACCATCGACAACGACTACCGCGGCATCGACTTCACCTTCGGCTTCTTCACCGCCGTCGACTTCATGGCCAAGGAGGTCCAGAACCTCCGCGCCGACGCCATGGCCACCAGCGGCTATTTCATCGTCGAGACGATGGGGCGCAAGGCCGGCTGGCTCTCCTACGGCGTGGCGATCGCCGGCGAGGCCCACCTGGTCGTCGGGCGCGAGGACGTCACCGGGCGGCTCGCAGCGAAGGAGCGGCGCGAAGGCGACGACGGCAAAAAGGTCGAGGTCGATGTGATCGACGTCGACGCCCTGACCGACAAGATCGTCGACACCATCCTCGCCCGTGAGGAGCGCCACAAGCACTACGGCGTCATCGTCCTCGCCGAGGGCCTGGCCGAGATGCTCCCCACCTCCTTCATCGAGAACATCGGCCGCGACGAGCACGGGCACCTGTCGCTGGGCAACATCGACCTCGGCAAGCTCCTCGCAAAGCGCGTCACCAAGCGCTACAAGGAGCGCACCGGGGTCGAAAAGAAAATGCGCGGCGTCCAGCTGGGCTACGAGGGCCGCTGCGCCGCGCCCCACGCCTTCGACGTCATGCTGGGCAGCCAGCTCGGCATCGGCGCCTACCGGGCGCTGGTCGAGGAGGGGCTCGACGGCCACATGGTCTCCACCGAGGGGCAGCTCGACCTGACCTACGTCAAGTTCGGCGATCTGATCGACGCCAAGACGATGCTGACCGAGGTCCGTTTCATCAAGCCGGGCAGCGACTTCCATCGCCTGGCCCGCTTCCTCGAGAGCCGGGTCAACACCGAGGAGATCCGCGAGTGGGCCCCTGGCCCGCGCGCCGAGCCTGCCTGAGCGCGACGGCGGCGCCGGTGACGGCGAGGGGGGGCGCCTGCTCGGTCAGGTCCGCCCCGTCGTCGTTCTGCTCGCGCGCGCCCGCCGATCCCGCGGGCGAGCAGGCCGCGGCCGCCGAGGCGCCTGCGCGGACCCGCCGCCGGGCGCCAGGGCGCGAGCCCTACCGGGGATCGGGTGCGTCCCAGCGCTCGAGGGTGACGACGCCCCGGTCGATCTTGACGTAGCTCTGGCCCCGCATCCAGGTGCCCGAGTTGACGTAGAGCTGCCCGTGGTCGCCGAGCTCGACGAGCTCGGGCCTGTGGGTGTGGCCGAAGACGACGGCGTCGAAGCCGCGCCTGAGGATGCGCTCGGCGGCCTCGTAGTAGACCGAGCCGTCGAGGAAGCGCTTGGCCCGGCGCCGGGTCCAGCGGTCCTTGAGCCGCTGGTAGCTGGACCAGGCGCGGTAGACGTCCGGGTAGACGTGCAGCAGCGGACCGGCGAGGCGGGTCATCGTCTCGTACACCACCGGGTGCTTCACAAAGGCTGGATCATAGAGGTGGCCGTGCTCGATGCGGATCCGCCGGCCGCCGGAGCTGACGTTGAGGAACGGGGAGATCTGCTGGGCGTAGGCGCTCTGGAGCAGGTGCTCGAGGGCGATGTCGTGGTTTCCGATGACGTAGTACAGGCGCCGCCCCTCGAGCATGAGCCGCCGGAGCTGAGCGAGGACGCCGAGGGAGTCGCGGGCGAGGATCCCGAAGCTGGCCTGGAGGATCTCGAAGCCGTCGCCGTTGATGCAGAGGTCGAAGCCCTCGTCGGCGCAGTGGTCGAGGAACCGCCCCAGACGCCGCTTGGCGTTCGAGAACGGGTTGCCGATGTGCAGATCCGAGATGACGAGGAGGCGGTCGGCGTGGGTCTCGATCCGCATCAGCGGCGGTCCTCGGGCGGCGCGCCGGCGGCCCTTGGCGCAGGGTCGTCTCGCCCCGCGTAGAGCATCGCGGGCTCGGCGGCCGGGCCGTCCTCATGCTGCTCGAGCAGCTCCACCACGCGCCTGTTGAGGTTGCGGATCCGGCCGCTGAGCCGGTGCAGCATCTCGAACGCGAAGGTGGGGTCCCGACGGATGCGGACCAGCAGGCCCCCGGGGTTGATCACCAGCAGCCGCGTGGGCCCGACGGCGCGCGCGTTGGCGTCCCGCGGCAGGGACTCGAGCAGCGACATCTCACCGAAGAAGTCCCCCTTGCCCAGGACCGCCAGGGTGATCTCCTCGTGCCCGATCCGCTTGGTGATCTCCACCTGCCCCGACTGGATGACGTACATGTGGCGTCCGGCCTCGCCCTCGGCGACGATCACGTCGTCGTGGGCGTACTCTTCCTCGAACTCTCGGGAGCGCCCCGAGCGGGGGCGGAAGCGGGTCGGCACCTGGGCTCCGGGCGTGGTCTGCGGAGCCGCGATTGAAGCGCGCGGGGCGGCGGCGCGCAAGGGCGGGTCAGCGCGAGATGAGTGTCAGGCCGAACATCGCGAGCAGGATCCCTGCGCCGGTCATCGCGAAGGTGGGCCAGCGGACGTCGTCGACGTCCACACGAAACCCGGACGCCACCACCAGGAGCGCGCCGACAACGATCATCGCCAGCGCCAAGGCCCATGCGCCGCGGCGCGCCGGGCGTTGGCGCCGCAGCAGCTCGGTGGGCCCGAGCTCGCGCACGCGGGTGATCGCGTCGCGCGCCCGCTCCTCGGCGACCCCCATGTCGACCAGGCGCGTGAACAGCGGGCGCGCGCGCACGCCATCCGTCAGCTCCCGCGCGATGTAGCGCGCCAGGATCGCGTCGTTGTCGAGCTCTTTCCAGTCCACGGTCGCCGCAGCTCCGGTGAGAAATGCCACGAGGCCAGGCGGCGCCTGCTGCGTCACCTGGCCTCGTGCTTGGTGGGCGATACTGGATTTGAACCAGTGACATCTGCCGTGTGAAGACAGCGCTCTACCACTGAGCTAATCGCCCTCGCCCATGGTGGGCCGTTAGGTAGTCCGCAGCCGTCGGTGTGTCAAGCCTCATCGCGCATCGGGCGCATCGGGCGCATCGGGCGCATCGGGGACCCACCCTTGCGTGGCCCTCGCCGTTTTGGTAGCGGCGGGGCGCGCGGTGGCGAGCCACGCGCCTGGGGGGGAACCCGTGAACGACAAGACGGCCGCGACGCCGACGCCGGTGACCGCCTCCTGCGGGTGCAACCACACCACTGACAGCCGCGAGGTCGTCGCCGAGCCGCGCTATGGGCTCTTCGGCTACAGCGCGCTGCTCTTCGGCGTCACCGCCAGGCCCAAGCGCGTCGACTTCGTCTGCACGAGGTGCGGCGAGACCATCCACCGCGCCCACGACGCGGCGACCATCGACGAACACACGAACTGAGCGGCCGCGGGAGGCCCACCATGGAAGACGCAGTCCTGTACGAGCGCCGGGGGCACGTCGGCGTCATCACGCTGAACCGCCCTGACAACCGCAACAGCATGACCGCCGAGCTGCTCGAGGCCTTCGGGCTGGCGACAGCGGCGGCCAAGGCGGATCACGACGCGCGCTGCGTCGTGATCACCGGTCGCGGCGGCTGCTTCTCGGCGGGCGCCGACCTGCGCGCCCAGATCCAGAGCGCCTCCGAGGGCAAGCCGCGGATGCCTCACGAGAGGTCTTTCGGCATGTACACCGCCTTCATGACGGTCCTCGACATCGAGGTGCCGGTGGTCGCGGCGATGAACGGCCACGGCGTGGGCGGCGGCTTTGGGCTGTCGCTCTTGTGCGACGTGCGGATCGCCAACGAGGGGTCGAAGTATGGCGCGAACTTCGCCCGCCTCGGGCTGCACCCGGGCCTCGGGATCTCCTATACCCTGCCGCGCCTCATCGGCGTGTCCGGGGCGGCGGAGCTGCTCTTCACGGGGCGCCTCGTCCGCGGCTCTGAGGCCGCCGCGATGGGGATCGTGAGCCGCGCCCTGCCGCGCGACGAGGTGCTGCCCGCGGCGCTGGCCCTGGCGGAGGAGATCGCCGCCGCGGCCCCCGCGGCGGTCCGTATGACGAAGCGGAGCCTGTACCGCCACCTCCGGTGGGATGTCCGCCAGGCGGCCCTCGACGAGGCCTACGCCCAGGCGGCGACCATCGAGACCGACGACTTCCGCGAGGGGATGGAGGCGCTCCTCGCCAAGCGCGACCCGGTCTTTAGCGGCGCGTAGCCGCGGCTGGCGGCGCGGGCGCCCAGGGCGCGCCCATCGTGGTGTGCTAAGACAGGGGGCCCGGGGCGCGTGAGAGCCGCGCCCGGCGGCCTCGGGCTCAGGAGGGACGGTGAGCGACGACAGGCGGGAGGCTCCGGTGGTGACGGAGGGCGACGGGGACGGGGGTGACCCCCTGGTCGGCAAGGTCATCGCCAAGCGCTACGAGATCAGCGCGAAGCTCGGCGCCGGTGGTATGGGCGCGGTCTACGCGGCGCGCCAGCTGTCGATGGATCGACAGGTCGCCATCAAGCTCCTCCACGCTCACTACACCGCGAACAAGCAGGCTGCGGCGCGCTTCGATCGCGAGATGCAGGTCACGGCCAAGATCGAGCACCCGAACACGATCCGGGTCTACGACTACGGCCAGACCGAGGACGAGCGCCTGTTTCTGGCGATGGAGTTCCTCCACGGCAAGACCCTGTCGGACTCGCTGGCCGACGGCGAGCCGCTGGCCCTCGAGCGCCTCGTCCACATCGGGTCGCAGATCGGCAAGGCCCTCGCGGCGGCGCATAGCGACGGCGTGGTCCACCGCGACCTCAAGCCTGACAACGTCATGCTCCTCGATCGCTATGGCGAGCGCGACTTCGTCAAGGTGCTCGACTTCGGCATCGCCCGCTTCCTCGACGACGGGGCCAAGACCCAGCTCACGGCCGACGGCGCCGTCGTGGGCACGCCGGCCTACATGTCTCCCGAGCAGGCCACCGGTAGCGCGATCGACCACCGCACCGACATCTACTCCTTCGGCGTGATGCTGTTCGAGATGGCGACGGGGCGGGTGCCCTTCGACGCGCCGACGACCATCAGCCTCATGGTCAAGCACGTCCAGGATCCGCCGCCGCGGCCCTCGGAGCTGGCGCCCGGGCTCATCCCCGACCGGATCGAGACCCTGATCATGAGCATGCTGGCCAAGGACCCGGCGGCGCGCCCTCAGAGCGCCGCCGACGTCGTCGAGGTCCTCGAGCGAGCCCGCGAGCCCGCCCCGCAGCTGCTGGCCGCGGCCACCCGCGTCGGCGGCGACGCCGTCGCCGAGCCCGGGGTCGCGGCGGATACGGCGCAGCAGCGGGGGGGCTCGGCCTGCGCCGCCGCCCCAGCCTCCCACCCGCCGTCGCCGGCCGCCGGGCGCGGCGGGGGCCGCAACAAGCGGCTGCGGCTTGCCGCCGCCGCGGCGGCGATCATCGCCGCCGGCGTGTTGGGCGCGGCCCTGGCCGTCGGCGGCGCCGAGGACGTCGTCGAGGAGCCGCCCCGGGTGGCGGCCGCGGCGGATGCGCGGGCCACCGAGCCTGCCGCCGCCGACGCTCACGGCGCCTCACCCCGCCGCGAGGTCGACGCCACCGCGATCGCCACGGCCGAGCACGGCGGCGCCGAGGACGTCGCGGTGGCCGCCGGGGGGCCCCTGGGCGCGGCCGCGGGCGCGGACGCCGCGATCGTGGTGGCCAAGGGCGGGGACGCCGAGGCTCCCCAGGGGCGCGAGCGCGCCGCCGGCCGAGTGGCGGTCGACAGGGCCATCGAGGGGCTCGGTGATCCCCTGCCGCCGGAGCGGTGCCGAACTTATGAGGCGGCCGTGACAGAGCCCCTAGGGGCCGCCCTGGAGCTCTTGGAGGGAGGCAGCGTCGCGGGCACGCGCGACCAGGACGCCCAGGCCCTCGCGATCCTTGAGCAGAGCCAGGGGCCGGCCGCCTCGTCCGCGGAGTTCTGGCTGGCCATGGCCCGCGCGCGCCTGTTCGCCGGGGACAAGCCCGCCACGGCGCTCGAGTCGGCCTCGAAGGCCGTCGCCCTGTGCGGCAGCTGGGCGGCCGCCCACAACGCCGTCGGCAACGCGCACCTGCGCCTCGGCAACGCGCACCTCGCGCGCAGCTCCTACCTGCGCGCGGCCGATCTCGACGTCGCCTATGTGGCGCCGCGCTTCAACCTCGGGGTCGTCGCGCTGCGGGCCGGCGATCTCGAGGCCGCCATCCTCGCCTTCACAAAGGTCGTCGGCCGGGCGCCGGAGCACCCGAACGCCCGGATGCTCCGCGGTCAGGCCTACCTGAACAGTGGCCAGCTCGATCGCGCCGTCGCGGACTTCAAGGCCGAGACCGAGCGCCACTCGACCCAGCCGCGGGCGTGGCTCCTGCTCGGCCAAGCGCAGACCCGGGCCGGCGAGCAGGCCGCGGCCCGCGTCGCCTTCTGCAAGGCCAAGGAGCTCGGCGCCGACGTGGCCGATGACCTCTGCCCCGAGTAGCCGCTCTACTGAATCATCGCGTCCAGGTCGGCCTGGGCGAGGGAAAAGTCGGGGGCCTCGGCGACGGCTTGACGGCCGCGAAGCCCTTCAGGGTCCCCGACGTCAGCAGGGCCTCCAGGTCGCCGGCCACTTGCCGCTCGATGGCCAAGAAGTCGTCGGCCTTGCCGCTGGCGCCGAAGGACTTGACGACCTGGCCGGTCTCGACCGCGACCACCCGGGCGTCCACCCGCAGGGTGCCGAGCAGGTCGAAGTAGCCGCCGAGGACCAGGTACTTGGCGCCCAGGAGCTTGCCGATCCGGTTGGCCGTGGCCTTGTCGATCTTGCGGGTCTTGTTGAGTTCGAGCTCGTCGAGCAGCGCCTGGAGCCGGTCGCGCTCGACGACGCGCAAGGCGTCGAGGCGGCTGAGGTCGCTCACCAGCATCTGAGCCAGGCCCTTTCGTAGCTGGCCCAGCTCATCGCTCTTGCCTTGGTAGTCGAAGTAGAGCACCGCGACGGTCGGGCGCTTGTCGACCTTGGCCGGGGCCGCCTCGGCCTCGGCCGCCGGGCCGAGCAGGGCGGCCGTTGCGAGGGCCATCGGCAGCGCGAGGGCGGCGCGGATCAGGGGCTGGGCGGCGCGGATCGGGGGCTGGGCGGCGCGGATCGGGGGCTGGGCGGCGTTCATCGGCGAACCTCTGGTGGGTGTCCGGTTGGAGGATAGCCCCTGGCCGGGTCGGGCGGAAGCTGAGGCGCTGGGTCGTCAGACCGCAATGCGCCAGGGTGGTCGCCTATTCCGGCGCGCCGGCCGTCGGGGGTCTCGACGCTGCCGATCGCCGGATCCTTATGGTATAGGCCGCTGCCCTGACCGTGGAGTGAGCGTGAGCGCTGCCGTCGACATCCTGCCCTCGGACACCATCACCATCCTCGAGCACGAGGGGCGCACCATCTACGTCGTAGGCACCGCCCACGTGTCGCGCGCCAGCGTCGACGAGGTCCGCCGGGTCATCGAGCAGCTCCGCCCCGACACGGTCTGCATCGAGCTGTGCGACGCGCGCTACCAAGCCCTGACCGACGCCGAGCGGTGGCAGAAGCTCGACATCTTCAAGGTCATCAAGGAGGGCAAGACCCTCTTCCTGCTCGCCAACCTCGCGGTCGGCGCCTACCAGCGCCGCCTGGGCGAGGAGCTGGGCGTGCAGCCCGGCGCGGAGCTCCTCGCCGGCATCGAGGCGGCCCGCGACGTCGGCGCCGAGGTGGTGCTCGCCGACCGCGACATCCACGTGACCCTCAAGCGCACCTGGGGGAACCTGGGGTTGTGGAAGAAGACCAAGCTCTTCGGCGCCATCATCGGCAGCCTCTTCGCACGCGATGAGAGCGACGGCTCGATCGACATCGAGGAGCTCAAGGAGAAGGCTCACCTGTCGGAGATGATGGCCGAGTTCGCGCGGGTCATGCCCGAGGTGAAGGAGCCTCTGATCGACGAGCGCGACAAGTTCCTCGTGTCCAAGGTACGCGAGGCGCCGGGTGACACCGTCGTCGCCGTCGTCGGCGCCGGCCATGTGTCGGGGATGCAGGCCCACCTCGACACCGCCATCGACCGCGAGGCGCTGTCGGCGATCCCGAAGCGGCGCTCGTGGGTGGGGCTGCTCAAGTGGGTGATCCCGGCGCTCCTGCTCGCCGCCTTCTACTTCGGCATCACCAACCAGGACCGCCCGACGAGCTTGTCGGAGCTCTTCCTGGCCTGGGTCCTGCCGAACTCCATCGTCGCGTTGGTCTTCACCGCCGCCGTGGGCGCCAAGCTCCCGAGCATCATCACGGCCCTATTCGCCTCGCCCATCACCTCCCTCAACCCGCTGCTCGGCGCCGGGATGGTGGTGGGCCTCGTCGAGGCCTGGGTACGAAAGCCCACGGTCGAAGACTGCGAGAACATCAACAGGGACTCGCAGAGCCTCAAGGGCTTCTTCAACAACCCCTTTACTCGCGTGCTCATCGTCGCGGTCGCCGCGACGTTGGGCAGCGCCGTCGGCGCCTGGATCGGCATCACCTGGGTCATCACCCTGGTCAGCTGAGGCGATCGAGCGCCGCGCTCGCCATCGGCCTTGGAGGCGCGCCGGCGCCACGGTGGTTGGGGCTGTGGGGGCCGCCCCAGCGCGGCGCCGACCCCAGAGCGGATGTCCTCGGAGCCCGGGTTGTCGCTGTCGACCAAGCAGGGTAGGGGCCCCTGGGGCCCCTGCGGCGGTCACGGTTTACATCGTAGCGCCGATGGGGTTTGATTCCGTCCGCTGCCGTCCACCAGCCAGTTGGCATCCGATGACCATCTTCGACAAGATCGCGGCCGACCCGGTCGCCCTGCTGATCCCGCTCATCGCGGGCTTCGTTGGCTACATCACGAACGTGATCGCCGTGAAGATGATGTTCCAGCCGCTCGAGTTCGTCGGCATCAAGCCGCTGCTGGGCTGGCAGGGGATCGTCCCGGCGAACGCGCTGCGGCTGGCGAACACCGGGCTCAAGCTCGTGACCTCGCAGCTGCTGAAGGTGCCGGAGCTCTTTGTCGACTTCGACGCCCGAGGCTTCGTCGACGAGCACGGCAAGCGCATCCGCGAGATGACCCGCAAGAGCATCGAGGACAAGGCCGCCGAGCATTTCCCGCAGATGTGGAAGGCCCTGTCTGCGCAGATCAAGGAGCAGGTCTTCAAGATGGCCGAGGACGAGGTGATGTCGTTGAGCGCCGACGTCATGGCCTCGGCGGCGGAGAACATCGAGCAGCTCCTCGACGTGGAGCAGGTCGTCACCGACGCGGTCGTCAACGACAAGAGCCTGATGAACACGGTGTTTCTGACCGTCGGCAAGGCCGAGTTCAAGTTCATCGAGCGCTCGGGCTTCTACTTCGGCTTCGTCTTCGGGCTCATTCAGCTTCTCGTCTGGCTCATCTACCCGGCGGTCTGGGTGCTGCCGGCGTTTGGCTTCCTGGTCGGCTACGCGACCAACTGGCTGGCGATCTGGCTCATCTTCGAGCCCAAGGAGCCCCGGCGCGTCGGCCCCTTCACGGTCCAGGGCCTGTTCCACAAGCGGCAAAAGGCCATCGCCAAGGAGTTCGCCGACCTCGTCAGTCGCCGCATCTTCACCGCGGCCAACCTCTACGACGAGTTCTCCAAGGACGGCTCCCGCAGGGCGATGATGGCCATGGTCCGGAGCAAGGCCGAGGCTCTCATCGAGAAGTACCAGAACAACCCGATGGCCGCGGCCATGGCCAAGCCTGAGCTCGTCGAGCAGCTCCAGGCCGAGCTCTTCGTTCAGGTCGAGGAGGAGATGTACCGCGAGCACGGGATGATCTACGAATTCACCAACAAGTCCGACGAGATCCGCTCCAAGCTGATGGAGCGCATGGCGGTCATGGACGCCGAGGGATACGAGAACGTGCTGCGCCCGGCCTTCAAGCAGGACGAGTGGAAGCTCATCATCGCCGGCGCCGCGCTCGGCCTCGCCGCGGGCATCGTGCAGCTGGTCACCCTCTTCGCGGACACGGCGCTGGCTTAGGGCGCGCGCTCGCGGCGACGACAGCAGGAGGCGCCGATGGCGACCCTGGTCTTTGTGCGCCACGGCCAGGCCGGGCGGATCGAAGAGGACTACGACCAGCTCTCAGCGCTGGGCGCCCGCCAGACCCGCCAGCTGGGTGCGTATTGGGCGGCTCAGGGCCGGCCCGTGAGCCGGCTCTGGCACGGGCCCCTGGTGCGACAGCGCCTGTCCTACGAGAGCTTCCTCGCGGGGTTCGCCGCCAGCGGCCGCGCGCTCCCCGCGGCCACGGTGCACGAGGGGCTCGTCGAGTACGACGCCCTCGAGCTCGTGCGGGTCGCCATGCCCCGCGAGGCTGGCCGCGACCCCGAGATCGGTCGCCGCCTCGCCGCCATCCGGCGCGGCGTGGGCGAGCCCCGCAAGCACAAGGAGATGATCTTCCGCCACCTGTCGCGGCGCTGGGTGCGCGGCGATCTCGAGGTGCCTGAGGTGACGCCGTTCTCGGAGTTCAGGCGCTCGGTCGCGGCCGCCGTCGACGCCGTGGCCGCCGGCACCGGCGCGGGGGAGACGTCGATGGTCTTCACCTCGGGCGGCGTCGTCGCCGCGGTCATGGGCCGCGCCCTGGGCCTGCCGGACGAGCGCGTGCTGGAGCTGAGCTGGATCGTCAAGAACAGCGCGGTGACGGAGCTGTTCTATCGACCGGGCGAGCTGTCGCTCGCGAGCTTCAACACCCTGCCGCACCTGGCGGCCCGACCGGAGCTGGTCTCCTACCGCTAGGAATCCGTTGCATGGGGCTCACGCGCGGTCCGCATGCGCCAGGATCCTG
>PDWJ01004127.1_pt1 | contig 13078 bp, 15 predicted proteins | sample 1430881 | NCBI WGS metagenome assembly PDWJ01 (sample SAMN01162460, study PRJNA174530) | Oral metagenome, whole genome shotgun sequencing project. | biome: Marine environment; feature: Marine mammal; material: Swab sample of the gingival sulcus; isolation source: swab sample of gingival sulcus... | reverse complement strand
ATACATAATTAGGTTGGCGAAAATAAGCAAAAAAAATTACAAAACAAACATTATGCTTACTTTTTTTCAAAATAGACGGGAAATGTGGCGGAGTTAGGGCTTAAAGCAATGGGCGGACGCTTCAACAGTAGATTGACACATAACGGAAAGAAATTGGCAGGGTGGATATTCCCTAAATCGCAGGAAGAACGATTAGCCCGTTTTTTCGGCTTGAATTAAGTGACAATTAAATTCCACGAATATGAAAACATCCAATCATTTTACAGAAACAATAAAAACATATTTAGACCAAAAAGCCGAAACGGACGTATTGTTTTCATTCCAATATTCCAAACCCGAAAAAAGCATTGAGGGTTGTATCCAATACATCTTAAATACGGTCAAACAAAGCGGTTGCAACGGATTTGCTGATGATGAGATTTACTCGATGGCAATACACTATTACGATGAAGACAATATCGACATCGGCAAACCGATAAACGCTCATGTGGCAGTAAACCATGTGGTGGAACTCACAGCCGAAGAAAAGGAACAGGCACGTCGGGAAGCAATGCAAAGAGCACACGAAGAAGCCTACCGAAAGATGACGCAACCGAAAAAAAAGTCCCAACAAGCCATTAAAATGACTCAACAACCTAATTTATTTGACTTTTAATATATTGATTTTATGAAACCAAGAAATAAATTTCAAAAACAGATCGCAGAGTTGAGTAAGCAACTCTGCAACTTCACCGAAGCACAAAAAAAGTGGGCGTTTCATCATTGTTTCGAGCATATCGGCAAGAAAACTTCAAAGGGCATATTCACTTGTTTGGAATGTAGGCATACATGGATGGATAAAGAGCATAAGGGAAAGAGGATTATTTGCCCACATTGTGGAACAGCATTGGAAGTAAATACTACCCGACAAAGGGTTTTCAGAGAAACGGAATATGTATGTATTGTTACAACATTCAGAGGATATCAAGTCTTGCGTTTCTTTTATGTAGACGTATATCGTAAGCAGGGAAAAGAGGCTTGTTATTTCTGTACGGAAGTGGTGCAGCGCTGGATAAATCCGCAAGGTAAATACACAACATTGGCAAGACTTCGCCCAATGTGTCGTTTCCAAGATACGTGGCAGTTCGGTAGTGCTTTGGAACTTCGTCCCGATAAGGAACTATACGATATTATGCCCTCTGTCATCTATCCACGACAGCGGATTTTATCCGAAGTCAAACGAAACGGATTTAAGGGGACATTCCATAACCTTACACCTTTCGAATTATTCCATTCCATCCTTACCAACTGCAAGGCTGAGACACTGTTGAAAACACGGCAATATCCTCTTTTACGGCATTTCGTTCGTACCAAGTTTCGAAATATCGAAAACTATTGGTCTTCCGTTCGTATATGCATCCGTTACAGTCATATAGTTGAAGATGGTTCGATGTGGTGCGACTATATCGATATGCTCCACAGATTGGGTAAGGATAACTATAGTCCGAAATACGTTTGTCCTGCCGACCTCAAAGCCGAACACGACCAACGGCAAGCGGAAATTCGCAAGCAAAGAGAAAAGGAGCAAAAGGAACAAAAAAGACAAAAGGCTTTAGAAAACGAGAAGCTTTTTCGGGAACTCAAGTCCAAGTTTTTCGGTATCACCTTTACAGACGGAACAATCCGAATCCATGTTTTAGAAAGTGTGCAGGAACATTTGGAGGAAAGTCTGGCTTTACATCATTGTGTCTTTGACAGCGAGTATTATTTGAAGCCGAAGTCTCTTATCTTATCTGCCACCATTGGAAGTAAACGAATAGAAACAATAGAAGTTTCCTTAGAGACTATGAAAGTAGTTCAGTGCAGAGGACTGTACAATAAAAACAGTAAATATCACAACCAAATCCTCAAACTTGTTCGTAGAAACATGAAGCAAATTTGCCGGCGAATGGTGGCATAGTATAGAGGAGAAATACGGTTGTCATCTCAATAATCATGAACACAAATAAATTGAGAACGATAACACTTTCAGGATATAAAAACGAAACAGTATTTTAATTTATTAAATGGAAGATATGAAGACGACATATAAAATAAATAAACGGCGGATTTTCCGCCGTTACTTTTTCCATGAGCCGGGAAAAGTAAGCGGAGAAAAAGTAACAAAAAGCCTTAAAGTAGCATTTGTTTTCTCCATTTTAAACAAACCCGTATCTTCATCATTATACAAAAAACATTTTCGTAAGAGAAAGCAATAAATTAAAAACCCATCGAATGCATGTATTTTTCATTTATAAATTCGTTTTTCAAGGTTGTTTAACAGGCAATAACACCATTCTATCGGATTCAGAAAGTGTTTCCCTTTCCTTACTTCGTAATGAAGGTGACTGCCTGTTGTCATTCCGGTATGGCCGACACAGGCAATAGGTTGAGTAATACTTACCCGATCTCCGATATTTACAAGAGTTTTGCTTAAATGTGCGTAAAACGAACAAAAACCTCCTGAATGTGTTATTTCTATAAAATATCCATATCCCGAATTACAGCCTTTTCGAGTTATTACACCATTCCCCGCAGCATATACAACATCACCTTCAGCTCCCTTAAAATCAACGCCTTTGTGGAGTCTACATGTTTTATAAATCGGATGTTTCCGCATACCATAACCGGATGAAATTACAGGTTTCCTAATCGGAAAGATAACAGGGTAGTCAGATAATTCTTCAACGGACATGTGCATTGAATCTGCAATCCGTTGAAAGATTTTCATAGAGTAGCTCTGCTCCGTAATCTTTTCTATCTCCAATTTCCTACTTAGGAAATCGGTTGCTTGCCCTAATACAGACAAACAACATAAAAAACTAATCAACAATATTATATATTTCATAATTCATCTGTAAACATAGCGGGAATCCGGAATAATCCGAATACCCGCAATTCAATTAACCCTACTCCCCATCTTCATTTTCTTTATCTTCTCCTTTGTTATTCTGCCAAATGAATGTTTTTTGTATCGTTTGATCGTGACTGTCTTCAATATATACATCTATCGTCTGTTGTTCTTCACAATAAGATGTGTAATACAGCCTGAATATCTTTTTATAAAGTGGATACAAATCATTCGGCTTAAGTACTGTTCCGTCATCCAGCCTGAGTTCTCCTTTTCCGTCAGGCTGAAAGTATCTAAGTGAATAAGTAGCTTGATTTCTCGGATCGGATTTCTTCAAACGACATCGAATCTCTACTGTTTCGTTCTGTGCTATTCTCTTGGCTACGGGAAGAGTAATCAACTGAAAGGATATATCGATTTTCGGCTCGGGAGGAATAGATGGATTATCAAAGATTAATGTCTTTTTTACCGTCTTTCCATGACTGTCTACAACATAGATATCTATTACCTGCCGTTCTCTACTGTCCGAAATATAATACAGTTTAAATGTATCACAATTTAGTTTGTACAACTGATTGGTACGCATTGGAACATGCTTGTCCAATATCAATAATCCCTTCCCTTCGGGCTGAAAATAACGAACTGAAAAAGAAGCAATATTCCGGGAATCTTCTCTTTTCAGACAACTGATAATTTCTACTGTATCCTGAAAAAGAATCTGTTTCGGCGTTGGAAGAAACGTAAGAGTAAAATTTTCATTTACAGGTTCTTCCTTGAGTCGGGATTCATGCTGAAATTCAAATGTTTTCTGTACCATCTGTCCGAAGTTATCCTCCAAGTATACATCAAATCGTTGCTGTTCCGAACATAAGGAAGTGTAACATAAATTAAATGTTCTATCTTCAAGTGAGTAGCGCTTATTCGGCATAAGAAATGTCTGTCCGTTTAATTTCAAACTCCCTTTACCTTCAGTCTGAAAATACCGGATAGTATATTTGGTCTGTTGAGTTTTTCCTTCTTCGATTAATTCACAATCGATCTTAACAGTACCTCCTTCAATAACTTTTTTTTGTACCGGCATGGTTTTCCAGTCGAATTTATAGGCTTGTTGAATATCTAAATTATTATTACAAGCACAAACTATTACACTAAGCAATAGCATGTATAAAAAATACGCTTTTGTTTTTTTCATTTCGATTTCATTTTTCTGTTTATAAATAAAGAAATTTACCTTTTATCGGATTTTTAGAAAGTATTTCTGCATCTGCCATTCCATAAGCTATGAGCATCGAGCCGTTTCGAGGTTGTTTCCCTCTCGTTCCATCCGGCTTCAAAAATTGGACACGATCATACAGAAATTTTACTGCTGTAGCATATGCAAAGATTATGTCATGAAACCATTTGGCTTCAATCTTTGAAAACACCAATGCAATTCCTCTGTTGTGTTCAGCCATTTTTTTGAGAAAATCTTGCAATAATGGATTGGAATATGGAGGATTAAGCCAAACTCTGCCATACCAAGACTGTATCAGTCCATTATCCTGCGCTGTATAGATTTTTTTTGCTGACCGATTTAATATGAAGGCATCAATAGAAGATGCCGGATCTAAGTCAAATTCACCGAGAGAACGTATTATCTCTGCCGGTGTATACCACTCGTCATTTACTTTCATCAGACTAATTTATTATAAATTTCAACCCTGCTCCGAATTGCGTATGAAACCGTCCTGTGGATGTTCCCCACAAAGCCCGTTCGCGAACACTCAGAAGCAGTACGATACGGTCAGACAAATAGGCATCCATTTCAAGTGTAAGAGCACATCCATAAATAAAACAGTCTTTATTCCGAAGGGTGGCTCCATCAAAAAGCTTCTTTTTGCCCCAATTGCTTGTTTCGTATCCGACAAGAACGGACGCACCAAGCGAAAACAATAGAGTCTTATTTGGCGTAGAAAGAAAATTCAGGTAGTAACCACCCTCTCCTGTAAACTGACTGACGGGAATCCTGTTTTTTCTGTATGGATAATACTTGTTCAAGTATTCTGCACCAAAGACCCACTGATTGCCACCTTTGGCGTATGTTGCCATCGACAGACCGAAATAATAGCCCGGCTCATTCCTGCAGTCCGGACGACTAATGCCGTCTACCATTCCTCCCGTTACCCGTATGCATTGCATACCGGGCAGGCAGCGTTGAGCATGAATCCGCCCCGTAAAAACCAATGCACACAAAACAGCGAATATAAATACCAAATGTTTCATAGATTTACTTCACTTTAAGTTCATTGATCACACGAGCTCTCACAAGGTCGGCATTCTCTACCGTGAATGACTGATGTCGTCCGCCTTCTTTCTCGTTCAACTCAATAACGAGGTGTTTGTCATCGGGAATGGTAAACTTCGGCAGCGTAAAGACCGTTCGCTCCGTTTTCTTTCCTCCTACACACATCAAATGGTTATAGACTCTGAGTGGTGTTATCAACTGTTCCTGAATAGCAGTGCGCTTGTGCACCTTCTTGTCGACGATTTTGAATGTGATGTAATCTACATCGAACGGAACATGGGAGGCATTTTTCAATTGTGTATGAAAATAGAGCAATCCATTGTGTGTATAAACTCCTTTCAATGTGAACTGAATACCGAAACGTTTACTCCCGATATGTTTTATATCACGCCTGTTGTTTTTATAAATGGATTGCATAATCATCCTGACCAGTAAAGGAGATTCGCTGCCAAGCTCTTTCAAGTAAATCTCCATCGTATTGTTCGGACGGTTTTCTATCTTATCGTCATGAATAAAGTCACTCATCTCAATCGATAATTTAACCGGTTCGTCGACATATTTCACGTTGAACGTGTAATAGGCACCATCTTCAGTAATCACCGCCAGATTGCTCTCACGGGAAAAATCACGAAGTGCGGCCTTTATCCGAAGTACATTCTCCGCTCCATCTGCTTTGGCTGCCAACAAGTCTGCAGAACCCAAATCTACATAGCGGATGGCTGCCGGAAAGATGATATGCACCGTCTTGGAGAACGTAACCTCCAACGCATAGGGAGGTATCATACGGTTAAAAGTGAGCGGGCGTGTCAGCCCTTCAAAATAATCTCCTTTGGAAGGAGAAGAAAGCGTATCGGCTTTCTGTGCTTTTGCCGTCATGATGCACCCGATAAATGTGAGTGCCAAAAAAAATTGTTTCATATACATTTTGAATTGATTTTTAATGATTGTTTATTAAACACTTGTTGAATTTTAGTGGAAAACTTCTGTTTCTGTGTTATGTTTTGGGAAGCAGTAAAACCTTGTATCCGGCTTTTAAGGTAACTTTAACCTCTCGCATCTTTTTACTGATGTATTGCGAAAAGCCTTGCATGACGTTCCGTCCCAAATCGGCAGCCAATTGCGAACCCGCATTCCCGCCAATGGTTATACTGCTTCCCGTGGATGCTCCCATATTAGCCGTCATCTCCTTGACCGCACTGATCTCAGTAGAGTTCGGAACGAAAATGCCCTGTAACCCATCAATATCATAGACTTCCAGTTCGACAGGTATCACGTTATCTGCATACTGAATAGAAGTAATGGTGATATGCAGACGTTCGCTTCCAAGTTTGGTACTCCCGACAAGGATTGTGTTGGTCGGTATCAGGATATCTCCGGCTCTCATTGGCTCCAGCAAACGCAATTGCAACTCTTTACCACTGGAGAGGGTAACCGTGCGATATACAGAAGCCCGAATACTGTTCCGAACCGTCATATCCTCTTTTCCGGCAGCTGTGATAAAGCCCATATTGCGAGGTTGGGTATATCGCTCCGGAAAGACCTCGTTTTCCATCGGGACAGATAACAGGGAAACAACATTCTGTTGTACTTGCGATACCGATTGACAAACAATCTTGTGTGTGGAGTTACCTGTATTGACCGTGATCTCGGAGTGTATTCCTTGTTGTCCACCGGCAGCTACAGGTTGAACTTGTGGTGCTGCCATATGTTTTGCTGCAATCGCATAAGATTTCTCTATCAGATTAAGTTGTTGGTCGATGGAAGATTTTTCTTCCAATTGCCTTTCCAGTTCCTGAACACGATGCTCCAAGTCCAACTGTGCCTGACCATCAGTCTTTTCTACAGATTGGTCGTACCAGCTGTTCAATTGGCGATTGACATCCTGGTAAGCATATGCCGAAGAACGAATACCGTCTACGCTTGAAATATTCCGGCTGTCCGTATAGTCGGATACGTTGTTGGCTTCTGTTACATGGTCATCTGCCACATAACGACCTTCCTCTTCTCCGGCAAGAAACGAAAAGTCTTGCAATGTACGCATTTTCTCTTGCTGCTTGCTTTGCATGGCTTCTCGTTCGTAAGCTTCGCGTTTATCCCCAACGATGGCTTCGTCTTTAGGGATAGGTAGTTCCGAATTGAACCCGGCGGGCTGCGCCGCATGCTGCTTATTACCGGATGGAGCAAAAATAAGCCACATTGCTCCGGCAAAAATCAGAAAAAAGAGCGGATAAACCAGTATCTTTTTCCGCTTCTGAATTTCCTGCGGTGTAAGCTCCTTTTTCGGCTTGTCCGCTTTCTTTTTTTTGTTTTCGGCAATTTCCGGTTTCGGTTGGCGGTCTTCATATTCTTTACTCATAATCGAATCTTTTTATTGGTTTTAAACTGTCTGTCTGAAATTCGAGCTGCAGGCGTTCAATACGTTCTATTGACATTTTCCGCCTGCCTTTTCCTATGTTATAAAGGGAAGAAACTGTCATATAAAGAGCAAGCATACCGAAAAGAGCAAGCATGGTCAAAACAACCATTATCCGGTTTTTGGAAGATATCTGTGCCAGCCGGAATCTTACATTTCGTTCTATCTGCTTTTTTAGGACTGTAGTACTGTTCTGTATCATGGCTTATCGGTCTATTGTTCGTAAATCCCTGTTCTCAATGATTTCAAAACGTTCCATCATAAACCCATGCGGGTTATTGTCGCTACGGACAGAATTTCTCAAATTGCAACGGGTAACAAGACTTCGTTCCGTTACGTTACTTGCCCGGATGATCATTTGTGTGGCATAAACCGTTGTTTTGTAAGGATAGGCGTCGAAGTTGCAGACAACCGAATCAACTCGAATCATCTGATTGATATTGCCGGTGACAATCCGGTTGTAATATCCCTTTTCCTGCATATCCTGATAGTAACGGAAAGCACTTTTGTCCACCAGAAAAAGCGCACGGTTGATATTCGACTCGATAGCCTTTCTATCAGGGGACAAGGTGAAAAACAATTCATGAAAACGTTTCACATGTTCACGAGCTTCGACAGGACGGTTTTGTGCCAAATCCTGTGAAAGAGCCAACATAAGCGATTTACCTTCATCCAACACATAGATTTTCTGCCGTTGCGCTTCGGCAAAAGAATAGGAACTCCAAACCGAATAACCGGTAATTCCGGCACACAAAATGACAAAGACAAAAACAATCATCCGTATTTGTCTGAAACTTGTTTCGATATTTTTTAAACTTTTGAACTCCATGTTTTTTGTTTTTTTAATTTATTTTCCAAGCAAACGACCACTTACATTGCCAAGTGTTGCCCCCGCCACTCCGCTCGCCACACCTCCGGCCTTGCCTGTCGTTTTGTTTACCGCACTTCCGTATGCACCCATACCACCGGAATGAATAATCCAACCGGCAACCGTTGGAATGGTAAAATATCCGATAATACCGATAATAAGAAACACGATATAAACCCCGTTCGACCCATCCGGAACGTAATTGGGATCTTGAAGGAGAGCTATATCTTGCTGCAGCATAAGTGACTGTATTTTTGATAAAACAGCCGAAAAAAGATCTGCTACGGGCAGCCAGAGATAAACACTGATATAGCGTGCCAACCATTGGGTGAGTGTTGCCTGAAATCCATCATAAATGGAAAAGGCGAACGCAATCGGTCCCAATATGGATAGCACGATAAGAAAAAACGTGCGTATCGTATCAATACTCAAAGCGGCTGCATTGAAAAGCAGTTCAAAAAAATCTCTGACAATTTCCCGAAACCAAGCCTTGATATCATACCAAAGCCTTTCACTCCACATCCCGATTATCTCCGGCATATCCATAATGCCAAGATCTTTCATCTTCTGGTCATAGACTTCATCATCGACGAGCCATGCTTTGCCCTCTCGCAACCGCGCTTCATAATTCAGCTGGTCTTTCTGTTGCTGCAAAGCTTGAACATCGGCTATCTGGCTCTCCATGACTGTATGTGCTCCTTTGACAATGGGACTCATCACGGTATTGATGGTACCCAAGACAAGTGTTGGAAAAAACAAGATACACAGACCAATAGCGAATGGACGAAGCAAGGGAAACACATCGATGGGTTCAGCACGAGCGAGTGCCTGCCAGACTCTGTACGACACATAAAACAAGGCTCCCAGTCCGGCTAAGCCTTTGGCAACACCAATCATATCGGAACAGAGTGGCAACATTTCCTGATACAGGTTCGCAAGGAGTTGATGCAGATTATCAAAATTCATTTCTCACAATGTTTGATATTACCAATATCTTTCAGAAGGGCTGCCGTACAACGCCAATACCCTTTTCATATCGTTTTTTTCTTTTGCACGGAGATACGACACCGAAATACTTTTTTGGGTGTAGTACTTAGTAAGGTTACGATATTCTAACATTTTATTGTATATCTGGTCAATGGCGTCCATCCGCTCCTTATCAGACAAAGACAAACCATTACTTCCTGTTACGATATTTTTCAAATCCGAAACCAAAGCACCTCCTTCAGCCAACAGTTTGGCATATCCGGTAGAAATCGCCGTCAATTCATCCGGAGAAAAATTGGGATCGGTTACCATTTTGTTGAATCCGTTCACATAAATATCCGTAATCTCGCTCACCATTTCAACTGTCAATTTGACCTTGCGAGCATCCTTAATCAGGTTGTGAACGGATTTCAACGCATCGTAATACTCTTTACCCTGCTTATAAATTTTGACACTCTCTTGCAGGTTTTTAATCATGTTGGTTGCCGTAGATGTTCCTTGTACGGCACTGATGATATTTTGCACCAAATTAGTTGGGTCGGTTACGACCCACTGTGCTTTGGCCTGATAGGAACACACTGAAAATGCTGCTAACAGACACGATAAAATAATTCGTTTCATATTCTCTAATTTTTAATAATTGATAATAAATAGTTTCTAATAAATGAATGCTTACAGGTTCTCATTGCCTTGTCGTTTGCTTTCGGCAATCTGTTTGATAGCCAGCTCTATATTGCCATCCAACTGTTCGGTTAAACGGAGCACTTCGAGCTTTTCGGACTCTTCGGTCGTATACGTGTAATACTCTTCCAAACTAACCTCGGTGGCGTAAACCGCCGATTGCACACCACCCAAACCAAACCAAACTTCTTTGTACTTCCGGCCGGAAAAATTTGACATATTGATGGAAAGAATCTGCGATTTTTCTTTATCCGTCAGACCGAGTAACGCCTGAATGCTGTCGAACTTATTCATGTATTTTCGCTGGTCGAGCAGGATTTTGCAGTCGCTGTTATTGATAATACTCTCTTTGACAATGGGAGAAGAGATAATGTCGTCTACTTCCTGCGTCACCACAATCGCCTCACCGAAGAACTTGCGGACAGTCTTAAAGAGATACTTGATGTACTCCGCCATACCTTCTTTGGCAATAGCCTTCCATGCTTCCTCAATAAGTATCATCTTGCGAATTCCCTGCAAACGGCGCATCTTGTGGATAAATACTTCCATGATGATAATGGTAACCACCGGAAAGAGGATTTTATGGTCTTTGATCGCATCGATTTCAAAGACAATAAAACGCTTGGACAACAAGTCGAGCTGTTGGTCGGAGTTTAGCAAAAAATCATACTCACCTCCTATATAGTAAGGTTCCAATACATTGAGAAAATTGGCAATATCGAAATCCTTTTCCCGTACATTTTTAGATTCCAATACTTTTATGTATTCATCCCGCACAAATTCATAGAACGTATTGAAAGACGGCGTCAGACGACTATCCTCTTTCAGTTTATCGATATACAGGCTGACAGCATTGGAGAGAGCAACCTCTTCCGCTCGTGTCGGTGGCTCATTATCTCGTTTCCATAACGTCAAAATCAACGTTTTGATACTTTCCCGCTTTTCAATGTCAAACACATTGTCATCAGTGTAGAAAGGATTAAACGCTATCGGATTTTCCTCCGTGTAGGTAAAATAGATTCCGTCCCGGCCATCTGTCTTGCGGTGAATCAGGTTGCACAATCCCTGATAGGAATTTCCCGTATCCACAAGGACAATGTGTGTGCCCTGCTCGTAATACTGGCGGCACATATGATTCGTAAAAAACGATTTACCGCTTCCGCTTGGGCCAAGAATAAACTTATTCCGATTCGTAATAATACCCTTTTTCATGGGCAGGTCGGAGATGTCCACATGGAGCGGTTTTCCACTGACACGGTCGGCCATTTTTATTCCGAATGGACTGGGTGAACTGCGGTAGTTCGTTTCTTCCGTAAAGAAGCATAAGGCAGGCTCAATAAAGGTATAGAACGACTCTTCCGCAGGGAAATCACCTCCATTGCCCGGTATGCCTGCCCAATAGAGTGTAGCGGCATCTACCGTATTATGCCGAGGCTTGCATTCCATTAAGGCAAGCTGGCTGCCAACATCGTTACGGATATGCTTCAACTCGTCCGGATCATCGCTCCATGCCATCACATTGAAATGTGCCCGTATCGAAGTCAACCCGAAAGAGTGCGCTTCGTTCAAGTACTTATCTATCCACTCCTTGTTTATCTGGTTGCCTCTGGAATAACGCGAAAGAGACTGCATATTTCGTGCATTCTTCTCAAACCTTCGCAAGTTCTCCGCACTGTCTTCAATAAACAAGTATTGGTTGTAAAGGTGGTCACAGGATAACAGCAATCCCGCGGGAGAAGCGAACGAAAGCCTGCAATCGCTCCGGTCGGTTGACAGTTTTTCGTAGCGCATGTCCGTTCCAATGCGTCCCGGAAGATCGTCCGTATCCGAAAGAGTATGCAGGCAAACATGCTTACTGCCTATCCGCAGAACATCCGCACCCAGCTTGATATCTTCCAAGCAAGCGGTATTATCAAGTGACAGAGAGAAATACTTTTCAATCAATCCCGGCTGTTCACTTGTTCCGGTAATCTCTTCCGAAGTGATGCGAGTCAGACGGATAAATCCACAGTCGTTCATAATCCGTTCGAACTGTCCAACTGCTTCCAGAAATTTTACACTTGTTTCCTTATTGACCTCTTTGGGTATGATATTTCCACGACAAAGCGAAGAAAAATTGCTCTGCATCCGTATCCGTTCTTTTGTCGTTTTCGTCAGGAACAGAAAACAGGCGTGATTCAAAAACGGTCGTTCATTGAAGTGTTTCTCGAAACTGCGAGAGAGAAAACTCATATCCTCTTTATCTGTGTCAGGACGGTACGTTTCACGCACAAACCAATCTTGCTTATGCACAACACAATACTCCGGCAGAACTTTGACCGCCTTTGTCCAAGAGGCATGAATAGTTTCGTACTCCGCACGGGTAACGGTAAAAAGCTCCGGCAGTTCAACCTGAAAAGCGACGGTAACATCTGCATCTTTAGAGATAATACAGTCGTACTCTACGGCCAGCAGCGGGAATTTGCATTCAATCGTAGATGCTTTCAAGGTGTTACGCATGGACAACCTCCTTTCTTTTGCTTCGGAACAGGCGGTGGGGGGCTTTACGGTTGATCAGAAAAAAAGGATGTTGTCGTTTGGCCAACCGTTTCATCAATCCGTGTTCTCCATACCGTTCGTTCAGCTTAAAGGTCATCCCGACCAGAATAGATGCCGAGACCGTTCCGAAACCGATACAAACCCACTGGTTGACTCCCGCCATATACATAACGACGAAGAGCACAAAGAGAGCAAGCAGTCCACCCGCAAAAATAAACAGATATTGAGCTTTCAAACCCTGAAATTCCACGCTTTTGCCTATTCCTTTATTAATCGTATACTCCATCATTCTCTTTTTAACCGGTTAAAGGAAGAAGGAACGCAAGATGGTAGCCGCTACAATCAGGAAGATACAGGCTCCGAACCATGATGCGGCAGTCTTTGAAGTATCAGGATCTCCACTGCTGAACTTTGAATATACTTTGACTCCGCCAATTA
>PDWJ01004126.1_pt1 | contig 13085 bp, 8 predicted proteins | sample 1430881 | NCBI WGS metagenome assembly PDWJ01 (sample SAMN01162460, study PRJNA174530) | Oral metagenome, whole genome shotgun sequencing project. | biome: Marine environment; feature: Marine mammal; material: Swab sample of the gingival sulcus; isolation source: swab sample of gingival sulcus... | reverse complement strand
CCCGCATAAAGAGAGAGGCCAGGGCAGGGTTTATCACCAGGGCGACAAAAAGGGAAGATGATAGTGTGACAATGAGGGTAAGAGGGAGATAGCTCATGAAATCTCCCATAACCCCTGGCCAGAAAAGCATGGGCGAAAAGGCGGCTAGTGTGGTAAGCGTCGATCCTATAACAGGGTAGGCAACTTCACCTGTTGCCTTCATAGCTGCTTCAATCCGGCCTGCTCCCTGTTCCATAAAACGATAGATGTTTTCAATGATAACAATGGCGTTATCGACAAGCATGCCCAGGGCTAAAGTGAGGCTGAATAGCACAACCTTGTTCAAGGTTATACCCATGATCTGCAGTACGGTAAAAGAGAGCAGCATGGAGATAGGGATAGCTGCACTGACAAGTATTGCATTGCGGATGCCCATTGTTACAAAGATGACGATGAGCACAAGGACAAGGCCTGAGAGAATATTATTTTCAAGATCTTCCACCATCAGTTTGATCTCAGAAGATTGGTCCATGACCTTGGTTATTTTTGTTCCTGCAGGCCAGCCAGATTTACTTTTCTCTATGATTTTCTCGATTGTATCATTTATTTTGATAATGTTTTCACCAGTTCGTTTCTTGACGGCCAGGTTAACCGCGGACTCGCCGTCAAGCCGTGACCTGCTGGTTTCCTCCTTGAATCCGTCAATTACCCGTGCCACATCCTTGAGATAGACGGGCTGGCCATTATATGTGGTAAGGACAAGATAGTAAATTTCTTCTGGTGTGGTGAACTCTCCTGGAACGTGCAGTTGATAGCGACCATTGCCCAGGGTAATATTCCCCCCTGAGTTGTTCTGGTTCTCAGCATTAACCACTGCTTGAAAATTGCCAATGCTCAGTCCATAATAGGCGAGTTTTTCTGGATACACCTCTACCCGTATTTCACGCTCCAGCCCGCCGGTAACAGTTGTTTCCAATACACCTGGTACTGCCTCAATTTTGTCTTCCAGATCATCGGCAATTTCTTTCAGACAGGGCAGGCCGCAGGTGCCGGAAAGTGAGAATACTGCGATGGGCAGCTCTGAGAGATTGACCTCAAATACGGCGGGCTCTTCATCAAGATCGGAGGGGAGATCGCCAAGGGCTTCATCCACCTTGTCCTTGACATCCTGCAGGGCCTCGTCAATATCTGTGCCTGATGTGAACTCAACGCTGATACTGGAGAGACCTTCTGCACTCACTGATTGGATTTTCTTTACGCCATCCAGCCCCTTTAGTTTTTTCTCAATTTCAATGGTTATAGCGGTTTCTATATCAGAAGATGAAACACCTCTGTACGCTGTTGAAATGAAAACATAGGGTATGGTGACATCAGGATCGCTCTCTCTTGGCAGTTCACGGTAGCTTTGAACGCCAAAGATAATGAGTAAAATGGTGAGAACGATAACCGTGGCGCTCTTTTTTATAGCGATATCTGAAATGATCATAACGTGTATTTGCCGGGGTTGGTGATTTCTTTTACCACATTGATCTGCTGGTTGTCTTCCAGGTCTCTCTGTCCTTCAACGATCAGCTTGTCACCTGCTTTCAGCCCCTGTTTCACCTCGATCATCCATTTTTCCATGATTCCCAGCTTCACCAGCTTCTTTTGGGCCAGCCCGTCTTCCTCGATAAAGACATAATGCTCATCATTTCTGGATATCACCGCGTAAAAGGGGATGACAATGGCATCATCTACAGTTTGTTTGATGATGTCTGCCCTGATGAACATACCCGGCAGTATCTCTTTCGTGGAGTTGTCGACCTTCAGTTCAAGATTGTATAATCTCGCGGTGGTTTCAGGGGCGGGTGAGAGGAAGTGTTTTTTACCTGTCCATCTCTTATCCCCCAGCGCTTGTATCGAAAAGGTGATTGTATCAATTTTTCGTGCAGCAGCGACATCTGATTCCGGGATACCAATGACCGCCTTCACCGTATCAATTTTCAGTATCCGGGCAATGGGATCTGCCACTGTTAGAAATAAGCCGACTTTGGCGGTCATTGTGCTGATGACCCCGTTTATCGGAGATGTGATTGTACAGCGGGAAAGCTGCAGGGCGGCATTATCCAGGTCAGCCTTGGCTGTCATTAATGTAGTCTCGGCTGTATCAAGCTGAAATTGTGTGACGACACCTTTGGCATGCAGGTTTTTATCTCGTTCAAAATTGTTTTTGGCCAGGTTATAGGCAGCCTTGGCACGCTGCAGCGCGATTGTATAATCATTTTCTTCGATACGTGCGATTACGTCGCCTTTTTTTACTTCATCCCCCTCACTTACGAGCAGCTCTGTAACTGTGCCGTTCACCTTTGCCATAACGTTCAGTTCAGTCCATGCCTCGATACTGCCGGGTAAGTTGATCCGGTCATGGATACTGGCTGGCTGGAGTGTGTATGTGACGGTGTTGACAGGGCGTTCCTGCTGAGAAGCTGCATTTTTTCCGGCCTCTGTTATTGCCTTTTTCCTGGCAGAGACCTGGATGAAAAGTACAGCAATGAGTACGATCAATCCGATCAAAACTAATCTGGGGAAAACCTTCCAGATAAAAAATACCATTTTCCCTCTGGTGGTTGCGGGACTTTGATATGTACTCATATCTTTCTACCTTCCTCAACGGTTTATGCTGTTTTGATAATTCCCCGCAAGTCCTTGTAACGCCTGTGAAAATAAGAGATGCATCGCGGGTTTTACTTCTTTGCTTTCTATTCTGCCGGAATACCAGGACGAAACGACAAGGATATAAAGGGAAAAAAAGTGACCCGCCAGGTAAAGCCTGTCTATATCTCTGCGAATTTCACCCTTTGCCGCGGCCTCATCGATAATAGTATAAAAGAGTTCCAGCCATTTTTGTTCCGGCTGGTTGTTGCCCTTGCCCTGCGTTTCATCCGGGAACAGGGTCTGTTGTAATAACAACCTGCCGAAATCCTTGTGTTTCGTTATGAACTCAAATTCATTCATAAAGATGATGACCAGTCGATCAATAAAAGAAACACTGTCATTTTGTTTTTTTTGCACCTCATCATGAATCAATTCCAGCCGTCCTTCACAAAAGGCAAAGAGAATATCCTTTTTGGTTTCAAAATATGAGTAGACAGTCCCTTTGCCTATCTGTGCCTCTTTTGCCAGCTCTTCAATAGAGGTGTTGTCAAAGCCTTTCTTGCCAAATAATTTAATGGCTGCATTGAGGATAGCTTTTCTGGTTTGTCTCTTCTTCTCTTCTCTGGTCAGTCGCATTTTTCTTTCAGTTTCCTTACGATTTTTATCTTCTGTAGACTGTTATTCCAATAGGGTAAGAAGGTCAAGTAAAAAAATGACCGCGGTCGAGTTTTTTGGAGAGGTGTTTCTGAAAATCCGGGTGTGTTTCTTTGCAGAGTATTTTTTTATTCATGTGGCAGTCCTGACAGAAATGTATATACTTGCAGAAATGGCTGTGTGGCCAGTAGAAAAACAAAAATGATAAAGCAGGTGTTGATCTTATGGAAATACAGGTATATGTCTCGCAGATATTAGGACAGGCAGCATTGTTTCTCCCTTTTGGTTACAGTTTTGGTGCCGGTATGCTTTCTGCCGTTAATCCCTGCGGCTTTGCAATGCTGCCTGTCTATCTCTCCTTGTACCTTGGTGTTGAGGATGAGTCCTTTTCCAGGCGTTCAGTTGTTCGCCGCATTGCTCAGTCGGTGTGGGTAAGTTTTGTCGTTGCCTGCGGATTTGGATTGTTGTTTGGTATTGTCGGCGGGATTGTCTCAGCAGGTGGTGCTTTTCTGAATCCGGTTATGCCCTGGATTTCTGTTATAGTTGCCTTTCTGCTGGTGGTGCTTGGTCTGTTTCTGCTTGGCGGCAGACATATCTCTCTGCCCTTTGTTTTGCAATTTGCCGGCAAAATAGGTGATCCCAGGCATATCTCCCTGAAAGGTTTTTTTCTGTTCGGGCTCGCCTTTGGTGCCACATCCTTAAGCTGTACATTTCCTATTTTTCTTGCAATAGTGGGAAGCTCATTGGCCGCCGGGGATTTTCTGACAGGTCTTCTTCAGTTTGTCAGCTATATTGCCGGCATGGGAACAGTACTGCTGATTTTGACCATCGGAATTGCCTTTGTAAAAGAGGGAGTTGTCGTTGGGGCTTTTCGGAAAATCATGCCCTATGTAGAGAAAGTTTCAGCAATTCTGCTGCTGATAGCAGGTGGTTATATTATGTATTACTGGTTATCCAGCGGCCTGCTCGTTTGATGAGAAAGCCTGGGGCTATGCAATCGCATTAATGATGTCAGAGAGTTCTTCTATTTCATAGGGCTTTGCGATTGCTGCGCAAAAACCGTAGTCCTGGTAATTTACAATGAGCGGATCGTTGCTGTATCCGCTTGAAGCAATGATTTTTGCCTCCCGGTGCATGTCCCAGATAGCCCCTGCGGTCTCCTTACCGCCAATACCGTCTGCAAGGCTGAGATCCATGATAACACAGTCAACGGGAGTACCCGTTTTGTAGAGCTGCCGATACATCTCGATTGCCTCACGTCCGGAACTGACGGGGATACATTCGTGCCCCAGATAGGAAAGGGTTTTTTCGGTGACAGCAAGCAGAATCTCCTCGTCTTCAACCACCATTATGTGAAGATGTTTTTTGGTAACTGCTGTTTTACATTTTTCAACCTGAAGGTGTTGGTCAACTGCCGCGGGCAGGAAAAGATAAAAGGTTGAACCCCTATTTTCCTGTGATCGCTGGGTTATATAGCCGTCGTGTCTGTCAACAATAGCTGCGGCAATGGTGAGACCCAGCCCTGAGCTGTTCTTCTTGGTTGTAAAATAGGGGTCGAACATTTTGGCGGCATGCTGCGGCGGAATGCCGCTGCCGGTATCATGCAGAGCAATTTCCACATATTTGCCTGTAAATTTTTCAGGCAGCATTTCTGTTTCTTCTGCGATGACATTTCTACAGATTACCGAGATTGCCCCGTTACCAATGATGGCCTGCTTTGCATTGATTGTTATATTACTGATAACCTGGTTGATCTGGTCAACATCTATGTCCACCAGCAACAGATCTTTCGGGATCGAAAAGTTACTGATTACTGGTGAGCCATGCAGGGCATGTGCTATCGCATCGTGGAGTATTGGTTCGATGGCGGTTGTTTTTCGCGTTATAGCACCACCATCCTGGGAAAAAAAGAGGAGCTGTCTTGTCAGCCTTTTGGCCCTTCCTGCTGCCTTTTCAGCATATTCAATCAGCACCTGTGATGCGGTGGGAAGTTCTTTTTGTCTGTTAATAAGGGTAATACTGCCGAGAATAGCGGAGAGAAGATCATTGAAGTCATGGGCGATACCTTCTGAAAGGACATTGAGTGATTCAAATTTATCCGCCCTGCGCCGTTCTTTTTCGACAGTTCTTCTATCCGAGATGTCCCTGAATATACCAACGGTCTGCCATCCTGATTCTTTTTCAAAGGATGAGAATGATGCCTCGAGCGGGAAGGTGGTATCATCTTTTCTTTTTCCGACCATTTCCGCTGTCTCTGTGGTTGGATATACTGTCTCCATTTGAAACTCTGCGATATGGCCCTGGTGATTCCTTTTGGTCAGGGTCGCAAAAAGCAGGGTAATGGAGCTGTTTATCATCTCCTGAGAGGGATACTGAAACAACTCTTCTGCTCCACGGTTCCAGTGAACCACCTTGCCCTTTCTGTCAAAGGCGATAATTCCATCGGCTGCGGTGTCACTGATTGCCCGAAGTTCTTCCGCTTTTTCAAGTATGGTCTTTTGGGCGATTCTTCGATGTATTGCTGTTACAGAAAAAAGAAAGGAGACCGCTGCGGTTATACACAGGGCAATGATATAGAAGGGGAGTATCCTGTTCGATGCTTCTTGCTGCAGTGCCGAAATATCATTTACCGGGATATAGGAAACTTCCTTCCACAGATAGTCTGTTGTGCCGTTTTCGTAACAATTTCTTTTGTTTGTATCGTTTGTATACGGAGAGTTTGTCTGGAATGGGCATACGGTACTGAAGGTAAAGAGCCCGTTTTGTGATTGAAATTGTCCGAAGATGTGCTGTTTGATCGTGTCCCACTCTGCTTTCAGAAATGTTGTTTGTGCGGGGTTCATCTGCAGGTAATGACGGGCTTTGCTGCCAACGGCAGAGCTGCCCAGAATCTCCCGTGTTGAAGAAAGCAGAAATGTTTCACTTGCTGAAGATTGGGAGACTGCCTTCAGATCGTCCAAAAAGAGAGAGATGGGATGTGCCACTGCAAGAACCCCAAGGACCAGTCCTGTTTCTGAAATAATAGGGGTTGAGTAGAGCAGCTCCGGTGCCGGGACAGCGGTATTATGGGTTTTTCCAGATTTTAACGAGGTTGTGTTGATCTGCCCGCCTGTGAGGGCGAGCGTTTTCTGGAAAAAGGCTGCGTCGTTATAATTTTTAAGCATTTGCTCGGCAAGCAGCGTGAATACCTGGTTCTTTGACACAACTACAGCTTGTTGTTGTCCGCTTGTATCGAGGAGTTCCACCTTGTGGAAAATTTTGGTGCCTGAGCTGAAAAGCAGCAGCTTATCTTTCACGGCCTGTAGTAAATCGGGTGTCGGGGAATTCAGGTATGCAGCGATTTCCGGTTGCAGGGCAAGAAGTTCGAGGCTTGCCGTTATCCCTTCAAACCTGGAAGAGAGCAGCTGCATCTGGCTGGAAATCTTATCTGTTTCGATACGCTGGAGAGTATCCAGGGCGGTGCGGGTGTCACGGTAGTAGAAAAGAAAGGCAAGAGAGGAAAAGAAGAGGGCTATCGGCAGGAAAAGAAGAACAAACTGCACGACAATCTGTCTGAGATGGCTGCGTATAAAAGAAAGATTGTTCATTGTTCTTGCCGACTCTTTTAAATGTTGGGAATCCTGGTTGGTATGTTGATGAAACAAGCAATATATGTATTAGCAATTCGATACCAAATTGGCAACATCCTTTCAAGGATATTTGTATTGAGTGATTTTTTGTAATCTGTTCATGGCCGCAAACATTGCCAGCAAACAGAATTATCTTGTTATACCAGATGGATGGGTATGCGTATAGTATATCCGGGATAATTTTTTTATGTGATAATAAAATTGCTTTACTTTTCATACGGATATGATTTCTATACAGGAGATGAACTACAATATTCAACCTACCCCTACATTGCCATGGAAGATAAAAGAGAAATACTCAAGAAATTTTTACCTGCTGTTGTCCTGAAAGCCATGACACCACAAACATTACAGTCAGTTTCCTGTACAGCTCATATAGATGGGTTTATCCCTGTTCGGACTTTTCCCTTTCGGGTTGGCCGGGAATCGAGGGTGAGAATTATCGATGATCGTATTGAGAGAATTGAGCGTATCAGAAAAGACGTGGCTGTGCCCAATAATGAACTGTATCTTGTTGATTACGGGCATCTGCTTAATATCTCCAGGGAACATTTCCAAATTGAGAAAAATGGTTCACGTTTTTTCATATATGACCGCGGCAGCGCATGTGGTACAAGGGTAAATGATAAAGAGGCGGGGCTTGAAGGTGATGACACCGTGGAACTTTTCGACAACGATATTATCACAGTGGGAACCAGGCAATCACCGTATCAATTCAAATTCATCCTTGTACATGGATATACTTTGGAGAAAATCACGTAGCGCCAGCTGATATTCTGGTAAAATGTCCAGAAGAGAGTCGTCTCAGGCGTTATCAAGAGCTGCGGCAATCTGCAGTGCATCTCTTGTATCCGCCACATTATGTACCCTGACAATAGCAACATGGCTGTGACGTACAAGCGCGGCAATAACCGCTGTGGGCAGATCGCGCATCTTCGCATCCCTGCCTGTGATGGCACCAAGGAAGCTCTTGCGGGAGTGGCCGAGGAGCAGAGGCAGACCAAGGCTTGCAAATGTATCCAGATGCTTTATAAGGCTCAAATTATGTTCCAGCGTTTTTCCAAAGCCTATGCCTGGATCGATGATGAGTCTTTCCTTTTTAACCCCTTTTTCCGCCAGAAATCTCAGGCGTTCTGAAAAGAACGCTTTTACCTCTGAAACCACATCGTGATAGCGGGGTGCTATCTGCATGGTTTTAGGATCACCCTGCATGTGCATTATAATAACGGGGCAGTCGGTAGCACAGACGAGATCGATCATCGCCGGATCAGACTGTAAGGCGCTGATGTCGTTTATGATGTCAGCACCGGCAGCCAGCGCCTCTTTGGCGACTGCTGCCTTTTTTGTGTCTATCGAGATGGGGATATCGGTGCGGCCGCGTAATGCCCTAATTACCGGAACAACCCTTTCAATCTCGTCTTTTTCAGCAACAGCATCAGAATAGGGCCTGGTGGATTCTCCGCCAATGTCTATGATGTCAGCACCTTCCTCAATCATTTTTTCTGCCTGTGATACTGCGTTATCACAGGAGAAATGGTCACCGCCATCCGAAAACGAATCGGGTGTGACATTGAGGATCCCCATGATCTTCATGATCTCATCCCTGCCTATGCCTGCGGAGTGTCGGTTTCGCTGGAATCAGTCTCGTTTTTTGTCTCTTGCGAAGACTCCGCCTCTTTCGATGCAGCAGATATGTCAACTGTATCAGCCTCTGTCTCCTCTTTTTCCTCTTTCGGAGCAGGCTTTGGCTTTTCACTGCGTGGGTATTTTTCCGGGTGGAGCTCTTCCATGATGCGCTCTATGTCATCAAGGACAATGGTCTCCTTCTCCAGTAACTCTTTTGCCATAGCGGTAAGGATATCACGGTTTTCAGTGAGCATCTTTTCCACCTTATCGCTGGCTGTTAGAATTATCTGTTTTACGGCAACATCTATCTGTCTCGCTGTTTCCTCACTGAAATCACGGTGCTGGGCGATTTCTCGGCCTAAAAAGATCTGCTCTTCCTTCTTGCCGTAGGTCAGCGGTCCAAGTTCCTCACTCATTCCCCATTCACATACCATTTTACGGGCAAGATCAGAGGCACGTTCAAGGTCATTGCCGGCACCGGTGGTGATCTCGTCAAAGATGATCTTTTCTGCAACCCTGCCACCAAAAAGGATACAGAGGGTATGTTCCAGATACTCTTTTGAATGGGTATATCGTTCATCGATGGGCAGCTGCATGGTAAGGCCAAGGGCCCTGCCCCTCGGGATGATTGTGACCTTGTGAATCGGGTCAGTGCCGGGGAGCAGTTTGGCAATCAGTGCATGACCTGCCTCGTGGTAGGCTGTGACCTCTTTTTCCTTTTCGGTGATAATCATCGATTTTCTTTCGGCGCCCATCATGATCTTGTCCTTGGCCTTTTCAAGAAGCTCAAGGTCAATTTCTTCAGCGCCGGAACGGGCAGCCATCAAAGCTGCTTCATTGACAAGGTTTTCAAGATCGGCACCTGAAAAGCCAGGGGTACCTCTGGCGAGGATTTCAAGATCGACACCTGCCGCCATTTTTGTTTTTCTGGCATAGATCTCAAGAATCTTCTGGCGGCCGCCGACATCGGGAACCGGCACCACCACCTGGCGGTCAAAACGTCCCGGTCTGAGCAGTGCCGGGTCAAGCACATCGGGGCGGTTTGTTGCTGCAACGATAATTACGCCTTCTGAGGATTCAAATCCGTCCATCTCGACAAGCAGCTGGTTCAATGTCTGTTCGCGCTCATCATGGCCGCCGCCAAGACCTGCGCCGCGATGACGACCGACAGCATCAATCTCGTCTATGAAGATAATACAGGGTGCGTTCTTCTTCCCCTGGGTAAAGAGATCTCTGACTCTCGATGCCCCTACACCAACAAACATTTCGACAAAGTCAGAGCCTGAAATTGTAAAAAACGGCACATCCGCTTCACCGGCAATGGCCTTGGCAAGCAGGGTTTTTCCTGTACCGGGAGATCCTGCAAGCAGTACACCTTTGGGGATACGGCCACCGAGCTTGGTAAATTTCTGTGGCTCGCGCAGGAAGTCAATGATCTCTTCCAGCTCTTCCTTTGCCTCGTTAATACCAGCGACATCCTTGAAGGTGACCTTGTTTTCCCCCTGTTCCATCAACCTGGCTCTGTTTTTCCCAAAAGAAAGCGCTCCGCCTTTGCCGCCGCCTTGCATCTGGCGCATGAAGAAAATCCATACCCCTATTAAAAGCAGCATCGGGAACCATGATACAAAAATGGTCATCAAAAATGATTCTTTCTGCGCCTCTTGCACAGTTATTTCCACACCTGAATTGCGTAGCATGGGGATGAGCTCATCATCGTTTAACGGGTAGACAGTACGAAACGGGGTGCCATCCTCTGTGACACCTGAAATAGTATCGCCGCTGATGATCACATAGTTTATTGCATTGTTTTCAATTTTTGCAATAAAATCACTGTAATTTAAACTGGATGTGCTTCCTTGAGGTTTGTTGAACAGGTTAAACAGGAAAATCATTGTCAAACCTATTATCAGCCACATGCTCAAGTTTTTATAAAAACTGTTCAAAGAATCCTCCGGATAAATCTCAAGAATTTATGGTTGCCTTGCAAATAAGAAGAGCAAGTTGTTTTCGATACAGTATAACTATTAGCCTCATTCGAAATAAATCAATATCGGGTGACAGAGATTTTTGTGGTCGTCAGACATTCTTTATCCTCTGCTGGTAAAATCCTGTACACGTTTTACTCCTGTCTGGGCGTTTTTCATTTCTTTCAGCGCAAGTACTGTGGCAGCAGCTCCAGAAACTGTCGTGGTATAGGGAATATGCAGGTCAAGCGCTGCCCGCCTGATCGAGTAGGAGTCCTCTGTTGTTCGTTTACCATAGGAGGTGTTCACAATCCAGCTTATCTCATTATCCTGGATTTTATCAAGAATATGAGGTCTGCCCTGGGATATTTTATTTATTCTGTTACAGGCGATACGGTTTGCTGTAAGACATGCTGCGGTACCATCGGTTGCATAGATGGCATATCCCATCGCAACGAGTGCGCTGGCCACGGGGAGAACATTTTCCTTGTCGCTGTCGCGCACCGAGATAAAGACATTGCCGGAATCGGGAAGCTGCATGCCCGCAGCCACTGTTGCCTTGGCAATTGCCAGTCCCAGGTTGTCATCTATGCCCATTACCTCGCCTGTTGATTTCATCTCAGGGCCAAGCAGGGTATCAACATTGTCAAACCGGTCAAAGGGGAAAACGGCTTCCTTAACCGCCCAGTGAGAGATCGTTGTCTCGGCAGTTATCCCCAGTGATTTCAGGCTGTGTCCCATCATTATTTTGGTTGCCAGTTTGGCCAGAGGAACACCTGTTGCCTTGGAGACAAAGGGCACGGTTCTCGAGGCACGCGGGTTGACTTCCAGGATGTAGAGTGTTTCATCCTTGATGGCATACTGGACATTCATAAGCCCGATAACCCCGAGTTCTTCTGCCATTGCCCTTGTTGCCTGTTTGATCTCCTCGATAAGAGCCTGGGACAGTGTATGCGGCGGCAGCACACAGGCCGAATCGCCTGAATGGATGCCAGCCTCTTCGATATGTTCCATTATGCCGCCAATGATGGTGGTTTCACCGTCGCTTACCGCATCGACATCCACTTCAATGGCGTCCTTGAGGAATTTATCGATCAGAATGGGATGACCGGTAACACCCACGGCCTGCATGAAATCACGGATACCCTCCGGGGTATAGACAATGCGCATATCACGGCCGCCAAGCACATAGGATGGGCGGACCACCACGGGATAGCCGATACGCTCAGCAGCCGCTATTGCCTCGTCCAGGGTATGAACGGTGTCATTTGCAGGTTGCCGTAGTCCCAGTTTTTGCAGGAGCTGCTGAAATCTTTTTCTGTCCTCTGCCCGGTCAATGGCATCTGGCGGGGTACCGACAATGGGCACGCCTGCCGCTTTAAGTTTGGCAGCAAGATTGAGCGGAGTCTGGCCGCCAAACTGTACAATGACGCCATCGGGCTTTTCCAGCAAGGTGATGTTCAGGACATCCTCATCGGTCAGCGGCTCGAAAAAGAGCTGATCCGAGGTGTCGTAGTCAGTTGATACCGTTTCCGGATTTGAGTTGACCATAATCGATTCGATCCCCATCTCACGAAGCGCAAAGGAGGCGTGTACGCAGCAGTAGTCAAATTCGATGCCCTGGCCTATACGGTTGGGGCCGCCGCCCAGAATCACAATTTTTTTCCTGTCGGTGACAACAGCCTCATTTTCCTGCTCGTAGGTCGAGTAATAGTATGGGGTGAAACTGGCAAACTCGGCAGCACAGGTATCCACCAGCTTGTACACTGGCTGAAGATCCAGTTTTTTGCGGAGATTACCGATATCCTGCTGTGAGGTGCCGGTAATCCAGGCAAGCTGTGCATCAGAAAAACCCTGCTGTTTGCAGTGTTTGAGAAATTCCCGGTCAAGTTTTTGAAATCCTCTGGCTGCAATTTCCTGTTCGGTTGTTACAAGCTGCTTGAAATTATTGATAAACCAGGGGTCGATGCTGGTGAGCGAATAGATTTTTTCTGTGCTCATTCCCCGTTTTAATGCCTCGTATATCTGGGCGATACGTTTGGAGCTGGGGGTACGGAGTCCGCGCTCGAGGTCTTCATCTTCCAGCTCAGTAAACATATCTCTGCCGTCAGCACCGAAACCTGAGCGCCCTGTCTCAAGAGAACGCATACCCTTCTGGAACGCTTCCTTGAAGGTACGGCCTATGGCCATGGTTTCACCAACAGATTTCATCGCTGTGGTGAGATGATCTTCGGCTTCCGGGAACTTTTCAAAGGTCCAGCGGGGAATTTTTACAACACAGTAGTCGATAGTGGGCTCAAACGCTGCACAGGTTTCGCGGGTGATGTCATTGGTGATCTCATCCAGGCTGTAGCCGACTGCGAGTTTGGCTGCTATCTTGGCAATGGGAAATCCTGTGGCCTTGGAGGCAAGGGCTGAACTTCTGGAAACCCGTGGGTTCATTTCAATAACCATTAACTCGCCATCTGCGGGGTTGACGGCAAACTGGACATTTGATCCACCCGTTTCGACGCCGATTTCACGGATAATGGCAATGGCTGCATCCCGCATATCCTGATATTCCCTGTCGGTCAGGGTCTGGGCTGGTGCGACGGTGATC
>PDWJ01004124.1_pt1 | contig 13087 bp, 14 predicted proteins | sample 1430881 | NCBI WGS metagenome assembly PDWJ01 (sample SAMN01162460, study PRJNA174530) | Oral metagenome, whole genome shotgun sequencing project. | biome: Marine environment; feature: Marine mammal; material: Swab sample of the gingival sulcus; isolation source: swab sample of gingival sulcus... | reverse complement strand
ACTATTGGTTAATTGGAGTGAAGAAAAAACATCAAGACCAGTGGGTAATTTACAATGGAAATGAATACATTACCCACTCATTTTTCACAAGAGCCCAAAAAAACAAGTCGATGGGAAGTCGACAAAAACAATAAAAATGAATTATTTACGATGTGTTACATCTTGATTGCGGGTGATCCGGACCCGGGTATCACTTTCAACGACAAAGACGGCAAGCCTGTAGCTCTGGCCGATTTCCGCGTCCACGCCGATGCCGTGTATCAGATATTTTGCAGTCCATTTTAGCCGACAACGAGCTGCTGGCTGCGATCTCTCGCCAGTGGGGCCTGGCCTTCGTCAATCTGAGGTCAGACATTTCTTTGGCTGGCAGTCCCGAGCGAACCGTCTGGCGTCGGGTGGTGGAATCCGAAGATGGCCGGCAATGGGTGCTGGAAAAGATCGCTTCACGCAAATATGCCCGCAAACGATACATTACCGGCATACTGCAGGACCTGTACGACCAGGGCATTCACCAGATCACACCCTACCGGGCCGATCGCGATGGCGACACCATTCCGGTATTCGCCCATGGGTTGTGGCAAATCTGTCCTTTCGTACAGGGGCTTGATCTCAAACGCCCGTATTATGTCATGGACGGCTGGCGAGGCGATGCGGCAGCGGATTTTCTCATCCGTCTCAAATCGGTCGGCATACACCGTAAAGCAGAGGTTTCCGGTCCGGCTTTTTCACTTCCCGATTATATCCGCCATCTGTTCGATATGCTGGCCCGTAACGATGCCGGAACTGCCACGGCCTACCATCCTTTTTTGGAACACCTGGATAAAAGCCTGTTTCGCGGCATCGACCGCATTCCCACCCGGTTTTGCCATGGAGACTACCACCCGCTCAATATGATCTGGGGAACCGATAATATCCTGGCGGTCATCGACTGGGAGTTTTGCGGTATCAAACCGGAGAGTTACGATCTGGCAAACCTGTTGGGATGTTTGGGCATAGAAGACCCGCAGAGCCTGTGGGGACCATTTGTTGGCCGTTTGGTTGATCGGCTCAGGGCGGCTAACTTCATGGCCGCTGAGAGTTGGAAGCGCCTTCCGGAGGTGATAATGGCCATTCGCTTTGCCTGGCTCAGTGAATGGATGCGCAAAAATGACCGGGCGATGATCCAAATGGAGGCTGACTACATGGCCCTCCTTTTCGAACATCAGCCATTTTTGCGGTCTTTGTTTTTGGGGCGTTGATAAATCGTGTCTGTCCAGAAACAAACAAATTGGGCATCTCCGGATGGGCACCAAATAACGGAGAAGAAAACGTCCTGTATAACAAAATTTTGGATCAATCGGTTTCAGGCATCCTGACCACCAACACCGGCATGCTGCTGCGTCTCACCACCCGGCGGGCCGTGCCGCCCATGAGTGCATCCTTGAACATGCCGAAACCGCGTGTGCCCATGACGATCACATCAGCATCATTGAGATCGGCCTGGAGCAAAATTTCATCAGCAGCGATACCATCCTTGACCAGGATCTTATCCACCTGAAAGGTGCAGGCATCCATTTCACTGCTGATTCCGTCACAAAAACCGGCCAACCTTCCTTGAATGCGAGAAATGAAATCTGCCTGTTTTTCCTCGCGCAATTTTTCCCAGTTTTCCTCACCCACAAAACCATGGATTTGCAGAAAGGTTTCCGTGGTCAAATTTTCGATAACGTGTAGAATCGTAATGCGTGCGCCGTATTGCTGGGCCATGCTGGCGGCATAGCGGTAGGCATAGCGAGCATTGTCCGATAAATCCGTGGCATAGAGGATATTCTTAATTTCCGGTAACATGTTACCTCCTTGAGCAAGGCATTGTATCCGTCGCCTATACGCTGAATTTCGGCGAAATTTAGTAAGCGTTCACAGGGCAGACGCATCTGCTTTGTTACCGGTCACTTGAAGTATGCTCCATACGTCTGCGTGCCCGAAGCCGCGCATCTACGGCACCTTGTAAACGCTTACCGGCTGTGCTTTACAGGTATTGGCTCCTTCTACCCCGTGAACAGGTACGAAATTTATGCCTGTTTCTCCCCAACGTCTTCGAAAAAAATGAAATTCATGCGGTCCCCTTGATGCGAATAAAATTATCGGAGAGGGGAAGGAATCGATCCGTTGTCGATTCAACGGGTTTCTTGAGCATACTAAAAAAAAAGCCATTGTGCCATGGATTTTTTGTAACAAAAAGCGGCCAATGATCTCTATCGGGTAAATGCAACATGTCCTAATATGAGGAGGACCATACTTTTCACATAAAGGAGGAGACAAGCATGACCATCGACCGGGTTATCCTGGTATTCGCCGGAACCATGATTCTCGTATCCCTGCTGCTGTCCCAGATTCATAGCGGCTATTGGCTGTGGTTTACCGCTTTCGTTGGTGCCAATCTGCTGCAGTCCAGCATCACCGGGTTTTGTCCCGTGGTGAAAGTTCTGAAATTTCTGGGTGTGAAGCCGGGACCGGCATTCGATTAATTTCCATCAGCGGCAATCGGTTTCACGGATCCCGGTCAAGTGGCGTTGAGTTTTTGTTTGAGCCAGCTTTTAACCTCGCCTTCAAGCGCCCATACGCCCTTGTGGTGTCCTTGGGAACTCAAAAACCGCTTTTTCAAGTCACTAGGTAATTTGATTTCCGCCAATTCCACGGCCTCGTCGCTATTGCGGCGGATGAAATAAATGACCGGCTCTTCTTTCCAGGTATTGACCACGAAATAGTGGACCACGTCGTCCTTGGAACGGATTACATAATTGCCCCGGGTCCAGTTGTTACCCCACTCCAGGTAAAGCCGAACCGCCTCTTCAGGCGTCATTTCCCAGTCAATGGAATTGACCAGTTCTCTATTTTTTCTGATTTGTTCGAGATTCATCATATCAGTCCTCCAAAAGGTTGAAGGTTCGCCGGCATCCTCATGGATGCCGGCGGCCATTTCGGCAACCACACCGTTTAAAGAAAAGCCAGAAGCATGCCAATATCGGCATTGCATCAGGGATTTGAGCCGGATCAGGCATCGGATCAATCGGACTGCGCGCCAAACGGCATGAAACGATAGCGCGGCACAATCCCGATGACGCGGTCGATCTCTCTCTAAAACTCCCTCCGGACGCAAAGGGTGCGCAGTTGTAACAACCTCGACACATTTTTGTGTCAATTTAATATGATATATGAGACATTTTTTCAAGATCCGGCCATTGCCAGACATTTCCAATTAATGCCGCTGTCTGGCGCCGACCGCCCGTACCGTCCTCTTGCATTTTCGTTGAAAATGTTACATCTTTTCGAAAAAATATGGGCATAGGTTTTGCAGAAGGGCATTGTCTGCTTCGCACCTTTTCACGGGGCAGAAGCCGCCAATACCCTACGGATGCAGTATAAACGCGCCTTTTATCAGAAACGGAAACGGATATGAACCGTTGTGCCGACCTCCAAACCGGCAATGTCCGTGCAGGAAAAATGAAATCCGGCCTGCTTGATGCGGCCCAGATGTTGGCAACCATTGGTGGGTTGGTCTGGTTCGTCTACGCTGGAGGAAGCGAACTCGGATATAACTGGCAATGGTACCGGATTCCCCGGTACGTGTTCACTGAGGTAGACGGCCAACTGATACCCGGCCCCTTGATCAAAGGCCTCTTGGTCACTTTGCAGGTGTCCGCCATATCTCTGGTGTTGTCCACCGTATTCGGCATGATCACAGCCATTTGCAGATTTTCCGATTCTTTCACCACCCGTACGTTGGCCCGGATTTACCTTGAACTGATTCGCAACACCCCACTGCTGGTGCAGCTTTTTTTCATTTATTTCGTCTTCGCGCCCATGGTGGACCTGAGTCGATTTGCGGCAGCGGTCCTGGCCCTCAGCCTTTTTGAAGGGGCATACGTGTCGGAAATCATACGTGCCGGGATCCTATCCGTTCACCGAAACCAATGGGAAGCCGCTGAAAGCACCGGTCTGGGACGGTACCGCATCTACCGGCACATTGTCCTCCCGCAGGCCCTGCGCCACATGACTCCTCCCCTGGTCAGCCAGGCGGTTTCATTGATCAAAGATTCGGCCCTGGTCAGTACCATCGCTATCTACGACCTGACAATGAAGGCCCAGGAGATCATTGCCGAAACCTACCTGGTCTTCGAATTGTGGTTTGTAATCGCCGGCATCTATCTGCTGTTGACCCTGTCGTTGTCAACGGCTGCCCGGGTCATGGAAAAGCGGTTGGCTTTGGCGGCATGAAGCATGGTAAAAGCACCTTAAAAAAAACGGAAAAGGAGAATTTACATGAATGTGGCACGACGAATGACCCGAATGATATTTTTCATATGTCTCGCATTGACCCTGACATGCCTGCCCCAGGCAATGGCTGCCGACGCGCAGGACAGTGTTGTTGAGCAAGTCATCCAGCGCGGGGTATTACGCGTGGGCATGTCAACATTTGTTCCCTGGGCCATGAAAGACAAGACCGGCAAGCTCATTGGTTTTGAAATCGACGTGGCCCGGCGTCTGGCAAAAGATATGGGCGTAAAAATCGAATTTGTGCCCACCAAATGGGCCGGCATCATTCCGGCCCTGCTGACCGGCAAATTCGATGTGATCATCGGCGGCATGGGTATCCAGCCCAGCCGGAACCTGAAGGTGAATTTCACCGCCCCCTACGATTATACGGGCATGTCCATCGTTGCCGGTAAAAAGAAGGCGGGCGGCATGGTAACTCTGGAGGACTTTAACAAACCCGGCATCACCATTGCGGCGAGGCTGGGATCCACTGCCGTGAATGCCATTAGGCAATTCATGCCCAAAGCCGAAATCCGCATGTTCGATGATGAGGCCCAAGCCTATCAGGAGGTGATCAACGGCCGGGTGCATGCCGTGGTCGGCTCGGCGCCGACGCCGGCATTCCAGGCCATCAAGTATCCGAACAGGCTGTATCTGCCCCTTGCGGGTACTTTTACCCGCGAACCCATTGGGTTTGCCGTGCGCAAGGGAGATGTAGACACCCTCAACTATTTCAACAACTGGATCATTTACGTCACCGCCGAGGGATGGCTCAAGGAACGCAAGACCTACTGGTTTGAAACCAAAGACTGGGAATCGCAGGTTCAGTGATTCGTAAAGAAAGCAGTGCCACCCCCAGGGACCTGCTCCTGCTCATGGGCGTCGGGGTCGTGGGGGTGTGGCTGCTTTACAGGGCCATTTCCCAAGCCGATTACCAGTGGAACTGGCAGGCCATACCGCAATATTTGCTGAGGATGGACGAGCAAAGCGGCCAATGGGCTCCCGGGATCATTTTGCACGGTGTTCTGGTGACCCTGCGATTGAGCGTGTGGTCGATGGCAATGGCCATGGTGATCGGGGTCGTCATGGGGCTTTTCCGAACCGGTAACAGCCGCTTTCGACGAATGCTGGGTACCGGTTATGTGGCGTTGATCCGAAACATCCCGGTGTTGGTGTGGATCTTCATCTTCTACTATTTTATCGGTGACCGGCTGTTTCCGGCCATGGGTATCGATCACATAACCCGTTTGGAAAACGGCCCTTTGTCTACCGTCATCTCCTCATTGATGGCCGAGCCGGTACACCTGCCCATCTTTATTTCCGGTGCCGTGGCCCTAGCCGCATACGAAGGCGCTTATATCACCGAAATCATCAGAGCCGGCATCCAATCCATTGACAAAGGGCAGTGGGAGGCCTCATCGGGTCTGGGCTTTACCCGCATGCAACAACTGCGGCATGTGATCTTTCCCCAAGCATTGCGCCGGGTGATGCCCCCACTGGCCGGCCAGTTCATTTCCACAATCAAGGACTCGGCCATCGTGTCGGTCATTTCCATCCAGGAACTGACCTTTCAGGGCATGGAACTCATGGCCGCCACATTTCTGACCTTCGAAATCTGGATCACCATCCTGGCCATTTATTTTTTGCTCTGCTTCGCCTGCTCGCTATTGGTGGAACGCTTCGAACGGCACCTGAAAAAAGAAACGCCTGCTGAGCAATAAAAGAAATCATCATTCGGCGGGTTCGTAAAAAACGGATGGCCTGCGTCACGCTTGACCTGCAGCCAACAATACCTCGTCGTTTTCGAATGCCTTGCGGCGGATGGATGAAAACATATCCAGTAGTTTTGGAACGGTGAGCTTTTGTTTGTCTTCACCGGAAACATCAATGATCACCTCGCCGGCATCCATCATCAACAAGCGGTTACCGTAGGAGATGGCGTGATTCATGTTGTGGGTGATCATCATGGTGGTCAGACGATGATCATTGACCAGGCGCGTGGTCAGGTCCATCACAATGGCGGCATTGCGTGGATCCAGCGCAGCGGTGTGTTCGTCCAGCAAAACGATATCCGGGTTGGACAAGACCATCATCAGCAGGGTCAGGGCCTGGCGCTGACCGCCGGACAGAGCGCTGACATTCTCCTTCATGCGGTTTTCCAGGCCCATGTCGAGATTGAGCAACTGCTCCCGAAAATAGGCCCGCATCTTGCCGTTAAGACTGATCACTGGCCATTTGAACCCTTTTTTGCAGGTAATCATCATGTTGTCTTCAAGGGTCATGTTGGAGGCCGTGCCCACTAGCGGATCCTGGAAAATGCGCCCGACAATTCGTGCCCGCTTGTATTCCGGATGGCCGGTAACATCCCGGCCCTTTAGAAAAACGCTCCCGGCTGTGGGGGGCAGGTTGCCTGAGATTAAATTGAACAGGGTTGTCTTGCCGGCACCGTTGCTGCCGATGATGGTAACGAATTCACCGGGTGCGACACTCAGGTCAAGGCCCCGGATGACGGTTTTGGCATTGGGTGTACCGGCATGAAAGATACAGGTCAGGTCCTTTAGGCGAATCATGCGGCGGTTCCTCCCCTGCCACGGATGTTGCGATAATTGGTCACGGCCAGCGAAGCGATGATCAAGATGCCGGCGATCAGTTTCAGATCGTTGGGGGTCATATTGATATAGTATCCATAAAAACGACCCAGGTACATAATGGCTTTGAACAATATGGCCCCCAGGATCACCCGCAGGGTAAGCATACCAATACGATTGGATTTGATGATGAATTCGCCCAGCATGACCGATGCCAGGCCGGAGACCACGATGCCTTGCCCCAGGTTGACATCGGCAAAACCCTGATACTGAGCGGCCAGGGCGCCGGAAAGGGCCACCAGCCCGTTGGAGAGTCCCACACCGATAAGTTTCAAGGTGGCCGGATTGGCGCCCTGTACCTTGACCATCTGTTCGTTGTTTCCCAGGGCCCCGAAAACCAGCCCCATGTCCGTGTGAAAAAACAGGTCCAGACCCAATTTGATTGCAAGGACCAGCAGAATGAAAAAAATCAGGGAAGCCCAGTCGGCTGGGATTACGCCCTCGGTAAAGGCCGACACTTGGGTGAGGATCGTGTCCACGCGCAACAGGGGAAGGTTGGCACGGTTGTCCAATATGCGGATGTTCACCGAGTAAAGCATGGTCATGGTAAGAATACCGGCCAGCAAGTGGGGCACTTTAAGCCGGTTATGAATGGCGGCCGTAACAAAGCCGGCGATCACTCCGCCGCCGAAAGCCAGCAACAGACCGGTAAGGGGGCTGATGCCGCCAGTCAGCGTCGTGGCCATGATTACGGCCCCCATGGGAAAACTGCCATCCACGGTGAGATCCGGAAAATCGAGGATGCGAAACGTAAAAAACACCCCCAGGGCCATAATGGCGTATATGAGCCCTTCTACAAAAACACCTTCGAGCATGGAGAAACCATCACTTATGTATCAGCTTCCCGTCCTTGACGACGGTATTGGCCTTGGCGACCACATCGGCAGGAAACGTCAAACCCAGTGACTTGGCCACATCCAGGTTCAGCAGCAGGTCCACGTCGGATGCGTCAGTCATGAAAATGGTCGGTATCGCCTCGGGTTTTTCGCCTTTGAGGATGCGGGTTACCAAGCGGCCGGTGGCACGGCCCATCTTGTAATAGTCATGGCCCCAGGCGGCCAGCACAGGGATGGACTTAGCACTGACGGGATCGGCCGACATTACCGGAATCTTGTATTTTCGGGCCACGCTGGACACGGCCGCCAGGGCTGACACAACGGTGTTGTCATTGGAAATGTATATTCCGTCTACCCGGCCGGCAATGGTCTGAACCGCCTGTTTGACCTCGGCCGAATTGGAGACTGTGGTTTCCACGAAAGTAATGCCTATGTCCCTGCACACGTCCCGGGCGATTTTGGCAAGACTCACCGCATTGGCTTCGTTGCTGGTGTATACATGCCCCAGAACCTTGATGGGCTTGATCCGGTTGAGAAGCTCGATTTGGGCCTTCACGGGGGTCATATCCGATATGCCGGCAACGTTTTTTTCACCTTTGTCGGTGGACCGAACCAGTCCAGCGCCTGCAGGATCGGTAACGCCACTGAAAATAACGGGGCGATCCTTAAGGGCATTGACCAGTGCCTGGGCCGTCGGTGTGGCGATGCCAACGGCCAGGGTTACGTTTTCGAATTTGAATTTTTGGGCAATCGAGGATGCCGTGGTCATCTCGCCATTGGCGTTCTGGAGGTCGAAACGGGCATCCGGATAAGTGTCAAGAATCACCTCCTGGATTCCTTTTTCTATGGAATCCAACGCCGGATGGGCGACAATCTTGGAGATCCCGATGAAAATCGGGTCACCGGCCCCGGCCGGTGCCGCAGTCAGCATGACAACCAGGACCAATACCGTAATGATTGCGCAAGATATTTTTTTCATGTACTTTTTCCTTTTCTTTCCATTGGATATTCATTATGTTTCGTCAAACAGAAATGAATCCGACCGCCTCTTACCTATAGGAGGGCAACCGTCAAAAGCAAGCTCTTTTTGACCTCTGGAAACGATACCGCGGCGTCCGCCGGAAGGTGCTTCGGCTAGCTGAGGCGTATACTGCCCGGGTGTTTCGTGCCGATGAAAAGGCGATTGTATGAAAACCATCACCAAGGAACTGATTTCGGTCTTTACCCGAACCAACGATCCTGACGCCATGGAAACCCTTTTCCGGGAAATCTTCACCTCCAGCGAAATAGACACCATCACCCTTCGGTGGCAACTGCTCAAAGACCTGTACGAGGGGAAAACCCAGCGCAAAATTGCTGCCGACCATAAGATCAGCCTGTGCAAAATTACCCGGGGTGCGAAGTTGCTCAAGACTAGGGGAAGCTACCTGAAAAGGGTGCTGGACGACATGTATGAAAAGCGTTGAAACGGCCGATACCGGTCCTTTCGATCAGCGGGAAGCAGATCCGGAACAGCCGATATATCAACGGGCATTTGTTTCCCCCTTTGTAACCCTGGGGTAAACCCCATTTTATGCAACGATGGGGTTTGCTATCTGTCAACAGGATTGATCAGGTTGGCAGCAATCGACCTTTAATACAATTGCGGCCTGCCGATTTGGCTTCGTACAGCAGTATATCGGCCTGCTGGAGCAGGGTTTCGGCTGTTACCGCAGATTGCTGTTGGGACAGGCATCCAGTCACGCCGAAACTGGCGGTAATGGGGATGACGTAATTTTCAAACCGTGATTCACAAACCTCTACCGCTTCCCTGAGACGTTCGGCCAGAGACATGGCCCCGGCCTGGTCGGTCTCCGGAAGGACCAGGAGGAACTCTTCACCGCCGAAGCGCCCCACCCAGTCCAGCTGCTGACGGATCGTATCCTTCAGGCATTGGCCGAACACTTTCAGCACCGAATCGCCGGCAAGATGGCCATAGGTGTCATTGACCATCTTGAAATGATCGATATCGCACATGATGATTGATAGTTGGCGGCCGTAGCGGACTGACCGACGAACTTCCTTGGGCAGCCGTTCGTTGATATATCCCCGGTTATAGACGCCGGTGAGCGGATCCGTAATGGACATGAGATGGATTTCGTCGACGGCGGCCTTCAATGACTTTTCCAGTTCCAGGATGCGGATCCCGGTTTTGATGCGTGCCACCAGTTCGGCATGGTGGGCTGGTTTGGTGAGGTAATCGTCTGCACCCGCCTCCAAGCCGTTGATAATATCGTCTTTGGAGCCTTTGGATGTGAGCATGACGATGAAGACATAACGATCCGGATTTTCGTTCCGGATCGCCCGGCACAATTCCGGGCCTTCCAGTTCCGGCATCTGCCAGTCGGTGAGCACGATGGAAAAGAACTTCCGGCGGAACAAATCCAGGGCCTGGCGGCCGTTTTCCACGGAAGTGACCTCGAATCCCTCTTTTCTCAAAATTTTTTCGAACAGACGGCGCGAAATGGGATCATCTTCGGCCACCAGGATAGGATAAATTTCGGGATTGGGCTCCATTGATAAGGCATCATCCAAGAGAAGGTTGCTTGGGGGAGAACGGCGGCGAAAAAAAGCTCCCTTTTTCAATCAGATATCAAATCCATAATGGATGGGCAACCTGACGGGGAGCATATCCCACGATAACTTTGCCTTGTCAGCCCCCTTACGGCGAAGCGTCGTAACCGGGAGATGTTCTCGGGGCCGCCTCCTGACGGCAACGCTTATCGTTTTCTCAGTTTTCGAATGTCTCCCACCCGGATGGTCACATTGGTGACGTCAAAATACTCTATCAAGGGTATCACATATTTTCGGGAAGCGCCTGTCATATCCTTGAAGGCAGGTGTTGTGATTTCACCGTTTTCGAGAATATAGGCCACCAGCCGCGCTTTGAGTTGATCAAGGTTTTTGCGATCATAGTACAGGTCTTCTTTGACCTTGACCAAGGCACCTTCCCCGACCAGCAGATCCAATACGCCCTTGGCGGACTTCGGATCCACATCCAGGGTCCTGACGATTTCCCGGAAATAGGGAGGTGTCAGGTCACTGCGGCGATATGTCTCCTGGATCTTCGCCTGAAGTGCCTTCTGGTCCACCTGTAGGGATACGGTATGAGATGCCAGGCGAACCGTATCCTCATCGAGGACCAGTTGCTTGTCCTTGATCATGCGGTTGAGAATCAGCATAAATAGTTTGCCGTCGGCCTGGCGAGGAAATTTTGATTTGAGTTCTTCCTTGGAAATACCCGGTTTGAGAGGATTTTCCCGATGGTATGTCGCCAGCACCGAGTGGTTCAGGCCCCGCAACGAAACGAACACCTCCTGATGGATGTAGGTGCGGCTCTCCTTGTCCACGAGGACAATCCGCTGGCTGTTGAGCATACTGCCAAGGGTGGCCCCCAGTGCCTTGTTGGGCAGGTTGGTCATCAGCAGCAGGTCGGCCAGCCCGACGCCTTTGGGGCCGGCCATGCGTGCCTGATAGTCGATAATACCTTCGGGATCAGCATCGGCAAGATCCTTCAGCCCATCGATAACGGCCGGCTGAAAACGCTTGTGTTTGACTGGAATGGGATCGATGACCCTGCCGCCGCCGATGGTGCGTACCGGTGAATAGCTACGAATCACGAAGCGGTCGTCGCGAACCAGGCTGACCGCTTCGTCAAGGCGGATCTGAACTGCACAAGTCTCGCCGGGCATGAATTCCTCACGATCCAGCAGGATCAGATTGCCCATGTTTTCACTGGTGCCGGTGTGGAAGCGGACCTGGGTGCGGTTCTTGATCGGCTTCTTGTTGCTGGGCAGGTAATGCATCTCCAGATCTACCATATAGCTGGGGTTCAACGTGTTTTCACGGGCCAGGATGTCGCCGCGATTGATGGCCGTTTTTTCCAGCCCCTGAAAATTAATGGCCGTGCGCATGCCCGCTTCGGCACTGTCGCGTCCCAGGTTGTGGACCTGTATGCCCCGTACTTTGGAACCGATCTTGCCGGGATAAATCATAATCCCGTCGCCCACGTTGACCTTGCCTGAAATCAAGGTACCGGTGATCACCGTGCCGAACCCCTTCATGGAAAAAACACGATCCACGGGCAACCGGAACAGGCCGGTGGTGGTTCTCTCTGGGACCTCGGCGCACAGGCTGTCCAGCGTCTCGATGAACTGGGGAATGCCATCGCCATTCATGGACGAAACCGGAACGATGGGAGATTCCTCAAGAAAGGTGCCCACCGTGAAATCATGGATGTCATCGGTGACCAGCTCCAGCCATTCCTCATCGACCATGTCGATCTTGGTCAGCACGACCAGGCCATGGCGCACGCCCAGCAGGGTACAGATCTCCATGTGCTCGCGGGTCTGGGGCATGACCCCTTCGTCCGCAGCGATGACCATGGCGACGATGTCGATGCCTGTGGCACCGGCTACCATGTTTTTGACGAATTTTTCGTGGCCGGGGACGTCGACGATACCCAGGTGCCTCCCGCCGGGAAGATCCAGGGACGCGAAGCCCAGCTCAATGGTGATGCCGCGCTTCTGTTCCTCTTTCAGACGGTCGGTGTTGGTGCCGGTGACAGCCTTGATCAGGCTGGTTTTACCGTGATCGATGTGTCCAGCCGTGCCGAGAATGATCTGTTTCACAATGCGTATGCTCCGTAGAATATGACTGCATGGTCAGTCAGGCAGCGTTTCAGGCATTGTCCATCATGTTTTTTTGCGGTTCCTGAGATACTCCGCAAAATACGCCAGCCCCACGAGAATGCACCCCAGGCCGATCACATAGACGATGTTGGCGTCGGGGTAAAACATGCGTGACAGAATCACGGCGAATCCGGCGCCCAATATGGCCCTGATGATGAATATATGAAAATCGGTCAAATCGTCATCTCCCATGCGATGTCGTTTGATGAGCTGCCGAAACAGACTATATTAGAAGGCGAATCGGGTCAACACCTATGGGTGTGCACCCCCGGAATCCATCTTTTTTCACAATGATATAAATTGGGGTTGAAAAAAAAGAACCGATTTGTTATCTAAAATGGTTCTTATGGTGGGTGTAGCTCAGTGGTAGAGCATCAGGTTGTGGCCCTGAGGGTCGTGGGTTCAAGCCCCATCACTCACCCCATAAAAAAACAAAAACCGCTGCAGTGAACAGGCTGCAGTGGTTTTTGTTTTTTTACTGATTATATCGGATTTAGGGGAGAGCTCCGGTACCCACCCAAAGAAGCCGAAATGTTTAGATTGTGTAGCCAGTTATTGTGATACCTGAATCGGTTCA
>PDWJ01009528.1_pt1 | contig 13090 bp, 6 predicted proteins | sample 1430881 | NCBI WGS metagenome assembly PDWJ01 (sample SAMN01162460, study PRJNA174530) | Oral metagenome, whole genome shotgun sequencing project. | biome: Marine environment; feature: Marine mammal; material: Swab sample of the gingival sulcus; isolation source: swab sample of gingival sulcus... | reverse complement strand
CGGCGGCCAGCTGGAAGCTCTGGCTCAGAGGCTGCCCCTGCTCATCGCGCAGATGCTGCCAGGTCAAAACCGCTTGGCAGGGCACGGGCATGCCGTTGCGCAACCGCAGATCCACGGAACCTTGGCTGATCTCCGCCGAGGAGATGGCGTAGTCGGCGGGCAACTCGGTCGTGAAGCTGGTTTCGAAGCTCTGGGGCCCGATGGGGGCCGTGGCGCTGCTGACCCGCAGGTTCTGGTACCCGGCGTGGATGTTGACGCTGTCGGTGCCATCGATCGGGGTCCATGCTCCGCCGCTGCCGGGGGATCCGCCGGACAGACGCACCCGCATGCTGCCGGGCAGGGTCACCCCCGTCAGATCCGCGCTCTGGGTGCTGCTGCTGTTGCTGGGGATCGAAGGGAAAACCAGCGTGGCGAAGGCGTCACCGGTGGCGGGATCCTCCAGGGTCACCTGTATCTGTTGGGGACCCGAGTCCGCGCTTACCGGCACGGGTAGCTGGTTGTCCAGGGTGATGACCACCTGGCCCTGGGTCAGGACGGCGCTGTCGATGCCGGGCACGTCCTCGGGATCGCTCTGCACATCGATGGGGAAGGCAGGCACCGGAGCGGACATGCCGCTCATGCCACTGGCCGGCGCCCAGATGTCGCCCAGCAGGAAGGAGTAATCGATGGGGGCGGATGCGGCGATCTCGAACTCGCCCAGCCCCTCTTCGATGGTCTGGGAACCGATATCCGCCGAAAGCTCGAAATCGAAGCCCAAGGTGTCCGGATCTCCCTGCACCGTGAAGCTGAGGCTGCCATCATTCTCGATGTCGATGTAGTCCTCGTCCTCCACCGCTTCCCGCAGTTCCACCCGCTCGACACCCAGGGGGATGGTCAGGGTGGTCTCGAAGGTGGGCATGGCCGGCTCATTGATCTCGCAACCGGCCAGCAGCAGGCCGGCCGCCAGTAGGAACAGATGGCGCCATGTCCGCCGGCCGGCGGGGCCGCGATGGTGGAGGTTGGGGGTTGGCTGTTTCATGTCAATCCTCTCGCTGTGGATGGTCGCGGGGAAGGCGGACCCTCCCCACGTGGCGTGCCCGCTCCTGAAAGATCCATTCCGGGACGGCCGGTGGGTGGGGCGGGTACGAGGAGAGGAACAACAGGGAACGACAGGGGACGACAGGGAAGGACAGGACAGGGCGGAGCCATTCCCTGACCTTGCGACCCGCGGCGGAAAGGTCCGGGAATTTGCAGGAAGCCTTACCCACCGGGCATATCGCAAGCCACGGGGGCGGGGACCGCAGATGCCGCTGGCCTTGACGTGGATGGGCGGCACTCCCTATCATCAGCCCCACCTCATCTTACGAAACGGGTTCCATGCTGAAACTGGTGGCGCGCCGCGTCCTTTCATCCCTGATCCTGGTCCTGCTGCTGGTCACGGCAGTGTTTTTCATCGTGCGCCTGGCTCCGGGCGACCCCCTGGACCTGATGGTGAGCGAGGATATGGGCCCGGCCGAGCGCGAGGCCGTCGCCCACCGCTACGGCCTGGATCGCAGCCTGCCGCAGCAGTACCGCATCTGGTTGCGGGATCTGGCCCGGGGCGATGCCGGCTTCAGCCTGACGCGGCACCAGCCCGTACGAGAGATCCTGGCCGAGACCCTGCCCGTCACCCTGCTGCTGACGGTGACCAGCTACACCCTGCACCTGTTGCTGGCGGTGGCCGCCGCCGTGTTCATGATCACCCGCCGCGGCCGGTTTTCCGCCCAGTTCCTGCAGGGAGTGGGGCTTTTCTGCTACTCGGTGCCCCCTTTCTGGCTGGGGTTGATGCTGATCATGATCTTCGCCGCGGGCCTGGGCTGGTTGCCCACCTCGGGTATGCATGCCCCGGACGCCGCCTTCATGGGCGGGTGGGCCCGCTTCGGCGATCTTCTGCGGCACATGGTCCTGCCGGTGACCACCCTGGCGTTGAGCATGTTCATGGGCACGGCGCGCTACTTGCGCGGTAGCCTGGAGGAGATCTTGCGGCAGGACTACATCTTGGCCGCCCGGGCGCGGGGGGTGCCCGCCAGGCGCATCCTCTGGCGCCACGCTCTGCCCAACGCTCTGCTGCCGCTGATCACCCTGCTGGGACTGCACCTGCCTTTCCTGCTGGGCGGGGCCATGGTCGTGGAGGTGGTCTTCGGTTGGCCGGGCATGGGCACCCTCACGGTGGACGCCATCGGCCAGAGGGATTACCCCGTGATCATGCTGACCACCTTGGTGGCGGCCCTGGCGGTGGTGGCGGGCGGCTTGCTGGCGGATCTGCTCTACACCTGGGCGGACCCGCGCGTGCGGCTGACCGGAAGGAGGGAAGGGTGAAGCTTCTGCGACCGGGCGCCCTGATCTCTTTGGCCCTGCTCCTGTTGGCCGTGCTGGGGCCTCTGCTGGTGGGGGGCGATCCCGCGGCCCTTGGCCCCAGCGAAGCGGGGCTGCATCCGCCCTCGGCGGCCCATCCTCTGGGCACCGATATCCACGGCCGCGATCTGTGGCTGCGCATCGTGCATGGCAGTCGGGTCAGCCTGCTGGTGGGGTGGCTGAGCGTGCTGGTGGCCGTGGGGCTGGGCACGGCCGTGGGGCTGGGGGCGGGGCTGGGACCCCGGTTCCTGGATCGTGGTCTGATGATGCTCACCGACCTCTTCCTGGCCTTTCCCCGTCTTTTCTTGGTGCTGCTGCTCATCTCTCTGGGGCGGCCCGGCCTGACGCCGGTGGTGCTGGTGATCGGCCTGACGGGCTGGATGCCGGTGGCCCGCCTGGTGCGGGCGGAGACCCTCAGCTTGCGGGAGCGGGATTTCGTGATGGCGGCGCGCCAGCTGGGTTTTTCCACCTGGCGGGTGGCCCTGTGGCATATCCTGCCCAACCTGCTGCCGTTGATCATCGTCACGGCGGCCCTGCGCGTGGGCGGCGCCATCCTGACCGAAAGCTTCCTGGGCTTTCTGGGGCTGGGGGTGCAGGAACCCGGCGTCAGTTGGGGAGGGCTGATTCAGCAGGGCCGGCAGCATTTGCTGGACGGCTGGTGGCTGACCCTTTTTCCGGGGGTGGCCATCGCCCTGACGGTTCTGGGTTACAACCTGCTGGCCGACGAGGCGCGCGCCGCCCTGGATCCGCGTCAGGATGAAGGCGGGGTGCGGCCATGACGGAAGAACTGCTGCGGCTGGAAAACGTGAGTTTCGGTTTCGCGGGGCATGGCAGCCTGCTGCGGGCTGCGGATCTGAGCCTGGCGGCGGGCGAGGCGTTGGCGGTGACGGGCCCTTCGGGCTGTGGCAAGAGCCTGCTGGCCCGGGTGCTGTGCGGTTTGCCGCCGCGCCGTCTGTGGTGGCGCGGCCGGTTGCGCTGGCAGGGCCGCATCCTGGAGCCGGGCCAGGAGGAAAGCGCCGCCTGGCAGGCGATACGCGGGGCCGGTGTGGCGCTGGTTCCCCAGGAACCGGCCACGGGCCTCAACCCGGTGCGCCGCGTGGGGGACCAAATCGCCGAGGCCGCGGCCCTGTGGGGGCAGAAGGGCATCTCCCCGCGGACCGTCGTCCTGGACCTGCTGCAGGAGGTGCGCATTCCGCACCCCCGGCAGGTGGCCCGCCGCTATGCCCATGAACTGAGCGGGGGCATGCGGCAACGGGTTCTGCTGGCCGCCGCTCTGGCCTGCCGGCCCCGCCTTCTGGTGGCCGATGAAATCACCACCGCCCTGGATTCCCCGGTGCAGCGGGATGTCCTGCTCCTGGTGCGGGAAATTTGCCGCCGGCGAGGCATGGCCCTGCTTTTCATCAGCCATGACCCGGACCTGGTGGCCTGGATGACCGACCGGGCGGTGCAGATTGTGGGCGGCCGGTTGCGGGAGGGGATTTATGGCTCGGGGCGCGTCGGGGATCGCGCGCCGTCGGCAGGGCCGCAGGTGGTGGCGGAGTCCGTGGCGGCGTCTCCGGTCCTGGAGGCCACCGATTTGCATGTGCTGCACCGGAGTGGGGTGGCGGCGGTGCGCGGTGTGGATCTGGATTTGCGACCGGGCGAGGCGGTGGGCTTGGCCGGTGAATCCGGTAGCGGCAAGACCTCCCTGGCTCGGGCTCTGGCCCGCCAGATTCCCCTGGCGGCGGGATCTCTGCGGCTGGACGCGGAGGACTTCCTGGCCTGCCGCGGGGCGCGTCTGCGCCAGGCGCGTCGCCGGATCCAACTCCTGTTCCAGGACCCGGGCGGATCCCTCAACCCGCGTCTACGCATCGGCCGGGCGTTACAGGAGGCCGGGCTGCCGGCGTCCGCTCCCGTGGCGGATCTGTTGCGGGAGGTGGATCTGGATCCCGATCTGCAGGGGCGCTATCCTCACCAGCTTTCCGGTGGCCAGCGGCAACGTGTGGCCCTGGCCCGAGCCCTGGCGGCCGAACCGGCGGTTCTGATGGCCGATGAACCCACCAGCGCCCTGGACCCTGTCAGCACGACGCGCATCCTGGATCTGCTGGACCGGGCCCGGAGTCGGCGCCGCCTGGGGTTGCTGCTGATCAGCCATGATCTGGGGCACCTGCTGGAGCGTTGCGACCGGGTGCTGGTCATGCTGGGGGGAGTTGTGCTGGAGGAAATCCCCGCGAGTGAGGGGATCGCGGCGCGGCATCCTTATACCCGCGCGCTTCTGGCCGCGCTACCGGCGGCCCTGCGGGCGCATCACCCGGGCTTGTTCTACGCGCCAAGCACCACGCCCTCCGAACTCCCGGAGCGGGGGCGGCGTTTGTCCCGCTGCCCCCATGAGCCCCGGGCGTGAGGCTCAACTTTTATTGACACACAAAATCCTAATCTCTATATTCAAACACCAGTTGCAGGAAGGGTCGGAAAGGCCCTCAGGCAAGGGAATCGTCGGCCTTCCGCCGCGTGGAAAGCACCTTCGGAAAGCCGCCAGGTAGGCACCCCACACTGCCCGTCTAAGGATCAGTGCGAAACTATAGTTATCAGATCGTCGGTTCTCTCGCGAACCCAGTTTCGGTCGGACAAGCTTCCCCCGAAAGGAGCGCCTATATGCTCCGGCGCCACCGGACCCGTTGGATTCTGTCCTCGTTGTTTCTTGTGTTTCTGTTCTTGGCTGTCGCGCCTTCCGTGGCGCGGGCCCAGGAACCGGCCACCATCCAGGGTGTTGTGAAGGACAAGGAAACCGGAGAGTTCCTGGATTATGCCAACGTTCTGCTTGCGGGCACCAACCGGGGGACCATGTCCCTGGGGGGCGGTGTTTTCCGCTTTCGGGGCATGCGGCCCGGCACCTACACGGTGAAAATCCTTTATCTGGGCTACGCTCCGGTGGAACAGACGGTCACCCTCAAGCCCGGTGAAACGGCCAAGATGACCTTTGCTCTGGAAACGGTGATCGTGGAGCAACTGGAAGCCTTCGAGGTCGAGGGCGCGGAATACATGGTCAACGTCAGCAGCGCCGTGACAGAGCATTCGGTCAGCAGCGAGACCTTCGAGAAATTCGCCATCGACTCCCTGGAAGACGCCCTGTCCAAGCAGGCGGGTGTGGTGTCCCGTGCGGGTGAGCTGTATGTGCGTGGTGGCCGCTCCGGCGAAATCTCCTACGAGATGGACGGCGTGGTCGTGAACAACCCCCTGGGCGGCGGCCACATGGAAGTCTCCACCCTCTCGGTGGAGAACATGGGTATCGCCACCGGTGGCCTGGACGCCAAATACGGCAACGCGCTTTCCGGTGTGGTGAACATCGTGACCAAGGAAGGCGGCCAGAAGTTCGCGGGCGCCGTGCGTTTCCTGACCGATGATTTCGGTCGCCAGGACAAGACCTACACCAACTACGACCGCCTGGAGTACCAGTTCGGTGGCCCCATGGGGCTGGATGGGCTGACCTATTCCATCAGTGGCGACCTCCTGTTCAGGGACTCGGAAAACACTTCGGTGGCCCATCGTCCCGAGTACAAGGCCCGGATCGGCGACACGACCCTGTTCAAGTTCCGCCGCCGCCAGTTCAACTCGGGTAAGGGCTCCATCAAGCTGGCCTACACCATCGACGAGAACAAGAAGGTCACGGCGGAGTACAGTTACTCCACCAGTCTCGGGCAATCTTATTCGCCCAACTGGAGCATTTCGGGCTATGCCAAACGTGTGATCTATCTGCCCGAAGTCCTGCCTCCCGGCAGCGGCTCCATCCGGCAGGATTACTACGCCACCGGCCGCAATATCCCGGTTTATTACGGACCCTGGTTCGAGAACATGCTGTCCATGGCCCGTACCGTGCTGGTGGTGGATGAGCGCAATGCTTCCGCGCAGCACCAGATGCTGCCCGTGCTGGAAGTCCGCGGCGCCTACGACAACCGCACCTACACGGTGGTGGCCCACGCCACTTACGACGGTTTCCGCTACCCCCATTCGGCCTTCAGTACCGTGGCGGAGGATAGCGCGTACACCGCTTTCAACTCGGCGGATCGCAGCGGCCAGTTCAAATCCATCGGTCAGGTGGCCAAGGTCGTTTGGCGCCACAGCCTGAGTGAACGCACCTTCTATAATGTGCGCCTGGGTATGGTGGCCTTCGACTCCCGTTACGATGTGGAGGGCAAGGACCCCTGGCAGTACAACCACGGCGGTATCTGGAGCCCCGGTCTCTTCACGGGCCAGAACCGTATCTACCAGAGGGGTAGCGACTACTACACCGACCCGTTGAACGGTTACTACATCACCACCAGTGACCAGAGCCACTATCAGGAAGAGTACAGCCGTGTGTACAGCATCGGCGCCGAGTTGGTCAGCACCCGCTGGGACGGCCACCTGGTGGAAACGGGCGCCGGTGTGCGCTACAACGACCTGGAACGGTACGCGCTGAGCGCCCCGGCCGTCATGCGCCAGAGCCGCTTCACCGATCTCTGGAGTCAGGGCGGCAACCGCAACGTCTTCCACACCTACAACCCGGAGGCCTACTGGTACGCCCAGGATCGTTGGGAATACGAGGGCATGGTGGTGAACTACGGCCTGCGCTGGGACATGTTCTCCCCGGGTAGCGCCGCGGCCATCGAATTGGCCAACGAGGACGTAGACGCCAACGTGGTCAAGTACAAGACCGCCCTGCAGCCCCGTCTCGGCTTCGCGTTCCCCATCACGGAACGGGATGGCTTTTACTTCCACTATGGGCGCTTCGTGCAGTTCCCCGATCGTGAGAAGCTTTTCGCCAGCCAGGACCCCGTGGGCAACAGCAGCATCCTGGGCAACCCGAACCTGCAGCCCGAGACCACGGTGCAGTACAGCGCCGGTATCAAGCACCAGTTCACCGACCACATCGCGGCCCAGTTCTCGCTGTACAGCAAGGACATCTACGATCTGATCGCCGCCACCACGGTGACGGATGAAAGCACCGGCCAGACCCTGGCCCGCTATATCAACAAGGCCTATGCCCAGGCCCGCGGTGTGGAGTTCACGCTGAACAAGCGTTACAGTGACCACTACGAGTTCAGGCTGGCCTACACCTATTCCTTTGCCGATGGTGTGGCCTCCAGCACGGAATTCGGCGCCAATCCCGAGGGCCTGGAGTTCCTGCCCAACCAGGAGCTGCCGCTGGATTGGGATCAGCGCCACGCGCTGGGGCTGATGTTCCTGCTGGCGGAGCCGAGCGTGTGGTCCAGCTCCTTCAGTTTCGACTACGGCAGCGGCTTCCCCTGGACGCCCAGCGACCGTTTTGCCAAGCGCCAGGATCCTTTGCTGGAAAACAGCGAGCGTCTGCCGGCAACCTACAGCCTGACCGTGCAGTTGGAACGGAACGTGGACCTTTACGGGAAGCGCCTTTCCCTGCAGTTGCAGGCGTTCAACCTGCTGAATCAGGATCAGGTGATCAGCCCCGGTGGGGCGGGCATCGCGCCCGGCATGATCAACGGGGCCGGTTACGCTGGGATGTCGCACCTGACGGAAACGGGCAAATTCGGTGCCGCCCTGTTGCAGGATGCGGACGGTGACGGCACTGACGAGTTCATTCCCATCATAGACCCGCGCACCTTCGGGCAGCACCGCCTGTTCCGCATCGGTGTGGGATATTACTTCTAGGGGCATAGCACAGCAGCGCCGGCTTGTGCCCCGCTGCTGTTGAAAGGACGGCAATGATCAGCACCATCAAGAAAAAGGCAATGGGAGAGGGGTCCCTGGTTCGCGCCGGCGCTCTGGTCTGCCTGTTGCTGATGGTCTGCGTGGCGGCGCCCTCTCGGGCCCGTATGGATACGCCCAACCCCATCCTTGAGCTGGGATACAACCCCGGGGGTGTGTTCGAGCTTGAAGGGGATTTCGTCATGAACGTGGGCGAGGTCCAGATCAATATCACCAACTGGGGCCTGATCGGGTCCGCCTTCAGCGTCGCCACCACCTTCTCGGACGCCCCGTCCTGCCAGTGGCCGGCCGGTAGCGGTAACGAGTATCTGTGGGCCGCTGGTCTGTGGGTTGGCGGCGTGGTCCTGGGCGAGAGGCTGGTCTCCACCGGTGGCTGGAGCTCGGAGTGGATGCCCCTGAACGAGTTGGAAGCCACCATCTACGAGGCCGTCGGCACCAAGCTGTTGCGGCCGGCGGGCAACACCGGGGCCAGCGGCCGGCGGGCGCCCATGCCCAATCCGGATGATGATGATGATGGCGTCATCGACGAAGAGACCCTCAACGGCCTGGACGACGATGGCGATGGCCTGATCGACGAGGACTTTGCTCAGATCGGCAACCAGATGATGGTGCTGACGAACTACGACAACACCCCCCTGGCCCAGGAGTCCTTTCCCGATCACACGCCCATGAACCTGCAGGTGGTCCAGAGTTCTTTCCAGTGGGAGAACGACCAGGTCGACGACTTCGTGGGCTTCGACTACAAGATAACCAACATCGGCGTGACGGATATCCAGCGCGTCTACGTCGGTTTCTTTGCCGACAGCGATATCGGTCCTCGCAGTGGTGAAGGCACGGCGGAAAACGATATGGCCGGCTCCTGGCGGGGCACGGTGCGCGCCAGCGATGACAGCTGGGTTCCCGTCGAGGTGGGTTACATGTGGGACGCCGCCGAGAACACCCCCCTGGACGGTTACTTCGGCATCCTCTTCCTGGGGCACGATGTTGACCCCACGGGCGCCACCGCGCCCACCCATGTGGGGCTGCGCACCTTCCAGAAATTTCAGGGTAACGCGACCTTTGACCAGGGTGGCGATCCCAGCAACGATGATGAGGCTTACCAACTGCTGAGCGCCCCGGCCAGTGAATGGGATATCAACACGGGCCGTGGTAAGGAGGCGGATTTCCGCTTCATGGTCTCGGCGGGGCCGTTCGCCACTCTGAAACAGGATGAAACCCTCAATTTCCAGGTGGGCATGGTGGTGGGCCCCGGTCTGGGGGACTACCTGGGCAGCCCGGGGCTTCTCAGCAATTGCGCCGAGGCGGCCCTGACCTGGTACGGAATCTGGGTGGACGACATCCCCAACCAGTTGAGTACCGATAATTCCACCGAGGTGATCACCGGTGAGCGGGGCCGGGAGACCATGCTCTGCCGCGAAGATTTTGAATCCGGGGTGTTCGAGAACTTCTTTCCCGATTTCATGGACACCTCGTGCGTGGAATTGACCTGGTTGTTGGGCCAGCCCCATGTCCAGCCCGAGGACATGTTCGAGTACACCTTCAAAGACGGAGAAATCAAGACCTGCGCCATGTTCAACATGGACAACTGCTTCGAGTGTGAACGCCAGTTGGGTGTGAGTTGCAGTTCCGAAGCCATCGAAAACGGCAGCTGGAACTGCAACGATCCGCAGGCCACCAACCTGGCCGGTTGTACCGGTGTGGGTGGCGCGGAGACGCAGATCCACTGGTTGGTGGGCATGGCGCCGCCGCCCCCAGGTCTGCGCATCTGGGCCGGGGACAGCCGGGTCCATGTTTTCTGGGATGATACCAGTGAGATCACCCCGGACATCCGTCTGCAGGAAGTGGATTTCGAGTCCTACCGGATCTGGCGGGCCGACAACTGGGATCGCCCTTATGGCTCCAGTGAGATCAACGGTCCGGAAAGCGGTCTCTGGCAGATGATCAATGAGTTCGATCTCATCAACAACCAAGTGATCTATCGGGAGCTGCCGGACGGCACCGCGGTTCTGGACACCATCCCCCTGGGCGCCAACACGGGGCTGGAAGTCATAAGTTATACTCCGCGTTGCCTCTCGGATCCCACATTCGACGGCCTGGCTGAGGCCATGCAGGAGTTCGTCAACACGGATCCCGATAATTTCATCTCCACCCGCCCGCATCTGCGTGACGGCACCGGTGCCGTGCGCCCGGGCATGCAGGACCTGGTGCGCTGGGAAAGCTATCCCGCGGTTCTGGACACCTTCTGGGCCGTGACAGAGCGCGTTCCCGATGCGCAGAACGGGGTCATCGGCAAACACGGCACCCGGTACTACGAGTATATTGACCGGGATATCCACAACGGATTCCTGTACTTCTACTCCGTGACGGCCACGGACCATGCCATGTATGCCCCGGGCCACGAAACGGGCATCACCTTGCCGGTGGGCACGGGACTGGCCGGCGACCCCGGCTCGTCCTTCAGCTACACCACCCCCGGTACCGAGGCCCAGACGGCCGAGGACCGGGCGCGGAACGGCACGAACATCTACGTGTATCCCAACCCGGCCACGCGCGACGCGCTGGCGGAGTACCAGGAGATGTTCCCCAGCGGCGACGACCCCACAGGCGTGCGGGTGACATTTACCAACTTGCCGGCGGCCAAGAACACCATCAAGATTTTCACGGCCAGCGGCGATCTGGTCCAGACCATCACCCACGACGGCACTTCCGGTGTGGGGCACACGAGTTGGAATCTGATGAGCCGCAACGGTCAGGAAATCGTCAGCGGTGTTTACCTGTTCACGGTTCAGAGCGACAACGGCGCGTTTGAAGATTTTGTCGGCAAATTCGTCGTCGTCAGGTAGTTTTAGATTGGGGCAGATTTCGAGTCAACTCCGCCACTGAGCGGACCTGGAGGTTTCCATGAAGCGCATCGCGATACTGCTGGCCATCATGTTGGTTCTGCCCAGCGCCGTCCCCACGGCAGCCAACGCAGCCGGCTTCGCCAAGGTCGGTACCTTTGGCGGTCAGTTCCTCAAGATCGGCACCAGCGCCCGGGCCACGGGAATGGGTTCCGCCTATTCCGGAGTGGCCGATGACGCCAACGCCGTGTTCTGGAACCCTGGCGGCCTGGTCAATGTTCTGGGCAACGAGGTCAGCATCAACCACGTCGTCTGGGCGGCCGACATCAAACTGAGCAGTGCTATCGTGGCTTTCAACCCACGGACCATCCCCGGAACATTCGCCTTCAGTCTGCGCTCGTTCTGGATGGACCCGGATCTGGTCCGCACAGCCTACAACCCCGAGGGCACCGGTCAGACCTTCGACGCCGGCAGCACCACCATGGGGCTGAGCTACGCCCGGTTCTTCACCGACAAGTTCTCGGCGGGCTTCACCCTGAACTACCTGCACATGGGCCTGGCCGAAGCCTCCGTGAACTCCGGATCCTTCGATTTCGGTATCATGTACCGGATCGGTGTGAAGGATCTGAAGCTGGGCATGGTCATCCAGAACCTGGGCGGCAACTTCACCTTCGACGAGCGTGAGTCCAAACTGCCGCTGGTCTTCACCCCACCGGGGAGTCCAACCGTCTGCAGGCCGATTACAGCGGTGTGGACATGGGGCCGCTGGGCCTGGTGCATCGCATGACCGTCAGCGTGATGTTCTAGCTCTTTGGGACCAGGGTGGGGGACGCCACCCGATCTGGAAACCTCCACCGCCCCATTCATGGCAATGGGGCGGTTTTTTTATGGGGGGGGTTTTATGGTGCGGCCGCACCATATTCCGTACGTTGACGTTGCCCACATATCCGAGGGAGCCGATTCTCCGGGATCGGTCCCACCCATTTGCCGACAGGGGCTCCCGCATGTCTCACGCCAGCGCCCGCTTTGCCCAATTGTTTCCCGCGTCATCCCTGCGAACCCTATTGCTGCTGGGGATTGTCCTTCTGTGGGGGGGCGGCCCGGTCTTCGCCGCCTACATCTCTCCGCTGACGGGCGGCGGCAATTTTCCGGCCGGCTTTGAGGTGCTGAACCGTTGGCGGGAGAACGGCACCCTGGATGTGCTCATCCTGGTGGAAGTCCGGAACACGGACCTGCATTTCCGCGCGGAGGAGCGGGGCCAGGTGGCCCGTCTGCGCCTGGAGGCGCAATTGGAACCGCTGCAAGGGGAAGGCGGCCTAACGGGCAAGCGCAACATCCGCACGCCGGCCATGCCGATCGAGGATGCCGACAACCCCCTCTTGAACCAGGTTTTCGGGTTGGTCCTGCGGGACGTGCCCTTTCGCTCCGGCCGTATCAGCATCCAGTTGTTCGATGTGCAGGCGGACCGGAAGGGGCTCCTCAGCCAGATGAAGCATCTGAAGCAACGCAGCGAATGCAGCGCCGACTGGTTCGCTCCGGAAAGTCCGCGGCCCGAGGCCGGTGTGGCCCTGGGGGACCCTCTGTTTCTTTTTCTGGCGCCGTGGGGCCAGTGGAATCCCTCGGCTCGGCAGTTCAACCAGGCCGGCGGCGGTATGCTGCACGATTATATGCATCCGTCCCGCCGCTATGGCGTCGAGCAGGATCGGTTGCAGATGTTCCTGCCGGTGTGGCCTCCCGCACAAGGAGTCGGCTCGCCGACCCCCGCCGGGGTGGTCCTCCAGGTGGATCACACGGGCATGGCGTTTTCCGTGCGGGACACCCTCTTTTTCGATGAGCGCGGCCAGGTGGCCCTGGAAGCCGGGCACCCGTCCGGCCTTTTTTACGAGATGGACGTGAACCTGCTACCTCAGGGTTCTTACCGCATGACGGCGGCCCCCCTGGGGGGCCAGGGGCGCGGTCTGATCAGCGGGTTCGATGTCATCTGGAGTCTGAACAGTTTGGCCCGGCACAGGACGCGCCTCAGCGCCGAGGGGCATCTTGTGTTTTCCGGCAGCCGGCTGGAGGATTTCCTGCGTGCCAGCCGCGCGGGCCAGGAAGCCATGCTGGACGCCTTCTGGGACGAGGTGAACCCGGATCCGGAGGCTCCCTTCAACGAGGCCTACCTGGAATTCCAG
>PDWJ01016129.1_pt1 | contig 13093 bp, 7 predicted proteins | sample 1430881 | NCBI WGS metagenome assembly PDWJ01 (sample SAMN01162460, study PRJNA174530) | Oral metagenome, whole genome shotgun sequencing project. | biome: Marine environment; feature: Marine mammal; material: Swab sample of the gingival sulcus; isolation source: swab sample of gingival sulcus... | reverse complement strand
CTATTATAATGTGTTTCATTTTGTAATGTGTTTTTCTTTGTTTCCGACAAAAGTAGTTTATTTATTTCTTGTGGTAAAATTTTCCACTGGAAAACAAATCTGTTTTACGACAATATATGCAGTCTCTTTATTCAAAAAAAATAAGACTTCGGTAGGCTCAGTCTGACAATCCTAAAAAGTGTAATTTATACGAAAATAAATCAAATTATTTCTCGTTTAGATAGGTCTCGATTGTTTTTCGAATAGCCTCTTGGCAGGCAGGGCAAAGGATTTTTGTATTGTTACTTTTCATCTTGCAATCTTGCATAGGCGAATAAATTCCTTTGCTTTGGTAGGCTCCTCCTTCAAAGGCTCCAAGTGTTTTCTCATATTCTTCGGAACGAGGTGTTGGAATAGGAGTGTTTTGGGGAACAAGATGCTTCCATTTTTTCTCAAAATCGACCAAAGTGGTGAGGTTGGGTTCCCACGGTTCAATATCTAAATTGTAATAATAGTTTACTTCATCATTTTTGTTGTTGTAATATTCATCGGCAAGCCCTACGAGTCCGTGCCCTAATTCGTGCGAAGCAATTTCCTCCGCATATTTACAGTCAGAAGCACAAGAAGTGTAAGTATTGTAAAATCCCGCCCCGCCATAAATATCTGTGTTTACGAGGACATAGACGTGATCATAAGGAACTTGGGCAGCAATGTCATACATCTTTTTAGTGTCGCGAACGGTAAGATAACGTGGCGAATTGAAAGTGTAAAAACTGGAATTAAGCAGGGTTTTGTTGTAAACTTTCTCACCGGGAATATCTGGATTAGCATCTTTTGATGGCGCTGCGATGGCATAAATATTTACCTTATCACGGTATTCAGAAAAGGGTACAACGCTAAAAATCCAATCTCTGAAACGGCGGACGTCTTTTTTGAACTTATCCATTTGCTCTTTGGTGTAGCCTTCGGCGATAAAAACAAGGTCTAAATAGTCTTCGGAATTTCCCGCAAAACTTACCGTGTCAATAGGGTAGGAGGTTGTTTCCTCTCGTGAAATTAAGTAATCCTTAGGATTAACTTTCCATTGTAGTAACGTTTGGAATTTTCCGTCTTTCTGACGCGAAGAAATGGCAATAATCGTAGTGTCTTTTGGAAAAGGCAATTGCACTGCGTGGTGAAAACTACGGTTGATTTTTTTTGCCTCATTTATGGTTTGCCATTCACGAAAAAGCGAATTGAAGCCTTTGGAAAACAGTAATTTACCGTCTTGTGTTTTCATTGTAATTTGATAATCCCCTTTGTTTTGCACATCAACAGTATGTTGCGGATTTCCACCCCAAAAAGGTTCTTCTTTCATTTGTTGTAAGATGGCAAATTCTTCTTGGGCATTTCCTGCTAATTCAAAATCAATTCGTAATGATTTTTTATGGAAATAAGTACCAAAATTGACTTGACCAGAGCCTAAAAATGGCAAAATCACGAAAAAAAGGAAATAATGTTTCATCGTTGTTGCTTTTTTACAAAGGTAGTAAAAATCGCAATTCTTTTTTGTTACTTTTGCACTAAAATATGTGTAATAAGTAATGGAAGAGTATTTAGAAGATTTGCGATTAAAGATCGTGGCTTTATTTCAGAACATGGGAATGGAAGAAACTTGGGCAGTATTGTTTCAGTCTATTCTTGTAGCCGTGAGTATTTTGATTGTGGCGTGGTTGATAGATAGGCTTATCACTATTTTGATGCGGCGTTTTGTGCCTAAAGTTGTAGGACGAACTCAAAATCGTTGGGATGATATTTTTTTAGAAAACCGAGTGTTTGCGAATTTGGCGCATTTTACTCCGGGCATAGTTATGCTGTTTTTATATCCATTAATTGCCCATGGAGGACTTCGTGTTTTTATCGAAAATATAATGGACACCTATTTCATTATCGTGTTTTTACTTTCGGTAAATGCTGTTCTGAATGCTCTAAATGCTATCTATGCTTCTTATAAGGGACAACGAGCAGCAAATATCAAAATTTATTTGCAAGTAATAAAGGTGACATTGTTTTCTCTTGGAATCATTGCTATTATTTCCATTTTTGCCAGTAAAAATTTTCTTGACATTTTGAAAGGATTAGGAGCTATTGCAACCATTCTTTTGATTGTTTACAAGGATACGATTTTAGGTTTTGTTGCAGGTATTCAGTTGTCTGCCAACAAGATGGTAAAAGTCGGCGATTGGATTTCTATTCCGAAGGACAATGCTGATGGAAATGTGATTGATATTGGTTTGAATACGGTAAAAGTTCAGAATTGGGATAAGACGATTACGACTATTCCGACCTATAAATTGATGTCTGAATCGTTTACAAATTGGAAAGGAATGGAGCAGTCTGACGGTAGACGCATCAAACGACATATCAATATTGATATGGATTCTGTGCGTTTTCTTTCTGAGGAGGAAATTCAGCGTTATAAGAAATTTCGGCTATTGGAAGCATATATACACGAAAAAGAAGAGGAAATACGCCAGTTGAATGAAGGGGTTACAGAGTATGTAAATCAGCGTCGTTTAACGAATATTGGAACATTCCGAAAATATGTAGAGAATTATTTAGAGCAAACAGGTTTTGCCAATATGAAAATGACCTTTATCGTGCGCCAATTACAATCAACAGAAAAAGGCTTGCCTATCGAGGTATATATGTTTTGCAAGGAGAAAGAATGGGCAAAATATGAACAAATTCAGTCTGATATTTTTGACCATATTTTTGCGATGGTGCCGGAGTTTGGGTTGCGTATTTTCCAAAATCCCACCAGCAGTAGCCTTTCCAAACTATCCCCAAGAGAATAGCGAATGAAAAAGTTTTTGTTCTTTATCGCATTATTAAGTTCGTGTTCCGGCGTAAAGCAGGAGGAGATTGTTTCCTCAAATTGTATAGAAATTCTTCTGGATGACGATATCGAAACCGTCGTTAAAAAAGCAGCATACATAGTGCCAACAGACAGGCAATACTCTTGGCAACAGTTAGAATTTACGGCGTTTGTACATTTTGGAATCAATACTTTTACAGGGAAAGAATGGGGGACGGGGAAGGAGGATATTGCACTTTTCAAACCACAAAATTTAGATGCTAACCAATGGGTAAAAGTGGCAAGGTCAGGCGGAATGAAATTGGTTATGCTTACCGCCAAGCATCACGATGGTTTTTGTTTGTGGCAAACGCAAACTACGGAGTATTCCGTAAAAAATACACCTTGGAAAAATGGTAAAGGCGATGTTTTGAGGGAATTGGCAGAAGCCGTAAAAAAGGAGAATTTGAAATTGGGAGTTTATTTATCTCCGGCGGATTTGCACGAGCTTGAGCGGGAGGGGGGCACTTATGGAAATGGCTCAAAACCTACACTTCGGAAAATACCTTCATCTCCTGATTTACAAGCAAAAGCAGATACTATCTTCTCTTACGAATTAGACGATTACAATGCGTTTTTTATGAACCAATTGTATGAAGTTTTGACACAATACGGCGAAATTTCAGAAGTTTGGTTTGATGGGGCAAATCCTAAGCAGGGAACGGGGCAAGAGTATGACTATGCCGCTTGGCATGATATGATTCGTCATTTGCAGCCCAGTGCCGTAATCGCCATAAAAGGACCTGATGTGCGCTGGGTAGGAAATGAAGCCGGAAAGTCTCGTGAAAATGAATGGAGCGTCGTTCCGCTTTCTTGTAAACCTTCGGATTCTGCTTGGGATGATGCACGAGAAGAAGATTTGGGGAGCAGAAAGAAACTAAATGGGGCGAAATATTTGTATTGGTATCCTGCCGAGACGGATACGCCAATTAGAGAGGGCTGGTTTTACAGAGACGAAAAACAGTATGTAAAGTCGGTCAATGAACTTTTAGATATATGGTATCGCTCGGTGGGAAACAATTCGGTTTTACTCCTCAATTTGTCGCCTAATAAACACGGAATTATACCCAAAACAGATGCGGTGCGCATACAAGAATTAGGAAAAATAATTAAGGAATCTTTTTCTGAGAATTTGCTTGAAAAAGTGAAGCTTACCGATGAAAAAACTGCCTGTATCCTTGACAAGGATTTGGAGAAATCTTTGCAAATGTCAGCAAATGGTGCGAGTTTGGTTTTCACTTTCAAAGAGGAACAAGAATTTAATCGAATAATGCTGCAAGAGGATATTCGAAATTTCGGGCAACGCATAGAACAATTTTCGCTGGAAATATGGAAAAACAATGCGTGGCAAACAGTTTACAAAGGGGGAACGGTAGGTTACAAAAAGATGGGGCGATTTCCGATGCAAAAGGCAAGCAAAATAAAATTACAAATCAATAAAGCAAGACTTATTCCAAGTTTGGGTTTTGTGGGCATTTACAAAGCGCCGGAATTATTGTCTTCCCCTGAAATATCAAGAAACAAATCGGGAATGGTTTCTATTGTTTGCACAACACCTGACCCCGAAATTCACTACACTTTAGACGGAAGTTTGCCCACTAAATCTTCCCCTGAATATACCGTACCATTTTATTTGCCGAAAGGAGGCATCGTAAAGGCGATAGCAATGGTAAACAATGGAAATTCCAGCACAGTATTACCATTGATTTGGGCGAGAACTTAGCAGTTTGTGGAATGACGTATTTGCCCAGACAAGATGGAAACCTTGCAGGAATTTGCACAAAATATAAAATAGCAGCGAGTTTGAACGGCAAAGATTGGAATGTTTTAGCAGCGGGAGCGTTTGCAAATATAAAAAACAACCCTGTTGAGCAAACGATAACTTTTCCTACTCAAACAATAAGATTTATTTGCTTTACGGCTTTGGAAAGTATAGATAATCAGCATTATCTTTCTGTGGCAGAATTGGGCATAAAGACGAGGAGGTAGGAGATGAAAGGTTAATTAAGCAAGAATAACTTTTTTAATAATAATTCTTAATTTGTTGATAATTGAATGAAAAAGCGTACCTTTGTCGCAGAATTTTAATACACGTACTCCACAAGTCCGTGGGGAAAATATAGCAGAATGACAGAAAAATATACTGATTCAGGGTTACATACGGATATCCTGAAAAGCATTGCCGAGTTGGGCTTTGTAACGCCTACTCCCATACAGGCGGCGGCAATTCCTTATATTTTGGATGAGGAAAAAGATTTGGTAGCCTTGGCACACACAGGCACGGGAAAAACAGCCGCATTTGGTTTGCCAATCTTACAACAAGTAAACACAGAAAATAATTATACACAGGCACTTATATTGTCACCTACGCGCGAATTGTGTATGCAAATTTGTGACGATTTGCGTAATTATTCCAAGCATTTGGATGATATAAAAGTAACTGCCGTTTATGGTGGAGCAGGAATTGACCAGCAAATCAGAACGTTGAAAAAAGGCGTGCACATTGTGGTGGGGACACCGGGGCGTACGCTAGATTTGATAAAGCGTAAGGCATTGAAGATTGAAGAAATTCAATGGCTTATATTGGATGAGGCTGACGAAATGCTCAATATGGGATTTCAAGAAGATTTGGATGCTATTTTGGAGAATACTCCGAAAGAAAAGCGTACATTTTTGTTCTCGGCAACAATGCCCAAAGGTGTGATGCGTATTGCAGAGCGTTATATGAATGCGTGGGAAAAGATAGCTGTAGATACAGCAAATACAGGTTCTACGAATGTAAAACACGTGTATTATGTAACGCATGCTCGTAATCGTTTTGAGGCATTGAAGCGCATTGTTGATGCGCAGCCCGATATTTATGGAATTATTTTTTGCCGTACGCGCCAAGAAACTAAGGACTTGGCAGATAAAATGATGCAAAACGGCTACGATGCAGAAGCCTTGCACGGTGATGTTCCACAGGCACAGCGTACCGTTGTGATGAATCGCTTTAAGACAAGAAAATTACAATTGCTCGTGGCGACTGACGTAGCAGCACGTGGGGTAGATGTAAGTGATTTAACACACGTTATCAATTATAATTTACCCGATGACAAGGAGGTTTATGTACACCGTAGTGGGCGTACGGGACGTGCCGGAAAAGAAGGGATTTCTGTGGCAATAGTTCACACACGCGAATTGCACAAAATTCGAGATATTGAGAAGTTTGCAAAGGTTAGTTTTACCAAGGGACATATTCCTGATGGTGGCGAAATTTGCGAAAGCCAATTGTTTAGTTTGGTGGATAAGATTGAGAAAACAGAAGTTTCAGAAAGGCGTATTGCGAAATTCTTACCACAGGTTTATGAGAAACTTAATCATTTGTCTCGAGAGGAATTGATTCAGAAAATGGTGTCCGTAGAGTTCAATCGCTTTTTGGAGTACTACAAAAATGCTCAAGACCTAAATGTAGATACGAAAGATGCAAAAGGAAGTAAACGTGAGGGGAAAAAACGCGATAATGGCGGAAGCAGAGAGCAGTTTGCGACCTTAAAACTTAATGTGGGAACGAAGCACGGAATGGAGACTCGTAATCTTATCGGAATGATAAATGAATTGACGGACAGCAACGATATTCCCATCGGACATATTGAAATCAATAGGCGTGATAGTGTTTTTGAAGTTGGTATTAAGGAGAAGCAGAGAGTAGTTGATGCCTTCCGTGAATTAGCTGAGGAATACACCGATTTGGTAATCCAAGAGGTAAAAGGAAAGAAACCGAATAAACGAAAAAGTGGAGGCAAAGGCAATTACCAAGCGAAAAAAAACGGTAATAGTAAGCGTAATTCCGATTCGAAACAAGGAAGGAAAAGAAAACTTACAAGCAAAGAACGCCGTAGAAATAAAAAGGGAAAATCTTAATTTTTACAGGCTTTGGTTATAAAATCCGGCTATGATATATGTGGTCGGGTTTTTTAATCATCTGTAATATCAACCAAAAGTTTTCGATATACTGAAAGCATTTTTGACTTGGAAACAAAACCAACATAACGACCCATATCTACTACGGGTAAGTTCCATGCATCAGAGCGTTGGAATTTATCCATCACAGTGTGCATATCGTCATCGAAGAAAATCACCTCATCAGGCATCGTTGTAAGTGAAGCGATAGTCGTTTCATCATAGAGTGAACTGTCAAACATTATCTCACGAACGTCATCTAAGAAAATTACGCCTTTGAATTTTTGTTCTTCATCAATAACCGGATAGATGTTTCGCGAACAATGGGCAATGATATCAACCAAATCGCGAAGTGTTCCGTCATATTTTACACTTACAAAGTTCGTTTCGATGATTTTGTTGAGTCGCATAAACATCAGTACGACCTTGTCTTTGTTGTGTGTGACCAATTTTCCTTGCAAGCCCAATTCTGCCGTGTAAACAGAGTATTTTAAGAAATATTTTGTAAGACTGAACGAGATAGCGGCAGTGAGCATTAGCGGAATAAAAAGTGAATAACCTCCTGTAAGTTCAGCAATGAGGATGAAACGTGCAGGTTCAGATAAGGAATGTTATTGATAATACGTGCTACGCAGTTCCCCATAATGCTTCCCATAAATAGGGTAGGAGCAAAAATTCCCCCAACACCACCAGAGCCAAAAGTAATGGAGGTGGCAAAAATCTTGAAGATAACCAAACCTGCTAACAGCAATGTGATGAGCCAAACATTTTCAAAATCAAGTTCTTCAAAGGGGACTCTCAGAATTTCCTCAGGTGTTCCCTGCACCAAATTATTTATAGTGTCAAATCCTTCGCCGTAAAGTGGTGGTATGAGGTAAACAATGATTCCGAGTGCCAATCCTCCGATGATAAGGCGGGCAACGGGTGTATTTATCCGCCTAAATGCACGATGTGTATTGTCATATATTTTTGCAAAATAAATAGAAGTAAAGCCTGAGACAATACCCAAAATAATATAGTAAGGTATGTCAGAAAGTAAAAAATCTTGGTCGATACGAAAGGGTATAAGGTGTCCCGAGCCAAAGAACAGATAGGAAGTTACAATAGCTGAGGTAGAGGCTAAAAGTAGTGGTACTAGAGAGATTAAAGTAAGGTCAAGGCTAAATACTTCGATGGCAAAAACAATTGCAGCAATCGGGGCTTTGAAAATGGAGGAAAGCGCGCCTGCTGCAGCACACCCAATTAGCAAAATTCGTGTAGATTGCTTTACGCGAAAGAGTTTTGCTAAATTGGAGCCTATCGCTGCTCCCGTAGCCACCGTCGGTCCCTCCAATCCCACAGAGCCTCCAAAACCAACAGTGAGTGGAGCCGTTAGAATACTTCCATACATTTGAAAAGGTTTCATCACTCCTTTTTGTTGAGAAATAGCGTGTAGCGTAGAGGGAATACCGTGGCTTACTTCTTTTCGGATAATGTATTTCATTACTAAATACACAATAAAAAAGCCAATGAGTGGAAAAATAAAGTAAAAGCCGATATAATAATCTTGAATAATCCCCTCGCGAAGAAAATGCTGAATAAAATGTGTAAAGTTTTTAAGTGTAACTGCCCCAAGACCGGACGTAAAACCTATTAAAATGCTTAAAAGATAAATAAATTGATTTTCGGAAAGGTGTCGCTGTCTCCAAGCTATTATTTTGTCAATAAAACCTCGCATTGTGCCTGTCTTGTTTATTTTTTGCATTTCAACTTGCAAAGGAAATCATTTTTTTGAGTTTTTCTTCTTCCAACCCAATTTTTCTTTGTAGTGTTGTATTAACTCTTTGAAAGTATCGAATTCTTCGTTAAAAATAAAACCTACGCCTTTAATATTTCTTTTGTTTTCATAATAATATAGGTTGACATCGCCGATAAAGTCATTTAATCTGCTGTTTTCATTCTGCGAAGCTAATCCGAAATTTCCCGAAATAACCACACGATTTTTTAGTAATTCGGTAGAAACAGCCAATCCTAATTCTTCTTTGGTTAAATCATCTCCCGGACGGTAAGTGAAACCGATGTTTACATTGTCGCTAAGTTTTGAGAGAATGTTACTTACTTGACTAGAAAGGAGTTGACTTGTAGTTGTAGTCAATGCACTTCCTTGTGAACCTGCAATGTTGGGGATATAATCAGGGGTGGTAAATTGATTGAAAATCAATAGGGAAAGCACTTGTTTCGTAATATCTGTTGTTTGCAGCGAGGCTTCTACATTGCCCTTTATTGTGTTTTCCAAATTAGGGAATTCAATTTCAAAATCAAGGGTAGGGTTGTCAATAGAACCTGTGATGTGTGCTTTACAGAGTACAGTAGTTTGCCCTTGTGTGCCCGCATCGCTTTCTTGATAAACCAATGGCAATACTGAGGCTTTGGTTTTGTAAACGGCACGCAAATCAACATAGGCTTTTTCGGGAGCACCATTCCAATGCACGATTCCCCCTTTTTCTATTATAAATTTCTTACTTACAATATTTTCCAAAGAATAATAAAAAGATCCTCGCTCAATCGTATAATCACCGATAATTGTTTGTTTCTCAAATTGGTTACGGCTGATGAATAAATCTGCATTACCTCTTGTTTTTAAGACACTTCCGGAGTTAGACTCAAAAAGAACTTGCACTTCAGAGGTTGGATTAAGTTTGAAATCTACATCAAAAGTGAGCGGAGTTGTAGAGCCGGTCGGGATGAATAAGATGCCGTTTCTTTCGTAGTATTTTGTGCTGTCTGCGGGATTGATAAAGGTAATGAAATCATTGTCTCCAATATCACTTGCTGCATCAAAAGGAACGATTATTTTAGAATTGTTATCCGTGGTGACAGACCCCATTACTTTGATATTTTTGAAGTCCCCACCAACCTTCAAATCTGCCGTTGCTCTCGCATTCCCATAGGCAAGTGGCTGGTAGGAATTTTGCAATATTCTCAGTTTTTTTGCTGATATATTTAGGTTTATGTTACTGTTTTTCTCCATACTCAGCAGGACTTCTCCGTTTACTATGGCAGAGTGGTTAGTGGCATCTGAAATTTTGAAGTCATCAAAAATAATTCCGCTATTTTCTACATTCACTGTTTCTTTCAGATGATAAGTAACCCCTGTTTCAGCCAATGTAATTGCAGGAATGTCAAAATTGATACTGCCATTCACAACGGGTTGTGTAAGTGTTCCTTGTATTTGTACTTCTCCGTCGGAAGTTCCATTGAGTTTTGTGATATAATCTTTTACAAAACCTTCTAAGAGATTCATTTTGAACTTTTTGAGGTTAAGCGTATAGTCAAGACTTCCGTCTTCAATTTCATAATTTCCATCAATGGAGAAGATAGGGGTTTTGTTTCTCGACAAGGAGGCTTTGGAGTGTATAGCATCGTTCCTTTCACTCCAATTTGAAGATACAGTGAGTTTTCCCAAATATTGTTTTTCGACGGAAAGGTTGGGGATTATCAGATCCGATTCAAGAGTGTAAGCATCTTCTTTTTGGCTGAATTTTGCGTAGCCGGAAAGCGTTCCCGATAAGTCAAAATCGGAAGGTTTAAGTATTTCCCAAATGTTTTGGATATTGAAATCAAGAAAACTAATGTTAATAGCATCTTTTTGATTGCCTGACCATACGCCATCTGCTTTTACATAGCTTTTTCCATTGGAAATATTGAGTTTGTCAAAAGCAACACTTGCACTGTCCACAAGAATTTCCGCCTCGCTGATTTGCCAAGTTTGGTTGTTGAGATAAATTTTTGTTGGTTCTAGTGTGTTTTTTACTGAAAATTGTTGGTTTTCCCTTTCTTGGAAAATAGAAATTGCTGAGATTTGTCCTGCGTAGTTTAAAGTCTTTTTATTTCCAAAGTCGATAAAAGTTCGCATACGATTATCTTGAATGTCATTTTCAACAGCCAAATGAATAAGGCTGTATTCGTCAGTGAAATTAAATCGGGCAATGTCAAGTTCTGTACTTAATCTGTCTGTTCCGCTAGTCCGTAATTTTACATTGTGAAGCGTATAATTCGCAAGTTTTAGATCTTCTGCATTAAAAGAAAGTTGTATTTTTTCCTCAGCTTTCAGATTGTATTTTGCCACTAATTCTGCATTTTCACTAATGTAATATCCACTTTTTAACAAACCTAAGATCGGAGCAGTATTCTTAAAATTTATAGTCAAATTTCCAGTTTCATTACGTAAAGAATCTGTATTGCGAAATTTTCCCACATTGATGTATTTTGAAAGTAATTTGCTTGGCAATTTATTAAGTTCACTGATTTTGAAGTCGCCGACCAATTTTGCATCTGCAAACTCAGATTGAAATTGTAGTGTGTGTAAGTTGTTTGAAAAAGATGAAGAAATAGCAATAGCCTTAGTAGAAACTTCTCCTTTGCTGTTGGAATATTTGAGGTCTGTAATCGTTATCTTTCCGGTAGCATCATCAATGCTGCCGCCATTCAGATTGGATTGCAACTTGAAAGAAATAGCCGACAATTTGTCTTCCGTAACTGGATTGAGATTTAGTGGGCTAAGTTGTGCATTTTTCAGATGCAGCGTAAAGTTGGTTTTGGGGATTTCTTCATGAAAGTCAAGATTTCCTTTGAAGTCAAAAGCAATATTTTTACTATTCACACTCACAGTTCCGTCAAAGACCTTGTCTGCTAAATAACCATCTAAATTTATGTTTTCATAAGTGTAGTTTTTGAGTTCAATTTTATTGACAGTACCTTTTATTTTTGCAAAACTATTGTAATTTTCGTTTGCCATTGCGTTTACTACATCTACGTTTAGCGAAATCTTTCCAAATATTTTATTATCAATTAGTTCTCCAATTTGAAAATCATCTGTAATAATTTTTCCGCTTACTTCTAGTTGCTTGGTTTTGGTTGTTGGTTTTACTGAGATATCGGTTTTTACATTGCCAAAATCACTAAAGAATTGTCCATAAAATACGAAATCTGAAATGAAGCCTGTGTACTTACCCTTGTAAGAGAAGACCCCCAATTTTTTGATTTTCTCGGGGAAGGAAAGGTATTGAGCCTCTAAATTAGGGATTTTTATTTTTTCTAGTTCGTTTAAGGTTGTTTGAAAATGTTTTATGTTAGCATCAAAGAAGGTCTCCTCCAGATTAGGTAAACCGTTCATTGACAATTCTCCTCTGAAAGCAGTATGCTCAAAAAACTTTACCAAAACATTTTCTGCACGCATATTTTTTACGGTTCCGGTAAGGTGTCCTGACGCACTGAGAGTATGGTCATATCCTAGGAGATTGTCGTTGAAAATAGCAATTTCGTCAAGGTTTATTTTACTACTTTTTACCCAATAATCTTGAATGACAGCATTGGTAAAATTTGACCAAGCTCCTGTCCCTGATTCGTAAGAAAAATTTAAGTATTTAGCATTAAGTTCGCTCTTAGGAAGTGCAATATGTGCATCGTCAAAGCGAAGCAAACCGTTGTCAATAGTCATTAGTGCTTTCGCTGAAAGAACTTTAAAACCACTTTTTTCTTCGCATTCGAGGGTATCTATAGAAATTTTTATAGCATCACCAATGGTTCGTATTTGGGAGAATGCAGCATTAATGTTAAAGAAGTCCAAATCGTCATAATTCATTCCGAAGGGAATGGATTTACGTTCGGAATCAAGATAAACAAAACGTCCGTTTTTTATAGTAGCATTATTCGTAGAGAAAAAATGTGAATCAGTATTTTTTGTGGAATCCTGTACTTCTTCAGCGGATAGTGCATCTATAAAGGTAAAAAGATTCATTGTACTGTCCTTGTACGAGATAATTTTCAAGTAGGGCTCGTTTAATTCCAAATTACTGAGGCGAAAATTGTTACTTATAAGATTGATCCCTGAAACATTTGCGTCTAATTGCTTTACGAAAAGTAGGGTGTCGTTGTGTGTGTCGGAAATAAAAACATCGTTGAGGGACAATTTTGTAAAAAGGGAAAAATTTATCTCTCCGATCTGTACCTTAGATCCCGTTTTCTTTTCCAAAGAATCGATAAGATGCTTTTTTATAAGGTTTTGCACGTAGCTATTGTTGAGTGCAATGTACAGACCGGTGAAGAGCAAAGCTAAAATGCTCAATACAATATAGATTATTTTTTTAAATTTTTTATAATTCACAATGCTGCGCTTCAATATATGACCTACAAAAGTAGCAAAAACAGTGCATCTTTTACTAACTTTGTCGCCATTAGAAATAATTATTTATAAAATGACTAAGCCAATTTACATTTTAGGGATAGAATCTTCGT
>PDWJ01011467.1_pt1 | contig 13107 bp, 10 predicted proteins | sample 1430881 | NCBI WGS metagenome assembly PDWJ01 (sample SAMN01162460, study PRJNA174530) | Oral metagenome, whole genome shotgun sequencing project. | biome: Marine environment; feature: Marine mammal; material: Swab sample of the gingival sulcus; isolation source: swab sample of gingival sulcus... | reverse complement strand
TTCTGAGTTACAACCTACAATTGAAAATATTAGCAAAGCAATCATGCTTATTGAAATAATTATTTTCTTATTCATAATTTTTTATCCTTTATTAAAATTCTTATCGAACAGTTAAGTATACTCAATATTATTTTTAAATCAAAAAATTATAAATATTAAAAAAAGAATATTGAATATTATTACAGGTATCAAGAGGATATTTGAAATATTTGATATGCACTAAAAAAATTTATTTTAAATTCTTCGATTTAAAAGAAGCAACTTACTACATATTATTATAATATATGATATAATAACCTCTTAATTATTTGGTAAATCTTTAATAAATCCAAATAGCATTAAATATGACAGAAAAAAAGGCACAAATAGTGGACTTATAAACAAATGATTACTACATTTATGGAAATGTAAAAAATTATAAAGGAGGTCAATATAGATTTGATAGTGTCCCTGTGGGTTGATTCCTATCCGACCAAAGTTTGGAAATCAACACCACCACCACCGGACACCACCGAGAATATGGAATATAATAATAAATTTTAACTCAGAAGAAAATAAAGGAAATAAAAAAAAATTATTGAGATTCCTATATTCTCAAATCAACCCTATAAACCACACAAATGCAAAAAGAAGTAAAAAAAAGTAAAGAAAGAAATTTAACCCAAGAAAATGTATTTATTCCGTTCTCTCTAAAAGGAAATTACACCAAAGTATCAGAAGATATAATAACTCGATTGTTTAAACTGGACGAGAAAAGCAAGAAATATATAATTTCAGCATACTTGTATATCAAGGTCAAATTAAATGAATCTCCTACGGATAGCATAAAAACCTCGATTAGAGAACTCGCAAACGCACTTAATTCAAGAGTAGAAAGCATTCATCATGCTGTTAATATACTTAAATCCCTCGATGACATGGATATTAAAATATATACGACTTCAAGAAATACGATTATATCCAGCATAGAAAAGGATTATAAAAAATTCATTCCATTTGAAAAAAGCATACTAAAGGAGTTATTCCAGATAGGAGTTAATGCAACATCTGTATATACTTTTATTTATACGAATATGCATCAAATAACAGCACATTCGAGAGGTTTATGCAGTAGTCTAACAGTAACATCCAAAGTATTATCATATGCTTTAAAAATAGGTAAAAACCAGCTACCAAGAGAATTAGACGCTTTAGCACATAATAATTTTATTCATTTAGATAAGAAAAGAAAGCAGGGAAATATCGTAAATCTAATTAATACAAATATTAATAAAGAATATATCGACCAAGAAAAAATAATAATCCCCTATACGGAACAGTCAAAAAATAATAATCCCTTATACGGAACACCCCCCCTATTAATAATCCCTTATACGGAACAGTCGGAACTTTCTAATCTCCTTCAGGAAAGCAAAATCGACAAGCCTAAAGAACCTCCTAAAGAACTATATTTAAAAAAACCTAAAGAAGAGAAAGAGGTTTTTTTAAATTCAAAAGAAGAGGTTCAGGAAGATTCTAATTCTAATAACATTGATAAAATTGAAAGGAGAATTAGACACTTAGAAAAGTTGAGGATTAAATTTCTGTCTAAATTAGATTATAAACCGGATTTAACAGGCTTTACGATGATAAAAAACAAGTATTATGATGATAAATTTGAAGTCTATCGCCTTTACTATAAAGAAAATAAAATATATGTTCTATATGGAAACAGTATGATAGATATTGATAATTATATCAATTATACACGAATGACTTACAAAGAGAACCACCCAACCTATATTAATTCTCCAAAATATTGGAAACAAGCATTTATAAGGGATTTTGACAAAAGAAAAAATATACACAAAAAAAATAATTATGAACTTCGAATATTAAAATACATTCAGTATATTAGGAGAACTGCTGAAGAAGATATTGTAAATAAAATAAAATCGTTAGAGAGGAGCATAAGCAAATTGAGTCCTATGAATAATATTATTAATAATAACAATAGAAAAGAAAAAGATAAAAATCAATCTAATCTGGATGTAATAAAAACCTTTCAAAAAGAACATCCAGACGTATTTGCTAAGATAGATAAAGAACTGGTTAATTCTATTAAAAAATATAATTTAGACGTGTCGCCTGAATATATGATAACTATGCTTATAAATAGGATTGATTCTTTTAATAAAAAAAATACCTTAATATAGCATATTAATGTAAATTCTGAAATTATTTTTTATCTGTGCTCATGTTTTATATACAGAGGTTAATTCCTTATTATATTGTGGTTGAAGAAAAAAACATACAACAAGGAGATTAACCCCCGTGAGTAACGTAAGAAATATTTATTTTTTTGACAAAATTTTCAAGCTAGTACGTGAAGCTTTTTCTAAAAAAAAAAGACTAAAAAAGGAAGGAAGGTGGGAAGACCAAAAAAATATCCGGATACTTTAATACTTAGTTTGGGTTTATTTAGACTGCTGATGGGTATAGATACCGAAAATAAGTTTCTAAGAATTATAAGGGGAGATAAAGTGTTTAGTCGCTTTTTTGGTAAGATACCATCGAACTCTGTTTTCAACTACAGATTTAGGAAATTATGTTCAGACAATGAGATCAAAATTATTTTTGAGCAATTACTTAAAAATAATTCTGATTTGTTGAAAGATGATGTCCGAATAATAGACTCACAACCGATAGTGTTTAAAAATATTAATAGGCGAAATAGTAAGAATGATAAAATCTTTGGCATGAGCTGTGGTTACTGTGCGAGTCTTAAAGAGAAGTACTTCGGATTTAAGTTACACTTTCTTGTAACCAAGCATGGTTTTCCTTGTAGGTTTATGTTTACAGAAGCTAATGTACATGACAATAGTGTGGTTATGCAAATTACTTATAATTTGGAAGATATTACATTAATAGGAGATAAGGGCTACATAAGTGAGTCAGATAAGATTAAGCTTACTTCCCTTCGTAGTATTAAAAAGATAACGCCTTATAAGAAAAATATGAAAAAGGTTAATACTGCTAAGGAAAAAGAACTCTTGGTAAACATTCAATTGCTTATTGTGAACATTTTAGGTGATAAATGTGAAATGCTTCATCTGTACTTGGAATCAATTTCAGAATTTACATATATTAATATAAATAAGGATTTTTGGTGAAAAAATTCAATGAATTAAAATTAGAATAATTGCAAAAATTGTAAAGAATATGAGAATAATTTATAATTTGCTAAACTTTTTTATTAGAAAGGCACTAGTTGCAGAGTATTAATATTCAAATGATATTTCTTTATGTATCCTACTAATTTTCTTTATATTTTCTAAGAGTTTGTGTTTGTCAATAGCATTTATATGTCTTTGTTTATTTTTTCCATTTATTGTTAATTCTTTAACTTCAGAATTATTACTCATAACCGATATTTCGACATCTACTAGATTTTCAATTTGAGACCCATCGTCAGATATCCTAATAGCAGTAACAATATTGTCACTAGAGCTAATGCTACTGTTATCTAATATCCTGTTGATATCAAGTGATGTTGTTTTAATCTCATTTTGATATTCCTCAATTCCATCTAATTCAAATTCTTTCGAGCAAGCGACAAACAAAGAACCAATTATAAAGAAAACGATAAATATGTATAAAATAAATCTGTTCTTACTTTTATCCATAAATGCTTATTCCCCACTCGCACTACTAATGAAATAATCCATATATTCTTCCCATGTATACGATCTACCATACTGGTCTACAATGCGATCCACTTTTCCATCACCATCATCATCATAAAAGTAAAATACTTTAGGTCCTATACGCACTACATATTTAATTCCTTTATGCTGATATAAAATATCATCAGGAATCAATATCCAGTTACTCGAATTTACAAAGTTACCTATTTTATCAATAGCTACTTTCATATCTTTAAGAGTTTCTTCAGTAAAACTACTAGGAATACATGGTGACGACTCAACCGTAGACTCATTAATTTTTTTTAGGGAAAATTTCGTATAAATAGTTGCTCCCCTATCTAAACCTAAACTACTTACTTGAGAGTTTGTTAATCCTATTTGGAAGAAATCCACACCTTTTTTTCCTCTTGTTTTTTCAGCAATACCTTCTTCATCTAATCCAATGAGAGTTTCGTCATGACAAATACCTATATTTACACGGGATACCTCTAACCCATTGTTTGAATCACAACCAACAACAAAAAATACGAGTAAACTCACAATAGCAAAAATTATAGAAATATTCTTGGACATGTTAAATCTCCTTTTCCATTTATATAAAAAATTTGTAAACTTACCATCACTAGGGTAACATTTTTATTAAGATTAGTCAAGTATTTTTTTTATTTTTAAATTAGTACGTTTACTATATGGGATTATTAATCTTTTTTATTTGTTACACAAGATTTTCATCCTTTTAAACATATCTAATTTGGAAACAAGATTAACTGATTAGTAATCATATCTGTAAAAATATACTCTATATTTTAGAATTTAAAATATAAAATTTTGAAAGGAATAAAATGCTACTAAAAAGAGGAGTTAAAATATTAGATTATACAAATATTGTAAATGTATAAAGAAAGATTTACTAAATACACTTATTAAAAGACTATTAAAGACTTATTAAAGTCCTATTAAAGTCCTATTAAGGTCCTATTAAAGACTTATTAAAGAGTTTCCTTTACTTCGTTCCTATTTTTACCATTTTTCTAATTTTGATTCATTAAAATCTCTTATTAAAAATCTTGATTTATATTAATGTACAAGATATTAATATTTCATTTTACTTATTAAGTATACTCTTTGATCTTACCTTAGGTAAATATATTTTTAATGTGTCAAAACCACTATGCCCTATTAATTGTATCATCTCCTATAGGAATAACCCCATATTATTTATATTTTTTACGAATGAATATCTTAACCCGTAAAATGTATGTGTCGAGCTTACTTTGCCTTTTAGTTTCTTCTCTAGTAATGTTAGAATATGCAAATTCAAAATACCTTGTTGTAATAGAAAAACCATTTAAACCATCTAAGAAACTATTAAGCAGTTCATAAGGTAATATTGATATACGATCTTTATGTTTTAAAAAATAACATCTTAATATGCATATATTTATATTAAATAATATTTTAAACACTGTCGTTGTAAAATTATACATAAAATTTTATAGTAAAAGTCTATAAATCATATTTGAATAACAACTTTGTTATAATTCTTTATATATTGCTTGATAACAACCATGAAAAAAACTCTATTTTTAATCTAAATTATTGTTATTATATGTTTTATATAAGTAAATAATTATGAATTTATAAATAAAAAAATAACCTAAATTATTATATATTGCTTGATAGCATCAATATAAATATAAAAAGTAATGTAAATTATTATATATTGCTTGATAGCAATAGGTATGATTTTTATTTATATACTATTCCAATTTTCACTATCATGCAATATATAATAATTTATATTTTTGTAGGGGTATATATAAAAAATAGTTTCATGAAAAATTATAAAGAATCTTTTAAAATTAGTTTTGAAGTCGTTTAATTTATAAAAAAAAGGTGTATTCCTCAAAATTACATTAAATTAATATATATATATATTTATAATTTTTTGGTGTATTCCTAGACATATTTCCATACTTTAAATATATTTTTTTAAAAAATAATAATATATATTATGTAAACTAAAAAAAAATTTAAAAAGAATCTAACAATAGGACTAGGAATACATATTTTGGATATAAAATATTATTATACATTTTTTTACAGTTAATATAGGAATACACCTTTTTTTTATAAATTCTTAAGTGAATATTAATCAGACGAATCTATAAAAAAATCACAAGTTTAAACTGTTATAATTAAATATATTAAAAATATAGTATAGGATATAGGAGTATATAGTATAAAATGTATTTTGTTATTCTTATATATTTTATGTAGAAGTTATTTTTTTTTTGAAATCAAATAATTTTTGATCCTTTTTTTCAAAATAATTCTAATATCAAATAAATGGTTTAGTTCGGTTTGGATATTTTTGAATTTATATGCAAAAGATTTAGGTGTAAGTAATAAATCTGGATTTATTTTATTTAAAGTATTCGAGATGCTTTTAGCATCACCTTCGAGTTCTTTTTCATTGTTTAATTCAAACCATTCTTTGATTATGTTATATAGTGGATTTTCTAATAAAGTAAATTCGCTTTGTCTATTTGATAACTTGTCAAATATAATTTGAGTTTTATAAATACTATCAGGGTTTTTATATTTTTCAATTGTAGATACAAAGACGTGAAAATCGGCAAGTCGATGATTCGATTTTGTATCCGTTCCAAAGGATAGTGCTTTTAATATCTTTTGTAGATTAATTATTATAGACTTCCATATATTTGATTTGTGTTCTTGTAATCTTTTATGGATGCTTGTTTCGGAAATTGTTCCTAATGATATTTTATCAACATCAATGATCAATAATCTTTCCGATATATCATCTCGTCTAAAATCGGGGGTTCTTGAAGTTATTGCAGCAAAACATCTAATGTTATATGATATTTGTTCAGTATCTGTAAACAATTTTCTTTTGCTTATTTCTCTACCTGTTGCTAAGGTAGCTAACCAATCAAGTGTCCAACCGAGTCTACCTTTGGTTTTTTGATCAAAATTATCGATAAATACTAAGTAATTATTAATAAGGTAATTATTTGCATCATCTTCTTTTTCTGTAAGTTGATAAAGTTCATATTTGTTTTTCCCAAAGAATAGCTCTTTAATAAGTTTCAAGCTTAGAGTTTTACCAGATCCTTTATCACCAATGATTGCTAATATAGGTTTACTAGAAAATAATTCGGGAAAAAATAGTGAATAAAACCAATAACTAAATAATTCTTTCTTCTCTAACTTGGATAGTTCTGAGTTGTTTAATAACTCACCACTAGAATAATTAGGATTATCAAATATGATATTTAATAAATATTCTTGTTCTTTTTCATCCAGGTTTTTTTCTAAATTTATGAAGATTTCATCTTTTCGTTTATCCTTTAAGAATAAAATACCATCTATTCCATTTAACTCTTTGGTAGTATTTTCAGTTGATATTTTATAGATATGGTTGTTATTATCGAATAAATAAATAATATTTTTATCTTGTGAATAATGAACAGTATTATAAATTATTGTTTCAATCCCATTAATACTTGCCATTGTTCTTAAGTCTTGTATTACATATTTATAGGGCGATAAAGATGTATTTAAACCAAACTTATTGTTTAAATAGATAGAGAATAAATCACTGCCAATTGAATAGAGAACACACTCTGTTTTGTCAAAATAATAATATATTTCATTGTCTGTTTTATAGAATTCTCCAGCTTCTTCTAGTCTACTAGATATATAGTTACTTATAAATTTATTTTTTTGTATTCGTTTTAAATTATTGAGTTCAATTGCAAATATAAATGATTTATCTTTATTTAATTCAGTGTTAGTGTCTTTTTTTGTTGTATTCTGTATATTTCTAATATCTTTTATATCATGAGAATGTTCTATTAGATAGTTAATCTTGTTTTTAAATTCTTCAGGATTTTCTTGAAAGAGATCACATACATCGGCTTTATTTTTGTTTAATAAACTTCCTATTGAGCCTATCCGAACATTTTTAGCATAATTATCTATATTACTTTTGATGATTTTTCTAGTACCTTCATTACCAGCAGAATCATTGTCTAACATAGTAACTACATTAAAATCTTTAAACAATGGATTAAACTCTGTTTTATATAAATTTGCCCCAGGTAATCCAACAGCTTGAAATCCATGACTTATTAAACATAAGGTATCTTTTTCGCCTTCTGCTATAATCAATGGTTTATTTTTATCAAATCGATTAAGTGATTGTAAGTTGTATAAGATTACAGATTGTCCCTTAGGTATGTAAAAAAAATGCCTTTTATCGAACGAAATCAATTTTATTGAGTATAATACGTTTTTTTCAGTGTAATAGGGAAATACATAATATTTATTATCTTTAATACCGATTTTCATGATTTTTAATATTTGATTTGTAATCCCTCTGTTTGTTAGGGCTATAGGATAGTTTTTTATACAGTTATACTTTTCGATTTCATTAACTAGACTAGTAGAAGTGTTATTTGTTTCATTCTCTTTATTAGATGTTTTGTTAGTATAACCGAAATCATTATTTAAATGTCTTAAAATCTCTTTAAAGTTATGTTTAAGGTCTAGTCCATAATATTCAGCAGTTAAGTTAAATATATCACCAGACTTACCACACCCCCAGCATTTATATGTTTTGTTGTCTTTTTTAATTTCCAACGAAGGTTTATGATCATCGTGTAAAGGACATAGATTATTTTTTCCAGCCTCATAATTATGATCAGGATAATATCTACTAAAAACCTCTGTAACAAAAATATTATTTTTTAAAAACGTTGTATCTTTTCTATAATTTTTTTTCATTAATGCTTTAATGGGAAAAATAAATAACACAAAAAATAAGTTTTTTACGGTCTTTTCTCATAAAAAAAAAATATAATTATTTGTTAAAATATATCTGTTATATTATAATGTGTAATACTTGTGTTTGTGTCCTTGTGGGGTTGATTCAAGTCGGCAAACTATAAATATAACTCCACTTGAGCACGATTCAAATTTATCTTTCCAGCTAACTCCTTAATTTATTTTTTATCTATTTTGATCAGTACGACTTTTTGAATAAATAGCAAGTGTCGTATAGTTACTGTGTCCAATTTGACTATAAAAAAACAAACAAAACGATAAGCGGATTTAACATCTTATATTCCATTCTTATAGAGTTGTTATATTGTTTTTTTTTTTGCTATTCCATAAAATCAGATCAAATTAAAGGAATATTTTTTTCAAAATAAGTAGATAATTTATATTTATAATTTCTTTCTTCTTCTTTTTCTTTAGCTGTTTTACTTTTAAACATATCTAACAAACAAGATTAACTGATTAGTAATCATATCTGTAAAAATATACTCCATATTTTAGAATTTAAAATATAAAATTTTGAAAGGAATAAAATGCTACTAAAAAAAGGTGTTAAAATATTAGATTATGAATTTTACCAAATTCATATAAAAAATTAAACTATGGTGTCTCCACGTTTCTTAAAAAGAGAAATACAAAATTAGGCTATAGTTGTATTAATATTAGGTGGACAAATTCTGTAAAACAAGTAGAAATGAAGACACAAACAATTTCGAGTTACCTTATTTTGAAATTGAAAAATTGTAAAAACGGGAACAAATTAAAGGAAACTCTTTAATAGGACTTTAATAGTCTTTAATAAGTCTTTAATAGGATTTTAATAAGTCTTTTCTTATACATTTACAATATTTGTAATTATTTTTAACGAGTAACGAAATAAACTTTGTGATCGAGGATTTTAATGAGTGAAAATAATTTAAAAAATTATACAATAACAAAATTAGCAGAGATGCATTGGAATAAGGCATTAAATAGTTTCAAAACAACATTGTAAAGAGTCTATAAAACACAGATTACTCAATGGTAATCTATAAAACGTAACTTCGGATAATTATTTTGTCTATTGTAATTAAAAATTGTAATCGGCACCAAACAAATAGTTAAATCTTTCATTTGAATCTGTATAAACATCACCGATTAGATTATAAGCCGAAATAAGAAAATCAGGACATTTATACTCTTTTGGTATTTTAAATAAAAACATTTTATAATTATCATCACATTCATCTAAGTGAATAAAAGTAGCCAATTCCCAATGCTTTTTTACAATATCAATAACTTTCAATTGGTTAGATGTAAGTTTTTCTTTTAGTATTTTCATCATTAAACCTCATTTAACAATACTGAGCAACATAGTTCTTGCTGTATTTATACATTTGTAAAAGAAATCATCACTTTTAGTAAAAACACTACAAGGAATTACCAAAGGTAATAAAAAAAATACCTTAATAAAGGGAACAATATAATTTATTTATCTAAATCACCTGTAATTAACATCAATTGGAAACATCTAATAATGAATTTAACTTGTCCACCAAAGTTTTATATATCTTTTGTTCTTGTTGTTTAAAGTAATGTAATAGGAATTTGAGAACTCTTTTTTCCGGAAATATCGTTAAGATTATTTCATCGTAAAGTTCTTTATTATCGAATAATTTTCTATATACTTGCGGTGATAAATCTTTGATTTCTTCAAAACTATCTTCTGGATTTTTGTCAAAATTAATTTCAGGCATTTCTGGTAATTCACTACGCCATTTTTTTAAATATATCATTATTTCTTTCCAAATCTCAGGTTCTCCAATGATATCAAAAAATTCTTTTCCGTAACAAACATAAAGTTTTACTCCGTAATCATCAGATAATTTTGTTAATTTATCTGTGTAGTAGTTTTTATTTTTTACTAAATCAGGATCAATAAAATAAAAAAATCCTTTTACATTATCATCTCCATAAATCTTGACTATGGTTTCTAACTTTTTTTCAAAATTATCTATTTGTCCGCGCTTTTTAGTTGAATCATGATCATCACGAATCTTTTGTTCTACAAAGAAATAGGATTTTTCTTTTTTAAAGAACTGATCTATATTTAAATAACCCCCATTTTTATATTCCAATCTTTTATTTAGAATTATATATCCTATTTCTTTTAAATATACCTCAATTAATTTTTCAAAAGCATCTCCAAAACGAATCTCATGTGATTGCAAAAGATTTTGTAGTAACTTTGCTTTTGGTTTAGTAGGTCTAAATAATCCAACATATCTACTAGGATATTTTGATACCTTTGTGATTAAATCTGCCTTTGATCTTTCAAAGATAATTTTGTTAAATATTAATTTGAATGTTTCGTATTGCATAATGATTTTATTTTACATTTTGTTCCTTATCATAAATATATCTTAGTTCATCAAGAGGGATAAATGACTCTTTGTAACCAACGTAAAAATAATTCCATCCATTAAAATTAGTCTTATTTAAAATTTTTGCACTCATTTTATGGATAGATAATATATCCTGTTCATCTTGCACATTTCCTGTTTTTAAAACTTTACATTTCTTTTCATGTTTAGGAGAGTATAAAAAAGTTCCTACCTCTAAATATTTACTTTCTATTAAATCTGTCATAGACACTTTAGGTGGTTTTATTTCTAAAGATAAATTAGTAATATCATCACTTTCATCTTTTACTTTTGCAAGCCTTTTTTTTGCTTCAATAATGTATTTTTGTTCTCGTTCAATACCAATATAATTTCTGCCTATTCGTTTTGCAACAGCTCCTGTAGTTCCTGTTCCGAAAAATGGATCAAGTACAATGTCATTTGGTCTTGTCGCTGATAAAATAATTTTATATAGTAATTGCTCTGGCTTTTGAGTAGAATGTATTTTCACCCCATGATCATCTTTCAATCGTTCATTCCCATTACAAATAGGTAAAGTCCAAACAGATTTTTCTTGTTTATTACTATTTAAATATTTCATAGTTTTATAATTAAAATTAACTTTGCTGTTTTTGCTCTTGCTACACCAAATCAACGTTTCATGGGCATTACAAAGACGTGTGCCAGAAAAATTAGGAACTGGGTTATTTTTGTACCAGATGATATCGTTTATAATCCAAAATCTCAAATTTTGCATTATATAACCTAACCTAAAAATATTTTGAAATGAACCAATAACACAAATACTACCATTTTGCTTTAAGGTTCTTTGGCATTCTCCTAACCATTGCTCACAAAAAGCATCATATTCTGTAAATGAGTTAAATCTATCCCAATCCTCATTAACACCTGCAAATTTAGTGCCCTCAAATCGCATCAAGTCGCCTTCAGTCTGCATAAAGTAGGGGGGATCCGCAAATATAAAATCAATGCTATTATCCGGAAGTTTTTGTAATTCGGCAACACAATCTCCCTCGATAATAGTATTTAAGATACTTTTTATTTTTTTATCATTATGTTCTGAAAACAACTCTTTTTGCATTAGTTTGTTCCTAAAATATTTTAAATTACATTAATAGTGTAACGATTTTCTTACTACGTTTTAAAAAATTTACATAACAATATTACACCTTTTACCCGGTTTTAATAAAAACAAGTTTTCTAACACTATCCAGTTAAATTATATCTTTATATTTTTCTAAAAGAATTTCATTCACTTTAATTCTTACCCTGGTATTAATTCCAATTTCACCTAGAGGTGGTTTATTTTCTTCTTTATAAACTTCATCAGTAATTTGTTTTAACTCTTTGGGATCTATTTCGGATCTAATAAAAGCAATGTTTTTTTTTCTCTGAAGTTCATCAGCTTTTTGTTGTTTTTCTTTTTCAATTTTCCTTTGATTCTTCTCTTTCTGTTGTTCTTCTTTTAATCGAATTTTTTCTTTTTTAACTAAATAGTCATCATATTGCTTAAAATTGTATTTATTTGGATATTTGTGCACATGAGTTTTAAAACCGACAGGATTTTTAATAACACTACCCAAAACCTTATTTGAATACTCAATATACCCGTCAAGATAGTTATTATCATATCTTGGTATACTCATCGCATCAGATTCTAAGTAAATAGTTTCTATTGTATTTTGTTGTGGTTGATCTTCAATAATAACACGCTCCGTTGTTTCAGTGGTAATCGTTTTAGTTTCCAATATTTTACGTTCAAGAGTGACTTTCTTATTGGAAAGAATATCATTAGCAAACTCAGGGTACTTAACAAAGATCACCTTTTTCCTATTCTTATATTCAACTCGAATGAATCCCTCAGATTCTAAATCTTTTATTATTGGAGCAATAACACGATCAGTAGCATTGAAGTATTTCTTGTATTTTAGCCGAGTAGTCAAGGTATCATTATTATATTCATCCTGTCTAGTATAGAGAACAACATATACTGCAACATAATAAAGCGATTTCTTATTATTAAATGTCGTCATAATCGAACTAATAATATTATCAGGTACAGGTGCAAAAGTAAGTTGATTTTTTTTTAAATAATCAATAATGTTGTAGCGATTCACTTCATATTTTTCAACATCACTCATAAAAATATCCTT
>PDWJ01004121.1_pt1 | contig 13122 bp, 9 predicted proteins | sample 1430881 | NCBI WGS metagenome assembly PDWJ01 (sample SAMN01162460, study PRJNA174530) | Oral metagenome, whole genome shotgun sequencing project. | biome: Marine environment; feature: Marine mammal; material: Swab sample of the gingival sulcus; isolation source: swab sample of gingival sulcus... | reverse complement strand
CTATGGGAGCACCCGATTGCGAAATTTCTAAACTTACGTTATTTAAAGATTTTTCTATTGAATTAAAAATTCGGCGTTTAAGTAAAGAATTATCATATTCGCTTACAGTTGCAACAACTTTTAATCTTTCTGCTTTCCATTTTTCATCTATTTTAACAGTATAAGTATGCGTGTATTTTCCTTTAGCTGTGCCCGCTATTATATTGGGAGTACCCCAAGCGCCTCCTTCTATTTTACGCACAATATGGCTGTAACCATCTACATTATCTTCAATAATATATAGATTAAATCGGAAATGCCCTTTCTTTTCATTGGTGAAATCAGCGGTAACACTTGCTTTTAATTCTCGGGTTGCTTTATTGTAATCGTTGGTCAAATCTATTTTAATACTTGTGGGTAAGGCTTCATTTACCAATTCTTCCCAATAATTAGTGCTATAGGCTATTTTACCGCCAAAATATGTTCTGTTTACAAAAGCAGAGGGCGAACCTTGCGCAAACATGCTGTACAGTAAGTTGGTTTCTGCTGTTGAAAATCCGTCGTTATAATTTATTGATATACCAATAAGATTACTGTGTTTTTGCAATAAGTTATTCATTTCGCTAACACCAAAACCATAATAAGGACACCATGTACCACTTGCTTTTTCAATTATCACACCTGCTTTTACAGGATTAGCAATAGTCTCTACTGTAAATGTTTGCTTATTGTTACTACTATCTTCATCGGTTTTTCCGTTTACCTTAATTATTTCAACAATTATGGTTTTTTCGCCATTAGCAGTTCCTGTATATTTATCTTCAAATTTTAAATCTTTTGTCTCATTTGGCGATAAACTTATACCGGTTACTTTTAAAATATGTTTTTCGCTACTTCCTTCTAAATACCAAACCATCTCTAAAGATGATATTGTTTGATTACCTGTATTTTTTACTTTAGCTTCAATACTTAATTCTCCATTTAACAATATACATTGATTTCCCATTGCATCTATATTGGCTACATCTAAGGAAAGTTCACTCTTATTCTGCAATGTTGTTAAATTCATAAACTTAGATGAAGTATCAGCTTGCGTTTTTGCTTGATGAGTAGTCGGATAGGCTGTATTATTCATCCCGGTTAGCATATAATTTTGTTTCGTATCAAAATTATTCACTATCTCGTGTTGTCCATATCCTTGTACGGACATAAGTAAGATTACTAAAATTATAAATACTTTTCTCATAACGGTAAGTTTTATATTCACATATAGTTCCCTAAATATGTGTGGTTAATAAAATTTTGGGCATAAAAAAAAGCGTGGGTACTGTAACTTCTTATCTACTATTAAGGTTCTGGTATACCCGTAACTACAAATAAGAACAGCCCACGCAGGATAGCGTGAGCACTTATCTTATTTCTTGCAGTTACTAAAATTTACCAGATTTTAATAGTAAGAAAATAAGCTAAACGCTTTTTATTTTAATATTTTAAAGGTTGTGTTTTTCGTATAAATTAAATTATGTTTTTAATGTTTAAATTATGTACACGCTTAGAACAAAATGAGCTTAATACACGCCGCTAAGTTATATATATTTTGTTATATACAAAAAAATATATTCTACTTTAAATTTTTACCTGCTTCTAACTTCGGATTTCAAGTATACATGCTATAGCGATTTTGAAATAAGAATGTTCAAAATACACTACGCAATGAGCCATATTTATTATATTGTATAAATTTAATATTTTCATGCTAAAAACACTAAGTACTGAAAGCTATCATATTAGCCGCCTTAGCATATATGCCTTGTTATCTGCCAGACTTAGTTTTCATTAAAAATTGCATCATTTTCATAAATCAACCATTTGAACCTATTGTGAGCCGTTTAATTTATAAATAGTGCCTTCACTAGTATTGCCAATTTTCTATAATAATTTATATTTTTCTTTAAATCTACTTTTGTGCCAACCTATCGTAGAGAGGGCATAGGGTTACGTCGTAGAGGCGTTGCATGCAATGTCTCTACGATGGATATTTTAGATACAAAGATTAATAAAAATAGCCCCAATAAAACCTGCTTTTTAACCGGGTAATATTTCCTTATATTAAAAGGGCAAACACACAAAGATTGCCCCTACTTCTGTCTCCCCTCTTCCATCTCCCATCTCCCATCTCCCATCTTCCGTCTTCCGTCTCCCGTCTTTTCGCTACATTCTTTCTTTTAAATAATTATTGTATTCAAGCATAATGGCTTTGTAGAACATTTGCCCTATTACCCTTGAACCTTTACCTGTAAAATGAACAAAATCTTTGCCTGCCAGCGGTGGATTAGCAAAAACCCAGCTTGGCATGGAGTTTTCGCCACCCATAGCTTGAAAAGTATCCCAAAATGCACAGTTGGCTTTAAAAGCGGCATTTCTAAGCGCATTTCTAACTAATTTAACACTGGGCATACTTACATATCTGTCTTTTTCTTTCATAGACATATCGGCAACTCCCATCACAATTATTGACACACCCGGAATCATACGTTTTAACTTTGCCAATTGCAAATAGAAATAATATTCGTAATGAGCATAATCTTTGGAGTTGGTTATTGCCATATTGCCTCCGAATTGCATTATTATCAGTTTGGCATTTAGGTTTTGGTATATAGATTGTAAAATCGGGGTATTTGAATCAGTAAAAATATATCCTGAAGAACCTCTCAAAGGGATATTATCAACTACAACGCCCGAAGTTCCGTTTATTGCCAGAGCATATACTTCGGGGTTTCCCTGTCCTTCAAATTTAAGTTCGAAACTGTTAGGAGTTGCAGCAAAGTTCCATTGCTTAACTTTTAATGACTTAGAGGGTTGTAATATACTATTATTCAACAGACTACCATTTGCCAACAAACTTACTTTAACAGGTTTGTCGTTAAATCCGTAAAACATTTTGCAAACGGAAAATCTTTTTAAATTGCTTGATGCGTAAGGAGAATGTTCAAACCTCAACCATTCATGGTGAATCACGGTATCATTGGCAGTGCCGGCTTCTGTTTGATTACTGGCATATTTGCCAAAACTTGCCAAAACTCCATAGCGATTATGTTCTATATTCGGGTCGCGCCTGCCAAAGCCAGGGAAACGCTTCCAACCTACTGAATATGATGAGGCAATGGGCAAACTAAATCCGTAGGATTGTACAGGTGTAACCAAGCCCGGTCCTGAACCGCCAAATTGTTTTTGTAATCTGTATCGTAATACTGAGCTAATACGGTCTTGCTCAATTTGAGAATCGCCATAATGCAATATTCGAACTACCTGTTTCTTACTTTGTAGTCCAACAATAGCTTTAAAGAAATTATCAAGCACTGCTTTGTTATTATGAGGAAATTCTAATTTGCAGGTAACATTTTGGGGATTTATGGCTACCGGTTTGTACTTAACTACGGTTGAATCGCTTAGTATACCGGTAACTAAATTTTCATCTTCTTTTTTAATAGTATCTTGTAATTCTAAATTTGCTTCCGCATCTTCTTCCTTTGTGAATTCTTCAACCGTATTTTGTGCAACAATTTCACTAATATCTACCTTGTTTTGCACAGAATCTTCCAACAATTCATTGAGGGTAGGAAATTGTACCGAAAAATTCTTTGTTATTTTAATACCATCTTTGGGAAATACGAACGAAATTAATAATAACCCGCCCAAAACCAACAATATAAAATAAACAATTTGTATAGGTCTCATTTTTTATGAGTGATAAGTTATGGGTGATGAACGATAGGCTATAATCATTCATCATTGAGATTATTTAACTGTTTAATAAACTTTACAACTAACCTTTTTTCTTTATTTTAATCACTTTTCCGGGTCTCAATCGCCTAATATCTTCATTGGTAAAATTATTTATCTTGATAATATCAGTATTTGAAACGCCTTCAAATTTTTGTGCAATAGTCCACAGGTTATCACCTTTTTTTATTTTGTAATAAGTGTATTTGTCATCATATTTAAAAGATTCGTTTACACCTTTTGCAGCAGTACTTTTATATGCAAATTTATTTTTTTGCTCAAAGCTGAGACTATTAACCTTTTTATATCGGTAAACTTTTTTATTGGGAACATAAATTGCAAGTTGTTGTCCTACACGAATTCTACTACTGTGCATTTGATTCCAATACTTAATATGAGACACCTTTACATTATACCAATCGGCAATAAAGCCCAAATTATCACCTGTTTTTACGGTATACATAAGTTTTGTTTTATTCTTCACCGAAGGTGGATTATATGGCTTATAAGCATAATAACTTTTGCCTGAACGTTTTTTTCTGGGAGTTATAACCACTCGTTTTGGATTAAAATATATTGAGTCTTTATAGGCATATATTACATCTTGTAAATCAATAAACGACATTGATTTATCAAGAGGCAACCTTAAAGGATATGAATCGCCCGTTGCAGGTATAATATCTTTTTTATACTGGGGATTTAAGTCTCTTAATTCCTCTAAACCAATGCCTAACACATGGGAAACTTGTTCCAAATGAAGCTTTTTATCAATCATCACGGTATCTGTCATCATGGGCATTTTGATTTCCAGTGGCTTAATGTCGTGTTTGTCGTAGTAATTAAGCATATAAGCAGCTCCAACAAATGCAGGTACATAATTTCTGGTTTCTCTGGGCAAATACGGATATATATCCCAGTAGTTGCGCTTTCCGTTTGCACGCCTTATTGCCTTGTTTACATTACCCGGTCCGCAATTATAGGCTGCAATAACCAGTGTCCAATCTTTATAAACATCGTAAAGATTTGAAAGGAATTTTGCCGCTGCCACCGATGCACTGTAAGGGTCGCGCCTTTCATCTACGTAAGAATTTATCTCAAGTTGATACATACGACCCGTTCCATACATAAACTGCCATAAGCCTGTTGCTCCCGCTCTGGATACTGCTCTAGGGTTTAATGCCGATTCAATTATCGGCAAATATTTAAGTTCTAAGGGTAAATCATTCTTGTCTAATATTTCCTCGAACATAGGGAAATAATAGTTAGCTAAGCCCAGCAACACAGGCGCAGACTTTCTACGAGTATAAACCTCTATGTATCTGCGAATTATCTCATTAAACGGCAACTCTATTAAAGAAGGTATTGCGTTAAGCCTTTTGATAAGTACCGAATCTGACACTTCTCTTATTTTGATTTCGTTGTCGGGCATATTTACAGCTGTCTCGGTACTTTTAATTGCATTTTTAACATACCATAAATTCAGCAAACTGTCTAAATCGTCTTCAATTTGCTTATTTTCTTGATTTAAAGGAGCAATAGTGTCAGTAGGATTTATACCGGCATGCAACTGATAAATGAATAAAATTAATATTGCAGGTATTAAAAAAATCTTTATGAATTTCATGTGTTTATATTTTATGAATGATAGGTGATGAGTGATAGGCGATTAGTGATTTGTAAACGAAGTATGAACTTACTTGTTGATGGCAAGCACAAATTTTAATCCAAAGTTAGGAATTTTTGCATTATTTGTATACATATTGTAATTCATGTCGGGTTCTACTCGCAGGCTTAAATCATCTCCTACATCAAAATCCATGAGGTGAGCATCTACATTTGCATCTAAAATATTGAGTAAATACACAATACCTCCTACAATTATATTAAAATTCCTATTCCGTTTGTAGAACTCCATTCTATTTTTCAGATAATCTTCTTTTACATTATCTCTCACCCAAATTGGTTTTTCTTTGGTCTCGAAATTTTTATAAGCAAACTTAAAATCTTTATATTTCTGATGATTGTTGCGTGCAAAAAAATACATCGAACCAAAAACAGTGTATATTATAGGGATTTTCCAATATTTTTTGTTGTACGCCTGCCCTAATCCCGGAATTACTGTAGAACAAAGTGTTGCAACCATAGGATTACCTTTCTTGCTCACATAAGATGTCGTGTCTAATTGTTGTTTTTGCTTATCTGTAATGATGGTATCACCTGCTAATTTTGCCTCATCACCATCTTTTAACAAAATAACTTCTGATTTTGATTTGCCACTGGTGCGTTTAGCCTTTTTAAGCTGTTTTTTTCGCAATTGAAACTTTGTGCTATTTTTCAACCTATTATCCCCGTATTCTTCTTGAGCAATTGCAATGTTGCTGATAAAAAACAATAGTAAAGTAAATTGTAAAAATTTATTCCTCATTGCCGGATAAGATTTTGGAAATTCTGTCGAATTCACCTTCCGAATTAAACGAAATTATAATACTTCCTTTGCCGTTTTCAGCTCTTTTCAAATCTACTTTGGTTTTTAGTTTTGAATTTAAAGAGTTTTTAAAGCTAAGGTATTGTTGCGGTAATTCCGTTTTAGTAACATTCAAATTACCCTTCTTTACAGGATAGTTTATCTCTCGAACCAATGCCTCTGTTTGTCTTACAGAAATTCCTTCGTTAAGAATTTTTGAATATAATTTCAGTTGAGCATCTTTATTTTCAATATTCACCAAAGCTTTTGCATGCCCCATTGTAAGTCTGCTATTTCTAACTCCAAGTTGAATTTCAGCGGGCAGTTTTAACAAACGTAAGTAGTTGGTTATTGTTGTTCGCTTTTTTCCTACTCTATCGCTTAATTGCTCTTGTGTTAGATTACACTCGTCAATAAGTCGCTGATAAGTCAAAGCTATTTCCATAGAGTTTAGGTCTTCCCTTTGGATATTTTCAACCAAAGCCATTTCCAACAATCCTTGGTCATTTGCATCTCTAACAAAAGCAACAATTTTTTTCAAACCTGCTAATTTGCTTGCTCTTGTTCTGCGCTCGCCGGATATTAATTGGAAATTGCCGTTACTTAACTTTTTAACTGTAATAGGCTGTATTACACCTATTTGCTTTATTGAAGCAGAAAGTTCAGACAAGGCTACATCATCAAACTCCTTTCTTGGTTGAAAAGGGTTTGTTTCTATTTTGCTTATATCTATTTCAGCTATTGCACTTGTTGAAATTGCCTCATTTACAGGTCTTGTTTTATATTTTGCATCATCAATTAATGCTCCTAATCCCCGTCCTAATGCGTTTTTTTTTGCAGCCATAATTCTATATTATTAACTCATTTAAACTTTTACAGCAATTTAGATACCCTGCATTGTTTGTTTTAAATGTCATTACCCTTGTGCGATACCCTCTTGCAATTAAGGCATAATTACTTATCATCACCTTGTTTGGCAAAATAACTTACCTCGCCAACCCGAATAACTAATACCACAGACTAAACACTAACAGCCCGACAAACAGTAGCTAAAACAGAGTGGTTAAATTACTAAAAAATAAATGTCTCTTATTTCAAAACCTCGTTCAGTTTTTATAAAAACTTACAATAAATACTGTATAAAACAAACACCGCTATAAGAATCTAACTATCAAAAACTTAACCACAGGTATTAATTCTTAATAATTGTTTAACGAAGTGTTGAAGTTTATTTATCTTCTCTATTATTGTGTAAAACCTCTCTTGCCAAATTCAAATAGTTTATTGCACCTTTGGAATTTGCATCATACATTACAACCGGTTTTCCGTAACTTGGTGCTTCACTTAATTTAATATTACGCTGAATTATAGTATCAAAAACCATGGTTTCAAAGTGTTGTCTTACCTCCTCAACTACTTGGTTTGATAATCGTAATCTGGCATCATACATTGTCAATAAAAATCCTTCTATTTCTAATTCGGGATTCAATCGGTTTTGTATCATTTTTATGGTATTCAGCAATTTTCCTAAGCCCTCAAGTGCAAAATATTCGCACTGAACAGGTATAAGAACAGAATCAGCCGCAGTTAGTGCATTTAGTGTTAATAAGCCCAAAGATGGAGAACAATCAATCAACACATAATCATAATCATCCCTTACAGAGTCTATTACCCCTTTTAGGATTTGCTCACGATTATCCATATTCAACATTTCTATCTCAGCACCCACCAAATCTATATGCGAAGGAATTAAGTCTAAACCTTTGGTTTCACTTTGTAAAATAACATCTTTTGGATTAGCATCTTCAATTAAGCATTCGTATATGCTTTTATCTATTTTTCTCAAATCAAATCCTATTCCGGAAGTTGAGTTTGCTTGTGGGTCGGCATCAATTAACAACACTTTTTGTTCTAACACTGCTAAGCTGGCACCCAAATTAATAGCGGTAGTAGTTTTACCTACTCCACCTTTTTGATTTGCAAGAGAAATAACTTTTGCCATAATTTTTATTATTTCGATTATTAATTAATGAGCTATGTATCAGCATTTTGCCAAATCGACAAACATTCACCTAACAATCAACATGTTACGCAAACATCTCCTTGACTTATAAAATATTTATTACCAAATAATTACACAAATACAACAAAGTATTGATATATAATTGTAACATCACTCAAAACTCGGCAAATTTACACATTTAATTTGAAATAATAAAAGAGTTTGTCGTATAATTGCCTTAAAATACCTATTATTAAAGGTTTATATTATGTTTTTTTTGAGTGATTTGTTTTTTAAGTGTTGAAGGTTTAATTATTTAGTTTTAAGTAAAATAAACTAAATATTACAAAGGAAATAATCGTTGAGTAGTACATTTTAAATTGCTGCTAAATGTGGTGTAAAAGAATATTTAACAAGTTTAGTAGCTAATTTAAACATAACCAAACCATAACGGTTTGTGAAACCTTTGGAGTTTACTGTATGGAGAAAATCTCAGCATTTTTTTGAGCCAAACTTTGCGTTATACTTCGGGTAGTTTATCGTCTCCTAATATTGCATGTATTTGTAGTTAAAGCAACTCCCTTTTACAGTTGCAAAATGTAGGGGATTATTTATTGTAATAACGCCTAACTATTTTCTCTCCGTTTACAGGATTGCGTCTCTTAAAATCTAAATATTTTACGTTTGGACCATATAGGGTATATTCAAATTCTACAAAGATATTTTCTAATCTAATTCGGGTATCATTAATAGTTATAAAACTTTCAAATTTGCCCGATTTATTCTTAATTATATCAATGTACTTTTCTGCAAGTGCTTTTAATCTTATTCTGTACCTTTTATTGTCTTCTATCTTTTCCACCTTAAAACCAAAGGCTGTTTTCTTTTCAATATACGTTATATCTTCAACCGTGTTACCTTTGCTTTTCATTAGCCAAAATACATCAAAGGGATCTTTTGTGTTTAGTAAGTCGTGTGATATAAAATTAGCCCTATATACTACAATATTAGGACTTTTATTATGAGATATTACAAATAAAACGTCTTTATCTTTGTCGTCATTTATTTTATATACATTGTGTTCAGTAGTATTAAGTATTGGCAATACACCTGAATTAACAATAGTAAATATATTTAAAAGTAAAATTAATGTTATGAATCTCATTTTAATGATTAGTGGTTAATGATTAATGGTTAATGGTTAATGATTAGTGATCAATGATTAGTGATTAGTGATTAGTGATTAGTGATTAATGGTTAATTACTAATTGCTAATTCAGTCCTAAGAAGACACTTACAAATATTGCAATACCAAATATAACTACCAAAATTCCTGATATTTTATTAATCCACCAGAGGTTTCTTAGTCGGATTTTACTTCTGAAAATATTTACAAATGAAGATAATCCGAGCCACCAAAAAATTGCACCTGATGCCACAGCAAGTAACATAACTGCTATTGATTGAAATGACGGACTTTTGTTTAACCCTACACTGGCAAAAGCTAAACCAAATACAATAACAGTTACAGGATTGGTTATTGTTATCAAAAAACTTGATGCAAAATCACTGATATAAGATTTTTTTTGATTTCTTTGTCTTCGTATTTGTTTAACAGTATTACTACGAAAAACAGCCACTCCGAAACCTATTAATACCAGACCTCCAAGTATTCTTATAATAAGTTGTTGCGCGTCTAAAAAATTCACAATAAATGTTATTCCAAATCCCGCTATTGATGCATAAACCAAGTCTGCAACAGTTGCTCCTATACCTGAAACGAAGCCCGACATCAGTCCTTTGTTAATGGTTCGCTGTATACACAAAACTCCCATAGGTCCTAAAGGGGCAGATACCATTACACCAAATCCAAATCCTTTTATGAATAGTAATAAGTCCAAACTTTTATATTATTTTATTATTTTATCTGAAAACGTTTCAAAATAGAATCGTCGTTTATTTCTTTAGACAGTGATTTTAATGTTTCTTGAGGTACATTAAACACATCAAGAACTATGAGTCCGTCTAAACAGTTATTGAAACTGGGGTCTACATTAAAGCCTACTACTTTTGCATTTAATTTTATGTATTTTTTGAAAAGTATGGGTATCCCCTGTTCGTTTTCAATCTCTAAAACGAATTTATCTACCGTTTTTATATCTTTTCCGGTTTCAAAAAACAATTTTTGGTCAATATTCTTTATTTTTTTTATCCTAAATTGCTTGCGAGGTTTAAAAAACTTGGCAAGTTCGTAATCGTAATGATTATTTTTAAAGAAACTAACTATAAGGTTTTTTGAAATTTTTGAAAAATCATTGCTTATACTTGCAGGTCCTATCAAATATTTATACTCATCATGCTTTATTAAGAAGTATAGTATTCCTTTCCATAACAAAAATAGAGACATGGGTTTTCGTTGATACTCTTTTATTATGAAAGAACGCCCCAATTCTATTGATTGTGACAACAAATCTTTGCCTGTTTTCTTTATTTTAAACAGACTGTTTATGTAAAAACCTTCTAAGCCGAATTGCTCAAGTATTTCTTTCCCCATTCCGGCTCTGTAAGCACCTGCAATTTTATTATTAACTTTGTCCCAAACTATTAATTGATTATAATACAAATCGTAATCATCCAAGTCGATACTTTTATTTGAACCTTCGCCTACTTCTCTGAAAGTTATTTCTCTAAGCCGCCCTATTTCTCTAAGAATATTAGGTATTTCCAAGGATGGTGCGCATATAACTTGAAAATCGCCACTCTCAAAGAGCAAATATTGATTAACAATGGAATTTATTTCTTCAACTAATAATTCGTTTGGAACAGCATCAATAATAGGTTCAGGTTTTTTTGTCTTTAACTTTGCAATGGATAATCTGAATTTACGAGCATCAAGCCCCGTGCCCAAAGCATAAATTCTAGAACGCAAATACCTCCTAAACATGTGAGAATTGGTGTATTCTCTCTGGTTCTCGGGCGAAATGATATTCCCAATTCGCATAATAACTTTCCCTTTACTACCCTCCACAGAGTCCGCAGACTTTTGTTTTGCAGAATTGAACAAATTAGCTAATAACTGCGAGAACCATGACTTATTACCTTTAAAATAAACCGGCAAAATTGAAATTTGTGATTTCTTTATCGCTCTTATTAAGGATATATCCCAAGCTCTATCTATGTGGGCAGAAACAGGTGACTGAAATGACCTAACAAGACTATCGGGAAATATTCCTAAACCTCCGCTAATTTCGTCGCTTTGTAATAAGTTTTCCACTAAACTTATTTTTTTTGACGACATTTTACGCTTCATTCCTCCATGCAGAGTGTAGGTGTGCTTACATAGGGGTATTATGTCATTAAAATATTTATTTACGACAACTTTAAAATTAGGGTGTATCTGTGTAAAAACTTTTATTGTTATAAAAATTTCAATACCTCCCAGCGGATAATTTGAAATAACAATAAAGGGAGCCTTATTGGGTATACGCTTTAAATCCTCAGGACTGACTTGGTAGTCAATTTTAAATTCATTTAAAACATAGTCAATAAATTCAATGCCATCTTCTTTTGAAAAATCTGAAAAAGACTTATTCTTATTTTTAATTTTCAAAAAATCAAATAGCAATTTAACTATTGTTGTGTTCAATATCCTTTTAGGAACTTTGCCGGTGTTTATTTTATTATGAGGCATACTTTTTCAGACTTAGTTCGAGTTTGTCTATGAACTCATTTAAACTTATTATTGTTTAAGGAATAGAAAAAGGTTAAATAAGTTCAATAAAATACAAATCAATGTAATGCCCATATATAAAACAATTTAGGCATATAATTGCAAAAAAACAGTTGCACAATAAATATAAAGAATACTATTATGAACCGCAACAAAGTTACAAAACTATATTCTAATTTTAAAAAAATATTGCTATACGTTTTCCAAAATGCAATAATACGCTTTAGACCCTATCTATTTTATAAGATTAATTTACCATATAACAACACTTCGTTAAATTAGTAATTAGCAATTAATAATTAGTAATTATGTTTCTGATAATCAAGATATTAACGAAACACCCTTAAGTTTCGTAAAACCTTAATAATCACACTATTACAAAAATATAACGAAGTATTGATATAAATTGGTAATAAAAAAGAGTTAAAAAATAGTATATAAAATACACCCTTACATTGTCGTATAAACAGTGAGGTAAACCCTACTCACATATTCGCAATCAGAATCTTACAAAATAGACAAGGTTTCGTTATAATAGCTTAACTATATGCTGTTTAATCACTAATTGATAATTGAAATTAATCCTCAGATTTTTCACGTTCTTCATCAACATTCTCTCCCTCATCTTCGGAACCTTCTTCCTCATCGTTTTCTAAATCTATCAGATTGTTATCAACTAATATATTATACCATGCAACTATTTTCTTCATGTCAGATACATATACCCTCTCTGTGTCGTAATCGGGTAATACTTCTGCAAGAAAATTTTTCAAATCTTCCGCACTTGATTTATTTGACAAGGATAATTTCTCCTGATTTTTTTTCTCGAAAATTGTTCTAAACAACTCTTTAAGAGGAGTTTCACCACTCTCAGTATATATTGCTATATCAGTAAGCGTAGAGATTTTTGAACTTGCAAAGGCTTGCATTCTCTTACCATCTGACAATGATTCAACTATAAAACCTGTTTTAGTCTGCTTTACTAACTTAAACAATCCTCCGTATCCGGAAATTGCTAAAATTCCTTTTAAATCCATATAATTATAATTGTTTATTAAATATTTAATATTGAACTCATTTAAACTTTTTCTATTTCTTAAAAAATGACTAAAATTTATTCATATTTCGTTACTTTTTTTGCACGTAGCACCACTATGTGCTGCA
>PDWJ01004119.1_pt1 | contig 13130 bp, 12 predicted proteins | sample 1430881 | NCBI WGS metagenome assembly PDWJ01 (sample SAMN01162460, study PRJNA174530) | Oral metagenome, whole genome shotgun sequencing project. | biome: Marine environment; feature: Marine mammal; material: Swab sample of the gingival sulcus; isolation source: swab sample of gingival sulcus... | reverse complement strand
TGTATGCGCTGATTATCATCCGGGCCCTCTACATCGCCTATACCTCACAGGACCGTTTTGGTACCTTCCTGGCTGTCGGCATTGCCGCCATGGTGGCCTTTCATGTTATTCAGAACATCGGTATGGCCATAGGGGTCATGCCCATAACCGGTATTCCACTGTTTTTTCTCTCCTACGGCGGTTCATCGCTGTGGATGGTTATGATGGCTATGGGCGTACTCATTTCCATTCATTACAGGCGCAACAGATAATCAGACTTCTTTTTTTGCTTCCTCCCAGTATCTGTCCATCAATGTCAGATTCTCAGGACTCATTTCGGCCTTGTCGGCCTTCATCCTGGCCTCAACAACGCGGAAGCGCTGCTCGAATTTTTTGCTGGATTTCTGAAGGGCCAGTGCGGGGTTCACCCCCAGATGGCGGGCATAATTGACAACGGAAAAAAGCAGGTCCCCAAGTTCTGTTTCCAGGTTATCCTCCGGTTTTCCCATTTCCTGTTCAATTTCCTCCAGTTCCTCCAGAATCTTTTCTCTGGGACCTGCGGCATCAGGCCAGTCGAAGCCTTCTTTGGCCACTTTTTTCTGGATTTTCCATGCTCTGAGCAGGGGAGGGATGTTGGAGGGTATTCTATCCAGAACGGAATTTTTTGTTTTACCTTCAACAGTTTCCTTGATTTTTTCCCAGTTGGTCAGGACTTCTTCGGTGCCGCTGACCTGCGTGTCGGCAAATACGTGAGGATGACGCCTGATGAGTTTTTCGGATATGTCGGAAATAACATCATCAATGCTGAAGTTGCCGTATTCCATGTGCATCTGGCTGATCATGGCCACAAGCAGCAGTAAATCGCCCAGCTCTTCGCGGATGTGGGCAGTGTCTTTGCTGTTCAGGGCATCTACGGCTTCGTATGATTCTTCGAGCAGATTGGCCCTCAGTGTGTCGGGAGTCTGCTCCCTGTCCCAGGGACAGCCCTCAGGACTTCTCAGGGTGGAAATAATCTCCAGCAGTTTTTTGAATGCGCTGCAGGTCTGTGTGTAATCTTCAATGCGATTCTGTGGAATGTTCTGTGACATAGAAGCACAGCATAAAACACGGGGAGCCCATTGGCAAGACGGAAATCTTACACATCCCTGCCGGTAGACAGAATATACATTATCGGAAGTTATGCCTGAGGGGGGCAGTTTAACGGCTTACGCGGTCCCGGTCATGAATGGAGTTGTACTTTACCGAGCCCAGAAATACCGGTTTGCTGTATATCAGTGTCAACGGCGATGGATCGTACCCGTAGGCGCAGACGGCCACACCGATAATCAATTCATCTCCTTCCTGAACATTTGGCGGCTCACCGGTCTTAAAACTGTTGACCACATCCATGACATCAGGTCCCGCGCCGAGGTTGTGTTTGCGGTACAAGTCGGCATCGGAATAATTGTCGGCCGGTGAGCCGTCATCCCAGTCCCAGTCAGTGGAGAATCTCAGAAAATTCGGGTTCCCTGTGTCGGTGGGATCTATAACGCCCCGGGCCAGCTGAATTCCTGCGGGAGTTCCTCCGGGATACGAGTTCAGCATAACTTGAGGTTGGGCACTGCCATCGCCCATGTTCTCTTCGGGCTCTCCGCCTGGGTTGAAGTCTAGAAAAAATTTCTCGGAGGGCACATTGTTTCCCGGAATGTGGAAGACCGGATATTCCGATCCGCCAAGCAGACCCATTTTGACAAAGCCCCGCTGGCGGGGAACGGCATCGCCGGGCAGCATTTCACTTCCGGTTCCTTCATAAAATGTTTCGTTAAAGGCCTGACTGTCGTTCTCGGTGCTGAAATCGCTTTCACCGTAATACAGCTTGTAAAAAAGAACATAGCCGGTAATCTTGCTGACATCCGAAGGGGCTTCAAACGCCAGGCAGGCCAGCAAATCCGGCCTGCTCAAGGGCACAGGCTTGTCCAGTACGGCGTATTCCGGCAGGCCGCAGGAGCCCAGCAGAAAACAGAATGTTAAAATCAACAGGGCCAGAAGCCGACTCGTCATCTGCATCAGTCCAGAGAGCCCTCGTAATCCAGAAGCTCATAGATGGTTTCGGGAGCCCTGCGGCCCTTTACGCGAATGTCATCCAGTTCACGCAGAACAAAGGGTTCATGCTCAATCATCTTCTTTGTGGAGGAGCTGATGAGTATGCGGGTGGAATACTGTTTGTTCACCCCCTCAAGCCGGCTGGCCAGGTTTACGGCATCGCCCATGGCGGTGTAGTTCTTCCGCCCTTCACTGCCCATGTAACCCACCATGCAGTCGCCCGAGTTAATGCCTATGCCAATGTCGAGTTTTTCAAACGGTCCGTCCCCTGCGCGCTGTTTGAGGCGCTGGTTGAGAGCCTCAAGAAGTTCAATCTGTTTCAGGGCGCTCTTGCAGGCCCGCACGGCATGATCCTCCTGGGCCTTGGGTGCACCCCAGAAAGCCATGATGGCATCCCCGATGTATTTGTCCAGAGTCCCCTGATAATCAATCACAATGTTGTTGGTCATGTCGTTGAGGTACTCATTGAGCAGACTGACCAGATCCTGCGGGTCCGAAAGTCTCTCCGAGAGCGAGGAAAAACCGCGGATATCCGAAAAGAACACCGTGATGTTAACGTTCTCGCCCCCCAGCCGGGGCGGCCGGCCTGCAGCGGAAAGCTCCTCCACAATGGCCGGTGAAATGAACTGCCCAAACACCGATTTTATAACGCGCCGGTCTTTCTCCACAAAGAGAATGCGGTAGAGCACGGCCGAAATATAGCTGAGTACTACGGCCATAACAGGCACCGGCCAGTCAATCAGAAGGTTAAAAAAGTCAAAAATAAAGGTAACGGCAAAGAAACTGGCGGCAATGAAAACAAGCAAAACAAGTGCCGACCATCCGGTGCGTTTCATTCGGGAGGCCATAAAGGCAAAGAGCATAACCGCGCAGAACATCAGCAGGGAATTCACCCAGGGCGCGGCCGGGCGGATGTAATTGTCCATCAAGATGGTGTTAAGCGAGTTGGCTATCATTTCAACACCGTACATCAGCCCCAGAGGCGTCAGCTTCTCGTCGTCGGCCATGGCCGGGGCAAAGGCACCCACCAGTACCAGCTTGCCGTTCAGGGCCAGTGTCTCCGGCCAGCTTTCAGGACTGCTCAGGTCGGGGGCCGGCTGGGCGTAGGTGACATAGGGGCGAACCGGATAGGTCTGGCGCCCTCCCCTTTCCAGAGATGAGCGGGGGCCCATGTAATTGATGAGCATGCTGCCGTTTGAGTCTATGGGAATAACAATGTCGCCGCCGGAAGCGGAGGCCGCCGCCCTCCAGCGGCCTGAAGATTTATCCCAGGTTTCAGGGTTGTGGATGGCGATGTGTGAGCCCAAAACAACCGAAACATCGTCAAGGCTCTTGTGGTAGTACTCCAGGGCCAGCATCAGGGTGACCGAGGGGATGTAATGGTCGGTGTAAATGCCCACATAGCAGTCTTCGCTGCCGTCCGGACGCACACGGGTTACGCCGGTTTTCCGTATTTTCTCTTTCAGGCTGTTTATGGCGGCGGCCGAGGGGGTGTCGCCGGGCAGGCCGGCCCGCTCATAGCCCCCCTTTCGGTTGAGCCAGGCAAGATGCCCCCTGCCCAGGCTTTCCCAGTCCGTGTTCTCTACGGCGGTGCCGATGGATGAGAGGGGGAATTCGGATACTTTCGTGCTGTAGCGGGAAACCAGCTGCTGTCTGCGGTGTACCTGGTCTCTGTCGGGCAGGAAGACGGGGTGCCCGGCGGCTTTGGCGCTTTGCATGAAGGGGATGAGCGGTGGCCGCAGGCCGTAGAAGGCCGCTACCCTGTCGGTGTCTCCGGAGATATCGCGAATCTCCCCGTAGATACGTAAAAGCTCCTCAACACCTTCTGCATTCTCCGGAGTGTTGTAGAGCATGGGCTCAACGGTTACCCGCCCGTTTTCCCGGATAGCCTGCGCAAGAGACAAATCATCAGAAGCCGGCTCCGCGTTTTCAAAAAACAGAATATCCAGAAGAACGGCCCGCTCCCTTTCGGACTGGTTGCGTATGCGGGTCAGAGCATTCAATAAATCGGCATGGCGGGAGCGCGCGAATGGCCAGCGGCCAAAGGCCTTCAGCGATTTTTCCTCAATACCAACAATGACAATGTCGGAAGAAAGTTTGTCACTCTGCTGCCGGGCATAGATGTTCTCATTCACCGCCTCCTGAGTCAGACTCCGGCGCAGATTAAAATGAACATCGGAGAAGCGCAGCTCCATGCCGTCAAACAGGTTTGCAAAAAACCAGACGTAATGCCCGAGTATGAAAAAAATCAGAAAAATCAGCACACCCAGAACCAGACCGAAAATGCCAGGTGAAAAAAAACTTTTTACACTTCGGTTTGCTCTATTCATGGCTTGTTAAAACCGGGGTTAATCGGAGAGCAGAAGCGAGCGCGATTTTGCCAGATCCGCCCACTTGCTCCGCGGAAACCTGTCGACAAGACTGTTGTAATTTTCCACCGCACTGTCAGTTTTGTCCAGTGCCTCCTGGAGCCTGGCAATGTTGAACATGGCTTCCGGTACATTGACCGATTCGCTGTATTCACTTTCCACCCTGCTCCAGAGCTCAAGGGCTTTTTCCGTTTCACCGGCCTCTTCCCGGGCTCCGGCGGCGTTTATCAGGGCGGTGGAAGAGAGGTAGCTCTCCGGCCATTTTTCCGCGAGCGATTCAAACGCGGCAGAGGCACCGCTCCATTCTTCCTTTTCCAGGGCAACCAGGCCGCGGACAAACAGGGCCCTCTGGGCGGCAAACTGACGGGGATATTTCTCCAGGGCCAGATTGATGAGCCTGTTCAGCTCCTTTTCGTCTCTCTCGTCCTCGGCGGCCGTCATCCATTTCTCGTATTCCGACTGAATATCTTCGGCGGCAACAGCGGATTTTTCGGTATTATCACGGCGCACAAAATCCCATATCAATATCCCGGCCATCAGTACCACCATAACACCGATAAGGGCAAGGGCGGCCTTCCAGTGGCTGTTCAGGAAAAACACAACACGTTCCCTGAAGCCGGGCTCTGTATTTCTTTCGTTCAGCATAATGTTCAATCTCCTCAGCGTTCTATGTTCAATTCCCGGATCATGCGGGATAAATATGTTCTTTGTATACCCAGCACCTTGGCGGCGGCCGTCTGATTGCCTCCGGTGCTGCCCAGCACTTCCTTAATCAGGTTCTTTTTGAAAAGGGTCACCGAATCTTTCAGGTTCTTTCCCTTAAAATCTGCCTCTCCGCCGGGAAAATCCGGCAGGCCCAGATGCTCCGGCAGCACCCTGTCATTGCGGTTGCTCAGAATAACGGCCCGCTCGATGGCATTGCGCAGCTCCCGCACATTCCCCGGCCACTGGTAGGAGAACATCACATCCAGGGCCTCCAGCGAGAAATCAGCGGGCGCGTGAGCCCTTCCGGTGGTAAAGTCCCTAAGAAACTGCCGGGCCAGTATCTCAATATCGGCAGGCCGCTCTCTCAGCGGCGGCATTTCCAGAAGCAGTACGGCCAGCCGGTAGTACAAATCCTGGCGGAACTCGCCCCTTTCAACAGCTTCGGCCAAATTCACGTTTGTGGCGGCGATAAGACGCACATTGACGCGAATTTCGGAATTCCCCCCTACCCGCTGAAAGCTGCCGTTCTGTATAACCCGCAGCAGTTTGCCCTGCGCTCCCTGAGACAACTCGGCCACCTCGTCAAGAAAAAGCGTGCCGCCGTCCGCGCGCTCAAAATAACCGGTTTTTTCCCGCACGGCATCGGTAAAAGCGCCTTTCTCATAGCCAAACAGCTCACTTTCCAGCAAATCGTAGGGAATGGCCGCGCAGTTTACCTTTATTAAGGCTCCGGTTTTTCGCAAGGACGCATTATGAATGTACTCGGCCAGCAGCTCCTTGCCGGTACCGCTTTCCCCCTGTATCAGCACCGGTGAGGCAGAGCGGGCCATTTTTTCAGCCTGCTCCATAACCTGAGCGGTCAGGGGGCTGGCCCAGGTCATTCTTCGTCCGCGCCTTTCTGTTGCCCCGCTTCGCCCGGAGGCGCGCCGGATGGAGTCCAGTTCCGTGCTCAGCTTTCCAAACTCCCGGGCGTTCTGCAGGGCAATGGAAGCCTGGTCGGCCAGCACTTCCAGCAGATGCAGATCGTCATCGGTGTAAAGTTCGTTATCGAATTTGTTAATAACTTCCAGTACACCAATAACCGTGTCTTTCTGACGCATGGGTACGGCCAGGATGTTCCGGGTGGTATAACCGGTATCCTCACCAATGGCGGAAAAATGCCTGGGGTCGTTTTTGGCATCGTTAACCACAAGGGAGCAGTTGTTCTGGGCCACCCAGCCGGCAATGCCCTCCCCCATTTCCAGCACGTACTTCTTCACCTCCTCACCCTTGTCTCCCAGAGCAATTTCAAAGTAGAGACGGTTTGTGCCCGTATCAACAAGCAGCAGGGAGGAGGCCTCCGAATTGATGAGCTGTTCGGCCGACTCCATTATCCGGGACAGAAGAACCCTCACGTCCCGGTATTCAGAGTTTATAAGAGCGTTTATCTCTATCAGAGACTCCAGTCTGGATATTTCGCTGTTCACTCCGCTTGAAGCCATGCCGGTAGCCGGTAAAGCTCAGCTTTCCTTCGCCCTAACCGCATCTGCCAGGGTGTAGGAATTACCGGACTCTTCTTCGCCGTCCATATACTTGGATATTTCGGCCCTCTCTTCCCGGTATTTCATTTCCCGGACGGACAGGGAGAGTTTCTGCTTGCCCACATTGACTTCGGTTACGGAAGCTTTAATGCTGTCGCCAACATTCAGGGAGGCCAGCTTTTCTTCAACATCTTCATCACGGGATTCAGTGAGGTTGTTTTTATGAATAAGACCCTCTATGTCTCCCTCAACCCGCACAAACACGCCAAAGTCTGTTTTGCCGGTAATTTCTCCTTCAATAATGGATCCGCGCGGATGTTTCTCGTTGAAGCTTACCCATGGATCGTCTTCAAGCTGCTTGACACCCAGTCTGATTCTGCGCTCCTCGGGACTGACGTTGATAATAACGGCTTCTACCGGTTCACCTTCTGTCAGCACACTGCCCACATTCCGGATTTTCTTTGTCCAGGAGAGGTCATCGCCATGGAGAAACGCGTCAATGCCTTCTTCCAGTTCCACAAAGGCGCCGGCATTGGTAATTTTCTTGACCACCCAGCTGCCCCTGGTTCCCACAGGATATTTTTCTTCAATCTCGTCCCAGGGATTGGGAAGCACCTGCTTCAGACCAAGCGATATGCGGCCCTGGGGAATGTCGTATCCCAGAATCATGGCCTCGCATTCATCGCCTATGCTGAAAAGCTCCCGGGGATGTTTAACCCGCTTAACCCAGGAAAGCTCGGAAATATGCGCCAGGCCCTCAATGCCTTCTTCAATTTCAATAAAGGCGCCAAAATCTGTCAGCTTGGTTACCTTGCCCTTAATCACCTGGTCAACCGAATATTTCTCTTCAAATGTGGACCAGGGGTCGGCCTGGAAGTGTTTGAGGGACAGGTTGATTTTTTTCTCGGTCGGGTCCATGCGTATAACTTTCAGCTTGATTTTCTCGCCTTTTTTGACATAGTCCTTGGGGCGTGTGACATGGCCCCAGCTCATGTCATTGATATGCAGTAGGCCGTCAAAGCCGCCCAGATCAATAAAGGCACCAAAGGAAGTGAAACTTTTCACTGTTCCTTCCACCTCGTCACCGATGGCCACCGTTTCAAAGAAATGATTCCGGTTGGTTTCGGTAATTTTCTCCAGATAGAGACGGCGGGTCAGAACGATGTTCACCTTCTTTTCGCTGTAGAGCCGGTCAATGAGAAACGGCGATTTCAATCCGATGTATTCTTCGGGATTTTCAATACGCTGAACATCCATTTTGCTCACAGGACAAAATGCCCGGATGTCAAAACCCAAATCAACATCAAACCCGCCCTTTATGGCTTTGGTGACGGTCCCTTCTACCGGTTTGCCTTCATCAAAAGCTTCCCGGAGTGTCTTCCAGAAAACTTTCATATCGGCTTGTTTCTTGGAGATTTCAACTTTGCCGTGGCGTCCTTCGCGTTTAACAAGGACAGCTTCCACTCTGTCGCCTACGGCAGGCACTTCACTGAATTCTTCAACCCGGACTTCTCCGTCCGATTTCAAACCGACGTCGAGATAAACGAATTCATCATCAACTTGAATAACTTCTCCCTCGATGAGTTCACCTTCCTTTATCTGATCGAGGGGCTTCAGGTACTGCTCCTGAAGTTGTTTTTGATTGCTCTCCTGAGCGAAGGCATCCGATTCGGGCATGTTGTCTCCTGGAACTATTAAGATATGTGTCGGAAAAAATTTCAGGATTTCATCCTTTCCATCTCTCCCGTTATTAACGTATTCACTTTGTCACAAACCTGCTCTAAGGTCAAGGCTGAGGTGTCTATTACAGATGCATCTTCTGCAACCCGGAGTGATCCTTCCTTTTTATTACGGTCTCGTTCGTCACGCTCCCGGATTGACTGGAGGATTTCTTCCAGATTTTTGCCGGAGGTTCCCTGCTCAAAACGCCGGCGGGCCCGGACTTCAGGTGAGGCTGTCAGGTAGATTTTTACCTCGGCATGGGGGAATACCACCGTGGTCATGTCGCGTCCCTCCGCCACCAGATCCATTGTGCCGGCTATGCGCCGCAGGTTGTCGTTGACGATGTGCCGGAGCGGGACAATGGTTGAGAGTATGGAAGACCAGCGGTCAACCATGGCGGTGCGCAGCCGGCTTTCCACGTTGTGACCGTCAAGGAAGAGCCGGGAATTACGAATCTCCAGACGGGCCCTCGCTGCGGCCTGAATAACCTGCTCTTCGTCTTCGGGGTTTATGCCCTCATTGAGAACCTTGAGCACCATGGCCCGGTAAAAAGAGCCGGAATTCAAATTGAAGAAATGGAATTCTTCGGCGATGCGCCGGGCCAGACTGCTCTTGCCCACCCCGGCCGGTCCGTCAATAGCCACTACCATGCTGTGTTTTCTCCTTCAAAAGTGCCTGCACTTCCCTTTTGCTCAGATGTCTGAAGTGTCCCGGCGGGATGTTCTTCAGGCGGACCGCTCCAATGCGCACACGGTGAACCTTTCTGATGCGGAGCCGAAAGGCCAGGAACACCCGGCGAAGCTCCCTGTTTTTCCCCTCGGTAAGGATGATTTTTGCAGTCCTTGGCCCCACAAGAACGGCATCCCTGGCCTTGTAGCGAACACCCTCCACCACTATTCCGGTTTTGAAGCGCTCAAGGAACTCTTCCGGAATAATGTTTTTGGTGGTCACAACGTATTCTTTTTCAATTTTTCGGGACGGGTGGGTTAACGAGCGGGAGAACTGCCCGTCGTTGGTGTAAAAAATCAGTCCGCTGGTCATGTAATCCAGCCGGCCGACATGAAACAGCCTTTCCTTAATTCCGGAGGCCAGCAGGCTTTTGGCCAGAGGGCGTCCATCGGGGTCCGAGTCGGAACACAAAAAACCCGCCGGTTTATGCAGGGCAATGTAAAGCAGTTTTTTTTCTTTGCCTATTTTGACGTTATCAAGGGTAACTTCATCACTTTCGCTCACCTTTGTGCCCGGCTGTATCACCGTTTTTCCGTTTACCTGAACACGCCCCTGGGCAATGAGTTCTTCGCATTTTCTGCGCGAAGCCACCCCTGAGCGCGCCATGCGCACCTGCAGGCGGACAGCGCCTTCGTCCCTATTGCTGCTCACTGGACAATTCTCCGGCGGAGGCTTCCTCCGCCTGCGACGCTTCCGATGCTTCCGAAAGTTCAAACCGCTGCTCTTCCAGCTCGTCCAGTTTGGGCAGGTCCGCAATACTCTCCAGCCGGAATATCTTCAGGAATTCCCGCGTTGTACCGTAGAGAACCGGACGCCCCGGAGTGTCTTTCCGCCCCACTTCCCGGATAAGGTTCTTCTCCCGTAAAAGCCGTATCATGCCGTCCGCGCCCACACCCCGGATGTTTTCAATTTCGGCCCTGGTGAGAGGCTGGGAATAGGCAATGATGGACAGGGTCTCCAGAGCGGCCCTGGAGAGCCGCTCTTCCCGATGCCGGCCATAGCGGGCCTTGAGGATGTTCCAGTGCCGCTCCTTGGGCGCGAAAGACCAGCCGCCGGCAATGTAGACCGGCTCAATGCCATGCTCTTCGGCGCTGTAGGTTTCGCCAAGAACTTCAAGAGCCGCTTTCACAACATGGGCGGCCAGACCGGTTATGCGGGCCAGAGCGGCCTCTTCCACAGGTTCCACTTCCAGAAGAAGCACCGCTTCGATAATGGCCGCTTCAGCTGTCAATTCCATAGATTACTCCTCCCGGCGCTTCCCGGCCGCCCCGGTAATGCGGATATCCCCGAAGAGCCGGTTCTGATACACTTCAATCTCTCCGGTTTTTACCAGTTCCAGAACAGCCAGAAACGCGCTGACCACTTCCATCAGCGATGAGGGGTTAATGATAATATCGTCGAAACTGAAGGCCTCGCGGTCTTCAAGGAATTCGTGTATCAGCGTTATCTTCTCGTTGATGGAGACCTCTTCCCAGAGGCTGATAACCTTCTCGCCGCCCAAGCCCTTCATAACCTTGCTGAAGCTCTTGAGCAGATCCCAGGTATCCACTTTTTCCCACAGGTTCTCTTCGTCCGGGAAAGGCAGTACAGGCTGCGCCTGTTTGCGCTCCACTATCCAGTCGGCCCTGGCCTCCCTTTCGGCCATCAAATCCGTCAGCTTGCGGATGCGCTCATACTCTATGAGCCGCTGAACCAGCTCCTGCCGGGGGTCTTCAAGCTCTTCTTCCAAATCCACCTCTACGGGAAGGAGCATGCGCGACTTTATATAGAGGAGAGTGGCGGCCAGCAGATAAAATTCGGAAAGGTTGTCCAGATCCGCGGCCGTGCTGTACTGGAGGTACTCCAGATACTGCCGGGTGATTTCCGTTATGGGGATGTCATAAATATTAACTTCGTTTTTTTTTATGAGAAACAGCAGTAAATCCAGCGGCCCCTCAAAGCTGCCCAGACTGTAGCTGGGAGTTCCCGGCTCAAGGGTTCTTTCACTTTCACTCACAAAGATTACCCCCCTCCGGAAACAGCCGGACTCCCTGGTCGGGCAGTCCGGCAGCCTTCTCGGCCCAGCGCATACCGTCTCTGGGATCGCACAGGGAGGCTTCCAGGTCCAGCAGCGGGCGCAGAACAAACAGCCTCTCGTGCATGGCCGGATGGGGAATGGTCAGTTCCCGGTCCGTTCCCCGGTCCCAGCTGTGGTTTTCCGAGCCAAAAAGCAGAATGTCAATATCTATGGTCCTTGGTCCGTATCGTTTGCCCGTATTTCTGTCACGGCCGCCTTTTTGCTCGGCCTCCAGTATGACTTGCAGTAACTCCCGGGGCTCAAGGGCACAGCGGCCGCAGAGAACCGTGTTGAGAAAGTCATTCTGATTGGGCTCGAGCTGGGGCCGGGTTTCATACACCGGCGCGCAGCGGACATCCTTGAGGTGTCTCTTAAGTTCGCCTGCCGCCCGCCTCAAATGCTCAAGGCGTTCTCCCATATTGGACCCAAGTCCCAGGTACACCAGTTCCACCAGCACTCTCCGGAAATCAGAACAGTTCCGACGGTTTCTCGGCGGAGGCCCCGGATTTCCCCGAAGCTTTATCCGGATCCGGTTTCTTTGCGCCCTTTTCCTCTTTTTCATTGACGGAGGTGTCAGGAAAGAGAATGGCGCGCAGTCTGTTTTCAATATCCGCGGCCGTTTCCGGGTGGTCTTCCAGGTACTGTTTGGCGTTTTCCCTGCCCTGCCCTATGCGCTGCTCTCCAATGGAGTACCAGCTTCCGCTCTTACTTACCATGTCATGAATCAACGCGCCGTCCAGCAGACTGCCCGTGCGGGAAATGCCCTGGCCAAAAATTATTTCCATTTCCACGCGGCGGAAGGGAGGCGCCACTTTATTTTTGACAACTTTCACCCTCACCCTGTTTCCAATGGCATCTTCCTGACCCTTGGCAATGGTTTCAATCTTGCGCACGTCCAGACGAACCGAGGAGTAGAATTTCAGGGCGTTACCGCCGGTTGTGGTTTCAGGGCTGCCAAACATCACCCCTATTTTCATTCGAATCTGGTTGATAAAGACCAGACAGCAGCCCGATTTGTTGATAATTCCGGTCAGTTTGCGCAGGGCCTGGCTCATTAACCTGGCCTGGAGGCCAACGTGGGAATCACCCATGTCACCGTCAATTTCAGCCTGCGGTGTGAGTGCGGCAACCGAATCCACAACAATAATATCCACCCCGCCCGAACGCACAAGAGACTCGGCTATTTCCAGGGCCTGCTCGCCGGTATCCGGCTGGCTGAGCCAGAGGTTGTCAACATCAACACCCAGTTTTCTGGCGTAAACAGGGTCCAGGGCGTGCTCGGCATCGATAAAGGCCGCAATTCCCCCGCCCTTCTGGGCCTCGGCAATGGCATGCAGCGCCAGTGTGGTTTTACCGGAGGACTCGGGTCCGTAGATTTCAATGATACGGCCCTTGGGGTAGCCCCCTACTCCCAGTGCTTCATCCAGAAGGATGGAACCGGAAGAGATGGTGTCAATTTTTACCTGCTGCTTCTCACCCATTTTCATGAGCGAGCCCTTGCCGAACTGTTTTTCTATCTGGAGGCGGGCCGCTTCAATGGCCTTTTCACGCTCACTGGCGCTGCCGGGTGTTTTAAGTTCGGGTGCTGTTTTGTTTTTTGCCATAACTGCCTTCCTGACTGCGTTATGCAGACTTTATCCAGCGGAACGGTCTCTTCGCTTGAATCTGCTTTTCCATCATACATTCCGGAGAGGTAAGCCGCAAGCCGCCGCTGTTGAAAACCTCTGCAAGAATTTGCCAGGTCAGGTTTTGGGGCTCTTCAGCGCAGAAAATGCAAAGTTCGGGCTTCCAGGGTAATGGATTTTCCCTCGGTGACTTCAACGGCGGCCAGAAGTTCCAGAGGAAGGGGCTCCATAACAACCGGAAAAGGGACATCCACCGGCACCCGGCCCTTGAGCACCGTGCCTTCCTCAAAGCCCACCAGAAAATCAAAACGTATGGCATCACCATCGTAGCGGATATTGGCGG
>PDWJ01007000.1_pt1 | contig 13136 bp, 10 predicted proteins | sample 1430881 | NCBI WGS metagenome assembly PDWJ01 (sample SAMN01162460, study PRJNA174530) | Oral metagenome, whole genome shotgun sequencing project. | biome: Marine environment; feature: Marine mammal; material: Swab sample of the gingival sulcus; isolation source: swab sample of gingival sulcus... | reverse complement strand
TTCTTAATATAGACCGTAAAATTCCACCCATCTCTGAATATGACAAAGAGCTTAAAGTAAAAATGGAAACACTGTTTAAGGCCTTTAAATAAACCAATACCTCCAGGTTGATAAAGTGGGCATGAATAACCCAACATGCCCACCATATCACCCAGCTTTATCCTGGGTAAGTGAGGTGATTCTAGATCTTGCCTTTTTGTAAGCCCTCAAGAGCCAGAATAGCGACTTTATTCTTGTTTTTTCGGGCTAAATCAAGGGCTGTTTTGCCTTGTTTGTTTTTATTGCTTACTTTGGCACCATGATATACCAAGCGCTCTATGACTCCGGGTGTCGAGTTATATTGGGCAGCAATCATCAATGCATCTTCGTTGTTATGTACTTTCTTGTTAATATCAGCCCCTAATCTTATCAGCTCATCTATTATTTCAGTGTTCTTGGTATATCCAGCCGCTCCTGTTAATGGTGTTCCTTTAAAAATACCATCTGACTCATTTACATCAGCGCCCCTTTCGACCAAGGCCGATAGCACTTTTGGGTTACTACTGCCTATTGCGGCCCACATGAGTACAGGACCGTTTCTATTTCCAGGCTTTAATGCTTCATCAGGAATCTCATAAACTGATTCCAGTGTTGCATTCCCCCAAAAGCCTTGAGTACTATATTCTCTATATGGATTTGAGATTTTTATATATGCCGCTAACAGAATTATTAACACTAGCGCAATTAAATAGACGGGTTTTACTTGCATTATCTCTCCCTCGTTTATTATTGATGCCTTTACGCGAAGCGTATGGTTTCTTATTGTTATTTGGTTCAGCCCTTAATTATAAGGCACTGACTTATTAAGTAAATACCACAATAAACCAGATGAAACCAAAACCATAAATAAACCTGACGTAAGGCACGCTTGGCTATCAAAATCTCTCTGTACATATATGTACAGAGATTTTCCGGTTTACCTTCTTGAACGACAATATCAATACTTTTCTTCCATAAACAAAAAGCCCGTTCTACTACATTGCAGCATAACCGGCACGTTGTTATTATCCCCATTGCGCTTCAGCCACACCACCCATTACGATATCGTGCTGTTACAGGACATAAAAAATGCCACTAATCCGCTTTATGGTGAGCTTGCCATTATTTTTCCTCCCCGGTCTGGCCTTTGCCACAACAGGCGACTCCGGTGCTATCCCCCTGGATCTGACCAGTCACTTTGTTGGACTGTTTGCCCTGTTAATGTTTATCGCCGCTTATATTCTGGTCGCACTGGAAGAAGTTATTGCCCTGCGCAAATCCAAACCGGTGATTATCGCCGCCGGAGTGATCTGGATCGCTATTGCACTGGCCTATGCCGGAACGGACCTGGAACACTTACCGGCTGAACAGGCACGGCATAATCTGCTGGAATATGCCGAGCTGGCCCTGTTCCTGCTCGTGGCGATGACTTACGTCAACGCGATGGAAGAACGCTCAGTCTTTAAGGCCCTGCGAACATGGATGATTGGCCGGGGCTTCAGCCTGCGGCAGGTATTCTGGCTGACCGGGTTGCTGTCGTTTGCTATCTCGCCTATTGCCGATAATCTGACAACGGCCCTGCTGATGTGTGCGGTGGTGGCCGCTGTTGGCGGCGAGAATAAAAGATTCATTGCCATCGGTTGTGTCAATATTGTAGTCGCAGCGAATGCCGGGGGCGCATTCAGTCCGTTTGGTGACATCACGACATTGATGGTGTGGCAGAAAGGTAAAATCACCTTCTGGGAATTTTTTGCACTGTTTATTCCGGCCTTGATCAACTGGCTGGTTCCAGCCACCATCATGCATTTCGCCGTTGCCAAAGGTCAGCCAGCGACCATCAATGAGCAGGCTTTGCTGAAGCGTGGTGCCATACCGGTTGTCGGCCTGTTTATACTGACCGTTATCACTGCGGTTATTTTCTATAATTACCTGCATCTGCCGCCAGTACTGGGCATGTTCACCGGCCTGGGTTATCTGCAGCTGTATGGTTACTACCTGAAACGTACCTTTAATAAGGACAAGGTGCTGAAAAAATATCATATAACCGAGGATGAGCTGTATCGCAATCAATGTATCGGCAGTCTGGTACCTTTCGATATTTTTACCAAGGTCTCACGCTCGGAGTGGGACACCCTGCTGTTTTTCTACGGCGTGGTGATGTGTGTCGGCGGTCTGGGGTTTATCGGCTACCTGAGTCTGGCATCCGAGCTGATGTACAATACCTGGGGACCCACCTACGCCAATATCGCGATTGGTGTCCTGTCGGCCCTGGTGGATAATATTCCGGTGATGTTTGCAGTACTGACAATGGATCCGGCCATGAGTCAGGGCCACTGGTTACTGGTCACACTCACCGCCGGTGTCGGTGGCAGTCTGTTGTCTATCGGCTCGGCGGCCGGTGTCGCACTGATGGGCCAGTCACGCGGTATCTATACTTTCGGCAGCCATCTGAAATGGACACCGGTCATTGCATTGGGCTATGCCCTCAGTATTGCGGTACACATGCTACTGAACCGGGGACTGTTTTAAAAAACTGCACTCAACAGCATCATCACGTATAATCCCCTGCGGATATAATTAATACAAGATAAGACGAGGTTTTGCCTGGGGCTATCACCATATTCCGGTGTGCCGGGGGATAGTTCCGCTACAGCCCGTTTATATCACATCAACCGCATCAAAGGAGCTTGCTACATGTCTGACACCAAACAGACGGAAAAAATCAACACCCTGGGTTTTGCTTCGGTCAGCAAAGAACTGGAAGAAAATTTCAGACAGGTCGAGGAAATCATGGGCAACTTTGCCAAGTCGTATGAGCACATGAAACTCGATCCGTTTAACCTGAGCCAGCTGTACATGGACTGGTTTGCGGCGGCAACGCAGCATCCGGAAAAAATTATCCAGGCCAATATGGATTACTGGCAGAAATCCATGCAGCTTGGCCAGCAGGCCATGATGAGCTTCATGGGGCAGAAACCGCAATCCCCCGTCGCTGAGGTACCGAAAGGTGACCGCCGTTTTAAGCATGACGACTGGGTAGACAGTCCGGTGTTTGATGTGATCAAGCAGTCTTACCTGTTGACTTCCGACTGGGCGCGTCAGCTGGTCAGTAACACCGAAGGTCTGGACGAACACACGGCTGCGCGTATCAAGTTCTTCACCGAGCGGGCAATGGACGCAATGTCACCAACCAACTTTATGCTGACCAACCCGGCGGTTCTGGAAAAGATCAAGGAAACCAAAGGTGCGAATCTGGTACACGGCCTGAAGAATATGCTGGAAGACCTGGAAGCCGGCGATGGTGAACTGCGCATCCGCATGACCGATACCGAAGCCTTTGAGCTGGGTAAAAATGTCGGCGCGACACCGGGCAAGGTTGTATTCCAGAACCGCATGTTCCAGCTGATTCAATATACACCAACCACCGACAAGGTACTGAAACGGCCATTGCTGATGGTGCCGCCCTGTATCAACAAGTTTTATATTCTCGACCTGCAACCGAAAAATTCCTGGCTGAAATGGCTGGTCGATCAGGGTCACACAGTGTATGTGATTTCCTGGGTGAATCCGGATGAGAGCTATGCGGATACCTGTTTTGAAGATTACATCACTGAAGGAGTACTGACAGCGGTAGATGCTGTGGAATACGACAGCGGTGAAAGCGAAATCAATGCCGTAAGCTACTGTATCGGCGGCACGCTGCTGGCCACTGCACTGGCGGTGATGAAGAGCCGGGGTGATAAGCGCATCAAGAGCGCCACCTTCTTCACCACCATGCTGGACTTCTCCGAACCGGGTGAACTGGGCCTGTTCATTGATGAGGCGCAGATTTCCAGCCTTGAAGAGCAGATGAACGAGAAAGGTTATCTGGAAGGCTCGAAAATGGCTGGGGCCTTTAACCTGTTACGGGCCAATGACCTGATCTGGTCGTTCTATGTCAGTAACTACCTGCTGGGTAATGATCCGCGGCCGTTTGACCTGCTGTACTGGAACTCGGACTCCACCCGTCTGCCCGCAAAAATGCATTCCTGGTACCTGCGCAATCTGTATCAGCATAACAGCCTGTGCCAGCCACAGGTACTGAGTATTGACGGCGAAGCGATTGATCTGGGCAGGATTGATGTTCCGGCCTGCTTTGTCTCGACGGTGGATGACCATATTGCACCGTGGCAATCGACATATATGGGCGCACGTCTGTTGCCGGAAGCCCGCTTCATTCTCGGCGGTTCCGGACATATTGCCGGCATCGTCAACCCTCCGGCAGCGAATAAATACGGCTATCGCACCACAACCGGTGAGCTGCCGGAAACAGCGGACGATTGGCTGGCGAAAGCGGAGCAACATGAAGGCTCATGGTGGCCGGAATGGGATCGCTGGGTGCGTAGCTTATCAGATGAGGAGGTCGATGCGCGGACACCGGCTAATCCACCAACCGATAAAGCGTTCCACAGTAAGGGCAGCGCACCGTCCGGTCTGCGCTACCTTCAAACGTTAAAAAAACCCGGGGATGGGCACACCAGATTGCCCGGTCATCCATCGGACAACGCAACGGCAACTCCTCTTTGCGGATGACCTGTTCACGTTTATCACCCAGGCGCTGATAGTCCGCTAATTCCGGTGTGTCCACCTGTTTATACCTGTGTCAGCCAATCGCTGTATTTGGCATGCTTGCCCTGCACAACCTCGAAGTACAGACTCTGCAATTTCTCGGTTACCGGGCCACGGCTACCGTTGCCAATCGGGCGGTGATCCAGTTCACGAATCGGCGTTACTTCCGCCGCAGTACCGCTGAAGAATGCCTCATCCGCAATATACACTTCATCGCGGGTAATGCGCTTTTCCACAACCTCAATCCCCAGATCACCGGCCAGCCGCAGTAAGGTCTGACGGGTAATACCGTCCAGTGCGGAAGTCAGGTCCGGGGTGTAAATCACGCCCTTCTTGACGATAAAGACGTTCTCACCACTGCCCTCAGCAACATAGCCCTCATTATCCAGCAGCAACGCCTCATCATAACCATCATCCAGGGCTTCCCGCAGTGCCAGCATGGAGTTGATGTAATTACCGTTCGCCTTGGATTTACACATCGTGATATTGACGTGATGACGGGTGAAAGAAGAAGTCTTGATGCGGATGCCATTCTGCATATTGTCAGCACCGAGATATGCGCCCCATTCCCAGGCTGCCACCATACAATGCACCTTCAGACTATCCGCCCGCAGGCCCATGCCTTCCGAGCCATAGAAGCACATTGGCCGGATATAAGCAGAATTCAGATGATTCTTGCGTACCACGGCTTTCTGCACTTCATTCAGCTCTTCCCTGCTGAACGGAATCGCCATACGCATAATCTTGGCCGAGTTAAACAGACGATCGGTATGATCCTGCAAGCGAAAAATGGCCGGACCGGAATCAGTCTCATAGGCACGCACCCCTTCAAACACCCCCATGCCATAATGCAGGGTATGCGTTAAAACGTGTACCTTGGCCTCACGCCACGGAACCATTTCCCCATCAAGCCAGATTAGACCATCACGATCAGCCATCGACATCTTACTTCTCCCATCACAGCCAAGTAGAATAAAACAGAAAGCATAGCACGCCGACCAGCCGGGCGAGAATAGCGACGAAATAAAACCGCTGTGAAAACCTACACGTCCAGGATACAACAGGGTCAAAATAATCGCTTCACGTTTCATTACCCTGTCTGCTTGCAACATGTACAATAGGCCAATGTCTTGAGTACGTATTTTGTGTACAGAATTTTAGAGAAGCCATTTTAAATGTCAGATAACCTGTCGGAAATCAAGAGAAGACGCACGTTTGCGATTATTTCCCACCCCGATGCGGGTAAGACCACCATGACCGAGAAGGTATTGTTATTCGGTGGTGCGATCCAGCTCGCCGGTACAGTAAAGGGCCGCAAGGCTGCCCGTCACGCCACCTCCGACTGGATGGCGATGGAGAAGGAACGGGGCATCTCGGTGACTTCATCGGTGATGCAGTTCCCCTATAATGAGTGCATCGTCAACCTGCTGGATACACCGGGGCACGAGGATTTCTCGGAAGATACCTACCGGGTGCTGACAGCAGTGGATTCTGCACTGATGGTGATTGATGTAGCCAAGGGGGTCGAGGAACGCACCATTAAACTGATGGATGTTTGCCGGTTGCGTGATACACCGATTATGACCTTTATCAACAAGCTGGATCGTGAGGGCAAAGACCCGATTGAGCTGCTGGATGAGGTGGAAGCAGTGCTGAACATTCAGTGTGCGCCGATCACCTGGCCGATTGGCATGGGTAAACGCCTGAAGGGAATCTATCACCTGTATCAGGACAAGGTGATCCTCTACAAGGCAGACACCGAACGCCGTCAGGAGTATGAGGAAATTCAGGGGCTGGATAACCCGCAACTGGATGAGCTGCTGGGACCACAGGCGGAAGAGTTGCGTGAGGAAGTCGAACTGGTGCAGGGTGCCAGTCATAAGTTCGACAAGGGGGCTTATCTGCACGGTGAAATGACGCCGGTGTATTTTGGCACCGCACTGAACAGTTTCGGTATTCGTGAGCTGCTGGACGACTTTGTAGTCTATGCTCCGGCTCCGCAGTCACGTCCGACCATTACCCGTGAAGTCAAGGCTGACGAGGCCAAATTCACTGGTTTTGTGTTTAAAATTCAGGCCAATATGGACCCGCAACACCGCGACCGGATGGCATTTGTGCGCATCTGTTCCGGAAAATTCCAGAAAGGCATGAAGGCCAGACAGGTGCGAATCGGCAAGGACATTAAAATCCCTGACGCACTGACCTTTATGGCTTCGGATCGTGAACACGCACTGGAAGCCTATGCCGGGGATATTATTGGTATCCATAACCACGGCAGTATCCGCATCGGCGATACCTTTACCCAGGGCGAAGACCTGCAATTCACCGGGATTCCTAATTTTGCACCGGAATTATTTCGTCGCGCACAATTAAAAGACCCGCTGAAAATGAAACAGCTGCAAAAAGGTTTGGGCGAATTATGTGAAGAGGGCGCGACCCAGCTGTTTAAGCCGCTGATGAATAATGACCTGATTCTGGGGGCAGTGGGTATTCTTCAGTTTGACGTGGTGGCACAGCGCCTGAAGGATGAATATAAGGTTGATGCGATTTTTGAGGCTGTGAATGTGCAGACTGCCCGCTGGGTGACTTCGGAGGATGAAAAACGCTTTGAAGCATTCAAGACCAAAGCTGCACAAAATCTGGCTTATGATCACGCCGGTGAGCTGGTGTATATCGCACCGACACGGGTTAATTTGCAGATGGCACAGGAAAAATGGCCGGAAGTGACATTCCATGCCACGCGGGAACACGGGGTGGGAACTGGCTGAACAGATCAGGTCTGAACTATTGCAAATTACGCCGATAGGTGCCCGGCGTGTCTCCACGCCAACGTTGCCAGCTGCGTCGTAAGCTGCGTTCCGCACTAAAGCCACAGCGTTCTGCGATATCATCCAGCGACAACGGTGTTTGTTCGAGTAATTTTTGTGCCAGTTCCAGGCGTGCCTCTTGCAGGTAGTTCTGTAACGTTTGCCCGGTTGCTTGCCGAAATAGCCGCCGTAAATGCCGCTCCCCCAAATGTACCCCTTCTGCCAGCTCGGCCACGGTCCATGACCGTCCCGGCTCATTCATCACCCTGTCCTGCACCCGGTGTACCCGCGACTGAACGTGATTACGGTGTTGCAGCCAAAAACTTAACTGTGCTTCATGGCCGGAGCGCCGTTGATATAACACCATATCACGTGCCAGTACTCCGGCCAGTGTATGCCCCCAGCATACGGCGACCAGGTGCAAGCACAGGTCCAGGCCGGTTGTAATACCCGCACTGGTCCATATTTGCTGATCCGCGACAAAAATACAGTCTTCCTGTACATCAGCTTCAGGCTCTAAAGTGCGTAAGTGGCTGATCAGGTTATGGTGCGTCGTACAACGTTTACCTCTGAGCAATCCTGCCTTTGCGGCTAGCAGCGATCCGGAACAGATACCCGCGACCAAACCAAATTGCAGATAAACCTGCTGCAACCAGTGAATAGCCTGTTGATAAATCGGTTCATGCAAGTGTGCATACAGGTGGTGTGTGCCGATCAACATCAGCCAGTCCTGTGCCGTTGGTTGCTCAGGTAACGGTTCCAGCTGATTCAGGCTGATACCCTGAGCGGAACACTGTTCCGTCTGCGGCGAAACATAATGCACGGCCAGCTCACCCGCAAATTGTTCATGGGTGAAAACCTGCGCCGGAGCCGCCAGATCCAGCAGATGTACCTGTGGCAAAACCAACAGATAAATATTACGCGGTTTGTTCATAGTCGCTAACAGAGCGAATATTGGCGAAACGCCCGCTCAATACCAGTGCCGTGTGTGAACGGATGGCAGCCGGGCTGACCATTTCGCCACTCAGTGGATGTTTCATCGGGAAGGTCAGTGTGGCATCCAGCACGTAGTCCACCTTATATCCCAGGTCGCTGCCTACACGTGCGGTGGTTTCGCAACATTGCTCAGTGCGTATACCGCTGATGACTAACCGAGTGATGCGCTTCGTTTGCAACCATTCGTGCAAACCACTCTCGGTCAGTGCATTGTGTACATGTTTATGAAATATTGGCTCGTCCGCCCGTGGTTGCAGGAAATCCATTAACCGGACATGGCCGGACTCGGGTGAAAATACACCGGATGCTTCATTGTGTAGAATATAAACTACCTGCCAGTCTCGTTGACGTGCCAGCTCAATCAGGTGGTTTTGTTTCTCCTGATATGCGGGGAATTCATGTTCATCCCAGTAGTCACGGTGAAAAAAAGAATGTTGAACATCAATTACCAAAAGTGCGGTCTGGTTCACAGGATAGGCTCCATTGCTTGTGCAGTTGATAATTTAATAAAGTTTCTGGCGGAATTGAAGGGGCTTGCAGGACCGGATAAGGACAGAACCGGACATTATAATTTTTAGGTTCTTTCGGAAAGTGAAGGGTATGGTGTAGAATCTGTCCTGGTTTTTAAATTTTGACGGTTTTAGTGAGGAATAAGCATGACCGGAGTGACGCGCGAACAGGTGGAGGCGTTGTTGAGTGAGGTTCAGGATCGTTATCTTGGACAGGATCTGGTATCCGCCAGGCTGGTAGGGGATATCAGTACCGAGGGTGATCAGGTTTCTGTGCAGATTGTACTGGGTTATCCGGCGGGTTGTTACCGTGATGAGCTGAAGTCCGAAGTCATGGAAAAGCTGGAGGCGGGGGGGATCCGTGGTGCCGAGGTGACGGTTGAAACCCGTATTATTGCCCATGCGGTACAGAAAATTGTCAAACGGCATGACGGTATTAAAAATATTATTGCAGTGGCCTCCGGAAAAGGCGGAGTCGGTAAATCTACTACGGCAGCGAATCTGGCACTGGCCTTGCAGATGGACGGTGCCAGGGTCGGTGTGCTGGATGCGGATATTTACGGCCCGAGTCAGCCGCGTATGCTGGGTATCAGCGGTCATCCTGAATCTGAGGATGGTAAGACCTTGCTCCCGATGGAAAACCACGGCCTGAAAGCGATGTCGATTGGCTTCCTGATTGATGAAGATGCGCCGATGATCTGGCGTGGCCCGATGGTAACCCAGGCGCTGGAGCAGCTACTGAATGATACACAGTGGGGCGAGCTGGACTATCTGGTGGTGGATCTGCCGCCGGGAACCGGTGATATTCAACTGACCCTGTCACAGAAGATTCCGGTCTCCGGTGCGGTGATTGTGACCACACCACAGGATATCGCACTGCTGGATGCACGTAAGGGGCTGAAGATGTTCGAGAGGGTGGAGGTGCCGATTCTGGGGGTGGTCGAGAATATGTCGATGCACGTTTGCAGCCAGTGTCACCATGTCGAGCATATCTTCGGTGAGGGCGGTGGCCAGAGCATGGCGGAGCAATATGATGTCAATTATCTCGGTGGGTTGCCGCTGGATCGCTCAATCCGTGAACAGGTGGATGGAGGTACCCCGACGGTGATTGCGGAACCTGACAGCAAGGTGACGGCTATCTACAAGGATATTGCCCGTCGTGCTACCGCGAAGCTGGCGCAGCAGTCGAAAGATTACAGCACCAGATTCCCGACGATTAAAATTCAGAATGCTTAATACATTCTAATATCTCATAGCGATATACCTGTTCGGCCAACAGAATTCTCTGTTGGCCCTGTCTTTACAAGACTGGCAGTACCCGCCACAATTTCCGCAGTACGGGTATCCACAAATTCCGGAATCTGCTTTCTTTCAGGGTGATTTATGCCTCATGTGCTGACTGCTCTTGTCAACCGTTTGTCTATTTTTTTGTTGCTATTGTTCCTCACTGGCACGAGTACCGTCATTGCGGCAGAGAACCGCCCGAAAATCGGTCTGGTGCTGGGTGGTGGCGGTGCTGCCGGAGTGGCACATGTCGGCGTATTAAAAGTGCTGGAAGAGCATAATATTCCGGTGGATGTGATTGCCGGTACCAGCATGGGGGCGATTGTCGGTGGCTTGTATGCTTCCGGCATCAGTGCCGCTGAGCTGGAAAAAATGGTTCAGTCACTGGAGTGGCTCAGCCTGTTTGATGACCATCAGCCGCGTGAGGATCAGCCATTCCATCAGAAACAGGCCAACTCCGGCTTTTTCGGTAGTTTCGAGCTGGGCTGGCAGGATAGAAAGTTACGCCTGCCAAGCGGGCTGGTGAGCGGGCAGAAGCTGATGTTTGAGCTGCGGCGGCTGTTTATGCCGGTGAGTCATGTACAGAATTTTGATCAGTTGCCAATTCCGTTCCGGGCGGTGGCTACCGATATTGAAACCGGTGAGGCCGTGATTCTGAAAAAAGGCAATCTGGCACAGGCGGTGCGGGCCAGTATGGCCATTCCAGGTATGTTTTCACCGGTGAAAATGGATAATCGTCTGCTGGTGGATGGTTTTGTCGCCAATAATTTGCCGGTGAATGTGGCACGGGCAATGGGTGCGGATCTACTGATTGTGGTGAATATCCCGACGTTTCTTTCACAGCAGGAAGAGCTGGATTCTGCCGTGTCGGTGGCGATGCAGGCAATGCGGCTGATGATGCTGAAAAGCACCCGGCCACAGCTGGAAACGCTGCAACCACAGGATATTCTGATTGAGCCAGGTATCCGGGATATTGGCAATCTGGATTTTGACCGGGTGGAGGAAACCATTCCGCTGGGAGTGCAGGCGGCCTTGAACCAGTTGCCGCGTTTACAACTGCTGTCTGTGTCCGGAAAACCGCAACAGCCGCCGGGTCAAGCGCGTAAACAGGCTGACAATATGGATAAAAAAGAGATACGCATTGCGCGGATTGAATGGAACAATGAGTCCGGCCTGAGTGATGCCTTGTTGCAAAAGTATCTGGGGGTGAAGGCTGGTGACCGTCTGGATGAAAAGGCTTTGCAGCGAGGGCTGGAAACGATTCATGGCCTGGGTGAGTTTGACCTGGTGGATCATCATCTTATCCGGCAGACTAATGGTGAATATGTACTACAAGTCAATGCGCTGGGTCATTCTGCCGGTCATCGCCGTTTACGTTTCGGTCTGTCACTGGGTGATGATTTTGAAGGTGATACGCGATACCAGTTTGGTGTACGGCAGATTACCCGTGGATTTAATGATCGTGGTTCGGAATGGAGTAACAGCCTGATTATCGGTGATACCCTGCGCCTGGAGTCCGGGTTTTACCAGCCGATACCGGAACACGATATGTTCGTCGAGCCGCAAATCTGGCATGAGCAGCGTGATTTTTATTTTTATCAGGATAGTAGCCGACTGGCGGAAGTCCGCGGGCGTGAAGTCGGTGTACAGGTCGATGTTGGTAAGGAGTTCGGCCACTGGGGGGAAGCACGGGCCGGTTTATTTTACCGTTATATCAAGCCGGATGTGACCACCGGACAAATAGAGTTGCCTGAGCGGGTGCGTACCGGTGGTGTTAAACTCCGCTACCAGACCGATACGATGGATGATGACCTGGTTCCGTCACAGGGGCGGCGATTTAGCACAGAATACACACACAGCACCAAAGCACTGGGCAGTGATCGCAATGTCAGGCGGCTGGAAGTCAGTGCTGCCAAAGCCTGGTCTGCCCATCCGCACCAGCTGATTCTGCAGGCAGAGGCCGGTACCACATTGACTGATGACAGTCTGCTGGTTGAGCGTTTATCGCTGGGTGGGCTGGGACGGATGTCGGGGCTGGGTAAGAATCAGTTGACTGGCAATCATTTGCTGAGCAGCAGTCTGGTGTACCTGCGTGAATTGTCGGATTTTGGCGGTATAGCACAATTTTATGTTGGTGGTTCGCTGGAGGCCGGTAATGTCTGGGCGAATCATAAGGATGTGGCTGTAGATGATCTGCTACTGACCGGCAGTGTTTTTGTTGGCGCTGATACCCCGCTGGGGCCCGCCCTTGTCGGCATTGCACAAACGGAAGGCTATGAGATCCGTCCGTTTTTGTATGTCGGGCAGGGCTTTTAGTTTTTTGGAGTTTGCGGCAAAACAGATGTACACAGGCCATATTGATGGTTATGGCCTGTATGACCAGAATAATATCAATTGTAGGTATTGCCTGGTTTTACACCTAATTTTTTCAGCAGCATTGCCGGCAGGCAGAAGCCGGTGAAAGCTGACTGAAACAGGTTCAGGCCAATAAAGCCGGTCAACCATAACCAGTTGATATTGTGATAAACTGCCAGCAGCACACTCAGTATAATCATTGAGCCAGCGATAATATTCATCATGCGATCAATATTCATTGTTTTTATCCTTTAGTGAAAAATCCAACAAATCAGCTTATAATAATACTCTAATATTTTTTAATAGTAAAGGCTGGTTGTCAGGTTTAATTGCCTTGTTTCAATAATTCTTTCTTTTTACTACGATGTCTGATATAAATAGAGTGTGTTGTAGTATGTTAAAAACTCAAGGTTTTTACTAAAAAATTAATCAAGAATAATAACATGAAAAATGTTAATTATCGTTATTTACGTTTCCTGTTCACCTTTTCTTCTACCTGTGTGCCAATTTCAGGCATTACAAACTGTCTGATACCTAATACTTATTCTAATTTTTGGAG
>PDWJ01004117.1_pt1 | contig 13144 bp, 10 predicted proteins | sample 1430881 | NCBI WGS metagenome assembly PDWJ01 (sample SAMN01162460, study PRJNA174530) | Oral metagenome, whole genome shotgun sequencing project. | biome: Marine environment; feature: Marine mammal; material: Swab sample of the gingival sulcus; isolation source: swab sample of gingival sulcus... | reverse complement strand
TTTATGGTCTGGCCTTTTGTCTGCTGGCTGGATTCTTCAGTTATTATGTATTCTTTCGGGATATTTATCGCCCTCTTCACTTGCTCCCGAAAAAAAACGATCTTGTATTCCAGGATGATCTGGACAGGGAGTCTCTCAGACAGGCTCTCAAAACCCAGTTGAACTTTGTAAAAAAACAGGATCAGTCTCAGACATTATTTTTACAGAAAAAAGAAATCCCATATTCATGGTTAACCCACTCTCTGGAGGATTTTTTAACGTTTCTTGACACAACCCCCACTGCTTCCCGGTTAAATGAATATATCCATGAAAACTATGATATTTATCAGGCTGGAGGCCAAAAACAGGCCGGTAACAGGACAATGCTCGTAACCGGTTACTACGAACCTCTTTTCAAAGGCAGCACCAAAAAGTCAAAGGCTTATAAATATCCGATTTACAAACGACCAAACGGCCTGATTACCAGGAAAATTAAAACTAAAGATGTCACTGGCCGCTATAACGATCTGCAAAAATTTGTCCCCTTCTGGACACGTGCGGAGATAGAGAATTTCAACCTGCTCAAGGGTGACGAGCTTGTTTATCTTGCCGATCCCTTCGATGCCTTTCTTCTTCATATACAGGGCTCGGGTAAACTAATCTACGATGACGGTAGTGTTGTTTCTGTCCGCTATGCGGCGTCCAATGGTCAGGAATACAAAAGTATTGGTAAATACCTGGTAGACCAGGGAAAAATGACACTTGCCGAGATAACAGTTCCCCGCCTGAGAGAATATACCAGCAGTCACCCGGAAGAGATTCAGGAGATATTTCAGTATAACCCCAGATTTATATTTTTTTCCTGGGGCGATAGCCGTGAGCCCATTGGCAGCATGGGAGAAGAACTTACTCCGGGACGCTCTGTTGCCATTGACAACAAGGTCTTGCCAGGTCCAACCATTGGCTATTTACAGACAAGAAAACCCGTTATCAACAAAGAGGGGGAAATTACTCACTGGCAAAAATTCTCCCGTTTTGTTCTCCCCCAGGACTCGGGTTCAGCAATTAAGGGATCTGGAAGAATCGATCTATTCTGGGGCCATGGCAGCTATGCAGAAATAGCTGCCAGTAACATGAAAGAAGAAGGAAAACTCTACTTTCTGGTGAAAAAAGGCTTTGGCAGAAAGTAAGTCTTTTTTTCAGGGCAGCCTATTTGGTGTTTAACAAGGCCAGTTTCTCCCAAAAATCTGGAAAGGATTTAGCCACGCACCCTTCCCCTGTTATCTGAACCCCGGGAATTTTAAGCCCAGCAACAGCCATACACATGGCCATTCTATGATCTTGATAGGTCTCTATTTCAGCACCATGCATTCCTGCCCCGCCTTTACCGTGAATAACCATTGAGGCATCATACTCATCTACATCAACCCCCATTTTTCGAAGCTCGACGGCAACAGCAGTTAACCGGTCACACTCCTTGATCCGCAGATGAGCTATATTATTAATAACAGTCTTCCCTTCGGCAAAAGCAGCTACAACCGCAAGGGTTGGCACGACATCGGGCATATCACCCATATCAACGGTAATACCTTGAAGAATATCAGGCCCTTCAATGGTAATTCCAGTCCCCTTACGCTCTACCGTGCACCCCATTCGGCCCAACAAGGGAATAAGCATTGCATCCCCCTGGAGAGATGGGACAGGAACATTGGCAACATTAACCTTACCACCGGTAATTGCCGCAGCAGCCCAGAAGTAGGAAGCATTTGAAGCATCCCCTTCCACCTTATAATTACGGGGCTTATAACAACCCTGAGGAATAGCGAAGTAGCTATAGTCATTGCTGCACTCAACCCGAATACCAAAACTCGCCATCACAGCCAGAGTCATGGCCACATAGGGCCTGGACAAAACATCCCCTTCAACACGTAACACCGCAGGCTCCCTGGAATAAGGTGCCACAAGAAGCAGACTGGAGAGATACTGAGAACTTTTTCCCTCTGGCAAGACAGTTTCACCGCCTCGAATTCCTCTGTTTTCTGCCTTGTTAATCAAAAGAGGAGGACAACCAGTCCCCTCTGTGGAAACCACATCAACACCCCACCCAGCCAATGCCCTGATAAGAGGATCAATGGGGCGCTGATGCATACGTGGATCTCCATCAATAATGAATGGAGAGGAACCAAGAGCAGCAACAGAAGTCAAAAAACGAGTCGCAGTACCGTTGTTTCCCAGAAATAGTTTTTTTTTGGAAGGAGTAATGACTCCACCATTTCCGGTTATCGTCCAGTCGGTATCTTTTTTTATCTGTACCCCCATCTGCATCAAAGCCTTGGAGGAATACTCCGTATCTTCACTCTCAAGTGCACCAATTATCGTGCTCTCTCCTTGTGCAAGGGAAGCTGCAATGAGGGCACGCTGGGTCAAACTTTTGGAGCCCGGGACATCTATACTGATATCCAGCGATTCTATTGGTTCGATTTCAATCATGGTGAGTTTTACTTACCTATTCGTTATCTTGAGCGATTATAAAAATACGCCTTTTACTAATCCACAATCAAGCCACCAACCAACTCATTAATAGTATTAATTTTATTCTTAACACAATATTCAATGAGACCATCAATGACATCTTCACTGGCTCTGGGATTAACAAAACTGGCAGTTCCTACCTGAACCGCAGCGGCACCTGCCAGCATAAATTCCACGGCATCGTCACTGTTTTCAATCCCCCCAATGCCAATCACCGGTATGGAAACACTATGTGCTACCTGATAAACCATTCGCAATGCCACAGGCTTAATGGCTGGGCCGGAAAGTCCACCAATCACGTTGGCGAGGGCAGGTCGCCTGGTTTTTAAGTCAATAGCCATACCAATCAAGGTATTAATAAGAGACAGGGAATCAGCCCCGGCATCTTCCACGGCTCTTGCAATCACAGTAACATCTGCAACATTGGGAGAGAGTTTTACCATCACCGGCACATCGGCCCGTTTCTTTACCGCTGCGGTAACAGCAGCAGCCATCTGGGGATTAGTCCCAAATGCCACACCACCCTTTTTCACATTGGGACATGATATATTGACCTCAATCCCGGCAACACCGGGCACACCACGTAACCTTGCGGCTATTTCTTCATACTCCTCTATCGAATCACCCAGGATATTAACAATTGCCGGTACACCAAGTGCCTCAAGATAGCTCATTTTTTCTGTAATAAATCGATCCACCCCAACATTTTGCAAACCGATCGCATTGAGCATTCCAGAAGCAGTCTCGACAATGCGTGGTGGAGGATTCCCCTGTCGTGGATTAAGAGATATCCCCTTCACAATAATCGCACCAAGTTTACGAAGCTCCATAAAAGACTCGAACTCACGGGCATAGCCAAAAGTCCCTGATGCAGTCATCACAGGATTGTCTATTATAATTCCGCCAATATCAACCCTGAGATCAGGAGTTACGTCACTATTTTTCATACCTGTCACCATGCCAGCCTTTTAGAGTTATAAACAGGACCATGCATACAAACATGGGTATATGTGTCATCAGCTGCACGAATAGAGCAGCCAAGACAAGCCCCCATACCACATGCCATAACAGTTTCCACAGAGACCTGGCAGGTTATCCCGTTTTCAACCGCAATTCCATGAACCGCCTTCATCATTGCTTCAGGACCGCAGGTGTAAATGACACTATCATCTGCAAAATTGCATTGCAGCAGAATATCGGTAACAAAACCTTTCATGCCTAAAGAACCATCGTCTGTCGTGATAACAACTCTGATGCCGTGTTTTTTAAAGTCTTCTACAAGGGGAGCAACTTCAGAAGCATCCCGACCACCAAGAATGATAAAATCCCTGTCACTCCATGGTTTTATTTTACCAAGCTCTTGCACCAAAAAAAGAAGAGGTGCAATTCCAAGCCCGCCGCCAACGAGGATTCTCTGACCAGAAGGGGTCAAATCAAACCCTCTTCCCAGAGGTCCCAGTACAGAAACCTGCTCCCCTTCTTTCAGGCTGGAAAGGATTTCTGTACCCTTTCCAACAATTTTATAGTAGACCTGCAACATCCCATCATCACGTACCTGATGGATACAGAATGGCCGGCGCAACAACGGGTCTCTACTCACTCCGACACGTATCATAACAAATTGGCCTGGTTCTGCAGAGCTGCAAATTTGGGGAGCATAAAGTGTCAAGCGAACATTGGTATCAGACAACCGCTCCACCTGAGTGATAGTTGCATTTTCCTGGTATTGTGACATACTTATTCAGTGTTGTTGTTTGCTAGGAAAGATCCAGAAGAATAATTTCATAATCTATACAAAAATCCATGAGTCCAGAATCTTCAATGTTAATTTTTGCTATCCTGTTTGGCGCCATCGTTGGCAGTTTTTTAAACGTTGTCATATTACGACTTCCAGAGGAAGGTAGTTCTATTGTTTTTCCAGCGTCGCATTGCCCCAAATGTAAAACAGATCTGAAATGGTTCGAAAACATCCCCATACTAAGCTACATTGGGCTTAGAGGCAAATGTAATCACTGCAAGGCACAAATATCTCTCCAATACCCTCTTGTTGAGACAGCAATGGCAATTCTTGCAGGAGGGCTCTTCTATCGATTCGGCATAGGTTTTGATTTTTTTGCCTTCTTTCTGTTTTCTGCCGCTCTGCTTGTCATTATTGTCATCGATATCCATCATCAGATTATCCCGGATGTAATCAGTCTCCCCGGAATTATCCTTGGATTTCTATTTTCTCTATTCAGCGGTTACATAACCTGGAAAAGCTCATTGTTGGGACTTGTTCTCGGGGGAGGAGTTCTTTACACTGTTGCGGCGGTATACTTCTGGATCCGAAAAATTGACGGCATGGGCGGTGGAGACATCAAGCTCCTGGCAATGCTTGGAGCCTGGCTTGGTTGGCAATCTCTTCCCTTTGTCATCTTTTTCAGTTCATTCACAGGAGCAATCGCTGGTTTAATCGCCATGAAAGTACAGCAAAAAGGAGGACAGACAAAGATACCATTTGGCCCGTTTCTCTCGATAGCCGCTCTAATTTTTCTTTTTTTCTCTGATACGATCCTTCTTTATTTGCAACTCTATATCAATGGACAATGGCCATGATAGAAATTTGGCAATAATTTTTATCAAACCTCATAAGCAAGTCTATTAAAAAGCGATAATAACTCCCTGTATGGCTTGCTATCCGAAGGAATACCGCTTTTCCAAAGCTAACCAAGACAGTTACCAAAAAAAAAGAGCCTCCGATAAAAACAGGAGGCTCTTTTTTATTTTTATGCAGAAGGTTGGTTAATGACCTTCAACTTCATGCTCCACACCGACGGCAATCTTGTAGAGGAGGGTTACTATCAGGAATCCGCTTGCCCAGATCCCAAGGGTCACCCCAATCTCATTGGCAGTGGGAATATACTCATTAATCTCATGCAGCGGGCTCACAACCAAACCACCCATTACGAAACCAAGTCCCTTATCAAGATAAAGAGCGATGAAGGTAGCAAGACACGCCCCACCAATAAGATACTCATTATAGGTGTTGGTTATCTTCATGTAGCCAAATACAGCCAATCCACCGAAACAAAGGAAGACAGAGGCCCACATGAATGGTACAAGATTATTGTACACATGACCATGATGCTCAAGACCAAAGAACAGGTATTGCAGGGAATGAATATGTCCTGGAATGTTTGAGTAATAACCGACAAAGAACTCAAGACATACAAAGAAAGCATTAATCAACGCCGCATACATGATAATGGTGGTAAGTTTGTTGATAGCCTCTTTTCCTGCATCAAAATTGGCAACACGCTTCATGACAAGACATGCAATGATGATAATTGCAGGGCCTGCCGCAAACGCAGATGCGAGAAAACGTGGTGCGGTGATAGCGGTGAGCCAGAAATGACGCCCCGGAAGACCACAGTACAGCATCGCGGTTACGGTATGAATAGAAACCGCAAACGGAATGGAGGTATACACGAAAATATAGATCCATTTGGGCGGCTTTACCTGTTTCCTTTCCGCAGTAAGAATAACCCAGCCACACAGAGCATTAAGAATAAGATAGCCCCACAGAACCACCATGTCCCAAAACAACATGGAATTTGGAGTTGGAAAAAACACCATATTCAGGCCGCGAAGAGGTTGACCAATATCTGCCATAATAAACATCAGACAAATAATAAGGGCACCAATAGCCAGGAACTCTCCCAGGATAGTAATACGACCAAATGCCTTGTAATTATGAATGTAGTATGGAAGAACCAGCATCAACCCACCGGCTGCAACTCCAACCAGAAAGGTAAATTGGGAAATATAAAGCCCCCAGGTCAAATCCCGGCCCATACCGGTCAGCCCCATACCGTAGCAAAACTGTCTGACATAACAGATTGCACCGACAGCAATGAATGCACTCAGGAAGGCGAGCCACATCCAGTATCTCGAGTTTCCTTTTAATACTTTTTCAATCATGACTCCCTCACACTATGTAAAAGACAGAAGGTTTGGTTCCAAGAGACGGTTTCCTCTGAATCGTATGATTTTCAGCGAGTATTTTGCTGATTTCGGATTCAGGATCATTAAGATCGCCAAAAACAATCGCACCAACTTCCTTGGCAGCCTCAACACATGCAGGCTCAAGCCCCTTAGCCAGACGCTCACCACAGAAATTACATTTTTCTACAACGCCACGCATTCTTGTCGGATATTCTGCGTTGTATTCCTTAATATAGGGACGAGGATCAAACCAGTTGAAACTTCTCGCACCATAAGGACAAGCCATCATACAGAAACGACAGCCAATACAACGGTGGTAATCCATTGCAACAATACCATTCTCTTCGATTTTAAAGGTAGCTTTGGTAGGACAAACCCGAACACATGGGGGATGATCGCAATGGTTACAAACCACCAGAAAATCATTCTCCTTTGTTACCTCCGAGGAATGGTATGAAGAGTGCTCAGGGAAGGCATTTTCAAATGGAACCCCCCAAATCCACTTCACCTGATTTTTCTTGTCTTCAATTTGTGGAATATTATGCACCTTGTTACATGCACCAGTAATCTTGTCGAGCAGCTCAGGTTTGCCATAGAGCTTACGCATATCAATGACGAGACCTAGGCGTATCCCCTTAGATGCCTCTTTTGCTCCGCCTTCGTGACCATGCCCCGCTTCTTCATGACCTGAAGAAGCCATAGCTTCGGATGAAGAGAGCTTAACCACAGCGGGCGCACCAATCCCGGCCAACGCTGTAGCGCCGGCAATTTTTAAAAATTTTCTTCTTTGCTTATCCATTAGTGTGCCTCCTTCTTGCTCGCCGCTACACTAGGTGCCAGGTGACAATCCCAGCAATACGGTTTTACAGATGCATATTCATGGCAAGGATCACAAAAAGTCTCCTTATTAGAGTGACATTCCATACATGCCATCTGTAAACCTTTGCGGAAAGTCTTTCCATCAACAGTGACTGTGGTACGGTTGGCATTACGCAGAACATCATCACGCCACTCGTTCAACAGCACCATATGCTTTGCTCTCATCTCAGGGATTGGAGCGACACAGGTCTTTTCTCCTCCTGGCGGGGGTACAAGCACAGGCTCGTCACTCCCCCACAGGAAAACATTGAGCCATACCGGCGAAGTCACAATCAGGACAAAGACAACCAGCCCCGGAATGATATATTTCAAATTATACATTACTTTGCTCCTCTATTCGGTTCAGGATTTAGAAGACCATGGTACGAAGACCTTCAGGCAGGCCATCTGGTCGGGTTTCACCTTCCTGAACAATTGCATTTGCAACCAGCTCAGTAAGACCACAGACTGCTACTCCTGGATTCCAATAGTCCATAAGAGACGTCAGAGTAGCTCTATCAATTGCACAAACACAGGCCAGGGTGTTCACGTCAAATTTTTCACGAACATACTTGACCGCATTTGCTCTCGGTAATCCTGAACGCATTCTGAGTTCCATAATCTCATCGGTGTTCAAACCGGTACCGGAGCCACAGCAAAAGGTTTGCTCACGGATGGTATTCTCAGGCATTTCAACCCAGTCAACAACGTGATCAAGAATATAGCGAGGCTCATCAAGAAGCCCCATTGCTCTTGCAGGATTACAGGAATCATGCCAGGTTGCCTTCACATGGCTGTTACGGCTCTTATCAAGTTTTAACTTGCCGTGTCTGATAAGATCTGCTGTAAACTCACTGATATGAACCATCTTGGTTGAGGCAGCATTTTCAAATACAGTGCCGGTAATTGGCGAAACCGGTGTCTCAAGGAAATCTGCGGGACCATTCATGGTATCCATATACTGATGAAGCACACGCCACATATGACCACACTCACCGCCAATGATATACTTGACGCCCAGGCGTTGGGCTTCAGCATACATCTTGGCGTTCAATTTCTTCATGGTCTCGTTATTGGTAAAGAGACCGAAGTTACCTCCCTCGGAAGCGTAAGTAGACCAGGTATAATCAAGCCCCAGAGCCTCGAAAAGAATCAGATACCCCATGGCGGTGTAAAGACCAGGTTCTGCAAAAACGTCAGCAGAGGGGGTGATGAACAGGATTTCAGCCCCTTTTCTGTTAAAGGAGATATTGGGACGAATTCCGGTAAGGTTTTCCACATCGTCAACAAGGAACTCAACGTTGTCCTTGAAGGTATGCGGCTGCAATCCCATATGGTTACCGGTACGATTGGAGTTGGAGGCAGGCTCTAAAATCCAGTTAATTCCAACACCAACAAGATGGAGCAACTCACGGAGTATAATTGTTATTTCTGCTGTATCGATTCCGTATGGACAGAAGACAGAACAACGACGACACTCGGTACATTGGTAGGAATACATGAACCATTCCTTAAGCACACCAGCGGTCATCTCTCTGGCACCCACCATCTTGCCAAGAATCTTGCCAGCCAGTGTAAAGTCGTTACGATAAACGGAACGCAGCAGCTCGGCACGAAGCACAGGCATGTTTTTAGGATCACCAGTACCGAGGAAAAAATGGCATTTATCGGCACACGCTCCACAACGGACACAACAATCCATGAAAATCTTCAGGGAACGAAATTTATCAAGACGTTCACGGAGCCCCTGAATAATAATTTCCTTCCAGTTTTCGGGAAGCTTCCAGTCGTCGTCTTCAGGAGACCATTCACGGGCATTAGGGAAATACAACCCCTTCTGGGAGTTGAGGTATTCTACTTTTTCTGCCTTGGCAGGGTAGGCATAATTTCCCGGCTTGAACACAACCGGAATGTCCATCCAGTCCTGGGTAGGTACTGCCCCTGTCGCCATGGATGGTCCCTGCACTACGCTTTGCGATAATTGTTCTAATTTAGGAACTGACATCGTAATCTAATCCTTATAAGCTAGTTTTGGGTCAATATCTTATTCTTCATCCTTTTGGGGAGAGAGTTCCTTTTCCACAGGAATGTTGGCATCAACCATAAATTCACGGAATTCATCCTCATATCCAGCGTAAGAATGCGGATGAATATGAGGGTTCCATGGATTTATATGACGCTCTGCACGGCTGTTATTTCTCATGTTACGGGTTGGACTCAGGAACACGCCACCCATGTGCATAAGCTTGGAGAAGGGGAAATACACAAGCAGGACACAAACCAGAAAGAGATGAATATAGAAGATCGCTCCAATCTCAGTACCGATGGTTGGAGAAAGGGTCACCAGACCATAGGTAAGGTTTTTAATGGCAACTATGTCGATATCGGTACGCAAAAAATAGCGCATCAACACACCGGTAAATGCAATGGCAAAGATGAGAACCAGTGGGAAATAATCGTTAATCAGGGAAATAAAGCGAACATGACGGTTATACAATCTTCTGCCAAAAAGAAGGACACAACCGGCAAGTAAGCCGACATCAGTCATGTACAGTGTTGGAGCACCAATCTGAAACAGACCGTCGGCCCACTCGACCCAGCCGACCCAAAAAGGGACAGGGTCAAGGAAGAGTCTGAGGTGACGGATGATAATCATCAGAAAAGAATAGTGAAACAGTAAAGCAAAACCCCAAAGCCACTTTGATGATTCATAAGTGATTTGTGGTCCATCATGGATCTCGGATTTGGTATTTCTGAAAAGTGAGCGGAAAGTCACTATTTCAAGAAACATCCGGGCAACCACTTCTGCATTTGTGTCCGGAGCCTCAAGCCTGTTGTGCTTGATGAAATCCAGTGATTTTGCCTGGCCGCATGTCGTCTGGATAGAGAAAGGCACGGGGGATTTCGCCCAGTGCAGCACTCTGTAGACAAAGCCACCAAGAAAGATCATCAATGCCAGATACGGCAGGGCTACTCCAAACAGGTAGGGCATCCCGGGTATCTGCGATCCTAGCCAGGCAATCAAGACCAAAGCAATGACTGCCAGGAATGAGAAGGCGTACTTCATTTCTTACCTCGCTTCTGTTGAACTGTTTTGGCAACCAGCGACCTGCCCATATTACGGCACCCCCCCGGAAACCAGTTAATTAACCGCTGACCTTACGTAAAACCTTATCCTTATTATCATCAGAAAGAAACTTTGATGGACATTTACTATCTGTTAATATATGCGTCCCGGACTTGATTTCGTTGATACGAACCTGATAAACACGTTCACGACACTGCATGTAGCAATCAAAGGCTGCAAGCACAGCCAGATCGACAGCAAATTCAAAATCGTACAGTTCGGAAACCAGATGCTTCCTCTCCTTATCCGTCTCAAAAAGTTCCCGGGTAATATGCTTGACCGCATTAAGAGGCGCGACAGCCTGGGAAGGTGAAAAATCCTGAACAGCACGGATAGCCATAAGCTCTTCGATAGCAGGATGACACTCCCTGACATCTGCTCCCTTGATTAGTAGAGGCAAGAGCCTGCTCAAGGACCGTCGAATAATCCCGCCAACGGGATTAGCAAACTGATCGTGCTCTTTTTTGAAAAAATTGGAAGAAATGTAAGTTGACAGGGTATATTCCACCCATCTGTCAATTATTTTTTCACTGTAGTTCCTGAAACCTTCTGCGAGATCCATATAAAAAACGATCCTTCGCCCGAGAACGGCTAAAAGCTAAAGAATTCGTCCAGCCTCAACCTGTTGAGATGATGTAACCCGCAAATAATCGATATAGAAGAAATCATTCTATATAAACGGGACAAAACTCATTGCAAGACAAAGAAACTGAACGGATTGGCAATTATCAAGCCCCCCTGATAAAACCAGACTGGCACAAATGGCCCTCTGAAAAAAGAGCTGTAAAGACATCTCAAACAGGTGGAACTTTTATCACCTTTCAGGCGCTTTTTCAAGAAGATTTTTCTCTGCATATTTGGCCCAAAGCCCAGCAAAGTTAGGGCTTCCCGCGCTTGTTAACCGCTCCAAAAAAGATAAGATCACCTATAATATTAACAGCCTCATCAATGTACGGATCGTCATTTACTTCCTTCAGCCATTTCTCACGAGCTTCTTTTTCATAATCAGCGTCAGACGTCTCTACATCATCATTGTTTTCATTAAGATTTTTAAAACGGGTATAATGCTCACCAACTTTTTCACGCATCCTTTCAGCCTCCACCCTCTTGCTCTTCATTTCTGAAAGTTCAATGACGACTTCGCTGTTTTTGCTCTTTTCGGCAGCCTTGATCTGTTCCTCGGCAATTATCTGCAAACCCTTGTTCTTTCTGACACGCTCCAGACTTCTCTGAATAATTTTTTCCTTATGAGTTCTTCCCAGTGATTTCCATGGAGTATACTCCACAGGATCAATAGAATCCCAGGGCAGGCTATAGTCCAGATACCTTTCCCCGGATTTCACATGCTCATAAAGATCAGGAAGGACAATATCCGGCTCCACCCCCTTGTACTGGGTAGAGCCGCCATTAATACGGTAAAATTTCTGAATCATGACCTTAAACGCACCAAGATCATCATATTTTCTCATATGCAACAGAGGAATATTCTCGTTCATATCCAGAATCGTCTGGACAGATCCCTTTCCATGGGTATGAGTGCTACCCACAACAACAGCCCTGCCGTAATCCTGAAGAGCTGCGGCAACAATTTCTGATGCGGAAGCCGAAAATTTATTAACCAGCACCACCAGAGGACCGTCCCAGTACACACTGCCGTTGAGATCACTCAATACGCGTTGCTCGCCAAAACTGTTTTTCACCTGCACAACCGGGCCAGATTCAATAAAAAGCCCGGTAATATCTACAGCATCAACAAGCGCCCCACCGCCGTCATCCCGCAGATCCAGAATAATACCCTGAACAAACTGCTCTTTGAGTTTTTCTATTGCCAGTCTGGTATCATCGGTGCAATTACGCGCCTTTGCTCCATTCCGGCTCCTTTCAAAATCCCTGTAAAAACTGGGGATATGAATATATCCGACCCTGGGCCCGCCATCATTTTCAAGGACTGTGGATTTCACGAAGGTCTCTTCAATCTGGACAACATCACGAATAATCCTGATGGTATCCTTTGTGCCATCCGTTCTCTTAATAGTCAGGGTAACAGTTTCCCCTTTCGGGCCGCGGATAAGCCGAACTGCATCACGCAGCCGCATATCGGTGATATCTACAGGCTCTTCCCCTTCCTGGGCAACGGCAAGAATAATATCTTCGGCTTTCAACCGTCCCTGCCTTGCAGAGGCACTCCCGGGAATAATTCGTACAACCTTGATAAAACCATCGTCTTCACGAAGAAGCGCACCAATTCCCTCCAGACTCCCCTTCATGTTAATGTCAAACTGCTCTTTGGTTGCAGGCGGGATGTAGTTTGTATGGGGCCCGAAGGCTCTGGCTACACAATTAAAAAAACGGTCATAATGATCCTGAAGAGTTTCCTGTCGCAGCCTGTGAAAGAAAGTTTTATTGCGTTTCCTTACCTTGGAAAAGGCCTCCTTCCACAACTCCCCTTCATTCTTGAGATCTTTTCTGTCATCATCTTTTTCTACGGCCTCTTCTCTCTCTTCCACCAGGTCAAGATATTCGGAAATAAGCTGCGTTTTAAGAATTTTACGCCAACGATCTTTCAAGGCAGCCAGATCAGCAACAAATTTCAGCTTCTCGGGATCACTTTCATAACTCTCTTTCTTTGTTACAGCAAAGACACCAACCCGCATCCCCTTTGGT
>PDWJ01004116.1_pt1 | contig 13145 bp, 16 predicted proteins | sample 1430881 | NCBI WGS metagenome assembly PDWJ01 (sample SAMN01162460, study PRJNA174530) | Oral metagenome, whole genome shotgun sequencing project. | biome: Marine environment; feature: Marine mammal; material: Swab sample of the gingival sulcus; isolation source: swab sample of gingival sulcus... | reverse complement strand
AAAAAATATTAAAGGATAAAAATGAGTATCTTCGTTAATTCCCGGACTCGTGTTCTTGTTCAGGGTATCACAGGTAAAGAGGGGCAGTTTCATACAAGACAGTGTCTTGAGTATGGGACAAACATCGTTGCAGGGGTTACTCCTGGAAAGGCCGGTCAGAAAATGGATGACATTCCTGTTTTTAACACCGTGAAGGAGGCAAGGAGGGCTACTGGTGCTGATGCCTCCATGATCCTGGTTCCACCCCCCTTTGCCGCTGATGCCATCCTTGAGGCAGTGGATGCCGGAATGGAGACGGTTATTTGTATCACCGAGGGTGTCCCTGTTATGGACATGCTGAAGGTAAAAAATTATCTGGCGGTTAAAAAGACCCGTCTGATCGGCCCTAACTGTCCTGGTATTATTACTCCTGGAGAATGTAAGATCGGTATTATGCCTGGATCTATTCATACTCCCGGCGGCCCTGTTGGTGTGGTATCCCGCTCCGGTACCCTGACCTACGAGGTTGTTTATCAGTTGACCGGGGTTGGTTTTGGTCAGACAACATGTGTTGGTATTGGTGGTGATCCCGTAAATGGAACCGGTTTTATCGATTGCCTGGAGGCGTTCAATGATGATCCTGAGACCGAAGCTGTTGTTATGGTTGGTGAGATTGGTGGAACTGCCGAAGAAGAAGCTGCTGCATGGATCAAGGAGAATATGAAGAAGCCTGTTGTCGGTTTTATTGCGGGTTTGACCGCTCCTCCAGGCAGACGAATGGGACATGCTGGTGCCATTGTCAGCGGCGGTAAGGGAACTGCAACAGCCAAGATTGAGGCAATGAGGGAGAGCGGTCTTCATGTCTGTGAGGATCTGGGTACCCTCGGCAAGTTATGTAAGGACGTATTTTCCTGATTGACTCTTTGCACGGACATAGCAACAGACCCTGGCTGGCCTTTGTGCTGGTCAGGGGATGGGGATGAAGGGGTTGGTATGATCGTAAGGGAGTTGAGGGGGAAGAAACCGCAGTACGGCAAGAATTGTTTTTTTGCGGAAAACTGTGTCCTGGTTGGTGATGTCACTATGGGGGATCATTGCTCTGTCTGGTATAATGCGGTGTTACGAGGGGATGTCCATTATATCCGTCTGGGCAGCAAGGTTAATATTCAGGATGGTGCCGTGGTTCATTGCACTTATGAAAAATTCCCGACAAATATTGGGAACAGGGTGAGTGTTGGGCATAATGCCGTTGTTCATGGTTGTACGATTCAGGACAACGTGCTGATTGGAATGGGCGCCATTGTGATGGATAATTGTCTTGTTGAATCGAATACCATTATTGCTGCGGGTGCTGTTGTGACCCAGGGGACACGAGTGGACGGCAGCTCTGTCTATGCAGGGGTTCCTGCGAGGAAGGTGAAAGATATCAGTGAGGAATTGCTTGCCGGGCAGATTGAGCGGATTGCGGAAAATTATATTGTCTATTCAAGCTGGTATAGATGATCGTTCAGCCGCTGCAGGCGAAGCTTGTTGTAATTCAGATTTCTTTCGATTTAAATTTTCTATTCGGTCAAGGTAACGGATTCAGGTGATTTTAAACGAGTGTGAGTAAAGGTGAAAAAAACAGGCTTGATTTATGATGACAGGTATTTGCTTCACGATACAGGGGTAAATCACCCTGAGTCGCCGCAACGTTTAAAGGCTATCTATAAACATCTGTCCGATTCAGGGCTGCTGGAAAAGTTGACTATACTTAAACCTCAGATGGCAAATCAGAGATGGATAGAGACTGTTCACAATATCCATTACATAATGAAGTTTGAGGAAACCTGCATTTATGGGCTTACTGAGTTTGAGCATCCTGATAATGCGGTATGCAGGGATACCTATGATATTGCCTATCTTGCCGTTGGGGGTGTGCTCAGGGCAGTTGACGCTGTTATGAGCGGCGAACTGGATAACGCCTTTTGTGCTGTTCGTCCTCCCGGTCACCATGCCGAGGAAAGTAGACCCATGGGGTTTTGTTATTTTAATAACGTTGCTGTTGGAGCCCGATACCTGCAAAAACAGTATGGGCTGGATCGGATTGCCATTATCGACTTTGATGTTCATCATGGCAATGGAACCCAGCATGTTTTTGATAACGATCCCTCTGTCTTTTACTACTCAATCCATGAACATCCGTCGTTTGCTTATCCGGGAACAGGCCGGGAGTTTGAGACTGGCGTGGGAGAGGGGGAGGGGCATACCTTAAACTCTCCTGTGTTGCCAGGGAGGGGAGATGAGGAGTATCGCCGGCTGCTGACGCAGGATCTTCTGCCGGCAATGGAAAAATTTAACCCTGAATTTATCATTTTCTCAGCCGGGTTTGATGCTCATGTCGAAGATCTTATGTCCGGGGTTACTCTCACAACCGCTGGATATGATTATGTTACGGAGAACTTGCTTGATCTTGTAGATCGTTTTACGGATGGAAAAGTGATTTCTGTGCTTGAGGGAGGGTATAATCTGGATGTGCTGCCTGTTCTTGTGGGGAATCATATAAAAATGCTGGCAGGGCTGTAATCTTTAAGGGATGGCGCACGGGCTCCTTGCGTGGCTTTTCTGCGTTTGATAAATTTTAACGGGAGGTATCATGTTTGTACGTGACCGGATGGCAACAAACCTCATCACTGCCAGCCCTGAAACGACTATTTTTGAGGCCGGTGAAATAATGCGGGAAAAACAGATCAGACATCTGCCCGTTGTGGATAGTGACGGCAAACTGCTCGGTATTGTTTCGGATCGTGATATGAGGAGCGCGATGCCGTCAGTTTTGTTGGAGGCGTACGATTTCGAAAGCTGCAAGGGGAAGATTGAAAAATGTGCGGTTTCTGAAATTATGACAGAAAATCCACTGAAAATTTATTCCCATTACACTTTGCAGGATAGTTTGCTTGTTATCCAGAAGAAAAAGGTGGGGGCCTTGCCTGTTGTGGATGAAAATGGCGTACTTAAAGGAATACTGTCAACCAGGGATTTACTGCAGGCTTTTGTTGGTGTGCTCAATATTGAAGAGCCGGGAACTTTGCTTTGTGTTGTTGCCGAAGATAAAATTGGCCAGTTGAAAAAAATTGTCGATGTTGTTGCCGATGAAAATATTTCTCTTGGTTCCGTGCTCGTTGCAAGGGATTGGGAGGAAGAAAAAAAGGCAGTCTTTCTTTATCTGTTAACCAACAATGTAGCGAGTGTGAAGCGGAAGCTGCTGGGGCTTGGGTTTGGTTTTATTGATCCTCTGAGCCGGTAGGTGGCCGGACTCTTATGGATTTGTACTTTCTTGTTTTTGGCATAGAAACTCGTTAAGGAAGTGCTTGCGCCATCCTTCTGTTTGCCTCATGTCGGATTTGTCCGTCTGGCCCCCTGTGCTGAGGATTCTGGCAAGTTTTTTCAGTTCCGCACTGTTACCAATCAATGCCGGGTCGAGTCCGAGGAGATCGCTTTTTAGTTTTATCAGGTCATTTAACTTGTTGAACCGTGTTTTTTCTGTTTGCGTTAGTCTGATTGTTTTTTTCTTTACGGGGTAGTTCTCTTCCGGCTGTGAGCAGGTTTTGGCCACGATTGCGGTTATCGCTGTGCCGTATCGTTTTAAACCCTTTTCCGAGATGGTGGTGTCCGCCTTGATGGCATCGATGGTTGCCGGTTTGGTGCTTGCAATTTCAACGAGAATTTTGTCTGGTATGATATGGCCTCTGGGTCTGTCTTTTTTTCTGGCCATCCCTTCCCGCCAGGAGGTTATGCTTTTGAGGATAGCAAGCCCCTGCCTGTCGAGTCCTGATGTGCCTTTGATTTTTTTGTATCTGCTATAAGGGGATTCACTGAAAACATCATAGTTCGCCGGGTTGTTCAGCAGGTTAAGTTCTTCCTGCAGCCACGCTTTTACTTTGGGGCCGATAATCCGGTTAAGCAGCAGTACCCTGATTGCTCTGAGGTAGCGAACGTCATCAAGTGCATAATCAATTTGACTTTCGGTTAGTGGACGCTTGAGCCAGTTGGTTTTTGTCTCTTTTTTGGGCAGGATGATCTCAAGCAGTTCCCTGATTAGATGACACAAAGACAGTGTTGCTGGGAATCCGGAAAAGCCAGCGGCTAGTCTGGTGTCAAAAATGTTTTGCGTAACAGCACCAGTAGCTCTTGTGATAATTGTCAAATCCTGGGGGGCGTCATGGAAAATTTTAATTACCGACCTGTCGGATAACAGTTCTCCCAGGGGAGACAAGTCGTCGATTGCCAGGGGATCGATAAGAAAACAATCTTCGTCCGAGAGGGCTATCTGGATCAGACCCAGTTGCGGGTAGTAGGTTCGTTCCCATACAAATTCAGTATCCATGGCAACCGCATCCATTTTTCGGGCATGGTCGATAAGGGTGAGTAAGTCGCTGCGGGTCTGGATATGTGCTGGGAGTGATTTCATCTTCTACCTGTGTCTTGTATTTTTTTTCTGGATAATCTTCAAAAATATATTTATTGGGTTTGCAAAGGTGTTAAACCATCGTGTCTGTTTTTGCTACTGCAAAATAAAATAGTCGAAAAATTGTGTATGAAAAATGAAGATATGCTGCCATGATTCTTCAGGTTGACATCTTGCCGGGTTCCGCATATTTTATGGCGCATTCTGTTTGTGATTTTGCAGGCAGTAGAGGTTTGGGTTCAGTAGAAAAGTTTATAGAGAAAATAATGAAACAAAATTTTGTTGGAAATCTCGGCAATATCACGCTTTATGTGTTGTCTGATCTTGGCCGGATGGCTCTTTTTCTGCTGATGGCGATACGAGGTGTCTTCAGAAGCCCTTTTCGTTATCGTGAATTTCTTCATCAGATGCGATTTATCGGTGTGGGCTCACTGGTTGTTATTTTCTTTACCGCGCTTTCTACGGGGATGGTGCTTGGGTTGCAGGGGTATTATTCCCTGAATAAGTTTGGCGCTGACGGGATGCTGGGTTCTGCTGTCGCCCTGACCCTTATTATGGAGCTTGGGCCCGTTCTTACCGCATTGATGGTGGCGGGGCGTGCTGGTTCTGCAATGTGTGCGGAACTTGGGATTATGAGGATCTCAGAGCAGATTGATGCCCTTGAGTGTATGGCTGTCGACCCTTTTCGTTATATAATAAGCCCGAAGTTTCTGGCAGCACTTATCTCAGTTCCTCTGTTGACTGCGGTGTTTGATGTGGTTGGAATTTTTGGTGGCTATGTCGCAGGTGTCTCCCTGATGGGGGTTAGTCCCGGCAGTTATGTGGAGGGAATGAGGAGTAGCGTCACCAATCACGATATTTATCTGGGGGTTGTAAAGTCTTTTGTTTTTGCCATTCTGGTTGTCTGGATATGCTCTGGAAGAGGTTATCTGGTACAAAAAATTCGTGGAGCAGGTTTTGGGGCGGAGAGTGTGAGTAAGGTGACCACGCAGGCGGTGGTGCTCTCTTCTATTTCTGTACTGATTTTTGATTATCTTTTAACAGCGGTACTTCTCTAATGGGTTCAGCGATAGAATTTGCACATGTCTGCAAAAAATTTGTCCGTCAGGATGGAGGGGAGCAGCGCATTCTGGATGACGTCTCCTTTGTCATTCCCAGAGGCAAAACTACGGTTATTGCTGGTGGAAGTGGTCAGGGGAAGAGCGTAACTCTCAAACTGATTCTTCGGCTCATGGCCGTTGATTCCGGTCAGGTTTTTGTTGAGGGTGAAGATACAGGAGGTTTTCGTGGGAAGGCTCTGGAAAATTTAAGGACACAGTTTGGTGTTCTTTTTCAGGGGGCCGCACTTTTCGATTCTTTATCTGTTTTTGAAAATGTAGCCCTTCCTCTTCGTGAGCGAACCAGCATGTCTGAAACTGAAATTAAATCACAGGTTCTTGAAAGTCTCGAGCAATTTGAGCTGGCAGGGCATGAACACAAGTTCCCGGCACAGCTCAGTGGCGGAATGCAGAAAAGAGTAGGGCTTGCAAGGGCAATGCAGTTAAAGCCTGAAATTATGCTGTTTGACGAGCCCACAACAGGTCTTGACCCGGTTATGACTCAGGATATTTACCGCCTGTTTGCACGAACCCAGAAGCAGTTTGGGTTCACTTCTGTTATTGTAAGTCATGATATACCCAAGATATTCAACCTCGCTGATCAGGTGATTATTCTGGATAAAGGTAATGTTGATGTCTTTGACAGTCCCGATGCTATTCAATGGTCAGATAAGGAAAATATCAGGCAATTTGTAAAGACGACAATGGGTAGTATTTACCAAAGTGATCTGGTGGAAAAATGAAAAACAGTTCGTTGGAAGTAGTTGTTGGCCTTTTTGTACTCCTTGGCTTTGGTGCCTTTGTGTATCTGGCTCTTCAGCTTGGTGAGGTCCCTTTTTTAACCCGGAGCTCAAGTTATATGATTCAGGCTGAGTTTGATAATGTTTCCGGGGTGAAAAAAGGGGCCTCTGTTCAGGTTGCCGGGGTCGTTGTTGGTGATGTAACAGGAATTTCCCTTAACGAAGATGATGTCGCTGTTCTTTCTCTGAGGGTCGACAAAGGTCTACAGCTCCCCGTTGATTCGATGGCATCGGTTAAGTCCCAGGGGATTATTGGAGACAAATATGTGGCACTCAGTATTGGTGGAGATGATGAATATCTCAAGGATGGAGGGGTTATAACTGATACAGAGTCTGCCCTGGATATTGAGGGCCTGGTAAGCAAGTTTGCATTCGGAAGCGCAGAGTAAATTCTGGCAGGGAATATTCCCTTTTGATAAAATCTGAACAGGTGCATTATGAGATGTTTTTTGAAAATATGTGTTCTTCTTTTTATGGTGGGCTTTGGATGTGTTGCCTGGGCCGAGATTACCCCTACAGAGACTTTACGACCTGTCCTGCTGGAACTTGTCAGCGTTTTAGGCAGTGAAAACCTGAAAGGGGATGAGCGTCTGGTGGAAAGGCGTGCCAGGATAATGTCTGGCATCAAGAAAGGTTTCGCCTTTCGCGAAATGTCAAAGCGTATTCTGGGCAAGACCTGGAGAAATATAGACGAGAATCAGAAAAAAGAATTTGTGGCTTTGATGACCAAGCTTCTCGAAAATGTGTATATTGGCAAGCTTGAAGGATATGACAACCAAACCCTTAAATTTGTAGCGGAGAGTACAAAGGGGGATCGTGCTCAGGTTACTACGTTGGTTTCCGGTAAAAATATTGAGGTCCCTGTCCATTACGTTATGAAGAAGATGAAATCGGGCTGGATGGTTTATGATATCAATATTGAAGGAGTCAGTCTGGTGGGGAACTACCAGCAGCAGTTTAAGTCCATTCTGAGAAAAGAGAAGTTTGCTGGCCTTATCAAGGTTCTGAAAGAGAAAAACGAGTCATTTCAGTAATGCAGAAGAAAAGGACGGACAAGACTGGTAGTGTGATAGAAAAGTCGGTACTCTTTTCTTTTTTAACTCCTCGTGAGCAGGAACTTTTCTTTCCTTTGCTGGAAGAAAAAAAGGTTTCTGCAAACGAAATTCTTTTTCATCGGGGAGAGAGTGCGGAAAAGATCTATTTTGTAGCGGCCGGAAAAATAGCAGTTAAAAAGGAAACCGGTTTTGAGGGTAGCAGTCTGGTTGTTGGTTTACTTGGCCCCGGTGCTCCTGTGGGGGAGCGCGGTCTTTTGGGTGACGGAAAAAGAGGGGCAACCGTTGTTGGTGCAGTTGATTCTTTGGTGTACAGTTTTTCAAGCGCACAATTCGAGAGATTGAAAAACAATGAACCGGCAATAGCGATTAAAGTTCTAGAATGGCTTTTACGTCGGGCCGCCTTACGTCTGGAATTGAATTCCGATCGTCTCGCCCATGTCCTGTAGTTGTTTTTAGTAGTCTTTGGTTGATATAGAGCTGTATTGAGGGGGCTGGCTCGGAAAAATTTCGGTTTACGTTGTTTTTTTACTGGCCTTAAAGGAAGAAATTGTTTACCCTTTCTGTCTTTTATTTTTGGTTGCTGTCAGAAGATGCAGCGGATGGGGTGCGTTATGAGGCTACGTTTTGATGATATAACTCCGCAGCCGAGGTCGTATTCCTTTTCCGAAGAGGAATGGGGCGATTTCATGGAGTTTGATGTTACTGTGGCCGCCGATGTTGTTGTTAGTCGTAGCGGCTCGGGAAATGTGCTTCTGCGCGGTACCCTTTCGGGCTCGTTATCTACGGAGTGTGATAGATGCTGTGTCCCCCTGGTTGTGCCTGTGGAGACTGAGTTTGAGTATACGATTGTCTCTGGTGAAGAGAATGTCGTAGAACTTGTGGATATGGAGTGTCGGGAGGAAGATATCTACACCCTGTATGTGACAGAGCCGGTAATAGATGTGTTTGAGAGCTTGAGGGAACAGCTTTGTCTGGCTGCACCCCTTAAGGTGTTGTGTGACGAGTCCTGCCAGGGGATATGCTTTAGATGTGGTGTCGATTTGAACCTGAACTCATGTGATTGCTATGAAAAGACGAGTGACTCACCGTTTGCAGTGCTCGGCAAATTGAAAAAATAAAATAAACAATCAGTTTATATTAAAACTGGAGGATACAATGGCTTTACCCAAAAGAAGACATTCTCGTTCCCGTACTAGAAAAAGACGTTCTCATGACGCACTCAAGGCGCCAGGGCTTTCTCTCTGCTCCGAGTGTGGTGAACCAAAGGAACCTCATCGGCTCTGTGGCAGCTGCGGGACATACAGAGGGCGTACTGTATATGCTCTTGATGCTGAACTTGAATAGGAGAATGTTGTGCATATAGCCCTGGATGCCATGGGTGGAGACCATGGTTCCGAGGAGTTAGTTGCCGGGGCTCTGTCTGCCGTAAAAGAGGCTGGGCTGGATGTTAGCCTGGTTGGTGATGAAACCCTCCTTTGTTCTCTCGTTGAGAAATTAGTTCCTGATTCCCGGTTTAAACAGCATATCGAAATAGTTCATTCATCTCAGGTTGTTGAGATGAATGAAAATCCTGGCAATGCGATACGGAAGAAGAAAGATTCTTCTGTAATGGTTGCCTTTGATCTTGTGCGTTCTGGTGTCGCTGATGCTGCTGTCAGTGCAGGCAATTCTGGAGCCACCATGGCCGCTGGTATTCGTAAGCTGGGGCGCCTGGAAGGGGTTTCTCGTCCAGGGATAGCCTCTACATTTCCTACGCTTAAGAAACCCGTTGTGTTGATGGATATCGGCGCGAATGTGGATTGTAAGCCTTTGCATCTTTTTCAGTTTGGGGTTATGGCCACATCTTTTTCCAGGCTAACGGGTGTCGAGAACCCAAGGGTTGGTCTGTTGACAATTGGTGAGGAGACCGGGAAGGGTAATTCTCTGGTCAAGGAAACCTACCCTCTGCTGGAAAAAAGCGGGCTTAATTTTATTGGTAATGTTGAGGGGCGCGATATTTTCCAGGGTGATGTCGATGTTATTGTCTGTGATGGCTTTGTCGGTAATGTCAGCCTGAAGGTCAGTGAGGGGCTTGCAGACTCCGCAATGAAGATGCTCCGGGATGAGATATGTAAATCATGGGTGGCTAAGCTTGGTTATCTGCTTGCTCGTGGTGCCTTTAAGTCATTTAAAAAGCGTGTGGATTACGCAGAATATGGCGGAGCCCCGCTCCTTGGCATTGATGGTGTGGGTATTATCTGTCATGGAAAATCGACGTCACACGCAATAAAAAATGCAATTGTAAAAGCTTCCGCAATGGCAAAAGGTAATATCAATCAGGATATACTGAACGGTCTTGCCTGTGACGGTAATATTGAATATCCGGTGAGTTAATGGGAACTGTTGTTTTAGGTACCGGCTCGTGTCTGCCAGAGCGTATTGTTGCAAATGTTGAGTTTGAGTCCATTGTGGATACCAGTGACGAGTGGATCCAGACCAGAACCGGTATCGTCAACAGACGTGTGAGCGGCAGAAATGAAAATACGTACCAGCTTGCTGCTGAGGCCGCGAAAAGAGCATTGGGTGCAGCTGGTATCTCCGCTGAAGAAATAGGGCTGCTGGTAGTGGGGACGATCAGTTCTCATATGCAGATGCCATCTACTGCCTGTTTTGTTCAACAGGAAATCGGGGCGTTTAATGCTTTTGCGTATGATCTTAATGCTGCTTGTTCCGGTTTTCTGTATGGTATGGATTTGGCGGATAGATACATTCGTTCTGATTCGTCAATGAAGGTTCTTGTTATTGGTGCTGAGGTACTTTCAGGGCGGGTTGATTATACTGACAGGAACACCTGCATCCTGTTTGGTGACGGCGCAGGGGCTGTTGTCTTCGGTCATTCTGATAATGAGAATGGCATTATGGGTACGCATATGCTTTCTGATGGCAGACTGTGGAAATTGCTTTATATGCATGGTCCAGAAAGTTCTAATCCCGCTCTTGCTGAGAAAGACTGGAAGGGTGCGTATATCCAGATGGAGGGGCGGGAGGTTTTCAAGCATGCCGTCAATAGTATGTCTGACTCGGTTATGAGGCTTCTTGAAAGGAAAGGGGTGCACTCTGACGACATAGATCTGGTGATTCCCCATCAGGCAAATATTCGCATAATAAACAAGCTGACAGAGCGGCTGGGAGTTGATGAGTCCAGGGTCTTTGTTAATGTTGCAAATTATGGTAATACATCCGCTGCCTCTGTACCTATTGCCCTTGATGAAGCAGTGAGAGAGGGTCGGGTGAGGGAAGGCGATATGATTTTACTGGCAGCCTTTGGTGGTGGCTTTACGTGGGGTTCTGCCCTGATAAGATGGTAAACAGGAGATAATGGAATGGATTATTTTTTGTCTGAAGAACAACAGATGATCGTTGATATCGCAAAGCAGATTACTGATGAACGTATCATCCCAAACCGTGCAGAACTGGACGAAACCCATGGCTTCCCCCGGGAAATTCTTGGTGAGATGGCTCAGGCCGATCTTTTTGGTGTTCCTATCCCTGAAGAGTATGGAGGTTTTGGCGGGGGGTGTTTTGATATTGTTCTCGCCGTTGAACAGCTGGGAAGAGGGTGTATTGGTATCGGGACCGCCTTTGCCGCTAATTTTCTGGGTGCGTATCCCATCTTGCTTTCAGGTTCTGAAGAACTGAAACAAAAATATCTTCCCGAGATCGCATCCGGTAGAAAGTTTGCCGCCTTTGGCTTAACAGAAGCAAATGCCGGATCCGACGCATCCGGTATTCAGACAACAGCATATCTTGATGGTGATGAGTGGGTTCTTAACGGAACAAAGCAATGGATAACCAACGGTGGGGAAGCTCAGGTTTATTCTGTGGTTGCGATGACGGACAGAAGTCGTGGCGCGAGAGGAGCAACCATGTTTGTGGTCGAGGAGGGAGACCCCGGTTTTTCCTGCGGTCCCAAGGAAAGGAAAATGGGGATTCGTGCATCTTCTACCACCGAACTTATTTTTAAGGATTGTCGTATTCCAAAGGATCGTGTGATTGGTCGTCAGGGTAGTGGATTTATCACTGTGATGAAGACTCTTGATCTCTCCCGCCCTGGTATTGCTGCGCTTGGAGTTGGTCTTGCTCAGGGTGCCCTTGATATGGCTGCATCCTATGCAAAGCAAAGAAAACAGTTTGGTAAGCCTGTGATTGCCTTCCAGGCGGTTCAGCATATGCTTGCCGATATGGCTATTGGTGTTGAATCTGCTCGTTCGCTTGTTTATTCGGCAGCGAAACATATTCAGGCGCATCCCAGGGATATGTCTAAGGCCAGTGCTATTTGCAAGACGTACGCAACCGATGTGGCTATGAAGGTTGCAACTGATGCGGTACAGGTTATGGGCGGTTATGGTTATATGTGTGAATATCCCGCAGAGAAGATGATGCGTGATGCCAAGATTCTTCAAATTTATGAAGGAACCAATCAGGTGCAGCGTAATGTAATTGGCCAGGAACTCAACAAGGAGTATTCTTCCTGATTTCTTATAACGTACAGTCTTTGCGATAAATACAGGTTGTCTTATGGATATTGTTGTGTTTATAAAGCAGGTTCCTGATGCAAGGGATGTCCACCTGGATCCGGAAACCAACACTCTTGCTCGTGAGGGTGTAAAGTCTATTATGAATCCTTATGATCAACATGCCCTTGAAGAGGCTGTTTGTCTGAAGGAAGCGTATGGAGGGAAGGTTACAGCGGTAACTATGGGGCCGCCCCAGGCAGAAGAAATGCTTCGTGAGGCCGTCAGTGTTGGTGCTGATGAGGTTGTTCTTGTTTCTGATCGTGCATTTGCCGGAGCTGACACCTGGGCGACCGCCTATACCTTGGAGCGTGCTCTTAAAAAAATTGGAAACTATGATTTAATTCTTTGCGGCAAGCAAGCCATAGACGGTGATACTGCCCAGGTAGGCCCCGGTATTGCCTCCCGGTTGGGGATTCCTTATATTACCTGCATTCAGAAAGTACGATCTGTTGATGAGAAAGGCATTATTGCGGAGCGTATGATGGATGATGGGTACGATGTTGTTGCTGCCGATTTTCCTGTCTTGCTCACAGTTGTTAAAGATATTAATAAGCCAAGAGTACCGTCTCTCAAGGGAAAGATGAAAGCCAAAAAGGCAGTTGTACAGGTTTTGTCAGCTGAACAGATTGACGCTGATCCTTCCTGCATTGGCTTGCGCGGTTCCCCAACTCAGGTTGTTAAGGTTTTCCCCCCGGAAGCAAGAGGAGGGCGAAGCGTTTTTGAAGGTACTCTGGATGAACAGCTTGACCAGTTGGCTGAAAAGCTCAAGAGCTTTTTATAAGCCTGAAAGGGACGACAAGGGTAAGTAATTGTCATGGTAAATATAAATAATGAGCTTTGTATTGGCTGTGGAATGTGTGCAGACACCTGTCCTTTTGGGGCAATTGAAATGCAGGCAGGTGTTGCTGTTGTCGGGGATAGTTGTACCCTGTGTGGCGCCTGTGTGGAAACCTGTACTGTTGAAGCCATCTCTCTGGAGTTAAAAGAAAAAACGGTACAGGATGATTTTTCCAGCTGGCAGGGTGTCCTCGTGTTCTGCGAGTTTCGTAAGGGTTCGCTTGCACCCGTTTCGCTGGAACTTCTTGGAGAGGGAAGGAGGCTTGCCGATAGTAGATGCGTTCCTCTTTTGGCATTACTCGTTGGTAATGGCATTGCCAGCCAGGCTGATCTCTTGATTGGACATGGTGCCGATCGTGTGTTATTGGTTGAAG